>FWPV01004725.1_pt1 | contig 28253 bp, 26 predicted proteins | sample 2228371 | NCBI WGS metagenome assembly FWPV01 (sample SAMEA103939776, study PRJEB20133) | metagenome
CGCCCAGGAACATCATCGGGAAGCGGATGAAATTCGCCAGCGTCTGCGCTTCAAAGACCTCGCGCACCGCCACCGAGACGAATGCGCCCAACGCGGAAAACGCCGCCGCCGAGAGCAGCAGCGTCAGGCCGAGCAGCAACCAATTCATGCCGCCCGCGCCAAAGGCAAATAACACAATGCACAACACGATCAACGTGACGGTCAGTCCAAAGACCATCCCACCCAACAGCTTGCCGGCCAATAACGCCGGCAGGCGCACCGGCGCCAGCATCAAACGCTCCAGCGAGCCGATGCGCCGCTCGAACACGATAACGATAGCTTCCATCGAGCTTGTGCCAAATAACAGCGTCAACGCCAGCAGTCCCGGCACCAGCCCGCGCAAGTCGCCGGGGTTGCGGATCGCAAACGCCAGGACAAACGCGAACGGGAACAGGATGCCCCAACTGATGTTGGGCGGCTTGAAGTAATACGCCCGCAAATCCTTGAGACCGATGTAAAACATGCCGCGCAAATCATCCACCAGCATTGCTTCCTCCCTTGCCGCCTTTTTCAGCCAGCATAACATCAGCGCTCAGGCCAGTCAGTTGGACAAACACATCTTCCAGCGTGGGGCGGATGGTGTTGATGGCCAGGATGCGCCGGTCAGCCGCCTGGGCCAATGCTGCTTGCGCCGCGGTGGTCACGTCCTCGCCTTCGACGCGTTTTGTCTCGACGCCGCCTGTCGCATCGGCCAGCGTCAGCTCGACGGCGGGCTTGCTCTGCGCAGCGGCTTTTAATCCATCCACGGTGTCCAATGCGACAAGGCGCCCTTTGACGATGATGGCGATGCGATCGCACAGCCGCTCGGCCTCTTCGAGATAATGCGTGGTCAACAAGACGGTCACGCCCTCGTCGCGCAACCCGGCGATGGTGCGACGCAAGCCGCGCGCGCTCATCACGTCCAGGCCGGTGGTCGGCTCGTCCAAAAAGATGAGCGGCGGGCGATGCGCCAGCGCCGCTGCGATGGTGAGGGCGCGTTTCATCCCGCGCGAGAGCCTGGCAAAGGGCGTGTCGCGCTTTTCGGCCAGGCGAAAGCGTTGCAGCAATGCTTCGGCGCGGGGCTTGCGTTCGGCGCGCGGCACGCCATAGAGCTGCATCGAAAATACCAGGTTGTCGAACGCTGACAGTTCGTCGTACAGGTTCGAGGCTTCCGGCGCAACGCCGATGCGCTTTTTGATGCGCGTCACATCGGTCGCCAGATCAAAGCCCATCACGCGCGCCTGGCCAGAGGTGGGTCGGGTGAGGCCGGTGAGCATGCGAATGGTTGTCGTCTTGCCTGCGCCGTTGGGGCCGAGCAACCCAAACACCTCACCCTCGCGCACGGCAAACTCGATGCCGTCCACGGCGCGCAGCGGAACGCGTCCCTTGTCGGCCGGGTACACCTTGGTCAAGCCTATTACTTGAATCGCGTCGGTCATGACAAAACCTCTTTTACCCCGTCGGGCCGCCTCGTTGCGGCGCGCACAAAATGCTCTGTTCCCAAGAACAAACGTTGCCGCTCCTCTGGCGCGCGCATCAGCGGCGACGAGCTCAACTGCGTGGCGTGGCAGCGAATGGCGGCCAGCTTGATTTCCCACACGGCTGAAACATCTACGCTCAAAGCAATCGTCTCGTCGGGCACAGCGCGAACACGCTTCATCTCCAACCGCTCGGCCAGGCTGCGCGGCACAGCCAGCGTGTACAGCGCGTCAATTGTGCCTGCCCGCCGGAACGCTTCCGCCGCGCACTGCCCAATGGCAATGTGATCAGGATGGCCCGACAAGCCATCCGGGCCAAAGGATAGCATCACTTGCGGGCGCACCTCGTCCACGACCTTGAGAATGTGCGCAATGATTTCTTCAGGATTGGTCTGGCTCAAATGACCATCCTCGTAATCCAGGATGCGCGGCGGCTCGATGCCCAAAACCTGGCACGCGCAGCGCAGTTCGCGCTCGCGCACGGCGGGTAATTCTTCCGGGCTGCACAGCGGCGGCTCGCCGCGCGAGCCGGCCTGGCCGCGCGTGGCGGTGAGCAGGCAGACGCGCGCGCCGCGCCGGGCCAGCAGCGCCAGCGTCCCGCCGGGGCGATAGGCTTCGTCGTCGGGGTGGGCAAAAACCGCCAATAGCGCGAGAGGAGAATCTGGCATAATCTCGCTTTCAAAAAAAGACCTTTAGGGTCCAAAGACTCTAAAGGTCTGGGGCGCGCCGTTATGCTTCAGCCGCCTCTAATTCGGCAATCTGTTCCTGGACGGCCTGGATTTCGGCTTGCAGCTCGCGCAGGTATTCCTGCAACCGGGCAATGCGCTCCTGGCGGGTGAAAAAGCGGCGGGTAAAGGGCTGTTCGCGCTGGCAATCGCAATCACAGCCGCAGCCCTTTTCGCAGCAGCACGTGTGGCCGTGATGGCCTCGCTCTCGATTGCAGCAGCACTCGCCGTGGCCGTGCCCGCTATGCTCACCACGCTCGCAGCAACAGCCCTCGTGATGGCCGTGATGCCTGTTATGTTTGTGATGTCTACACATGTTTTTTATCTCCCTTCTTTTTTCGGAATTGAGCCTCGTACTCGGCCAGGAAACGGTCCAACCGCTCCCGGGTGTGGCGAATATTGACCGCCCAGGTGTGCAAATAATCCAGGCCTTCGGGCGTGACCTCGTACAGCCGCCGCGCCGGGCCCTTGCCCTCAGTGTCCCACGTCGAGCGCACCAGCCCATCTTCTTCCATCTGGCGCAGTGTGCGGTACAGCAGGCCCGGCTCGGCTTCGGGCGTCTCTTCATCCTGCGCCAGCCGCTCCATCAGCTCGTAGCCGTGGCAGGGCTTTTGCAAGAGCAGCAAGAGCAGCCAGGGCTGGATAAAGCCGCGCACCTGCCGGCCGGGCGCGCAGCAGCGCCCCATCCCCCCATGTTTGCCTTCATGTCCCTCGCACACCGCAACCTCCATTTATATAACGATTCTATCTATATGATATTGACATATATATCATTAAAATAAAAATCTGTCAAGTTCATCAGCCTATCGCCGGCATATCCTCAATGATAATCTCTTGCAGCGCGGCGAGCTTGTCGGCATATTGCGGCTCGAGCAACAGTGGGCAGTCTTGCAGCTTTTGCTGCGACGCCACCAGCTTGAGCGCAAAGGTAAAGCACGTGGGCTGGCCGCACTGTCTGCAATTGGTCTGCGGCAGCAACTTGAACACCTCCATCGGCGCGGGACGGCGGCGCGTTTCAGTGGATGGCTCGATCTCGGCGCGCCGCTCCCACGTGCGGTTGACCAATGCGACCAGTCCCTCCAACTCCTTTTGCGCCCCCTCGCGGTCAACGGCGTTGCTCACCGCAATTTCGTAGGGATGAAAGGCTACGTTGTGCCCGGCCTTTTTCCACAACAGCGCGGGCGCGTCGGGCAGGTACACTGCGCCGCGCAGCGTAGCGTTGAGATAAGGCAACACCTCGCGGATGTCAGTGACGAGCCGCGCTTTGGCCGTAAAGCGTTCCGCGCCCGGATCGCACGGCGGGGTGAGCACTTGCAAATCGTAATGTTCAATCAGCATGTCATTTTCTCCCTCGACCTGACAGGTTTCCCAAACCTGTCAGGTCTGCTTGCGCCGCTTTTTGCGCGGGGCGGGTTTGCCGGGCGCGGCCAATTCTTCGGTGCCGATGACAATGCCCCAACGCGGCAAAACGTAGCGATGCACCACCAGCACCACGCCAGCCAGGCCAAAGGCCGCGCCAAAGATGAGGAGCGAGTTGCTCAGCTTGTTCATCAGCGCCGGGTCAATCAGCATCACTACCGCCAGGGTCAGCATCAACGCGCCGCCGACGAGTTTGAGGATGCGCCCGTGCTTTTCTTCCAGCCGGCTCGATTTGAGCGTGAACACGGCGGCCAGAAAAATGCCCAGCTCGTCAATCTGATAAATCAGCATATACAGCGCCAGCAGCAGCCCGAACGCCAGCGGCTCAACCTTGTGCGCCGCCAGCAGATTGGTCCACAGCACCGGAAAGCCGGCCGTGCAGGCAAACTCTACCACTGACACGCCGGCCGACATGACGACCGTGGCGCTGACGAGCGCCCACAGTGAATCGCCTGCGTTCAGCACGCCGCGCATACGCCTGTAAATGCCCGGCTTTTGGGCGTCGTCAATGGTGAACGAGATGCCTTCCTTGTACCAGAAATAATCCTTGATATTGACCGCCGCAAAAAATAGCGCCACCAACGCCACAACAATCTGAATCCAACCCAAAAAGCTGATAAAGGTAAACACGGTGAACAAACCGGCGATGAACAGCACGTACACCAGCGAGGTGACGGTGAGAAAGACGAGTCCGATGACGAGCACTTTTTTGCGCGAACCGGTGTGCAGCGTTAACGCCAGCAGAATCGAAAGCACCCACAACGAGCACGGGTTGAAGCCATCCACAAAGGCGATGAGGGCCGTGCTGACGAGCAGCGATTGCGCGGCCAGGTTGACCGGGCCAAGCAAAGGCAGGTCGAGCATTGATGGAGCGGGCGTGGATGTTGCAGCGGGCGGCGGCGGGCTGACCGCCGGGGTGGGCTGCGCGGGCGTGATGATGCCCGCGCCGGCGTCGGGACAACCGGAGGCCAGGCACTCCCTGACCGCCGCTTCCATCTCTTGCCCAATGCGATCAGCATAGCCGACCCAATGGCGCTCGCCGATAAAGGTGGTCGGCACGCCGCCCGGCTCAAAGCCAAACGCGGCGGCCATCTTGAAAAGCAACTCGCGGTTTTCTTCCGAGTACCACACCTCGTAAGCGCGCACCTCGACGGGATACTGTTGCTTCAGCCTTTCCAGAAAAAGCTTTTCTTCGGCGCAGTGCGGGCAGCCATCGCCCCAGAAAAAGTAGATGATGACCGGGTTGGTTTGTTGGACCGAACTGGTCAGAGGCGTTGCGGCAGATTCGACCGGCAAGCCTTTGTCGCAAAGGTGACAGGCTTTGTCGGGGCGCGGCGTGTTGGTCGCCGCTTGCGCCAGAGCCGACGGCGAGCACGCCGCAAGCCCACACAATATCAGGATGACAATGCCGATTGTAAGATGTTTGTGCGCCATAGCTGAAATAAGGATTTTGGAATCACCAAGACACCAAGAACACCAAGCTTTAAAAGAAAATATATCCATCGTTCAACTTCCAGTTGTGGACGCGGATGAACACGGATAAAAATTAGAAATCCGTGTTCACCCGTGTTTATCCGTGTACCAGATAGCTTGTGACGTAGCGCCACAAACTGTACGCGCCCACGCCGATAAAGACCGGTGACAATCACGGCCCGGCGGTCGGCGCGCGGCGCTTTTGCGAAGCGCTGCAAGAAAAGGGCCTACTGTGCAAAGAAACGCACGAGCACGTCATCCGGCTGGCCCCATCCAACCTAGCCATAGCACGCCCCAAATCAAGCTGAGCAGCGTAATCGGCGCGCCGGCTTTGAGATATTCCCCAAAAGAAAGCTGCACGCCGCGCTCGCGGGCAATTTCGGCCACAATCAGATTCGCCACCGATCCCAACAAGGTAAGATTGCCCGCCAGCGTGGTCGCCATTGCCAGGGTCAGCCACGCTTGCTGCGGATTTTGGAAATGGGGAATGATGGGGCGAAACAACATTACAGCGGGGACATTCGACACGAGGTTGCTGAGCACGACCGCCACGGCCGTGAGCGACGCCACGCCGCCTTCGGCCAGCGGCTGCGCTACTGTAAACAAGCGCGCGGTAAAGCCGGTTGTCTCGAGCGCGCCCGTCACAATAAACAAGCCGGAAAAGAAAACTAGCAACGACCAATCCAGCTCGCCAAATACGCGCCGGGGTTTGATCCGCCGCGTGATGAGCAGCAAGGCCGCCGCCGCCAACGCCGCCAATGGAATGGGCGCGCCGGCCAGGAACGCAGCCAGCATCAAGCCAGCCGCCGCCAGCCCTTTTTTTAGCAGGGGAGCATAAACGCGCGTCGGCATTTCGGCGCAATCCGCAAACGCGCCCGGGGCAAACTCGGCCCGGTACACCAGCACCAGCACCCCCCACGCTATCGTCAGCCCGACCAACGCCACAGCGAAAAGATGCGCCGTAAACGCGGCGAAGGAAATTTGAGACGAGATGCCAATGAGCATGTTTTGCGGATTGCCCATAATCGTCGCCGCCGAGCCAATGTTGGCCGCCGCCACCAGCCCAATCAAATAGGGGATGGGATTGCGCTTGAGCGCGGTAGTGATTTCCACCACCAGGCCGGTAAACATCAAGACAATGGTATCATTGAGGAAAAGCGCAGACAATACCCCCGAAACCAGGATAATCAAGGCCAGCAATTGGCGCGGGGAACGCGCCAGCTGCACAACGCGCGCGCCCACCAGCCGGAAAAAACCCGCCAGGCGCAGGTTCACGTTAATGACCATCATTGCAAACAGCAGCGTGAGCGTGTTGAGGTCAAGCGCGGCATATGCCTCGTCGAGCGAAATGGCGCCTATCAAGATGAGCAGCGCCGCGCCCGCCAGCGCAATCGTGGCGCGATTCATGCGCAGCCACGGATAACGCCCCACGGCGACGCCGACGAGGGTTACGACAATGATAATGAGAGCGAGCCAATTGATTAGAGGCATGGCAGCAAGTATACACCATTTCTGTTGAAGGGTATCCACTTTAGGCGGGACACGGCAGTCAGGCGAGAAGAGCTGTCAACGGATTTTTTGAACGGATTGAACGGATGTCCACTCAATCGCGCGGGGCGCAATCCGTTCAATCCGTTCCCCGAATCCGTTGACAGTTCCCCTTGTCGCGCCATGCCCACCAGTTCTTGGTCGGTCGCTTCGTCCGGCTTGCGTCCCATCGCCCACAATTGCTCGAACACCGCGCCCAGGCCCATAATGCCAACGGTATGGCCGTCATCCGAAAGGCGCAGTTGGGTCACACTATCGTCGCTTTTAGCGCAGCACGCGCCCATCATCATCGGTCTATCGCTCATTGCAAGTTTCCGTTTCTTTTGGACACGGATTCACACAGATTCACGCGGATTTTAAAAGCCTTATCCGCGTCATCCGTGAAATCCGTGTCTGAAAAATTAGACTCTATCGGAAATAAGGATTGTGGAACCGCTACCCCCTGCCTGCGGCGGGGGCAGGCGGCGCCAAGAACGCCAAGTTTTATATTGAAATTCTTTGCGGCCTTCGCGTCTTTGCGGTGAAAAATGCTATTCTCGATAATGTCTACTATTGAACCGTCCCCTTTTTCGCCTCGATTGTTGCGGAAAGAACATAATCTTCCAGATGGCGGCCCGGCGCCCAGTCGCGGATAAACTCGCGGCTTGCATCCTTGGGGGCGATGTTGATTTCAGTAAAGCCGGCCTCTGCCAGCCATCTTTCGAGGTCCGCGATACAGGCTGCTCCCGCCACGCAACTCGAATACAACGCGAGGTCATTCTTGATCTCGGCCGGCAGTTCCGCAGTGGCGACCACGTCCGAGATAGCCAGCCTGCCGCCGGGCTTGAGTACGCGGTAGGCTTCTCGAAACACACCCGGCTTGTCGGGCGAGAGGTTGATGACGCAATTGGAGATAATGACATCCACACTCGCATCCGCAACGGGCAGATGCTCGATCTCGCCCAGACGAAATTCGACATTTCTGTAATCGCCTTTTCGGGCATTTTCGCGCGCTTTGGCGACCATGTCGGGCGTCATATCCACGCCGATGACCTTGCCCGCCGGCCCCACTTGCCGGGCGGCGAGAAAGCAATCGAACCCGGCGCCGCTGCCCAGGTCCAACACCACCTCGCCCGGCTTGAGCGCGGCGACGGCCTGGGGATTGCCGCAGCCGAGACCCAGGTTGGCGCCTTGGGGGACAGCGCTCAATTCTTCTTGTGAATAGCCCATTTGAAGGGATGGGTCATTCAAGGCGTCGAGCAAAACGATGCCTGGCTCGTCGCCGCAACACGCTGGGGCGCACCCGCAGCCGGTCGCGCTGCTGCGCGCAATGTCGCCGTATCTTTCTCGGACAGCTTTTCGGATGAGGTCGTCTTGAACGTTTGTCATGTTGGTTGTCCTTTTAGAACTTTAGGGTCTTTGAGACCCCAGCCTGGCCGAGCCAGAACCAAAACCACAAAGGACACCAAGTACACAAAGGTTTTTACTTCGTGTCCTTTGTGTACTTCGTGGTAAAATTTCTTTGCCCAAAAAGCAAAGATTTGATTGATAAGGTACTAAAGGTCTTCACTAACTGTACAGCCGCTTTTGCAAGTAGAATGCCACATTGACCAACCCGATCATCACCGGCACTTCGATCAGCGGACCAATCACCGCCGCAAACGCCGCACCGGAATTGAGGCCAAACACCGCCACCGCCACTGCAATCGCCAGCTCAAAATTGTTACTGGCGGCTGTAAAAGCCAGTGTGGTCGTCTTGCGATAGTCCGCGCCAATCTTGTGCCCCATCCAGAACGAGACCAGGAACATGACGACAAAGTAAATCACCAGTGGGATGGCAATGCGGACAACATCCAGCGGGATGGTGACGATGAGATTGCCCTTGAGCGAGAACATTACGACAATCGTGAACAGCAAGGCAATCAGCGTCAGCGGGCTGATCTTGGGCACAAAGACCTTGTAATACCAGTCCTGACCCTTGGCGCGTGTCAGAAACATGTGGGTGAGAAAGCCGGCGATGAAGGGGATGCCCAGGTAAATGAACACACTCCTGGCAATCTCGCCGATGGTCACTTCTACCAGGCTGCCCTTGAGGCCGAATAGCGGCGGCAAGACGGTGATGAACACATAGGCATACACGCTGTAGAAAAAGACCTGGAACAGGCTGTTGAACGCCACCAGCCCGGCGGCGTACTCGTTATCGCCCTTGGCCAGCTCATTCCATACGATGACCATGGCGATGCAGCGCGCCAGGCCAATCATAATCAAACCGGCCATATATTCCGGGTAGCCGCGCAAAAAAACGATGGCCAGCACAAACATCAAAATCGGGCCAACGGCCCAGTTCTGCAATAGCGAAAAGCCCAGGATCTTCCAGTTGCGGAACACATCGCCCAGATCCTCATAGTGTACCTTGGCCAGAGGGGGATACATCATCAAAATCAGTCCGATGGCAATGGGAATGTTGGTCGTGCCAACCGAAACGGCGGTATTGAAGGCATTGACCACCGCCGGGAACAGGTAGCCCAGCCCCACGCCCACGGCCATCGCCAGGAAAATCCACAGTGTCAGAAAACGATCCAGCAGTGACAACCGCCCCATCACACTGCTGCTTTGAATTGATTTGGACATATTATCTCACTCCAAGAAACCAGGTTTTTACTAAAAACCTGGTTTCTAACTAAAATGTAGCCAGAACCGCCCATAGTCCTGGACAGCAAACAAGATTTTTTCCGTCTCTGGCCCCAGCCGGTCGAAAATATCTTTGGCCAGGTAAATTTCAAGCTCGCCGTCTTGAAAGCGGACGTACTCTTCATGGTTTTCCGGTTTGCCCATCAGACCTGACGGGCCATTATAGGCCATTCATCAGCCGGCGATGACCAGCCGGGTAGCAATGTGCAGCGCGTTATCCCACTGCTTCAGGTATCCGCGCAGCCAACCGGATGTAATGTGGGCTCGCTCAATCATTGTGGTTGCTCGTTGCTCGTTCCTTGTCTACCTGTCTACTTGTTTCCTATGCCAACGCACTCGTCAGCCAGGTGGTCACTTCGGCCTGGGTGGGAATGCGTCCGGCGCACACCAGCTTTTCGTTGATGACCAGACCGGGCGTGGACAGGATGGGGTACTTTTGAATGTCGGCCATGTCGGTCACCTTGACGATTTCGGCCTCGAGGCCCAAATCGGCCGCCGCTTTGCGCGCGATTTGCTCGACGCGCTTGCAGTTGGCACAGCCTGAACCTAACACTTTGATCGTCAACATTTTCCTTCCTCCTGATTGAATTTTCGGCGCAATCGCCGGTTGCTTCTTTTCACAATCAATGCACACGTCAGTAGTGCGATTTGTCCAAAAAGTCAGCCCGCACCCAGGGCACGTCACTTTGCGCAGGCCGGACATGGCCTCCTGACGCTGCGGGCGCATTTCGGGCGGCAGGCCAGCAAACGGATCGCGATTGCACGCGCAGCCGCCATCACCGGGGGTGTTGTTCATCTAACCTCCTATATTCTTCCAGTTGAATGAAATGACTCAAAGAAAAACCTTGTCAGTGAGCATAGGCCGGGGATGATGGCGGTGCGCACTTGGGGCAGGAGCAGCTCCCTAACCCGGCTGGGGGCAGCGCAAAGTTGAGCGCGCGGCCCTGTTTTTGCGCCCGGCGGCTGACAAGGCTGCGCGCCACATCCAGCACGGCGTACACGCTGGGATCGCGCACGCTATAGTACACGCGCAAGCCATCTTTGCGGTCAACTACCAGGCCAACTTTGCGCAGCAACATCAAGTGCTGAGAAATGTACGCCTGGCGTTGCCCCAGCGCCGCTTCGATGTGGCACACGCATTGTTCGCCGTCGCGCAAAATTTCCAGGATTTGCAGCCGGACCGGGTGAGCCAACGCCTTGAGCAACTCGGCCTGAAGTTCAAAAGCATCCATCGCGCCTCCAATATATTAGGAAAAGCGAATATATTATAGCGCGCTTTATTTGACTGTCAAGTGACACATGTCACGGGTTGCTTGTGATGTTGTCGAGCAAGCAGAGGCTATAATCGCTTGTCATTCTTCAGGCGTGTTGACATTGCGAAAAGAGCGCAGGTCGGGGTCGAGGTGAGCGATTTCGCTGGGGCTGACATAGCGCACGCGCACCTGGGGGTAGAAACAAAAGGCCTGCCGCTGGCCGGCGCGAATGGCGGCCTCAATCGCCGGCAGGCAGCTCTTACGATAAACGGCGTGCAGCGGTTCGAGCCATTCGCCTTGTTTCAAAACAACGGCGTCTACACCCTCTGCCACCGCAACGAACCACGCCAGAACGTTCGGGTTCAAAAAGGGCATGTCACAACCTGCTACAATAGCCAGGTCGTTGGCAGCCGCCTGCAAGCCACTGTGGATACCGCCCAACGTTCCCACACCTGTAAAAATATCGGCCACGCATCTATCGGCAAAGGGAGCATAGAGCTGTGTATCGTCCGCCGAAATAATGACCTCGTCGGCCAATGTTCGCAATCGTCCGGCAATCACCGCGATCATCGGGCAGCCATCCAGGTCGAGCAGGGCCTTGTTGCGCCCCATGCGGCGGCTGAGGTACTCCATGCCGGCTTCATTGTCCATCACCACAAAATCATAAGACTTGCAGATGCCGTCCACAATCGTGCGCAACATGTGGTTGGCGGCGCAGTAGCAGCCCGGCCCTTCCGGGCGGCCCATTGCCAGCAGGTCGAAACCGCGGCCTTCTTCCACAGCCATGCGGACGGCGTAATCCAGCCAATCCTGGCGCGACATGCCTGGCGGCGTCTGGTCGCGCGCATCCTCGCGGATGTCGCCGACTGTTTGTGTGAGCGGCAGCCCCAGCGCCAGGTGCAAATTGCTGCTGGGATCGGCGTCAATTGCCAGAACACTGCCCAGGCGATTTTGGACGAAATGGCGAATGAGCAAGGCGGCGAGCGTGGTCTTGCCAGTGCCGCCTTTGCCAGCAAGGGCGATGGTAGTTGTCATGCGGTTCTCCTGTGAATAATTGTCTATGCGTTCAGCCGTCAGCCTTGATGCCTGGTGCAGCGTGGCGTAAGGGCTTTTGGGGGTGCTCAGGCAACCCGCCGCCGCACCCACTTTTCAAACTCGACGATGAGATAACTGGCAAACCCCACCGCCAGAATCAACAACCAGCCGTTCAGGTCAATCGGCGCGCTGGCGAGCAGTCCGTTCATAAACGGCGCATACGTGAACAGCAGTTGCAAGACAATCATGCCGGCCACGCCCACGACCACCCAGCGATTGGAAAACGCGCCCAGCCTGAACATGGATTGCGTCAGCGAGCGGCAGTTGAACAAGTAAAATATCTCGATCATCACCACAGCGTTGACAGCGACGGTGCGCGCCTGCGCGATGGGAACGCCCAGACTCAATTCCAGCTCGTACAGGCCAAAGGCCCCCGCCAAAATCATCACGCCGACCAGCACGACGCGCCACACCAGCTCGCGCGTCAGGATGGGCGCATCGGGCGCGCGCGGCGCGCGCTGCATAATGCCCGGTTCTTTGAGTTCGACCGCCAGCACCAACCCCAGCACACCCGCCGTGACCGTGTTGATCCACAAGACGTGAACCGGCAGGATGGGCAGCGCAATGCCGGCCAGAATCGCCAGCAAGATAATCAACCCCTCGCCCAGGTTGGTTGGCAGCGTCCAGGCAATGATTTTGGTCAGATTGTCGAACACGCCGCGCCCTTCTTCCACCGCCGCTTCGATGGTGGCAAAATTGTCGTCGGTCAAAATCATGTCGGCGGCTTCTTTGGCCACGTCGGTGCCGGTGATGCCCATCGCAATGCCGATGTCGGCTTGCTTGAGGGCGGGGCCATCGTTCACGCCGTCGCCCGTCATCGCCACAATGTTGCCCCGCGCCTGCAAGGCCTCGACCAGGCGCAATTTTTGTTCGGGCGACACGCGGGCAAAAACAGCCGTGCCGTCCACCGCCTCCACCAGTTGCATGTCCGAGAGGTCAGACAACTGCCTGCCCGTCAGCACGCACTCTTGAGGCGGCGAGGCATCGGGACATGGCTGCGCCAGTCCAATCTGCGTCGCAATTGCCGCCGCCGTCAGCGCGTGGTCGCCCGTCATCATCTTGACCTTGACGCCCGCTTCCTGACACACGCGCACCGCATTGATGGCATCCTGGCGCGGCGGGTCAATCATGCCTTGCAAGCCGATAAAGGTCAATCCCGAAGCAATGTCCTCGTGCGTGATGGATGTGGCGGCAGCGGGCAATTGCTTTCTGGCAAACGCCAGCACGCGCAGGCCGCGGTTCGCCATCGCGTCAACCGCCTGGTGAATGGCGTCAGCGTCGAGCGGCGCGTCGAGCGCGGCCGCGCACTTGTCCAGAATCGCCTCGACCGCGCCCTTGACGTAAATCACTTTTTCGTTGGATGGCGATGTGTGCAACGTCGCCATGTATTGATATTTGGAATCGAACGGGATAACATCCAGGCGCGGCCATTGTTGAGATAGCTCGTCGCCGTTCAATCCCGCCTTGCGCGCCGCCACGATCAGGGCCACTTCGGTCGGGTCGCCCTGCGCCTGCCACTGGCCGTCTTTTTCGACCAGCGCGCTGTCGTTGCACAACAGCCCGGCTTGCAGACATTCGCGCAGCCTGCCTTCGAGCCGGGCCGGCTGGTCCTGAGCGAGAATCTGTCCTGTCGGCTCATAGCCCACGCCCGAGACCGAATAATTTTTCGTCCCCACAACGATTTGCTGCACCGTCATCTGGTTTTGCGTCAGCGTGCCGGTCTTGTCGGAGCAAATCACCGTGACGCTGCCCAGCGTCTCGACCGCCGGCAGTTTGCGGATGATGGCGCGCCGCCGCGCCATGCGCGAAACGCCAATCGCCAGCGTCACCGTCAGCGCGGCCGGCAGCCCTTCGGGAATCATCGCCACGGCCAGCGCGACCGCCGCCGTAAATGTTTCGATGGGCGACTGCCCGCGCAGAACGCCAATGCCAAACGTGATGGCCGCCAGCGCCAAAATCGCGTAAAGAATGAGACGGCTGAACTGCGCCATTTTGCGCGTGAGCGGCGTTTCCAATTCCTGCGCTTCGGAAATCAATTGCGAGATGCGCCCGACTTCGGTGCTATCGCCGATGGCGGTGACGATGCCCGCGCCTTGCCCAAACGTGACGAGCGTGGAAGCATAGGCCATGTTGCAGCGGTCGGCCAGCGCGGTTTCGGGCTGCAGAACGCACTCGGTTGATTTTTGCACCGGCAGCGATTCGCCCGTGAGCGCGGCTTCGGCGATTTGCAAATCGCGCGCGCGCAGCAGGCGCAAATCCGCCGGCACCTTGCTGCCGGCCTGGAGCAGCACCAGGTCGCCCGGCGTGAGTTCCGCCGCCGAGATGCGCTGCGTCTGCCCGGCGCGAATCACGGTGGCTTCGGTCGTCATCGCCTGCGCCAAAGCCTCGATGGCTTTTTCGGCTTTGGATTCCTGCACGTAACCGATGACGGCGTTGATGAGCACGACGGCGAAAATGATGACGGCGTCTACCGGGTCTTTGATGAGCGCGGTGATAATGCCGGAAGCGATGAGGATATAGAGCAGCGGGTTGTTGAATTGCAGCAAAAAGCGCACGAGCGGGCTTTTGCCCTTTTTGGGCGTGAGGCTGTTGGGGCCAAAGTGCTGCTGGCGATGTTTGACTTCAAACAGGTCGAGGCCCCGGTCGGCGTCGCTTTCCAAAAGCTGAATGACCTCTTCAGCCGGAAGGTGATACCAGTGTCTGCCGAGCAATGTTTGCATGGTTCTGGTTTCCTTTTACGAGTTTGTTCCGTCGGTGAATTTTAGCCAGTGGGGTTGTTCAGGCTGGGGTTTATCCGCGGTGGGTGTTGGCAAAACGAGCAAGTAGCGCCGCGCGGCCAGCAGGGCCACAAACGCGCCCACCGCCAGCACCACGTCGCGGGCTTCCAGGTCGGGCTTGAGCATCTTGCGGGCAATCACAAAAGCCAGCAGTTCCAGCACGGCGGCCAGGTCGTGCACGACCAGCATGCGCACCAGCTCCAGGCCGATGACCAAAAGCAGCACGCGGTAAATCAAGTCGTAAAAGGCTTCGGTGGTCTGCCAGTTCGCGCCAAACAAAATCAGCGCGCTGCCGCCGCCAAATATCAGCGTGCTGACGAGCACGACCAGGGCCAGCAATCGCTCCAGGATTTTGACCAACCCAATGAGCCGGTGTGAAATCCATTCATTCATCAGGTTTCAACCTTCTCGAGTTATGGAAAATAGCGATATACGTCTTTGCGATGAAGAAAGCGAACCAAAGTAATGGTTTCACCCTCAACGCGCAAACCTATGCGGTAATCGCCAATGCGGATACGATAGTAAGTTGTAGAGCTTTTCAGTTGCCTGAGGTTGGGAATTTCCTGCAACGTAGCAGCCTGCTCGATAGATTCAATCACATCTTTTACGCGCATTGCCAGTGCGCGCTCTTTTATTCTGCTCAGGTAAAAAGCTATTCTTGAAGACAACATTCATGAGACGGCCTCTAGTGCATCAAAAACAGCCTGGCGGGTGACGGTGGGCGTACTTTCCCCTTCTCGTATCGCTTGAAGCAACATCCAATCTTCCAACGTTTCCCGAAACAACGCCTCGGCCAAGTCTTGGCGCTCCTCCAAGATTTCTAACAGCGCTTGCTTGAATACATCTTTAAGTTGTTGCTCTTCCATGCTTAACGTAATCATCTTTACCTCCTTATCTCCGCTGGGGCCGCAGCGCGGCTTGAATCATCATAAACTCGCCGACGTTATCCGCCGTGAGCAAGCCCACCAGTTGCCCGGCGTGCGTGACGGGCAGGGTGTGGCAGCCGCAGCTTTGCAGGCGGGCAAAGGCCATTTCCAGCATGTCGAACGCATCCACCACCTCAAAGTCGCGCTGCATCACATCGGCTACGCGGGCCGAAGCATTTTGCTGCGAGAGCGCCTTGAGCAAATCGCCGCGCGTCAAGACGCCCAGTACGCGCCCATCGTCCACCACCGGGAAATCCTGCTGCGAACCAGCCAGAATCAGCTCGACGGCGCGTTGCAGCGAATCGCCGGCCGAGAGCGTGCGGAAATCGGTCAACATGGCGCGGCGGACCGGGATGCCGCCCAGGGCCGCTTTCATCTGTACCATGCTGGCTTCTTGCGCCGCGCCAATCCACACAAACAGCGCGGTAAAGATGAGCAGCGGATTGTACAACAGGCCGATAAAGCCAAACAGAAACGCCACGCCCTGCCCGATGCTGGCGGCGGTTTGAGTGGCCTGCGTGTATTCCATCCGCATCGCCAGCAAGGCGCGCAGCACGCGCCCGCCGTCCATCGGAAAAGCCGGTATCATGTTGAACCCCACCAGCAGCACATTGACCATCATCAGCCGCTCAATGAGCCGCGCACAACCGTGAGCTGGCTGAGCGGTTCGAGCGCGGCGGTAAAAGCCAGCCAGCCGAACAGGATGACGGCAATGACCACATTGACCGCAGGTCCCGCCAATGCCACCCACAACTCTTGAATCGGCTCGTCGGGCATGCGTTCCAGGCGCGCCACGCCGCCGATGGGCAGCAGCGTAATATCGCGCGTGCGGATGCCATACTTGCGCGCCGTCAGCGCGTGCCCAAATTCGTGCAGCACCACGCAGCCAAACAACGCCAGGATAAAGCCCACGCCGCCCAGCACCATGGCCAGGCTTTGCTCTGCGACCCAATAACTAAACGCAATCCAGCCGATGAGCAGGAAAAACGTGGCGTGAACGTACACACCGATACCGGCAAACTCGCCAATCTTCCACGACCATTTCATTGTTTCGCCTCCACAGTTTTGATGTGCCCGCTTGGGCAACCTTCCAAACAAAACCGTGCTGCCCACACCGGTTCACAATCCAATGCCCCGCGAGTACAAAAAGAACACGCCGCCAAAATAAACCAGCAGGATGAGCAACGCATCCAATTCGACAAACAAAAATCGCCGCTCCAACCGGGCCAGATTGCCCACCAGGGCCAGATTGGTCAATAGCAACCCCAGCAGCCCGACCAGTGCAAAGGTCGGGTCAATTACGCCCAGAAAACGCCCCGGTGTGTAAAAGACATCCACCAGCGCCAGCGCAAACATATTGAACACGTTACTGCCGAACAGGTTCCCCACCGCCATATCGAACGCACCCAACCGCACCGCCGCCAGAGCCGCCACCAGCTCAGGCAACGAGGTGACAAACGCCACCAGCACCGCGCCGATGAAACCTGTGCCCAGGCCGGTAATCGTGGCAATCTCTGCGCTGGAGGAAACCATATAAGGCACGACGATAATCAACACAACGGTGGCCACGCCAAACCCCAACAAAGCCTGCCTCAAACCCGGTAGGTGAGCGCCGCCGGGTTCGTGTGTCGGTTCGATGGATGCGCCGGATTGTTGCCCCTGTTGTTGAATCAGCCGGACGCCGCCGATATAAGCCAGCATCACCCAAAGGCTATCCAGGCCGATCCAGCCAATTTGCCATGGGATATCGGCCAGGATGAAAAACACCACCATGCTGGCAAGCAAAGTAGCCAGCGCCACAGTCAACGCGTGAGTAAAAGCCACCTGACGCAAAATGCGCGCCCGATAATGGATCAAATCCAGCAACGCCAGCAAAAGCATGTTGACCATGTTGCTGCCGAAAAAGTTGCCGGCGGCCAGATTGGGCACCGTCTGCTGAATCGAACTGATGGCAGTAAATAATTCCGGCAGCGAGGTGGCGCCGGCCAGCAACAACGCGCCGACAAACATCCCCCCCAGGCGCGTGCGCACGGCAATCACATCGCCGTATTCGGCCAGCTTGATAGCCGCCACCACAATGACCGCCGAGCTTGCAACAAAGATGATCCAGGCCATAAGACTTGCTCCAGTTGCTTACAGACGCCCGTTTTCTAAGAGGCTGTCTTATGTAGCGGGTGGCGTGGGGATGCCTCCATGCTTTTCAGACAGGCTCTCAAGAAAACAGGTTTCCGTATTCATTGGGTAGTATACTGCTTGGGCAGGCCCCAGGCCGCCTCGACCGGTAGTGCAAACAAGATGCCGGTGTGCGGACCAGACAGGTCGCCCGTGACGGTCTCGGTCGCAGCAACCGCGCGCCGGACGGTGTCCATGTCCTGGACCACCGCAAACAGCGTATTATGACTGTACTGGTCGGTGCGCAGCAGGCGCGTGAATCCCATGAATAAGGGAACATCTTCCTGGCTGGCACGTCGTTTGAGGCATTGAACGCCAATGCTATCCAGCACCGTGACACCGGACACGCCGGCCGCTGTCCAACCATCCAACACAGCCGTCAAGTGCGAAGGATTATCCAGAACGCAGACAAGCAAGTACATATTACCCTCCTGTCAGAGTTACCATACAACCAATCAAGTCAGGGCCGGCCTCCAGACCGCGCCTGGTGGCTTTGCCGCCCGTGGCGACTTGCCATGACAGTCAGGTGTCATTGCGAGCGACCTCGCAGAGGGCGCAAAGCAATCTCCCGGCCAGGAGGGAGATTGCTTCGCCGGAGTTTACCCTGAGCAAAGCGAAGGGGCGGCTCGCGTTGAGCCATGACGATTACCGCCGAGACACGGCGGGCGTCGGCTCCATCGGTTCGGCGTCCTCTGCATCTCGGCGGCAATTCACGCGACTGAGATGAACCAGGAGGTTCGCGCATCTCTGCGCGAACGGCACAATCCAGGCTCAGCGCGGCAAGACCGGTTTGTAAAGCTGCAACACTTTGATATAGTTGGCGCGCTCAAAGGCGGCCGGTTCGGCAATATTGCGCTGGCTCATGCTCCCCTGCATCTGCTCAATGGAGGCATACTCGTGTTCCTCCATCCAGCGGCGCAGGTCCGCCTCGACCGTGCGGATATACTCCGGGCCATTCTGCAACAGAGCTGAAGCCATCGTGGCCACCCGGGCGCCAGCCATGATAGACTTGAGAACATCTTGGGCCGTATGCACACCACCGGTCACGGCCAGGTCCGCCCTGAGATGCCCATACAAGATGGCAATCCAGCGCAAACGCACCAGCAGTTCGCGGGATTGGCTCAAGTGCAGGCGCGGTACGACCTCCAGCGTCTCCAGGTCAATATCGGGTTGATAAAAGCGATTGAACAGCACCAGGCCATCTATGCCAGCCTCATCCAATTGTCGAGCCAGGTGCGCAAAGGCCGTGAAAAAGTGCGGCAGTTTGATCGCCACAGGAATCTTGAGGTTGGCTTTGAGCACGCGGACCAGGTCGAGATACATCTTTTCGACTTCGGCGCTGCTCGTGGCCGGGTCGGTGGGGATAAAGTAAACATTCAACTCCAGCGCGTCGGCCCCCACCTCCTGAATCTTGCGAGCGTAATCAATCCATCCCCCGGTCGAGACGCCGTTCAAACTGCCGATGATAGGAACGTTGACCACTTGCTTGGCTTTGAGGATGAGGTTCAAATAGCCTTCGGGCCCAACGTTATACTGTTCCATCTCAGGGAAGTAGGTAATCGCCTCCGGGGAACTGTAGGTGCCCTGGCTGAGATAATAATCCAGCGACTGGCTTTCCAGGGCAATTTGTTCCTCAAACAACGAGTACATGGTGATGGCAGCCGCGCCAGCATCTTCTAACCGCCGGATGCCGTCCAGCGTCCTCGAAAGCGGTGAGGCGGCCGCCACCAATGGGCTTTTCAGCTTGAGCCCCATGTAGGTTGTGGATAAATCGGTCATGACTGTTCTCCTTCAACGTTTAACGTTCAACGTTCAAACGTCATCGCCGCCAGGTGCTCGTACATCTTCCAGCGACGGTTCACGTCTTCCTGCGCCAGCCTGAGCAGTTGCTCGGCGGCTTCTTCGTTGCTCTGCGCCAGCATCTTGTAGCGCGTCTCGTTGTAGATGTACTTGTCCAGAGAAATGGACGGCGCCTTGGAATCCAGGCTCAGGGGATTCTTGCCCTCTTGGAGCAGGTCTGGATTGTAACGAATCAGCGGCCAGTGCCCGGATTGCACAGCCAGTTTTTGCTGTTCCAGTCCCTGCACCAGGTCGTAACCGTGCGCAATGCAGTGCGAGTAAGCGATAATCAGCGAAGGTCCCGGATAGGCTTCCGCCTCGACAAAGGCACGAATGGTCTGGGTATCGTTGGCGCCCATTGCCACGCGGGCGACGTACACCGTGCCGTACATCATGGCCATCATGGCCAGGTCCTTCTTGGGCGTCGGTTTGCCGCCGGCCGCAAAGCGCGCCACCGCCGCGCGCGGCGTGGACTTGGACATCTGCCCGCCGGTATTGGAATACACTTCAGTATCCAGCACCAGGATATTGACATCGCGCCCCGAAGCCAGCACGTGGTCGAGGCCGCCGTAGCCAATGTCGTAAGCCCAACCGTCACCGCCGACAATCCACACACTCTTGCGCACCAGCGCATCGGCCAGGCTCGACAGATGTTGGGCTTCCAGAGTGGGATTTTCGATAGAGGCCAGTCGGGCTTTGAGCGCGGCGACCAGCTCGCGTTGCTTCAGAATGCCTTCCTCAGTGGCCTGGTCGGTGGTGAGCAGGTCTTCGACCAGTCGCTCGCCGATCTCACCGGCCAGCCGCCGGAGCAATTCGCGGGCGTACTCGTTCTGCTTATCCAGCGTGAGGCGAAAGCCCAACCCGAATTCGGCGTTATCCTCGAACAATGAACTGGCCCAGGCCGGGCCGCGCCCGTAAGCATCCTGGCACCACGGCGTGGTCGGCAAATTGCCGCCGTAAATCGAGGAGCAGCCGGTCGCATTGGCCACGACCGCGCGGTCGCCAAAGAGCTGGCTGAGCAATTTGAGATAGGGCGTCTCGCCGCAGCCGGCGCACGCGCCCGAAAACTCGAACAGCGGGCGCAAGAGTTGCGCATCTTTGACCGATGCGCTCAGAACGGTACGATCCATTTCGGGCAGGCTCAGGAAAAAGTTCCAGTTTTCGCGTTCCTGGGCACGAAGAGGTAGCTGGGCCGCCATGTTGATTGCCTTGCGGCTGGCATCGCTCTTGTTCTTGGCCGGGCAGGCCGCCACGCACAGGGCGCAACCGGTACAATCTTCCGGCGCAACCTGGATGGTGTACTTTTTGTCTTTATATTCCTTCCATTTAGCCGCCGTGCTCTTGAAGGTGGGCGGCGCATCTCTCAGCAGCGACTCGTCGTACACCTTGGCGCGGATGACGGCGTGCGGACAGACCAGCACGCACTTGCCGCACTGGATACACACGTCCGGGTCCCACACCGGGATTTCCAGCGCGATATTGCGCTTTTCCCATTGCGTGGTGGCGGTGGGGAAGGTGCCATCTACCGGCAACGCGCTCACCGGTAACTGGTCGCCGCGCCCGGCAATGATTTCCGCCGTCACCTTTTGGACAAACTCGGGCGCCTCTTCCGGCACCGGCGGGCGAAGGTCGAACGTGCTGGTCACCTGCTTGCCGGTCAGGTCCACTTCGTGCAGATTCGCCAGCGTGCTATCTACGGCGGCAAAGTTCTTTTGCACAATCACTTCGCCGCGCCGACCATAAGTCTTTTCGATGGACCGCTTGATGGCGGCAATGGCTTCGTCGCGTGGCAGCACGTTGCTGATGGCAAAGAAGCAAGTTTGCATGATGGTGTTGATGCGCGTCCCCATCCCGGTCTCTTTAGCCGCGCGGTAACCATCAATCACGAAAAAGCGCAGTTTCTTGTCCAGGATTTGCTTTTGCGCGGTGCGCGGCAGATGGTCCCACACCTCCTCCGGTCCAAAGGGACTGTTGAGCAAAAAGATGGCCCCCGGCGTCGCCGCCGCCAACACGTCAAAGCGTTCCAGGAAGGTGAATTGATGGCAGGCGACAAAGTTGGCCGAACTGATCAGATAGGGCGCCCGAATGGGCTCGCCTCCAAAGCGCAGGTGCGAAGTGGTCATGGTGCCGGATTTCTTGGAATCGTACACAAAGAACCCCTGCGCGTAATTATCTGTATCGCCGCCGATGATGCGGATCGAGTTGTGATTGGCGCCCACCGTGCCATCGGCACCCAGACCGTAGAACAGGGCGCGCACCATCTTGGGACTTTCAATATCAAAGGTCGGGTCGTACTCCAGACTGCTATGCGTCACATCATCGGTGATGCCGATGGTAAAATGGTTCTTGGGTTCGTCTTGCTTCAACTCATCCAGGATGGCCTTGACCATAGCCGGCGTGAACTCTTTGGAAGACAGGCCATAGCGTCCACCGATGGTGCGCGGCATGGTCGAGGCCAGACCGGCGCGGACCGCCTCGGCCATGGCGGTGATGACATCCTGATACAGCGGCTCGCCGGGCGCGCCGGGTTCTTTGGTCCGGTCGAGCACGGCCATGGCTTGGACGGTAGGCGGCACGGCTCGGGCAAAATGCTCCATCGAGAACGGGCGATACAGGCGCACTTTGAGCACGCCCACTTTTTCGCCGCGCGCCGTCAGATAATCTACCGTCCCTTGCACGGTATCGGCGGCCGACCCCATCACCACGATCACCCGTTCGGCGTCCGGCGCGCCAACATAATCGAACAGGTGATAATGCCGCCCGACGATTCGGGCAAACCGGTCCATCGTCTGTTGCACGATGGCCGGACAGGCCTGGTAGAAGGGATTGACCGTCTCGCGCCCCTGGAAATACACATCGGGGTTTTGCGCCGTGCCGCGTATGACGGGGTGGTCGGGCGAGAGGGCGCGGGCGCGATGTTCCCGAATCCGCTCCTCGTTAATCATGGCCCGCATGTCCTCTTCTGTGACCTGTTCGATCTTGGTCAATTCGTGGCTGGTGCGAAAGCCATCGAAAAAGTGCAGGAACGGCACGCGCGCTTCGAGCGTGGCGGCGTGAGCGATCAGGGCCAGGTCCATGACCTCCTGGACCGAGTTAGAGCACAGCAGCGCAAAACCGATCTGCCGCGTGGCCATCACGTCGCTATGATCGCCAAAGATCGAAAGCGCCTGCACCGAAAGCGAACGCGCCGAGACATGGAACACGGTCGGCAACAGTTCGCCGACAATCTTGTACATATTGGGGATCATCAACAAAAGCCCCTGCGAGGCGGTGAAGGTGGTAGAGAGCGCGCCGGTTTGCAACGCGCCGTGCACCGCGCCGGCCGCGCCCCCTTCGCTTTGCATCTCAATCACCAGCGGCACAGTCCCCCACAAGTTCTTTTTGCCTTCCGCACTCCACTGGTCGGCCCATTCGCCCATCGGGGAACTGGGGGTAATGGGATAAATGGCAATGACCTCGCTGAGTTTGTGCGCCACATAAGCCGCCGCTTCATTGCCATCCATAATCACTTTTTGTCGGTGTGTCATGGTAACCTCCATAAAAATTCGGCGCGGACCCTGTCCGCATTTCCTCCGTCGGGCCGGTCCAACCATCCCAAGCGTTGTTTCGAGCCTATGGCGGAAACATGACCGTTCACATTATCGAGAATAGCGTTTTTCACCGCCAAGACGCGAAGGACGCAAAGGATTTCAATATAAATCTTGGCGTTCCTGGCGTCGCCTGCCCCCGCCGCAGGCCGGGGGTGGCGGTTCCAAAATCCCTTGTTTCCGATAGAGCCTATTATAATATAAAGCCCGGTTTATCCAAGTGGCACCTGTCCGCTTTGGGTTAGTGTAATCTGGCACATCTTTTGGACTATTGAGCCTGGCGACCGGCTGTTCGCCGATCGCGAATGGCGAACGGCGCGTAAAGCATCAGGCACAACACCACCGCAATCGCTTCCAGGCTGAGAATGTACCACGGCCACGGCCCTAACACATCAATAAGACTTGGGGTGTCCGGCTTACGGGCGATGAACAAATAGTTGCTGCCGATAAGCAGGTTCAGCCCAAAGATGACGACCATGTAAAGATTGCCCAGCGCCGCCACGCGCAGCAGCGACCGCCAGTACGGGCGATAGCCTTCGACCAGCGTCATGTAAATCGCCGCGCTCACAATCAGCCCGTGCGAGATAAAGGTCTGGAAAAAGCGAAAATGAGGAAAACCGTAGCGGCCCAAATCGGGCGTGAGCAAGGCTTGCGTAGCCGCGCCAATGCCCAAAAAGTAGAGCAATTCGTAAATGGCATAGTTGCGCGTGACCAGCATCGCCGCGCTGGCAAAGACCATCACGCTGCACAGGTGGAGCGGCAGCATCGTTTGAACCGTCCATTGCCCCACGCCCCAGTTCCACAGGTGCCAGGCGGCCTCGTTCACAATCAACACCGCCGCAATTGAGTGGCGAATCTTGCGGCGGGCGGTGGCGTCCGCTCTGCGCCCCCAATAGACCAGCAGAATATTGAACAGCACCACCACACTCAGCGCAACCAGGTGCGGCGGATAAAATATCACAAACGGGTTGCCCTTGAAATCGCGCGCAAAGAGATTGGTTATAGTTTCCACAGACATCCTTCTAATGCGTAATGCGTAAAACGTAATGCGTGAAACGTGAAACGTGAAATCACGCTTCACACCAGCTCCAAAGTGCGGCGCACGAGCGCGGCGTCCTGATCATCCAGGCCGGCGGTGAGAGCCGCCGCGTCGCGCTCGCCGGCCCACAGGCGATGAGCAGGCTCGCGCAGCCTCCAGCCCTTTTCTTCAAGCTGCGCCAGCACCGGCTCGATTTCGGCGCGCAGGCTTGCATCGGCAGCGGTGGCGGCGATGGCTTGCAGCAGCGGCTCGAATTGGCGCAGCACCTCGGCCATATCCGGGCCGGACTCTTGAGGGATACGGATGCCGGCCTGCTGCGCCATCCCCATCATCTGCTCCAGAAGCGCCTGCTGTTGCTCCGGCGACATTTGCCCCAACGCTTGCGCCAGCGCCGCCATAGCTTGTTTTTCATCTCCGCTCTCTATCGCGGCTATTACCTCCGGCGGCAGCAATGAAGTCAATGCCTCCTTCACTCCTCTGCGCCTCTGCGTCTCTGCGCGAGCCATTTCCCACACCGCCGCAATCGCCGCATCCCCGTCTGGAGTGCGGCGGGGCAAACGCTCAAAGAGAGCCGCAAAGCGCACGCCCTTCACCGCCTCCACGCACTTGACGACCTCCGCAAAGGAAGGCGGCGCGGGCGGCAGGGCAGAGTTGGCCAGGTTGCGCAGGTGGCGGGCAAATTCCCCCCATTGGATTTGTAGACCAATGGTACACGCCGCCAGCCGGTGCGCCAGGACGAGGGCGGGGTCGGCGTTCTGGCGTGCCAGGTACCCGACCAGGTTGTTGTGGCTGATGGCGCAGCCCTCCGGCTGGCCGGCCTGGTATCTGTAGCCCAGGGCCGTCTGCTCAAAGCGCGCGGCGGCGGCGCGGTCGCCGGCCTCGTCTTCCAGGTCGGCCAGCGCGCTATAGACCGCGCCCAGTTCGCGGAAAGCTCGCTCGGCCTCAAAGACGGCGCGGCAGTCCAGCAACAGCCGCCGCGCCGCGTCGTATCGCTTCAGGCGCAGCAGCGGGCCATAGTCGTTGAAGCGCGTCCGCGCCAGTTCGAGCGCGTCCGCGCCGCGTTCTTGCGTGTACCTGAGGATTTCGGCGTTGAGCACGAGCGCGCGCTCCCACCGCTCGCTGTACACGGCGGCGGTGTGACCGGTATCCAGCAGCGCCTCGCGCACGTTCCAGGGAACAGCCGTTTCCTCGGCCTCGCTTTTCAGCGGCAGCGCGTCCAACTGCGGGCGCAGCGACTCGACCGCGTCTAATACCTCGTCATACTTGCCCATCGCCGCCAGCACTTGCAAGCGCATCGCCTCGTTGAGCAGTTGCGTCCAGGGGCCCAGCCCGGCGCGGCGGGTGTGGGCGGCCTTTTCACCGGCCACGGCCAGCGCCTCTTGCAGGCGGCCCGCGGCCAGCAGCAGGTTGAGCAGGTGCCCGGCGGCGACAGACGCCAGCCGGAAATTGCCCTGGGCGACGCAGCGTTGAATGCGGTCGCGCTCCATCGCCTCTGCCTCGTCGAGCCGGCCGGCCCGCCTCAGCGCGTTGGCCAGGATGCCGGCGACTTGCAATCCCAGTTCTGTGCCTTGGGTCGCCTCGGCGATGCGGCGCAGCAGCGGCAGGGCAAAGACCAGCGCGTCCGGGCTGCTATCGCGGTGGAGCATTTTTTCCAGCAGCGTGGAGGCTTCTTTCCACCGCTTTTGGCGCAGCAGGTAGGGGGCGGCGCGGCGCGCGCTGGCGGCTATGACGCTGCTCATGCCTTGCATTTCTTGTTTCACAGCCTGCACCACCATAGCGTAGTAAAAGTTCCCCAACTCTACATCCGCCGCGTCCAACACGGCCGGGTCGGCGGCGGCGCGGGCGGCTTCGGCCACGCCGGGGTGCAGCGTATAGATCACACTCGCGGCGCTCAGTTGTGCTACAAGTTCTTGCAGCGCGGCGGGGGGCAGCCCGGCCGCCTGCGCCTGCTCTGTCAGTTGCGCCAGCAGGCCGGCCAGTTGGGCCGGCTCGGCGCGCTCCACCCCCACCAGCCCGGCGGCCGCCAGCGCGTCCAGGGCCGGGGCCCAGGGCGCATCAGGCTGGCCCAGGCGCGTTAACAAGTCACGCCAGTTGGCCTCCACAATCTGCGCCTGGCGGTCTTCTGGCTCCATTCGGCTCAAAAAGGCCAGCAGCAGCCCGGCGGCGGGGGGCAGGCCGGCGGCCAGGTCGCGCGTCCAGCCGTACAGGACGCGGGTAAAGTCGGCCTCGTCCTGGCGCGTTTCGCCCTCGCGCGCATCGCCCTCGCCGGGCGCAAAAAAGGCGTCCAGCACGGCATCTGCCGCGGCGTCGGCTCCGGCCTGGGCGGCCTCTATGCGCGCCTTCAAGGCTTTGCGGTCGCCGGCCAGGCCGTCGGCCAGCTCGAGCAGCTTGGGATGCCCCTGCGCCACGCGCAACGTGGCGTACAGCAGCGCCCGCCCCTCGGCGTCGTCGAACAGGCAGCGCAGGTTGGGCAGCTCGCGCGCCAGCAACACGCTTTCGGCCAGGCTCAGCGCGTGGATGGCCTCGACGTGCAGGCGAGAAGGCAGGCGCGCCGGGCGGCGGCGCGAGGTCAGCACGACGCGCGAAGGCCCGTTGTGGCTCAGCAGCGCGTCTACCAGGTCGCCCCACAGCGGGTCGCGCCACTGGCCGGAGGCGGTGAGCAGCGTTTCCAGGTTATCCAGCACGAGCAGCAGCGAGTATTGTTGCAGCAGCGCGCGCAGGCGGGGCAGGGTGTACTGGCGGAAATGCGTTGGATTGTCAACGGCGGCGGTCAGCCCCAGGTGGGGCGCGTCCAACTGGGTCTGGATGTCTTGCAGCAGGTTGAACAGCGCGCTGGCAATGTCGCTGCCCTCTTCGGGCGCCTTGTGCCAGATATGGGCCTGAAAGCGGCCCTCGGCGTGGCGATAGGCCAGCTCGAGCGCGCAGGTGGTCTTGCCCGCGCCGGGCATGCCATAAAAGAGCACGCCGCGCTTGTCGCTGCGCGGGGCCAGGGCCTGGCTGGCGCGCAGCATCGGCTGCAGGCGGCCCACAAAGCGCGCCGGTTCGGGCGGAAAGGCAATGCCCAGCCCGGTGCGCGGCAACTCAAAGCTCTGCGGCGGCAGGGCGGGCGGGGTCAGCGCAAGTCTGGCGGCCGGCGCGCCCACCAGCAGCGGCGTAAAGGGCGAAAGGGGCGGGCGGGCGGCGGCGCGCAGCGCGTCATCCAGCGCCAGGTGCAGCGCGGCCGGCAGGGGGCGGGCTTTATCCAGCAATTTTTCGTACAGCGCGAGCATCAGGTCGGTGGCAAAGGCGTCGTCCACGGGATAGCGCATCGCCAGCGCGGCGCAGCCCAGGCGGGCGGCCAGCGTCTGCGCCAGGCTGGGCAGGATGGTGAGGACGGTCGCCTCCAGTTCCGCGCCCTCTGCGCCTTGCTGGCGGGTGGGCGCGGGGTCGAGTCCCAACTGGCGGCGGGCGGCGGCGTGGCTGCCCGCGCCGCTGTAGCAGGCATCCAGGATGAGGAGCTTGAGGCGGGCGGCGGCCAGCGCCAGCAGCTCGCCCAGCTCATCGGCGGTGATGGTGTCGCTGCCGCCGTACTCGTCTTCCAGCAGCAGCGCGCCCTTTTCGCCGTGGCCAGAAAGGTGGATAATATCCCAGCCGGGCGATTCTTCCAGCGCGGCGCGCAGCGTCTGGCGCGTTGCGCCATAGTGGAGCACGCGCAGTTCCACCGCGCACCCTTTGGTCTGGCGCAATTCGCGCACCAGGCATTGCAGGCCGTAACGCTCGCGGCGCAGGTTGAGCGGGTTGGCGCGCACGGGCAGGCTAAAGGCGGCCAGGATGCGCAGCGCGTCGGCCGGCGGCTTGAGGTCGCGGGCGGGCGTCCCTTCCAGATGGTAGACAAAGCGGACGCCGGCGCGGTCAAAGCGCGTCCCATCGGCAAAGCAGGCCAGCTCGAAGGGGCGCAAGAGCAGCTCGCCGGCGCGGGCGGGCAGCGTCACCTGGACGGGCGTGGCGGGCAGTTGACACTTGCGGAGGGTGTCGCGCAGGCCGCCAAAGACCTGCTCGCCTACCCACGCGCCCAGCGCGGCCAGTTGCGCCTCCACGCTCTCGATGGGCGCGTAATAATCCAGATAAGCGCGCAAGTCGCAAAAGCCGCCGTACTCGCGGGCGGCCGGGTCCAGCCTGTTAGGGTATAATATACACAGGTTTCCTACACCCTGTTGCTGGGGCCGGAAACACCGCCTGGGGATTGAGGACCTGG
>FWPV01004726.1_pt1 | contig 28251 bp, 21 predicted proteins | sample 2228371 | NCBI WGS metagenome assembly FWPV01 (sample SAMEA103939776, study PRJEB20133) | metagenome
CTGCTGCGCCCCAACACCTATGGCGCCGGCCAGGGCATCACCTACGATCCGGAGACACTCAAACTGGTCTGGGAACGGCTGGCGTCCGCCGCCGGTGTGCGCATCCTCTACCATACCTTCATCGTCGACGCCATTACAGAAGGCAGCCGTGTGACCGGTGTGATCGCCGTCAGCAAGGGCGGCTTCGTGCGGCTCAAGGCCCATGTCGTGATCGATGCCTCTGGCGACGCTGATGTCGCCGCCGCAGCGGGTGTGCCTTACGAGAGCGCCGCCGACGGCCCGGTGCAGTCGCTGACCACTACCTTCCGTCTGCTGAATGTCGACCTCCCGCGCGCCCGCGCCGTCCGGAAGGACGAATTGCATGCGCTCATGGCCCGCGCTATTGAGGACGGTTATGCCCTCCCCCGCCGCGAAGGTAGCGTCCATATCACGCCGCTTGACGGCGTGATGGCGACCAACATGACCCGGGTGGCCAACATCGACGCCACCGATCCGGAACAGCTCACCCACGCTGAGATCGAGGGCCGCCGTCAGGCGGAGGAGTATGCCCGCTTCCTGATCGAGCGCGTCCCCGGCTACGAACAAGCGGTACTGGGTAGCCTCAGCACACAGATCGGGGTGCGGGAAAGCCGCCGCATTTTCGGTGCGTACCGCCTGACCCGGGCTGATGTGCTTGCCGCACGCAAGTTTGAGGACGCCATCGCCCGCTGCGGGGCGCCCATCGAGGATCATCACGCCGGCAGTGACACCATCTGGCAATACCTGCCGGAAGGGGAAACTTACGACATCCCCTTCCGCTGCCTGCTGCCGGAGAAAGTGGAAGGGCTGCTTGTAGCCGGGCGTTGCCTGTCCGCCGATCATGACGCCCATGCCTCGGTGCGCAGCATGGGGCAGTGCATGGCCATGGGCCAGGCGGCGGCGGTCGCTGCAGCGCTGGCCACCCGGCAGCGTTGCCTGCCGCGGGAAGTTCCCATTGGTGATCTGCAGGCTCGCCTGCGCGCAATAGGAGCGGTGATCTGATGTTTGTTGTCATCGGCACCACAACAGCCGACCTGTTCATCTCCGGCGTGGAGCGCATGCCTCACTTCGACGGTGATGAGTTCACGACAAGCAGTCTGTCCTTCTGTCGCAAGCCGCTGACCATCACCCTGGGCGGCAACGGCGCCAATAGCGCCTATGTCCTGCGGACGCTGGGCACACCGGTGCGCCTGTGCAGCGGGACGGGGACCAATGAGATCGGGGCACTGATGGTCGACTGGCTGGCCACCAGGGACGTCGATCTGAGCGCCTTCCTGCGCCGTGAGGGGGCTACGGCCAGCACGACCACCATCATGGACGACCGGCTCAACCGGCTTTCTTTTTACTACCCGGGCCTCTTCTCTACTTATAATCCTTCCGATCTCCCCCCGGCCTGGTTGGATGGGGCGCACACCCTGCTCATCACCGGTTACCCGCTGCTACCGGGCTTTCACGGGGGTGGCTTTGCGGCGGTGCTACAGGCCGCTCGCACGCGGAATCTGCTGACAGCCCTGGATATTGGCCCGGCTGTCGATCACTCGGCCACGCTCCCGGCGCTGACGCCCCTGCTGCCACTGATCGACATCCTGTTCACCAACGAATACGAGCTATCCGTCGCCACCGGCGAGGACGATCCGGCAGCCGGTGCCCGGCGTCTGCTGGCTGCCGGCGCAACCAGCGTGGTGGTCAAGCGTGGGCAGGCGGGCGCCAGCCTGTTCGGAACCGATTCGACCACCCACGTAGCGGGCTTTCCGGTGCAGGCCAGCGTGACAATCGGCGCCGGCGATTCCTTCAATGCCGCGTTTCTGTACGCTTACCGCGCCGGTATGACCCTGCCGCAAGCGGCCACCTTTGCCAATGCAACCGCCGCCCTGGTCGTGCAGGGGGGCCGCAGTGTGCTCGGTGCGCCGGATACAGCCGCCGTCAACGCTTTTCTGCACCAGTACGAAAGGGGATGAGGCAATGCCGCCGATCATCCGCACCATCCTGGATGACATCCCGCCGGAAGCGCTGGGTCTCTGCCTGCCCCACGAGCACCTTTACGGCTGGCCACCGCCCCCCTTTGCCACGGAAGACCTGACCCTGAACAACGAGGAAGCGGCCATCCGCGAACTTGAGCGCTTCCGGGCAGCGGGCGGGAGCGCACTGGTCGAGATGACCACGCCGGACTATAACCGGGACGCTGCCGCGCTGGAGCGCATCGCCCGCGCCAGCGGCGTGCATATCATCGCCGCGACCGGCTACAACAAGGAGAAGTTCTCTGCACCCTTCCTGCAGGAGTCGACCGTTGAAGAACTGGCGGCACGCTTCGTGACCGAGGTGACGCAGGGTATGGATGGCACATCCTGCCGGGCCGGGCTGATCAAGGCGTCTTCTACTTTGAATGAGATCTCTCCCCTGGCGGAAAAACTGTTCCGGGCAGCAGCCCAGGCCCACCACGCCACCGGTGCGCCGATCTCCACGCATACCGAAAAGGGCACGATGGCTCTGGAGCAGGTTACCCTGCTCACCGGCGAGGGCGTCGATCCGTCCCACATCATCATCGGGCATATCGACCTGCGTCTGGAATGGGACTTTGTCCTGGCCCTGGCCCGGACAGGGGTCTACTTCGGCTTCGATCAGGTCAGCAAGGCCCAGTACGCGCCGGACAGCCGCCGCGTTGAGTTCGTCGCCCGCCTGGTGGCAGAGGGTCACGGCGGGCAGTTGTTGCTTTCCGGCGACCTGGCCCGCCGCTCCTACTGGCACAGCTACGGTCTGGGCGGGGCTGGATTCACCTATATCCCACAGGTCTTCGCCCCTCTGCTGCGTCAGGCCGGCCTGACGGAAGAAGCCGTGCACGGGCTGCTGGCGGAGAATCCCGCGCGGGCGCTGGCCTTCACCCCGCGTCTCTAAGACTTTTCGTGCATTACAGACAGCGTCAGGCCACGCCGGGCGGGCGTGGCCTGACGCTATGATTTGCCGGGAACTGCGGCGGAACTTTAGCCCTTGACGCCAGAAAGGGCAATGCCCGCCACAAAATACCGCTGGGCAAAGATGTAGACAATCAGCACCGGCAGCATCACCACCACTGCCGCCGCCATGACCAGCGGCCAGTTGGTCTGGCGGAAGGCTGTCGTGCTGGCATTGAAGTAAGCCAGGCCCAGTTCCAGGGTGCGCATCTCCTGATTGCGGGCGATCAGGAGCGGCCACAGCAGGTCGGTCCACGTGCCCATGAACGCGAAGACAGCCAGCGTCGTCAGCGCCGGGCCGGTCAGCGGCAGGAAAATGCGGGTGAAGATCACCCACTCGCTGGCCCCGTCGATGCGGGCCGCGTCGTGGTAGTCCTGCGGGATTCCCTGGAAGGCCTGCCGCAACAGGAAGATACCGAACACGCTGGAAATCGCCGGGACGATCAGGCCCTGGTAGGTGTTGATCCAGCCCAGACCGAACACGATCAGGAACAGCGGGATCAGCGTGATCTGGAAGGGGATCATCATCGTCGCCAGATAGAGGATGAAGATCGTATCCCGCCCGAAGAAGTGTAGCCGGGCAAAGCCGTAGGCCGCCATTGAGCAGACAATGAGCTGCCCGGCAACCGTGAACACCGTGACAACCAGGGTATTCAGAAAGTACCGCCCGAACGGCACCAGCGTAAAGAGGTTAACGTAGTTGGTGAAATCCAGAGTCTTGGGGAGAAGCTCCGGCGGATAGGAGAATTCGCTGCCCGATGGCTTGAGCGAGGTCGTGACCATCCAGATGAATGGCACCACCATACCCAGGGTAACCGCAATCAGAACAGCATAGCCCAGGATGCTCACGGGCAGGTCCCACCAGTGTTTGGGTCTAACCATCGTCCATTTCTCCTGCGTATCGTTTGCCCGCTGGCCTAGAACAGCGAGGACTCCTCGCGACGGCGCATGTACCACACCTGCAGCAGGGTGAAGGCAAAGATCACCGCAAACAGCACCCAGGCCAGCGCCGACGCATACCCCATGTCGAAGCTCTCAAAGGCGCGCAGGTAAATGCGGTGCACGGCCACGTCGGTCGCCCCGCGCGGCCCGCCGCCGGTAATCACGTAGACGGAGGAAAACACCTGGAAGGAGCCGATCACCCCGGTGATCGCCAGGAAAAAGGTGGTTGGCTTCAGCAGCGGCAAGGTGATCCGCCAGAAGGATTGCCAGGAACCGGCGCCGTCGATGGCTGCCGCTTCATACAACTCCTGCGGGATGGCTTGCAGCCCGGCCAGCCAGATCACCATGTTGAAGCCCGCCCCCTTCCAGATCGTGATCAGCACCAGGCTGGGCATGGCGGAAGCCGGGTCGCCCAGCCAGTTGACGGTGGGCAGGCCCAGCGACTTCAGGGTGTAGTTGACAATGCCGGCCTGCGGGTCCAGCAGGGTGATCCAGATCACCGAGACGGCTACCCAGGAGGAAATCACCGGCATAAAGAATAGCGTGCGGAACAGGTTCACCCCGCGCAGCTTCATGTTCATGACCAGGGCGATCAACAGGCTGACCGCCATGCCCAGCGGTACCGCCATCAGGGTGTAATACCCGGAGTTGGCCATGGCGTTCCACCAGCGCCGATCGCCGAGCATGAATTCGTAGTTGGCGGTCCCCACAAACGGGGCGCTGTAGAAGTTCGTACCGCGCCAGTCGGTAAAAGACAGATACAGGCTGAAGACCAGCGGAATGACCAGAAACAGGATCAGGTGCAAGAACGACGGCAGGATGAACAGATATCCTACCCGCTCGTTGGAACGGCTCCAGAACCGCTGCCACCAGCGTGGGCCAGTATGAAAGATAGGCCGCTCCAGAAAGGACGTACGCTCCATCGCCGCGCTCCTCATTACGGGCAAACAAAGTCCCCTCAGGCGGCTCAGGACTGGACCACGCTGTGGACAATCCGGCCACAGCGTGTCCCCCACAAACGGCCATATTGGGGAAAAGGGACCGCCCACCGGCGCGGGCGGTCCCTGGCTTACCAGATACCCCGGCAGACCTAGCCGCCAAGGGCGCGCTGCAACTCGCGGTCGATCTCCTCAACCGCTGTTGCGATCTCTTCCTCCACGTCGCCGCCAGCCAGGATGTTTTCCATCATCAGGTTGAGCGCTTCTTCTACGATCGGCCAGTGCGCGTAAATGGAGCCGTAGTTACGGCGGCCATTCTCCGCCTCCTCCACAAACACGCGCTCGATCTCCGGCCAGGCCGAGGCTTCGACGGCTGCCGCAGCCGCTTCGCGGTTGGCCGAAATCTCCAGGCCGGTCACCACCTTGGTGCTCTGGTATTCGTAGTCGGTCAGTTCTTCCACGAACTGGCAGGCCGCCAGCAGCTTGTCCGGGTCTTCCGCGACCTTGGCGTTGATGAACCAGCCGGATTCGTAGATCACGGTCGCATCATTGACCTTGCTGGGGTTGCCGACCACGGCCACGCGCTCCGGCGTGTAGCTCTCCTGGTTGGTCAGACCGACCATCTCCCAGTGGCCACGCGGGAACATGACAACCTCACCGCGCAGGAAGGCCTCCAGGAAGCCGAACTGCTGCGTGAGCTGATCCAGCGTTGACGGCTCCGGCGCCACACCATACTTCAGCACCAGGTCACGCAGGAAGGTGATAGCCTCGACGGTCTCCGGCGAGTTCAGGTAACCATCCACCGTGGTGCCATCAGGCGAGAAGACATCGCCGCCATTCTGCCAGACCCAGTAGATCCACTCAAATGTCCACTTGCGGACGCGGAAGCCCCACTGCACGACATTCTCCGCATCGAAGTTGGGGTCCAGACGGTTGCGACCCTGGTTGTCCAGCGTGACTTTCTGCGTGAACTCCAGGAAATCATCCCAGGTCCAGTCCGAGGTAGGCGGCTCAACACCGGCCCTGGCCACCGCCTCAGGGTTGTAGTACATAACCATCGGCGTACCGCCATCAGGCAGGCCCCACAGTTCGCCGGTATCGCGCAGGTGCATGTCCAGCATGCCTTCCGAGAAGCGATCCAGCGTCAGTTCGGGAACAAGCTCCAGGCAGACATTCATATCCAGGATGTTACCCGTGTCCACCAGCCGTGCGGCGGTCGAAGCGTCCTGGTACCAGATGTCCGGCGCGGTGCCGGCGGCCAGGTCGACCAGCAGCTGCGTATCGAACTCAGGCGGCGCTTCCAGCGACTCGATGAAGATATTCGGATGCGCTTCCATAAACCGGGTACGCACGGCCTGCTTGGCAATGGCCAGCGGAGTCTCGCGCTCTTCAGGCACCACTTCCAGGCCGATCACCCGCAGCGTGATCTGGCCTTCCTGGGCCAACACTGCCAGCGACGGCACCACCATCGCCAGCAATACACACACCGTCACGAGCTTGCCAAAACCCTTCATGTATGTCCTCCATAGACTACTTCAGAGAATCACCTGGGCCAACCATGGCCGAACTGAGTCAGTCACTGGCCTTTCCTGGGTTCTTTCGCCGGGCACTCCTTTCCCATGCCGGTCACAGTTTTCGCGGGTTGTATCTCCCGGCCTGCCAGCGACGTGGCTACAGTGCAGACGAACAACCCTTCTGGCGCTGGCCAGGCCGTTGCCCAACCCGCCCGCACGGATCGCGCCTGATGACTCATAGCATACAACGCAGCTCCGTCCACAAGATGTTTGTACAAACTTGCAGCCAGAGCGGTCTATAGGGTCACCATAACGCCTGATTGATCTATACAATTGACACTATAACCCGGAATCCGGGCGGGGGTCAAGTACTGCTCAGGTGATCGAACCCTGAACAACGTCACCCCCGGCAACTGACAATCAGCCCTTTCAGCCCTGCACAGGCCCGCTCCAGGCCTGCCCACCGGATGCCGACGTTGAATTCGCTGCCCGCGCGTGCTAGAGTTTGGCCGCGCTAGGGTTCACCGCATAAGGAACAGATCACCATGATGGCCTCTTCTCCTCGCCGCTTGCACCTGCCTGAGACCTTCCCGCAGAGCGACTACACGCCCTTTGGCTACCTGGATAATCCCTATCACAGCGCCGTGTTCAACCGCAGCGGAATCATCCGCACCGTACCGCCAATGGGCTTTGGCTGGTGGGCGCGGGCCATGCCCTGGCCATACGGCATTGACGTTGAGCGACCGCTCAGTTACCTGTCCTTCCTGCACCTCAGCCTGGCCATCAGCAGTAGCGGCAACGCGCCGGCGGTCTTCCACCGGACGGAAGACTTCGCCGCGCATGGCGTCAGTCTGGTTTCACGCTACCATACCAAGACGCTGCTGAGCTACGACTGGACGTTTGACGGTGTCGGGGTCAGCGCCAGGTACTTCCTGGCGGACGAGCACGCCCTGCTCTGCCTGCTGGAGCTGCACAACAGCGCGTCGCAACCCCGCTGTATCACCGTCCATGCCACCAACATCTATGGCTACCGTGGCCACATGTACTGGGGCGGCGATGGTGTGACTTCCTCCTACCGTCCGGTGGAAGACGCTGCCCTCAGCAAGATCTGGGCTTACGGGGACGTGATGGCCCTTGGTGCCAGCCGGCGGAGTGCCGCCTACAAAGCGACCTCGTCGGTCGAGCAATGGAACAACTGGATTTACAGCGGCGATCTCAGCGCCAACAGCGGCGCGGTTGTCCGCTTCCATGAGACTGATGCCCCGATCTATGCACTCATGAGCTATGTCCTGGAATTGCCCGCCGCCGCTTGCGAGACGCTGGTGATCGGCCTGGTACGGGATGTCAACGAGCTGTATGCGTTGCGCCGGCTCCCCGCCAGCATCGGCGATGCCTTCCATGAAGCAGCGCGACAGCTGGCGGATGACGAACACTTCTACACGCAGGCTCCCCTGCTCAGCGGCGACTGGCCATCCACCTGGAAGCACGGCTGGATCTACGATCTGGAAACGCTGCGCATGACCATCCGCCGCCCGCTGGGCATCTACAAACACCCCTGGGATGCCATGCAGATCCACTCGCCGCGGGCTGTGCTGGGCGAAACCTGCCTGGATGCGCTCTGCCTGAGCTACAGCGACCCTGCCCTGGCCAAAGAGGTCATTTACGGCGTCTTCGCCGATGCGCCGATGCCTAATGTCCCCTGCAGCCGCGAGGACGGCAGCATGAACATGATTGGCGAGAGCGGCGCAGAGTGCGGTACAGCGCCCACCTGGGGTTTTCCCTTTCTGGTCATCCAGTCAATCTACCGCCGCGACGGCGACGACGCCTGGATCCGGCGGCTGTACCCGCACCTCAAGGCCTTCATCGAATGGTGGCTGGCCAACCGCACCGACGAAGAGGGCTGGTTCCACGCCGACAATAGCTGGGAGTCCGGTCAGGATGGCTCCCGACGCTTCCTGCACGGCGACGCGCAGGAAGGTACCCCGGCTCACTTCGTGCGCACGGTCGACATCGAAGCTGGCATGGCCCAGGCCATGCTGGCCATGATCGACTACGCCCGCATCGCCGGTCGTCCGGATGATATGGTCCTCTGGCAACACCTGGCTGAAGACCGGATCGCCCGCACCCGTAGCATGTATGTGGACGGCTGGTTCCGCGACTGGGATGGGCGGGACAACCGGCCTTTCCTGCTGGAGGATTACTACGATGTCATGATGCTGGTGCCGCTGGCAGTTGGCGTCGCCACCCCGGAACAGATCGCGGGCGTCAAGCCCAAGTTCCAGATCTTCCGCGAGAATCCGACGCCTTTCCTGGAGTGGCCGTCCTTCTGGCTGCCGTTCTCCGAAGCAGGCTGGAACGCCGGGCTGCGCCAGTTCATTGCCGAGGAGCTGGTCAAGGTCGGGAACCGCATCTACACCCGGACGGACGCCCGCGAAGTGCGCCCGGCCAGCCCGCGCTACGCCGACCGCCTGCCCGCCCAGTATAACTATCGCATCCCCGGCGTAGCCCGCGAATTCTGGCCCGTGAACCTGGAAGCTCACCCGATTCTGGACGGCTGCGAGAACTATGGCTGGGGCGCGACCTTCCCCTCGCTGGTCATCCGCAATCTGATCGGCTTCCGCGAATTACCGGAAACCCCGGAAGGCCGGCCAGCGGACGGTTTCCTGCTCGCCCCTGCCCTGCCGGAAACGCTCTTCGAGACCGGCAAGACCTACGGGATCACCAACCTGCGCTGTGGCGACTGCCGCTTTGATCTCCACTTCACAGTGCAGGAGGGCAATCGGCTGACCATTCAGCTGACCGGCCACCTGCCGCCTGCCCCGGTGACCATGACCGTACAGGACGAAGCAGGACACGAACTGGCACGGGTGAGCGGCCTGGCAGTGACACATGAACTGCGCTTCGAGGCGGCAAACTACAGCCTCCTGCGGGTGGTCTGGAAGAAAGACCGCTGAAAGATCGCCCGGCCCACAGACAATATACAGGCCCCGGACGGAGTGCTAAGCTGTCCGGGGCCTGCCGTCTCCATCAACGCGGCAGACGACCCGCCACCGGAGGCAGCAGCGGGAATGGCTGGTGAGGCTCGGCCTGGTACCAGTAGGCCGTAGAGGAATAGTCGTTGCTGAGCTTGTTGGCGTGCCCGTGCTCAATCGTAACCCGGATCGACTTCTCGAAGAAAATCGGGTCTTCGATGTGGTAGCGGTACAGGGTGTTCTTGCCACGCCAGTGCCAGTCAGTTGTGCCCTGGTAGAGGATCAGACCATGGTAGGGCGCGTTATATTCCTGGGTGGGGCAGAAGGCCGTGTTGAAGTAGTCCTCAGTGCCGGTGCCGTGCAGACCTGGCGGCCACGGCTCACCATCGACGAAGATCATGTCGTCCCCTTCCCCGTACCAGTCATTGGCCTGGCGAGAGAAACAGTCGATGTCCAGGTGGCAACCCACATAGTGCCCGCGGCCTGTCGCCTCCAGGATGACGTAATTGTCCGCCCCGCTGGTGTTGGGCGTCTGCCAGGCCGTCTGCATGGCTTCCGGATTCTCCGCCCAGCGGACGGCAGGATCGGCCCAGCCAGCGGTGGGATTCTCCCGCCGCCACTGGGCATGAAAGCGCCCGTAATCCTCCAGGGAAGTTCCCGCCGGGTAAGCCTCGTAATCGATATAGAAGTATAACCGGAAGGGCAGTTCCGTCTCGTTGATCACAGCCAGACGCGCTGCTGACTGGAAGGGCATGGGGAACCAGCAATTGAAGGCGCGGCCATCCTCAGGACTCATCTGCAACGGCAGGGAGACGAAATTGCGTGTCAGGCCGTGCCCCAGGCCGAAGAAATCGCCCAGCGGCGTCTCGATGCTCGGCAGCGGCTCATCATCCCACCAGGCACGCAGCAGCACCTTGCGCAGGGCGTGGCGATCCGCCGACAGCGTGGTCATCCAGATATGCTTGATGCAGCCCGGCCCGCGCAGACTGGCGATGTCCCGCGCCTGCCCGGCGTCAAAGTCCCACCAGTCAGCGTTGCCGCCACGCGTGTCGTAGCTGGAAACGCGCAGCCGCCGGACGCCCGGACGCAGCCGCGCCAGATCTGCCAGGGTGCTGTTGCCGATGATCATGGGTTGCCATCCTCCTCCGTCATTTCGCCAAAGGGCGCATCCAGGGTACGCCCGCCTCTATTCTAGGCCAGATCGCACCCGCCGCCGAATACCACAGCGGCGCGGCAGGGGGGCCGCGCCACCCGCGGATCGCCCTATGAGCCACTTTACAGGCCCTTGATTGCTTCGCGCTGGGCTGATTCCGCCGCCCGCTTGCGCTCCAGCGCCCGCTTGGCCAGCTTGAGCCGGAAGTGATCGGCCCGCTCACGCTCGTCCAGCGTCATCTGGATGTAGGCGGCCTCGGACTCCAGTTGTGGGATCAGGATGTTCTTGAGGGCGTTGACCCGCCGCGCCGTGCGTTCGATCTCAGCGACCAGCCGACGCAGCCGCAATTCACTTTGCGCCAGGTGGACGATCAGCTCAACTTCGGCCTCAAACGCTGCTGCCGCCTCATCGATCGTGATCGAAGCCCCGATCACGGAATAACCGCGGTCAACCGTTGAACGCATCGCCCGCGCCTGCTCGATGACCGGCACCCTGACGCCCATGACATTGGTGCTGCTGATCTGTAACGGCAATTCGCTCCGGCTGGCCAGCGCCGCCGAGCGCACCGCTTCCACGCCAGCCGTAGCGTTGGCGCGGGCCAGGGCGCGCTGAGCGGTTGCAGCAACCTGTTGCAGGTCCTCCGCCTCTTTGAGCACAGCATCCGCCACGCGCAGCAGTTCCTCCATCAGGGCTGTGCGCTTTTGCTCCAGCAACTCGCGTCCCTGATCGGCCAGCTTGATCTGTTCCTTGCGGGCCAGCAATGCCATACGGGTGCTGGAAATGCTCTTCATGGCCTTTCTTCACCCCCACCGCGCCGCCTGCGAATCAGTTCGCCGGGGATGCGCTTGAGCATCTCCGCTGGCAATGGATCCAGCAAAGCCCAGGCCAGTTCCAGTGTCTCCTCGATCGTGCGATTGACTTTCCCCTGCCCGATAAAGCGCCGCTCCAGCTGATCCGCAAAGTCCAGGATTCGCCGTTCCTCGGCGGAAAGCGCCGCCTCCCCGATGATCGCCACCAGCCGGCGCAGATCGCGGCCCCGCGCGTACAGCGCGTACAACTGGTCAGCCAGAAAGCGGTGATCGGCCCGCGTCTTGCCTTCGCCGATCCCGGCCTTCATCTGCCGGGAGAGCGATGGCAGAACATCGATGGGTGGATAGATACCCTGCCGATGCAGGTCGCGGCTCAGCACGATCTGCCCTTCGGTGATGTAGCCGGTCAGGTCCGGGATAGGATGCGTGATGTCATCGTCGGGCATGGTCAGGATCACGAGTTGCGTCACCGATCCGCGGCTGCCCCGGATGCGTCCGGCACGCTCGTACAGGCTGGCCAGGTCGGAGTACATGTAGCCGGGATAGCCACGCCGGCCCGGTACTTCCTCACGGGCAGCAGCGACCTCGCGCAGAGCTTCGCAGTAGTTGGTCATGTCGGTCATGATCACCAGCACGTGTAACCCGTGCGTAAAGGCCAGGTACTCCGCCGCCGTGAGCGCAGCACGGGCGGTCAGCAGGCGCAGCACAGACGGGTCGTCAGCGCGGTTGACGAACAACACCGTGCGCTCGGTTGCGCCGCTGGCCTGGAACTGATCGACAAAGAAGCCCACTTCGCGGTGCGTCACACCAATAGCAGCGAAGACCACCGCGAATGGCTCCGCCTCCTGCCCCTCCCGCCCGATCACCCGCGCCTGCGCTGCGATCTGGGCGGCCAGTTCGTTGGCAGGCAATCCCGCCCCGGAGAAGATGGGCAGCTTCTGCCCGCGCGTCAGGGTGTTAAGACCATCGATAGCCGAGATGCCGGTCTGGATAAACTCGCTGGGATGGGTGCGGACGGTCGGGTTGATCGGCGCACCATTGATGTCCAGCGAGGCTTCCGGCACGATCAAGGGGCCGCCATCAATCGGCTGACCGGTGCCATCCAGCACCCGGCCCAGCATCGCCACCGAAACATCCAGGCGGGCAACATCGCCGCGGAAGCGGACGCGCGTCGCATGCAGATCCAGACCGGTGGTCCCCACAAACACCTGAACAACGCCATGGTTGCCGTTGACCTCCAGCACGCGGCCCAGCCGGGCCACGCCATCCGGGCCGATGATCTCCACCATTTCGTGGTAAGCCACATCCGACGTCCGCTCGATGAAGATCAGCGGCCCCCGGATCTGGGAGACCGTGCGGTATTCCTTGGTGATCAGGCCAGGCGGAGCAAGATCAGGACTCATGAACGCTCCCCTCTTTCACAGCGCCACCGCGCAAACGCTCATCAAGCTGCTGGAGCAACGGGATAACCTTCTCCGGCGCTACTTCCTTAACCCGCGCGATCTGCTCCACTTCCGGCAAGGCCCGCAGAACCTCCAAAGCCGTGCCTTCCGCCAGCGCTGTCTGGCAATGGTGGTAGTATGCCAGCAGCACCCGCAACATCCAGTACGTCTTTTCCAGCGGGCTAAAGCGATCAGCTTCATCGAAGGAGGACTGCTGCAGGAAGTCCTCCTGGATCATGCGGGCCGCCAGCAGCAACAAATGCTCCGCTTCGGAGAGCGCCTCCGGCCCAACGATCTGCACGATCTCCTGTAGCTCATCTGCCCGCTGCAGCAGGGCCATCGCTTCCCGCACCAGGTCGCTCCAATCGTCAGCCACATGGGCAGCGTACCAGCGCCGGAAGTCATACAGGGTGTAGCTCTGCGTCCAGCTGATCGCCGGGAAGTGCCGCCGCCGCGACAGACTGTAATCCAGCGCCCATAGCGCCCCGACGACGGTCATCGAACTCTGCGTGATCGGCTCGGAAAAATCGCCACCAGGAGGCGAAACCGCCCCGATCAGCGTCAGGGAGCCGGTGCGCTGGCCCGGTGAGCCACCCTCGGTGTCAGGGTCTTCGTCCATCGCTCCGCTCCCCAGGCAGACCACCCGCCCTGAACGCTCATAGAATTCGGAGAGACGGGCGGCCAGGTAGGCCGGGTAGCCTTCCTCGCCGGGGATTTCCTCCAGCCGCCCGGAGATCTCCCGCAGGGCCTCCCCCCAGCGGGAAGTCGAATCGGCCAGCAGCAGCACATCGTAGCCCATATCGCGGTAGTATTCGCCCAGCGTGATGCCGGTGTAGATGCTGGCTTCCCGCGCGGCAACCGGCATGTTGGACGTATTGGCAATCAGGATGGTGCGGTTCATCAGCGGCTGGCCGGTGTGAGGGTCCTCCAGAGCGGGGAATTCCTCCAAGACATCGGCGATCTCGTTGCCGCGCTCGCCACAACCGACATAGATCACCACATCCACGTCGGCCCAGCGGGCCAGCGCCTGTTCCAGCACGGTCTTGCCGGTGCCAAAGCCACCGGGGACAATCGCCGTTCCCCCTCTGGCCACCGGAAAGAGGGCGTCAAGCACCCGCGTCCCGGTGATCAACGGTTGCCGGGGGGACAGGCGTTCCCGGACAGGGCGCGGTTGCCGCACCGGCCAGGCCTGCCGCAGATGGACTTCGATCGGGTCACCGCCGTTCTCCGCCTCGATCCTGGCGGCGACGTCGTCGACGGTTAACTCGCCAGCAGCGATCCAGGTGATCCGGCCCCGCACTCCCGGCGGAACCAGCACAGCATGGGTGATCGCCGGCGTTTCCGGAACAGTGCCGATCACATCCCCGCCATCAACGGCGTCGCCGGCACGAACGCACGGTGTGAACGCCCAGCGTCTGGCCTGCGGCAGCGGAAAAGGGTTGATCCCCCGCCCGATGAAGTTGCCGCTCAACGCCTGTAGAGCGGTCAGGGGGCGCTGCAGGCCGTCGTAGATCTGGCCGAGCAGGCCCGGCCCCAGGTGCGCCACAAGCGGCATGCCGGTGCTGATGACCGGCTCGCCAACGCGCACGCCAGCCGTTTCCTCGTAAACCTGGACAACGGCCAGATCGTGCGACAGGCGGATCACTTCCCCCACCAGCCCCAGTTCACCCACATGGACAACATCAAACAGGCGCACATCCTCCAGGCCGGTGACACCAACCACCGGCCCGGCGACGCGCACGACACGCCCGATCCTGCCCTCCGCGCGCTCAGTCACCTGTCCCCTCCGCATCTTCTTCGCCGAAGGCGATGCGCACACCGATCGTGCGCCGGATCATGCGGGCGATGCGCGCACTGCGCGTGATCCCGCCCTCTACCGCTTCGCCGCCGGGGATGGCCAGATACAACAGTCCGCCGGAAGCATCCAGCCTTCTGAGCAATCCTCGATCCAGATGAGCCAGCAGGCTCTCTTCCACCGCCAGCAGCCCGGTCTCGCCGGCATCCAGCCAGGCGGCGATCAACGCCTCAGCGGCTTCGACATCGTCGACACTGTGCGTCTCCACCCCGGCCAGGGCAAACCCGGCGGCCAGAGAGGGACGGACAATCACCCGCAACTGACTCATCCCACAAGCTCCAGTTCCTCCAGAATCGTTCCCGGTGGCAAACCGGCGCTCACCCCGTAAACAACCCGGCGCAGGTTCTCCACCTCGTTCACTTTGAGCGCCAGGTACCCCAGCACCACGCCGATCCCCAGCGGATCGCGGGCCACCAACCCTGCCCGCCAGCGCAGGCGATGACGACGCAGGTGACGCTCGATGTCGCTCAGCCGCCCGGAGCGCCCAAAAGCGTCCAGACCGGCGGCCAGCGGTTCGCCGTAGGGCGTCCCGGCCAGCACATGCACCGCAGCCGCCAGCGAGACCTGGGTAGCCGCGCCCTCCAGCTCAGCGAAGGGCAGCCGCCCGGGGCCGACAAACAGATCGGTCACGCTACCGGCGCGGTAACGTTGCAGATAGGCCGACCGCTCTGCCGGAGAGGCCGTCAGGCGGGTCACGGTGAGCAGGTTAACCAGGTCAGCCTCCATCGCCAGCGCGTCACGCAACAGGGACGTCTCAGGCGGCCCTTCCGCTGCTTCAGCCAGTGCCCCGGCGAAGTACCAGCGATCCAGGGCCAGCTCCAGTTCCGGCAATTGGGCGCCGGGCTGCGCCGATCGCGCTGCCAGCAGCGGGGATGCCTGTGGCAGGCGGAGACTGGCCATCAGGTCAAGTGCGGCGCGCAGATCGGCGGCTTCGGCCAGTTCGTCCAGGATTGCCTCCGAGAGATCGCCGACGGGCAGTTGCGCCGCCCGGATCTCGGCCTGCGATGCCCGGCTATGCAGACCGCGCAACAGCGCCTTGAGATTGTGGATGTCGTAGTATTGGAGAACCAGGGCCAGCGCCCGGCCTTCCGGCCCGTCAAAAAAGCGCCGGATGCGGCGCGCGGTCGCGCACAGATCCGCGCTCAGGGCGGCGTTGAGCGCCTCCAGTTCGCTAACCCGGATCAGCGTGGCCTCGATGGCTTCCCGGTAGGGGGTGTGAGTCAGTGCCGCCAGCAAACGCTCAAGGGAGGCAGCTTCAGCCAGCGCCCGATAATGCTCACGTCCCAGCAGGCGGGCCTTCATAGCATGCAGCCGCGCGTTGGCATACTCGTAACCGGCCATGCTCTCCCCTGCCAGTGCACCTCCACCGCCCGGCTCTCAAGCGGATTCCGGTTGCTCCCCGTCGGGAACAGGCTCCGCCTCCAGGAGCGCTGGCAGGGAGCGTTGCAGCCAGGGCGTAGCCCGGATCAGACGGGCTTCCAGCGTGTTATCCACCAGAACCTGCTCGCCGGGGCTGGCCGCACGCACACCTCCCCAGCTCTCCAGGGCAAAGGTGAGCGTCACTTCGTCATTCATCTCGCCGATGATCTGTTCCAGCACGGCGCGGTCACGCGGATCGGCCTGCAGGCAGGGTCGTTCCCCCGCCAGCAGCGACCCACGCAACGCGTCCAGCGCCTCGTTGACCAGCGCCCGTAGCCGGGCCGGGTAAGCCGGATCATCCCGTACCCGCGCCAGATACTCCCGGGCTTCCTCCAGCGCCAGCGCGACAACCGCCTGTTCAGCTTCACCGATGATCCGGGTCGCTTCCAGCCGTGCCCGATGCAGCAAGCGTGCCCGTTCGCCCGCTGCCGTCTCCAACGCTGACCGGCGGGCCTCTTCAAACAGGCGGGCAGCCTCCTCGTGCGCCGCGGCCAGCAGGCGTTCGCACTCCGCCTGCGCTTCCGCCTCCACCGCACGAACCCTGGCCTGTCCCGCCGCCTCAATGGCCTCCAGGATAGCATCCAGGCTCATATCAACCGCCCAGCAGCAGGATCATGGCCGCTGTGGCAAAGCCAAGGATGACCATCGTCTCCGGAATGGCCACCAGCAAAATGATCACGCCGGCCAGTTCCGGCTTCTCAGCGACAGCGCCTGCGCCCGCCGCGCCAATGCGCGACTGGGCGATACCCGTCCCCAGCGCTGCCAGCCCGATTGCCAGTCCGGCCCCGATGGCGGTCAGCCCATTCTCCATGCTGTCCCCCTTACACGCCGCTACTCATGGGTCGCCAGGCGGTAGCGGAAAGGCTCATCGAACGGGCCCCCACCCTCATAAAAGTTGCGGAAAAACTCCACGTAGTGCAGACGCAGACTCTGAATGGTGGGGCTGAAGGCGCCCAGCACAAGGTTAAGCACGTGCAACAGCACAGCGATGATAACCCCGACGATGATACTGCCCACCGCGCCGGCGATCTCCCCGGCAACCCGTGCCAGGTACACGGACGACAACCCGATCGCCGCGATACGCAGGTAAGACAGCACATTGCCCAGCAGCCCGATCATCTCGATCGGCCCGATCACGATTCCGATCCTGCCCAGCGAAGCCGATAGCAGCACCGTCCCCACCAGCAGCAGGGCCAGCGCCGGAGTCATGAAACCTTCGGGCAGCAGGTCAACCAGTGCCCCCACCAGGATCAACAACGCCGCCAGCCCCAGCAACCGCCCGCTGCGTTCCAACAGGTGATGGCGATTGCGTTCCCGCAGGCCTTCCCACACCCCCAGCAGCAACCCCAGCAGGATGTGAACCACCCCCACCGCCAGCGTCATCGCCAGCAGGTCGATCAGGTGGGTCGGGCTGGCCCGGTCAAATAGCAGCGGATGCAGACCCAGTTCTTCTCCCAGCGGCCCGAACAACTCTCCAAACGCCACGCCAAAAAGGATCGTCCATCCTGAGCCGTAGGCCAGGATCGTCGTCAGATCGCGCATCATGCCGCGCTGGAAGCGTCGCCTGAGCAGGAGCACAACGCCCAACAACACAACGCCATAACCAATATCGCCAAGCATCATGCCAAAGAAGAGGGGCATGAAGAAGGCCATCAGCCGGGTCGGGTCGATGCCGTCATAGCGCGGCGTGCTGTACATATGCACCAGGCCTTCAAATGGCCGCGCCACCGCCGGGTTGGTCAGGGCCACCGGCGCGCGCTGACGATCGGCCTCCGTCAGCGGCAGATCGTGCACGACCACGCGCTCGCCAAAACGGTCGAACAGGGTCGTCTTCAGGCGTTCCAGGTCGGCCTGCGGTGTCCAGCCCTGTACCACAAACGTCAGTTCGGTTTCCCCCAAACGACCCAGCACACTATAAGTCTGCAGTTCGTCCTGCAGCATGATCTGCCAGGCCGCCAGCGCCGGCCCGTACTGGCGGCCAATGGCTTCCAGTTCGCGCCCAACCGCGTCAACCTCCTCCCGGATGGCGCCCAGACGACGGCGCAGCGAAGTAATGGCGGTTTCAGGCGAGGTGCTATCGAATTCCAGGGGCAGGCGCAGGCGGGCGACATCCTGACGATCGAGCATCGTCCCGATCGCTTCCGCAAAGGTACGCGGCACAACGATCAGCATGGCCTGGGTAGCCGCATCGATCGGGCCGAGCGTGACTTCGGCGCGACCTTCCGTGATCTCGGCTGCATGGCGCTGGATGATGCCCGGCACCTCGGCATGTTCCCGGCTGAGCAGCAGGCCAAAGGACACATAGTCCGGATCGCCCGCCGTCGCCGGGAACAGAGGCAGGAGCTTGCGCATGGTCTCCTCAAAGCGCGGCAGCAACTCCTGCTCTGCTCGCAGCCGGTCGCGGCGGTTCACCAGCGCCTGCATATGCGGCAGGAGCTGCCCGACCTGCTCAGGGAGCGCTGTGGCGTCAGGTGCCGCTTCCCGCGCCAGCGCCGGATCAATCTTCAGAAAGTCCACCATACCGCTGACCTGCAGCAACTGCAGATTCAATTCCTCCTGGCGACGGAGGAGGGCGGCGTCCGGGGTCAGGGTGGGAATCGCTCCCCCGGCATCCTCGCTGATCCGGTCGATATGCAGGCAACCCAGTTCGCCCAGCGTATGAATGACCGGCAGGAGATCGGCCTTCAGACCAATGATCTGGAGATGGGCCATCCGGTGAGTCATGGGCCGCTACTCCTCCGGGCCGATCGTTGCTTCCACGCCAGCTTCGCCCAGGACCAGCGCCAGGATGCGCTCAACCATGGCTGGCAGATGAGACCGGGCATCCGCCCTCAGCGCGGTGGCCCGGTCCCTGGCTTGAGTGACAATCTGTTCCGCTTCCTGGCGGGCGGCTTCCAGAATCGCATCATACTCGGCCTGGCCCTGCTGACGACCGCGTTCCGCTTCCTGGGCTTTGATGGCGGCAGCCTGCTGGCGGGCACGTGCCACCTGCGCCGCCGCCGCTTCTTCTGCCAGACGGAGCCGGCGCTCGTTCTCGCGCTCCGTCTGCAGGATACGCTCCAGGGGACTCAGATCTGTATCGGATTGCTGGCTGGTCTCCACCACCGATCCTCCCGGCGCAAACCCAGCAGGACGATACAGCGATAACCTTGCCTGACAAAGGAAGAGAATAGCCGGAGGAGAACCGTCCGGTGAGGGCATCCCGACCGAGTCCTGCCGCATGATCTCGTTCGGCCGATCAATGGCGGTCGGGTCGGAGACTGTGGAGAGGATGGAAAGAACGAACCCTGCGCCAACCCAACCGATCCGGCCTGCGACCTGCCATCGCAGCTGGCGCTCAATAGCGGGGGGCGGCTCTGTCAAGCCGTCTCAGCATCAACAGACCTGCCGCCCGGACGATCTATCCTCAGTATAGCATAATGCACAACAGGCGTATGGCGGTGTCTGTGTCTGCCCACATCGCCGCGGCAGAGCGCAGGAAGAGAAGGCGCACCGGGGAAAGACTCTATCCGGCCCGAGCCAGCACCAGGCCAAGCCGTGTCACCAGGATTGCTCCGGACAACACCATCAGAACGACAAGCACGGCATTGAACCGGGTCGCCCGTGCCTCAAACAGATAGCGATCATAAGCGCGCAGGGCCTCCCTGACCACCAGCAGTCCGATCAAGAGGCCAAGCGGTAACATACCCAGTTGCGCCCACAGACTTTCAGATACCAGGAGGGACTCCATCACTGTCTCACTTTCCGGCCAGGCCTGGCCTGTGCTGCGCTGCCAGGCTGATCTGCAGGGCCGCCCCGCCCACACTGAGCACTGCCAGCAGCAGGAGCGCCAATTCCCATGACCAGGCGTTCGCGTACATCATCAACGCGCTGACAAGCGTGCCCAGGGCCAGGCTAAGCGCGATACCCAGCGCCCACTCGACATAGAACGGGCTAACGCGCATCAAACGCACGAAGGCCATCCCGGGGCAGGCCAGCAGGAACCACAGCGTTACGGATGGGCGCAACGGCGATTCGACAAACACGAAAGCCATCAGGCAGGCTACCGCCGCCGAAACGACAATGATCACCGGCCACAACCACGCTTCCCGGCTCATTCTCCCCCTCTTTCGTCGGCAGTCTGCAAGGCCAGGATCAGCGCATCCGGGCTGCGATGCACCACCGTAAACTGGCCGGAGTCGATCAGCTCATCCTGCAGGCGTTGCCAGTCTTCCGCCGTGAAGCCGTAGAACAGCTCCAGGTAAGCTTCCTGGCTGCGCGTCAGGATCAGGTAGGTATGCGGATTCCCCTCGCCCTGCAAGGCCTCGATCACCGCTTCTGTCTGGCCCAGCAACACTTCATCCTTGAGTGTCAGGTAGTCAAAGACTTCATAATCGCGGTACTTCCAGGGCAGGTTATAGGAAGAGGCGGCCAGCAAAGCGTCAGGTTCGGCGCTCTCATAGAGCGCGGCCACCGCCTGGAACTCATCCATGCTGATATAGTCCATCTTCTCGTTGCCATAGCGGACCAGCAGAAAGCCCCCCAGCAGAGCAAAGCCCGCCAGCCCGGCCAGGATGAACACCTTCCCCTGCTGCCCGGCGTCCTGCGCCGGAAAGAACAGTGCCGCAGCGAAGAAGGCCACAAACGGCAGCGAAAAGAGATACACCCGCAGCAGCATTTCCCCACCGTAATTCTGCAGGATGAGCAGCGTAAATGGCGCCGCTGCCAGCAGGACGAAGGTCAAATCCTGCTGGCCGGCCCGCAGTCGTCGCAGCCCACCCAGGGCGGCCAGCCCCCAGACGGCCAGCGTCATCCCCAGCCGCGCATAGGTGACCAGCACATGGCCGGGACTGCCGTCCAGCCGTTCTGTGACATTCGAACTCACAATGTTCCCCACCTGGCCAAAGGCGCCGATCACCATGTCCAGATGGCCGCTCAGAAAGGCAGCGGTCATGTAGGTGATCCAGGTGGCCAGGATCATGCCCATGATCAGGGGCAATCCGCGCAGGGCAATCCGATCGAAGACAACCAGCAACGTCACAGCCAGCAGCACAAAGAACGGCGTCAGCGGATGGCTGGCCGTGATGGTGATGAACAGCAGGATGACGATCAATAGCAGGCCCACCCGTTGCAGAGGGGTGCCTGCCGGGTGGGGAACACCCTCGGCTCCCAGCCAGGCTGCTATGAGCCGCGATCGGTTTATCAGCGCACGCACACCCGGCACGCGCCACAGTAGCCCGTCGCCGCTCACCACCGTTCTGAACCATCCCAGAAGAATCGCCAGAATGGTCAGGTAGAAGAAGTAGTTCAGCCCCTGCGGGGAGAAATAGTCCTGACCGACATGGTTGCTCAGGTAGAAGAACCATATGCCCAGCCAGCGCAGGCGGGCATCTGCCGTCACGGCGCCGAAGATCGCCAGCAATGGCCCCAGGTATAGCAGGTTGAGGAACACTGGCGCCCAGCTCATCAACGGCAGCGCGTTATCCAGACCGGCAGCCTGCGCGGCGAAAGCAGTCAACGCGAAGAACCCCGGCCAGTTGAAGCGGCCATCCAGCATTGGGGCAGTCTGACCGGTGCGCATCACATATTCTGTGAACCCGGCATGTAGCCAGGCAACCGGATAGCGCGGCATCTCCTCAATCAGGGCCGTGATCCCGTACAGCATGATAATCAGGACAAGCACATACAACAGGAGCAACGGCGTGCGGACCGGACGGCTGGCCAGCGCCAGGCAAAAGCCAGCAATCAGCAGCGCCAGCGCCACAAAACTCAGCGGCGGCAGGGCTGCAATTAAGCCAATATCGGAGATACGCCGTAGATCGATAGCTGGCACAGCGGCCAGCCACAGCAGCAACGCCAGCACGGCAGGGATCGCCTCCAGCAGCGCTGCTGGAACCGCAAGACCCTGCCTCATTCTGGTACTCACGTTTAGCAGTCCAACCTGACTCGATAAGAACATCCTGATCAAGACCTATTCTACCAGTTTACTACACAATCAGTCATTGCGCCTGTATCTGATGCAGGCAAGGGCTGGCAGCGCTGAGCTGGCTATAACCACCCAATCTCCGGTTCCCCCTTCCACATAGCCGGCCTGACCGGGCCAGGGAACAGGCCCGGTCAGGCGCCAGGAAGGCAGAAGACCACCAATGCCGGATCAGCTCTGGCCCGGCGGTGGTTGAGGCGGCCCCGGCGTCCGGGTTGCCAGGGGATTATCGGGCGGCGATTCCGTGGTCGGGATATTCGTCGGCATCGCCGTCGGCGTGGATGTTGGCAACTCAGTGGGGATCGCCGTGACCGTCGGCAGCGGCGTCAGACTTGGCTCCAGCGTAGCGGTCGGCGGTTCAGTGAGGGTTGCCGTCGGTGAAGCACTCGGCTCCGGGGTGACCGTTGGAGGTTCCACGGTGGGTGTCGGCGGCGCATCAACGATGGCAAGCTGGTCAACCCAGTAGCCGACTGTCGCCACCCCTTCCGGCAGCGGCGCCGTTGTGTCCAGACGGAAGCGCAACCCGATCACCTGGCCACGGAAGGCACTCAGGTCAAGTGTGCGCAGTGTCCAGTCGGCCACGGCCCCCGGCTCCTGCAGCAGCGCCAGCCAGGACTGTCCGCCATCCAGGCTGACGTCGAGGGCAACCAGATCGACCCCGGACAGCGCGCTGCGATACCAGAAGCTGAGTTGCGGGGCAGGAGCGTTCCCCAGATCGATGCCCGCACTGTACGTCAGCACACTGACACGGCCACGCTCTGTGCCATCCGCGAACCAGCTACCGCCGCTGTAAGCGACCTGCGGGTCAGGCCGCCAGACGCCGTCAGCGAGCCAGTAGTGGCCACTGTCGAACGTCTCCACGAATGGCAGAGTCACCGGGATAGGTGTGGCAGTCGGCGATGGCATCAGCGTCAGCGTCGCGACAGGCGTAGCTGTCGGCTGATCGACCGGCGCGTCGATTGCCACCGATACCAGCGTCAGCGTCGGTTCCGGCGTGAACGTCTCAGTGGCTGCAAGCGTTGGCATGGCCAACGACTCAACCACGGCAACAGTTGGCTCCAGGGTTGGGTCCGCGGCAAGTGTTTCGGTCGGCGTCGCGGTGGCCGGCTCGGTCGGGGCTGGCGTCATGGTGATGAAGGCCGGGGTTGTTGGCGTTGCCGTCGGTTCCGGCAGGGCCGCCACCGCTATCTCACCATCTACCAGAAAGGCGTCAATGCCGAACATTCCGGTCACCGCATGGACACGCAGGGTATGCGGGCCGGGCGGCAGGTTGCGGATCGTCGCCTGCACGCCGTAGACGTAATCCGGGCCACTGCCATCGATCGTCCCCAGCGGCGCGCCATCGACCTCAATCGCCCACGTGCCAAAAGCCGGATGCAGCACGTAAACGATAACCACACTCGTCCCATAGAACATCAGGCTCAGGGCATCACCAGCCTGCCCGCTGGTGTACAGAAAGCTCCCTCCGCTTGCCAAAGCCGAGGCGTAAGTCGCCCATTCTCCGCTCCGCGCTACCTGTGCATCATCCGATTCGATCACCTGCCCGGCGGGCAAAGCAGCGCTGACTGGCTGGACTGTCGCCGTCGGCGCCGCCGTTGGGAGATCGGTTGGTGTGGCAGTTGGCGTTGGTGGAATAGTCGGCGCTGTTGTCGCGCTGTGTTGCTCCAGCAGGGTACGTTGCTCCTGGGTGGCAGCCTGGCCGCCGCTTCCTGTTCCGGATATCCCACCACCCGTTGCGGCCTGGTAATGCACCAGGACACGCTCCGGTGAGAGGGCATGATTGTAGAAGGCCACCTCGTCGATCGCGCCAATAAAAGGATCGCCGTTGTAGGAGGCCGTGCGGCCAATGGCAAAGGTGCCATTGCTGGTGTTCTGGGGGCCGCTAACAGGGCTGGTCGCAACCGCAACACCGTTGACGTACAGGGCCAGGGTATCCCCCTGGCGGGTGAATACCAGATGATCCCAGCCGCCCGGCGTTGGCGTCCCCGGCGCAGTCACCGTAAAGGCGTTGCCGCCCACATAGACCGTCCCGCGCCAGGCGTTGTCGCCGGTCACGCTCAAACGATACTGCCAGCCTTTGTAACCCGCCGAGTTGCCCTTGTGAACCACCACCCGACTGGTGCCATCCAGCACTGTCAGCATGGCCCAGGCCTCGATCGTGAAATCTCCGGTGACATTGAGATTGGCGTTATCGCTCACCCGGATGTAACCATTCGAGGCGTTAAACTGCATGGCCGTGTCGCTGCTACCGGCCAGCGCACCCGGCACGCCCAGCGTCACCTTGCCCATGATCGAGCCGGTGTTGCCATCGGCACTATCAGCGACCGTGGTGCCAGCGGTCTCGTTCAACCGCCAGTAGCTCACCGGATTATCGCGCAGCACTTCAACCTCATATGCGGCAAAGAGCGGTGTAGCGCTGGGCGTTGGCGTCACCGATGGGGTGAGCGTATTTGTCGGCGTGTTTGTTGGTGTATTCGTCGGTGTACTGGTCGGTGTGCTCGTCGAGGTCGCCGTCGGCGTGTTTGTCGGCGTGTTGGACGGCGTCAGCGTCGGTGTGTTCGTTGGCGTGTTAGACGGCGTCAGTGTCGGTGTGTTCGTCGGTGTACTGGTCGGCGTGCTCGTCAGGGTCGCCGTCGGTGTGTTCGTCGGCGTACTGGTCGGCGTGCTCGTCGAGGTCGCCGTCGGTGTGTTCGTCGGCGTGTTGGACGGTGTCAGCGTCGGTGTGTTCGTCGGCGTGCTCGTCAAGGTCGCCGTCGGTGTATTCGTCGCTGTGTTGGATGGCGTCAGCGTCGGTGTGTTCGTCGGCGTGTTAGACGGCGTCAGCGTCGGTGTGTTCGTCGGTGTACTGGTCGGCGTGCTCGTCGAGGTCGCCGTCGGCGTCGCGGTGGGACTACCACCGGTCAGCGACATGTAGTTGTGGACATAGTAGTCGAGACTGAGATCAGCCGCCAGGATCAGCAGGCCGGTCGTGGCGTTGACCGTCTGTTTGGTTGAGGTTGGATCGTAAAGATGGTTGTAGGTGTCATCCGCAATAAACGGAGTCCCTTTCCCTGCCGGAAAGGAGATGTTATCCAGGCTGGTTTGCTTGTAGTAGATAGCCGTCAATGCTTTGCCGGAATTGATCGTCCCGCCTCCGACCTGCACCGCAGCAAACACGTACAACTGCCGGTGCTGCTCGTCAATGACCACGATGGGGCGGGTATGATCGTCGCTGATCCGGCCAAATACATAGTTGTTCCAGTTGTCGGCGTTGTCCAGTACCAGCAGGAAGATCAGCGGCGCGTTCGGGTTGGGATTGGGCAGGTCGCTGAGGGAGGTTTTGACCACAGCAAACACCCGCCCGCTGGAATCGGCGGCCAGTTGCTTGATGTTCAGGTGATCGTCGGCGGTCTTTGGCCCCTGGATCGCTGTGCGGCTGGCCTGCCACACATTATCAGGATCGCCGTCGTGGTGTACGGCAAAGAAAATCGCATCACTGACCTGGTTGCTCCACATCACCCCGATCTTGGAATCGTAGGCGATCACCGCAGCGATGTCGTCGCTGCCGACGGTTGTGCCGTTCACCGGCGGGATGAACGGCGTGCCCCAGGTCAGGTCATTTCCCAGCGACCGGTTGACATAGACCCTGCTGCCCTGCGTATAAGCCACCCATAGCTTACCGGTACTGTCCTTGTCCAGCACAATCGCTTCCATCCCGGCGCTGGTGATCGTGACCGGGAAACCGGAATCGAGCGTGTAGGTCTTGCTGGTGCTGTTGTAGCTATAGCGCAGGATGCGGGCGCTGTCGGCGCTGTTGGAGTTGCTCGGTCCGGCGGTGGCAATGTACAGGCGTGTGCCATCCCACAATGCATCCGCATGGGAATTGTTGCGCTCGTCCACCAGGACACCGGTATCCACCCAGGTATGGGTGCTCAGGTCAAAGCGATAGATACGATACTCCTGGCTGGTGCGATGAAAAAGAACCCCCCACCACAGGCCATCATTGAACCACAGCTTGCTTTGCGGCTTCTCCGCGGTGGGATTGGTGACACCACTGGCGTAATAGGCGTGGTCGCGGTAGCCGACATCGATAGCCGTCCCGGCGGAGACACTGCCTGCCAGCACAAAAGCCAGCACAAAGCACAGGTTTATGATCACCAACATCGTGCGCCGGTTCCGTCGTCGCCGGAACCGGGACCGCATCACTATAAAGGCGTTCATCGGCTACTCTCCAAGAACATAAGGTCGTACCAACCGGTAAATCTCAGCCAGATCCGCCGGATAGGGATGGCGGATTTCGTGTGCCTCGCGGCCCATAAACAGGCGCAACAATAACTCACGCTCATGCAGGGAAGCTGACTCCAGCAGGGCATTCCGCCGCTCCGGAAAGGCGTAAAGCGACTGCTGGTAGGCAATCCACAGAGCGCGGCGCTCATAGGCCAGTGATGCTGCCATGCGCCGGGCGATCTCCGCGGCATCCACCGGCAGGATAACCGTTGCATCGGGGGCCACCGTCGCCAGGAACAGCCGATCGAGGGAAGCCGATCCCTGCCAGATACGGTCATGGAAAACCAGTTCTGGCGCCACCCGTGACTGGCCCAGCAACGGGTAACCGCCTTCCAGACTCAGCCGGTGTAACCAACCAGCGGCGATCCCGCGCCCGCGCACCGCTTCCGGCAGCGCCCGGTACAGCCGCTGGTAGAGCCGCATGGCCCGGATACGCTGACGATCTGCCCGCGGGATACGCGTCCAGAACACGGGCAACTGGCGCAGATGCCAGCTCCAGATCTGGGTCATGCCGGAGAGGCCATACATCCGATCGTCCGCCGGAGAGACGATCGTCCACTCATCAGACAGGTAATGCGCCCCGGCAGCCATGAACGGCAGCAATGTTTCCGTCTTGCCGCCCTTTTCCCAGCCGGTGACCAGGACGCCGATGCCTTCATAGACAAACGCGCCCGAATGGAGCAGCACGTAGCCTTTTGCCAGCAGCCGCAGCCCGATGATGGGCACCAGCAGCGGGACGACGCTCACACCGCGTTCGCACAGGATTTCGCATGGCTCACCCAGCACCCCGAAGTCTAGCCGCGTCCGGTGGCCGAACTCGTCCAGGCGGTAGAAATGCGCATCGTCAAAGGCGGCGTCGTTCAGGCCAATGGTGCGCAGCACACCGACCGGCGCCAACCGATCCACGAACGTCACGGTGAGGTCTGGCTCAGCGGCAGGGCTACCCGTTGATGGCCCCAGCACGCGGCGGATCGCCCGCAACGCTGACTCCGGTGGATCGACCAGACGGATGGTGATCAGACCATGCAGCGTATGGTCGACGACCCGATGATGACCGTTACCGGTGACCGGCGTAGCGAGTGTGTGGGATGCGATCTTCGTCACAGACATTCCAGGACCACCTCAAGGTTATTGGCGACCCAGCCTTCGTTCAGGGCGCGAGCCGGGTTTTGCGCCAGATACAGTGCCAGATAATGCAACCAGTAAAGCAGCAGCAGGGGGCGCCCGCCCTGATCCTCAATCGCCGGGGCAGCCGCCGATCCAGCCAGCAGCGCCTGTTCCAGGGCCGTCCAGCCCGCACCCCGCAACAGAGCGCTGACCGCTGGCCCCATTTCCCGCTGTCCGGCCAGCAGCTTGCGCCGCTGGACAAGCAGGTGCAGGATGTCGAACCCCGGCAATTCCTGCGGTGCAGCACGATCCCAATCGACGATGCCGCGGATCGCGCCACCATCGGCACTGGCCAGCAGATTGCTGGCCCAGAAGTCGCCGTGAACCCGGCTCACCATCACCGTTCGCCCGTTCAAAAAGGCATGCAACTCCGCCCGGATGCGCGCCAGCGCCTGCTCATGGCGATGGGCGCGTGGTCGGTCGACCACCAGCCGCAGTAGCGTATTCACCGGTCGCCCGACCCAGCGTTCAAGCGCCTCCGCGTCAACCCGGATCGTTGTCGCTGTGCGCTGGTGCAGCAGGTCAATCGTCTGCACGGCGGCGCGATGCAGGTGCTCGTCAGCAGCCCGGTCGTGCAGAAGCAACCGTCCCTCGACACCGGGCAACGCCCGCTCGACGAAATAGGACTGCCCGTCAAGCTGGCCGCTCGCCAGCGGCTCCGGCGTCAGGGCCAGCCAGTCAGCCAGACGCTCATCGGCACGCAGATCGCTCAGGATTGCCACCTGCTGGCGCAGGCTCTCTGCTGCGGCAGCGCTGCGCGGCAACTTGATAATGGCCGCCGGTGTACCTCCTGCCGGGCCGACCGCCAGGACAATCACGTCGGTCAGTGTCCAGTCGGCGCGCCCT
>FWPV01002706.1_pt1 | contig 28246 bp, 18 predicted proteins | sample 2228371 | NCBI WGS metagenome assembly FWPV01 (sample SAMEA103939776, study PRJEB20133) | metagenome
ATTCTCTTTCACAAAACATACAAAATTTGGTGATGCCTATTTATTTTACAAAACAAAACCATATTTTATATTAAATTATAAAATGAATAATATTTTTTGACTCTATTTATAAATAAATTTGAAATCTTTTCTTTTTCAAATTATAATCCAAAAGAATAATCTTTAGGCTTTTCACTTAAATAAAAAGCAAAACTGATGAAAAAATCATCTTTCGTTCATCTTCATGTTCACACTCATTATAGTTTGCTGGATGGATTAGCTAAAATTGATGACCTTCTAAAGAAAGCTCAAGAAATGGGAATGAATGCTTTGGCAATTACTGATCATGGTGTGATGTATGGAGTAATTGAATTCTATGAAAAAGCAAAGGAGTACGGCATTAAACCAATTATTGGCTGTGAAATGTATGTTGCGCCCAATGGCCTTCGCAACAAACGTCCTAAGGTTGATGAAGAACGTTATCATTTAATTCTTTTAGCTAAAAATAATGAAGGTTATAAAAACCTAATGAAACTGGTTACTATTGCTCATTTAGAAGGTTTCTATTATAAACCTCGTATTGATCTAGAAACATTAAAAAAATACTCTCAAGGACTGATTGGAATGAGTGCTTGTGTAGAAGGAGAAATTCCTTCTTTGATAATCGCCAATAGATCGGAAGAAGCAAAAGAAAAAGCTCTTCAATATCAAGAGATTTTGGGAAAAGGAAATTTTTTTCTAGAACTTCAACATCTTCCCAATCTTCCTAAACAAAAAATTGCTAATCAAGGTTTAGCTAAAATTTCCAAAGAAACTAACATTCCTCTTGTTGCCACCGCTGATGTTCATTACGTCAACCCAACGGATAATGAATTTCAAGATATTCTTATTTGTATTCAAACCAATCGCAAAATTAATGACACCAATCGACTTTCAATGAAGGAAAATGCTCTTTATTTAAAAAGTCCTCAAGAAATGGAATCAGCTTTTAATCAATATCCTGAAGCACTTGAAAATACTCAAAAAATTGCTGCTTGTTGCAATGTTGAAATTGAATTTGGAAAAACAATTTTGCCTCATTTCAAAGTTCCTTCAGATTCAACCCCTGAAGAATATCTTCGTCAACTTTGTGAAAAAGGACTCCAAGATAAATATGGGAACAACATCACTTCCGAACATAGAAAAAGACTGGATTATGAGCTGGAGGTGATTTCTAGAATGGGGTTTGCTTCCTATTTTTTGATTGTTCAGGATTTCATCAACTGGGCAAAGAAGGAAGGAATTGTTGTTGGACCAGGAAGAGGAAGTGCTGCTGGTAGTTTTGTGGCTTATTTAACTGGAATTACTAATCTTGATCCTATAAAGTATGACTTGCTTTTTGAAAGATTCTTGAACCCTGACAGAATCTCGATGCCTGATATTGATACTGATTTTGCTGATCATCGACGTGACGAAGTTCTAGCTTATGTTAGAAAAAAATATGGCTCTGATCATGTCGCTCAAATAATAACTTTTGGAACTATGGCAGCTCGAGCAGCTATTCGAGATGCTGGAAGAGTTTTGGGAGTAGAATATTCTTATTGTGACCGATTAGCAAAAATGGTTCCTGCTTTTATCAATCTAAAAAAAGCCTTGGAGAGTTCTAAGGAAATTTTGGAAGAATATAATCAAAATGAAAATGCTCGTCGTATTATTGAAGCAGCTATCCGTCTAGAAGGAGTAGCTCGCCATGCTTCTGTACATGCCTGCGGAGTAGTTATCACTAAAGATCCTGTTGTTGAATATTCGCCTCTTCAATATATTACCGGAAAAGAAGGCAATGATGAAGGAATTGTTACTCAATATAGCGCTTCTTCAAAATCATCTTATGTTGAAAAAATCGGTCTTTTGAAAATGGATTTTTTGGGCCTTAGGAACTTAACCATCATTGAAAACGCTCTTAAAATAATTAAAAAAACTACTGGGGATATAATAGATATTGAAAAAATTCCTCTTGATGATAAAAAAACCTTCAAACTCTTACAAACTGGAAATACCACTGGAGTTTTTCAATTGGAATCTTCGGGAATGAAAAGATATCTTCGTCAGTTACAACCAACTGTTTTTGAAGATTTAATTGCAATGGTAGCTCTTTATCGACCCGGACCAATGGAGTGGATTCCAGATTTTATTGATGGTAAACATAGTAGAAAAAAAGTTTCTTATCTTCATCCAAAACTAAAACCCATTCTTGAAAAAACTTATGGAGTAGCTGTTTATCAAGAACAAGTAATGGAAATTGCTCGTCAATTGGCTGGCTTTTCTCCTGGCGAAGCTGATGTTTTGAGAAAAGCTATGGGAAAAAAAATTAAAGACTTGATTGAGGAAGAAAAAGACAAATTTATAAAAGGATGCATAAATAATAAAATTGAAAAATCACTGGCAGAAAAAATATTTTCCTTTATTGAACCCTTTGCTGGTTATGGCTTTAATCGATCTCATGCTGCCTGCTATGCTTTGATTGGTTACCAAACTGCGTTTCTAAAAGCTCACTACCCAGCTCAATTTATGGCTGCTTTGTTAAATTCTGATAAAGATGATACTGATAGAATTGCTATTGAAATAGAAGAAGCTCGAAAAATGGGAATCGAAGTTTTACCACCAGATATTAATGAAAGTTTTCGTGATTTTGCTGTAATTCCAGAAAAAGACTCTTTTAAAATAAATAAAATTCGCTTTGGACTTGAAGCTGTTAAGGGAGTGGGTAGAAATATTGCTGAAAAAATCATTGAAGAAAGAAAAAATAATGGTCCTTATAAAGATATTCTAGATTTAATGGAAAGAGTTGATGATAAAGATTTGAATAAAAAATCTCTGGAAGCTTTAGCAATGTCTGGAGCATTAGATTCAATTATTGAAAGAAATAAACTTTTACAAAACATAGAAATTCTTCTTAAATACGCCAAAGAATTTCAAAAAAACAAATCTTTGGGTCAATTCTCACTTTTTTCTTGGGGAAAAAAAAATTCTTCCAGTCAAGTTGATGCTCCAAAAGTTACCCTCAAAGAAGTTACTCCTGCCAGCAAAAAACAATGTCTTTCTTGGGAAAAACAACTTTTGGGACTTTACATTTCTGATCATCCTCTTAGAAATTATCAAAAATACTTCTCTCAAAAAGCTACTCCCATTAAAGAATTGGAAAAAACAGAAATAAATCAAATCATCACCGTTGGCGGAATTATTACAAATATTCAAAAAAAGTATACTCGTAATAATCAATTGATGGTTTTTGCTACTATTGAAGATGGATTAGGAAAAATTGAGCTTTTAGTTTTTCCCAAAACTCTTGAAAAAAATAAAGAACTTTGGGAAGAGGAAAAAATCATCTTAGCAAAAGGCAGACTTTCAGATAAAGATGGAGAATTTAAAATTTTATGTGAAGACGCTTTTTTGGTTGATGAAAAAGAATTAAAAGAATTTAAAAAAAAATCATCTTCATCAAATTTCAATTACAGCAATTCTTTCAATAAACAAACCCTCAATCAAGCTGCTACGCAAAAAAAATTTAAAAATTTCTCTCAAAACAACTTTTCTGTTCAACAAATTAATCTTAAAAAGAAATTAGAAATTACCGTAAAAAAGGAATGTAATCAAGAGATTATTGAAAAAATTGCTCATATTCTTAAAAGCAGTCCTCGAGGAACTTTAAAAGTAATTATTTCAGATGAAGATAATCTTTATAAATTGGAAACACCTTTTTCTATTGAAAAAAACGAGGATATAATTCAGAAATTAAAAAACCTTCCTGGAATTAAAAAGATAAAAATAATTTCATAATCTCAGCAAGCTGAAGAAAGTGCCGTAAATTAAAAAGAGCGCTATCGTGGATTGAAACTTTATTTCAGCGCTCTTTTTTGTTTTTCAATTTTATACTATACTTTTAACCCAATTTAAATTTTAATTTTTAAATTTTTCTTCAAGATAATTTTTAAGGTTGCTAATTTTAATTCTTTCTTGTTCCATACTGTCTCGATCACGAATAGTTACCGCCCGATCATTAAGAGTTTTAAAATCAACAGTAATACAATATGGAGTTCCAATTTCATCCTGACGACGATAACGTTTCCCTATTGATTGAGTCTCATCATATTCACAAACAAAATAATTTTTTAGATCATTGAAGATCTTTTTAGCCACTTCAATTAAATTTTCTTTTTTAGAAAGGGGAAGAATTGCCACTTTAACCGGAGCCAATTCTTTAGAAAATCTCATTACTACTCTTGTTTCACCTTTCACTTCTTCTTCGTAATAGTTTGCTAGAAGAGCTACCAATACGCTTCTTTCAACACCAAAGGTTGGTTCTAAAACATGAGGAATAATTTTCTCATTTTTTTCAATATCATAATAATCAAGTTTCTGACCAGAAAATTTAGCATGCTGAGAAAGATCAAAATCAGAGCGATGTGCCAAGCCAAACAATTCTTTAAAACCACCAAAAGGATAACGATATTCAGTGTCAATAGTTTTTTTAGAATAATGAGAAAGTTTTTCTTTTGGATGCTCGTAACGACGAAGATCTTCTTTTTTGGCTCCTAATTTTCGAGCAAATTCCTCTTGAAGATCAAGCCATTTTTCAAATAATTTTTCCCACCTTGCTTTAGGATGAATAAAATATTCAATTTCCATTTGTTCAAACTCTCTTATTCTGAAAATAAAATTACTAGCCACAATTTCATTTCTAAAAGCTTTGCCAATCTGAGCAATTCCAAAAGGAAGTTTAGGATGAATAGAGTCAACAACATTTTTATAATCAACAAAAATTGCACCTGCTGTTTCTGGTCGTAAATAGACTACTGGTTCATTTATCCCATTCATTTCAGTTTTAAACATCATGTTAAAATTACGAACTTCAGTCCAATCTCGTCCTTTACATTCCGGACAATCAAATTTTTCTAAAACTTTACTCATTTCCTCAAGTTTTCCTTCTAAATCTTGACCCGTTAATTCTTCTACCAGATGATCAGCTCGAAATCTTTTCTTACAAATTTTGCAATCTACCATAGCGTCATTAAAACCACTTACATGACCAGACGCCTCCCAAAGTTGAGGATGAAGCAAAATAGGTCCATCAATACCAACTATATCTTCTCTTTGATGAACAAACATTTTCCACCAAAGTTGTTTAATGTTGTTTTTTAATTCTACTCCATAAGGACCAAAACTATAAGCATTAGCAAAACCACCATAAATTTCACAAGCTGGAAAGATAAAACCCCTTCTCTTGCACAATGAAACAATTTTTTCCATTAAATTATTCTCATTTACTTTTTGCTTTCTTGAATTTTTCATTTTATTAATTTTAGAAAATTATTAAATTATTAAAACAAAAACCCGTCCTAAAGATTCTTCTTGACCAAATAAAGAAACTTCAGGACGGGTTTTTCGTTTCCCGCGGTTCCACCTGAATTCCCAAAAATAACTTTGGGCTCTTGACTAATTTTTGATTCTGGCTCCAGGGTGCCAATCTCCCTTCAACACCAAAACACAAGGTACTTATATTATCATTCTAATACTATTTCTGCTCTAAGAGTATAAAATAAAGATCTTTTCTTGTCAATTTTAATTAACTATTTTTTCTCTTTTCTCTTTTCTCTTTTATTTAATCTTAACTTGCTTTTAAAACTTCTTTAATTAAATCAACTACTTTTTGAGGACTAAAAAGCGCTTTTACTAAATAAAATCTTGATTGTAGATCAGATATTTTTTTAACAGTTTCGTAATCTTCAAGATTGGTTAAAACAATTACTGGAATTTTTGATAATTCTTCATCTTCTTTCATTTTTTTCATCAATTCAATGCCATTCATCTTAGGCATTAGAATGTCAATTAAAGCAATGTCAGGAAATTCTTTTTTCAAAACTTCCCAGCCCATTATTCCATCTCTAGCCGTAACTACTTCAAAACCACTTCTTGAAATTTTTCTTTCATAAACTTCCAAAATATTTGGATCGTCCTCAATAATACAAACTTTATACTTTTTTGCCAAAACCATTGAATTTATTTTTTATTTTTTAATAACACTTTTTCAGAACAAATCAATCTCTTTTATCTAAAATAATAACATTTTTTTCGAAAAAAGAAAAAGCTGATCAGAATGATCAGCCCCTATTTTAAACCTTTTGTCAAAAAAACAAAACAATAAGAATAATTGATCCTAAAACATAAAGTGATTGTTTTACTTTCCATAAAAACCAAAAACTTCTCTTCTCAATTGCTTCTTTCGAGTTTTCTTCATAACTAATAAAATTAATTAAATTAAAAATCAAAAAAGCAGCTTCAATAATCAAAAAAACACCAAAATTATTCCAACATTGCCTTGTTGTTCCCAAAAAAACTATTAGAATTTTTAAAAAAACCAAAATAATCACACTATCTCTTAAAATTCTATCTAAAAAATGTCCCCAAAGAGAAATTTCTCCTCTTTTCCTTGAAACATAACCATCAAAAACATCAGAAATTGAAAGAATAATAATAAAAATCAAATCAATATGGCCAACTTCACTTTTAAACAAAATCACCAAACCACTAAATATTCCTCCCAAAGTTATTAAATTTCCAACCGTTAAAAAATTATTTTTTCTCATTTCCCTTGCCTCCTTATCAACAAAGAACTTCTTTTTAGTTTTGTCTTGATTTATACTTGAATTTTCAAAGAACAAATATTTGTTCTTGTTGCTTTTGATTAATAAAAGACTTTTAATAATATCATAAAATAAATAAAAATCAAAAAAACTATTCTATAAAAAGCTTTAAATTTTAAAATATTATTAGATTGTGCTATAATTTTTTAAAATCACCTAATTTATAATAACCATGATTACTACTATTAAAAATAAAAATCTCACTTGGATTAATATTCAGAATCCAACTTCTAAAGATATTCTTTTTCTAAGAGAAACATTTCGACTAGATCCTTTGATCTTGGACGAATTGACTTCTCCTTCTCAAAGACCTCGAGCGGAAGAATTTGATAATTGTCTTTATATCGTCGTTCATATTCCCCTTTATGATCGTAAAAAAAAAGTAACTTTTTCGGGAGAATTAGATATTGTTATAACTAAAGATAATCTCATTACTAGTCACATTGAAGAAAATATCCCTTTAAAAAATATTCTCAAAGAAATAAACCAAAATGAAACAACCAAAAAAATAGCTATGTCAAAAACTCCCGGTTTTCTGTTTTATTTTATCTTAGAAAGATTGCTTTCTTCTTGTTTTCCTAAAATCGATCATATTAACGAAAAAATAGATATTATTGAAAAAGGAATTTTTGATGATCAAGAAAAAGAAATGGTTAAAGAAATTTCAATTATTAAAAGAGATGTCCTTTCTTTCCGAAGAACTCTAAAACCCCAAAGAAGTATTCTGGAATCTCTAGTTCAAAAACATTATAATCTCCTAGAAGATGAATTAAATAAATATCTTCAGGAATTAATTGGTATCAATATTCGAGTTTGGAATGCCATAGAAAATACAAAAGAAGTAATTGAATCTTTGGAAGAAACAAATAATTCTTTGCTATCATATAAAATTAATGAAGCAATGCGTTTCTTGACAGCAATTTCGCTAATAACTTTTACTCTCTCAGTAATGGTGGGAATTTTTGGAATGATTCCTTTTGAAAGTTTTTCTGTTGCTCATCAAAAAGAAACTTTCTGGGCAGTAATTGGCTTTATGATGTTAATAACCAGCGGCCTTCTTTTTATTTTTAAAAAGAAACGTTGGCTTTGAAATTTTAAAGTTTTTTAAAATCTTCAATAGGTTAAAAAAATTGACTGCCAATTGAAAATATTATATAATGTTAAAAAGGACCTTAAAAAATAAAAGCCATAACAAGGAAGCGTGCGCCTCGTTGTCTTTTTGGGTGATAAAATCTGTTTTAAGTTTAGAATAAAGCTTAAAAACCAAAAAGAAGGCTGTGGAAAATAAGCTTTTGAACTGTTTTAATTCAAAAGAAATTTCCATCGGGTTTGCCCGTAATAGCAAAAATGAGACGACTGATCTTATCAAAAGAACGGTCGTGAATCAAGGTGGAACCGCGAAAAACCTCTCGCCCTTGAAATTTTTCAAAAGCGAGAGGTTTTTTGTTTTTTAAAAGAATTTTAAAAAATTTCATAAAGATAATTTTCATCAATGGTTGCTAAAAAATTTTTTTTAAGCTCAATTGAAGATCTAATTGGCAATACTCCTTTAATAAGATTGGGAAATAGTTTTTCAAAAGATAATTTAGAGTTTTATGTTAAATTAGAAGGCCAAAATCCGGGTGGTTCTATTAAAGATCGCGTAGCTTTAGCTTTGTTAGATGATCTTAGTCAAAAGTATCCCAATTTAAAAGAAAAAACTATTATTGAACCATCTTCTGGCAATACTGCAATTGGATTAGCCATGATTGGAGCCAAACGAGGATTGAAAATAAAGATTGTCATTCCTCGAAACTGCTCCCAAGAAAGAGTGAAAATGTTACAATTTTGGGGAGCAAAAATCGAATTTTGCACTGCTAAACAATGGCAAGGAAGTCAAATAATAGAAGCTGTAAAAAAACTCACCCAAAAAAACTCTTCTTTCATAATGCCAAATCAGTACGAAAATCCTGTTTGTGTTTGGGTTCATTATCAAAATACAGCTACAGAGATAATAAGAGATTGTCCTCAATTAACTCATTTGGTAACCACTATTGGCACAGGAGGAACAATCACTGGTGTTTCAAAAAAATTAAAAGAATATCATTCCAAAATAAAAATAATCGGCGTGGAAGTGGGAATAGAATCAAAAATACCCGGTCCTCGTAGTCTTGAAAAATATCAGCCTCCTATTTTGAATCTTAGTTTTATAGATGAAAGAATAAAGATTGAAAAAGAAAATGAAAATGAAGTTTTTGCTCTTCAAAAAAAACTTTGCCAGAAAGAAGGTATTTTCTGCGGTTGTTCTAGCGCTGCTGCCCTTTGGGGAGCATTAAAATCAAATCTTATTCAAAAAGATCTTTCTCAATCATCGAAACCTCTCAAAGTGGTAGTTATTTTTCCTGACAGAGGTGAACGCTACTTAAGTATTTTATAATTATTAATATAATCATAGTCGCTACAGATTCCCTCTTGCTGCTCTAATTTATTAAATTATTTTTATCTCTAAAAAAATTAATACCAAAAAAATGCTTAAACTTTACAACACTCTAACTAAAAGAAAAGATCTTTTCTCAGCTATTTCTTCAAAAACAGTTAAGATGTACACTTGCGGTCCCACTGTTTATGATTATGCTCATATTGGCAATTTAACCGCCTATACTTATGCCGACCTTTTACGACGTTATTTAGAATATAAAGGATATAAAGTAAAACAAGTTGTAAATATAACTGATGTGGGACACTTAACAGATGATGATGTCAATCAAGCTGATTCTGGTGAAGATAAAATGTTAAAAGCAGCGCTTCGAGAGAAAAAAACACCTCAAGAAATCGCCAAATACTACACTCAAGCTTTCTTTTCAGATATTAAAAAACTAAATATCCAAAAAGCTTCTTACTATCCTCGAGCCACTCGTCACATTCCTCAAATGATAAAGATAATTCAAAGCCTTCTGAAAAAAAATCTAGCCTATGAAAAAAATGGCAATGTTTTTTTTGATGTTAAAAGATTTAAAAATTATGGAAAACTTTCTGGTAAAAAAATTTTTCAATTGAAAACAGGAGCACGACTAGAAGATCATCCTGATAAAAAAAATCCTTTTGATTTTGCTCTTTGGCTTAAAGCTCCTCAAGAACATCTTTTAAAATGGAAAAGTCCCTGGTCACTTGGTTATCCCGGTTGGCATATTGAATGTAGTGCCATGGCAATAGAGCATTTAGGAAAAACTTTGGATATTCATAGTGGAGGAGAAGATCATATCTTTCCTCATCATGAAAATGAAATAGCTCAATCAGAAAGTTATACCGGTCAACCTTTTTCTCGTTTTTGGTTTCATAATCGCTTTCTCTTAGTAGATGGTCAAAAAATGTCCAAATCAAAAGGCAATTTTTACACTCTAAAAGATATCCTTGAAAAAGGCTATTCTCCAATGGCTTTTCGCCTCTTAGTTTTAAGTTCTCATTATCGTTCCAATTTGAATTTTGTTTGGTCAACAATGCAGCAAGCTCAAAAAAATCTAGACAGAATTTCAAATTTTGTAAAAGAGCTTAAAAAAATATCTCAACAAAAAAAACCATTTTCTTCTAAATCAAATCCTAAAGAAAAAGAAATTAATTTTGAAAAGTTTCTTTTTCAATTTGAAAAGGCTTTAGATAATGATTTGAATTCTCCTTTAGCTTTAAGTGTTCTTCTTCAGGCAATTTCTCAAGTAAATCAAAAAATTCAACAAAAAAATCTCCAGTCGCAAGAAGCCAAAAAAGGCTTGAAATTTTGGGAAAAAATCAATCAAGTTCTAGGATTAAAATTAGAAAAAAAGAAATTAGATCTTCCCCCAGAAATAATTCGCTGGGCAAAAGAAAGACAAGCTCTTAGAAAAATAAAAGATTTTAAAAAAGCTGATAAAAAAAGAAGACAAATAGAAACTAGAGGATTCATCATTGAAGATTTACCCAATGGATATAAAATCTATCCCCAAAAAAAATAATAAGACTGTTTTAAAAATTTTTCCTTCTATATCTAGTCAGCCAATTTTAGCTTTAGCTCCTATGGCTGGTTTCACTGATTTACCTTTTCGTCTTCTTTGTAAAAAATACCAAGCAGATTTAGTTTTTTCTGAAATGGTCAGCGCTGCCGGAATTGCTCGTCAAAAAAATGCTTCTTTACTAAAAACACTCTTTTTGATTCAATCAATTGAAAAAGAGGCTCCATTTTTTGTTCAACTTTTTGGAGAAAACTTCAAAGATTTTGAGAAAGCAACCTCTTTTATTTCTTCTTTAACAGAAAAAAAAGATGTAACTTTTCCTTTTCTTAGAAAACCAGAAGGTATTGATTTGAATTTTGGCTGCCCTGTTAGAAAAGTAATGAAACAAAAAGCTGGATGTGCTTTAATGAAAGATATTAAGAAATCAAGAGAAATAATAAAAGCAACTTCTCAAAGCACTTCTCTTCCGATTTCTATCAAAATAAGAGCTGGTATAGAAAAAATTAGTGCTCTTTATTTTTTAGAAAAAATTTCTGATCTTGATTGGAAAATTGTAACTGTTCATGCCAGAACCTTTGAACAAGGATTTTTTGGAAAACCTAATTGGAATCTAATCAAAAAAATAAAAAAAATGTTTCCTGATAGAATTGTTCTTGCTAATGGAGGAGTTGTTTCTCCTCAAAACGCCAAAAAAGTATTAGAAAAAACATTTGCTGATGGAATCGTTTTCGCTCGAGGAGCACTTGGAAACCCAACTATTTTTCTTCAAACAAAACTTTTTTTAACTCAAACCAATTTTTCTCAAAAATCTCTTTTTTCAAAAAAATTATTAGCTCAAAAAAAAATATTAGCTCAAGAACATTTTCAATTAGCCTATCAATTCAAAAAAAATCAATGTTTTCCCATCATAAAAAGACAACTCCTTTGGTATTTTAAGAATCTTCCTTGTGGAAAAAAAATTAAAAATAAAATTTCTCAAGCTTCTTCATTGGAAGAAATAAAAGCTATAATAACCTAGAATTTTTTTCAACTAAATATTTTTCTATTTTTTGCAAATATTCAAACAAAAAAATTAAACAAAAAGAGGATTTGCTTTTTAATTTTTGTTATTTTTTGATATTTTTTTGTTTTTAAATTTTTTTGGGTAAAAATTCTTCTTATTTGTCTTGGTTTTAGTCAATTTTTTCTTCAATTTTTGCCAGCTCTTCCATTATTACTTTACGATCATTCCAAGGAATGGTTTTATTTCTTCCAATCGCCATTGTTTCCTCTGCTCCTTTGCCAGTTATTAAGATGGTATCACCTTTTTTAGTAATACTTAAAGCTTTTTGAATAGCTTCCCGCCGATCAGGAACAATCCAAGCATTTTTGCCTTCAATCTTTCCTCCTTTCATCAAACCAGAAAAAACTTGCTGCATAATTTGATTGGGATCTTCATCATAAGGATCTTCATTGGTAACAATCGCCAAATCAGAAAATCTAGCCACAATTTCTCCCATTAAAGAACGTTTCCCCATATCTCTTCTGCCACAACTGCCAAATACCCAAACAATATTTCCTTTTTTTTCTTTCTTCCATTCTTCGCTTTGATCAGTTTCAGAAATAAGCCTACTTTTTATTCTTTTCATTATTAATTTACCTAATTTTTCCATTGAATCAGGGGTTACTGCATAGTCAATAATAATATCCAAACCAAGCTTATTTTCAACTGAGTCCAATCTTCCTGGCACTCTTTCAATTTTCCAAAGCGCTTGACTAATTACTTTTAAGTCAATTCCCAATCCCATTCCAACGCAAATTGCCGCCAAAGCATTTTCAATATTAAATTCTCCTATCAATTTTAGTTTAAAAATTTCTCCAGCTGCCTTAAAAGTTGTTATATCTTGATTCTCTTCTATTTTTTCAGCTTTTAAAAAATTAATTTCTTCCTTTTTTTCTTGAAGTAAAAATTCAATTGATTCTTTATTATGATTTTCCTTAAAATAACCAAAACGGACAATTCCTTGCTGATATTGAAGAAAACGACTAAATTGCTCCATTTCAAGATTAACAACTGAAATTTTAATTATTCCGTATTTTTTGGGCTTTGATTTTTCCAAAATTTGAAAAAGTTTTTCTTTGGCAGCAGTATATTTTTCTATAGTTTTGTGATAATCAAGGTGCTCTCTGGTGATATTGGTAATTACTGCTGCATCAAATTTAACTCCCCAAATACGATTTTGATCCAATGAATGAGAAGATATTTCAAGTACAATAAAATCACAACCTTCTTGAATCGCTTGACTAATAAATTTTTGGGTTTTCCAAGCTGATTGAGTAGTAAATTTTGTTTTATTGACCCAGTTTTTTTCTGCTATTTTGAAATTAATAGTTGAACTAACTGCCACTTTCTTGCCAGATTCTTCAATGATTTTAGCAATCATTTGAGTGGTGGTTGTTTTCCCATTTGTACCTGTTACTCCAATTATATAAGCTTTTTTAGAAGGAAAACCAAAATAAAGATTGGCTAAAACCGCCTCAAGAAAATGAAAAATATTCTTTATAAATTGCATATTTTGTTGTTACTTATATTATAATTTTTTGATTTTAACCCAACTATTTTTTAAAAATTGAATTTTCTTGTAAACCCAATATCTTTTTGTGTCTAAAACAATATCCCAACAGCCTGGAAAATAAAATGTTTTTTGAGTGGGATTAAATCCTTTTTTAAAACGAGTAATTCCTTCCCAAGTTTTCTTATAATTAAAAGAAGTTGTTTTTTCCGGATTAATTCCATTAAAATCATATTTTTTACATTTTCTTTTCTGTGCTTCTTTTATTGCCTCCCATTGAAGAAGATACATTGCCATCACATTTCTATGTAAATCGGATGTTGCTCCATGAAGATAAATGGCAACTTTACCAAAAAAACTAACTAAAATTCCACCAATTATTACTCCTTCAAATTCAGCTAAAAATAATTCTAAATATTCTTTGCTTATAATTTTTAGCATTTTTTCATAATGTTCAAATGAAAAAGAAATAATTTGATTTCTGCGACTGGTTTGCTCTATTAAATCATAAAATTTTTCAATATCTTTTTTTTCTCTGCTTTTTCTGATCTTTATCCCTCTTTTTTTTGCTAATCTAATGTTGTAGCGAGTTTTGGGTTTCATTTTTAAAAGAATTTTCTCTTTACTTTTATCAAGATCTAAAAAAAGAGTTTGAGCAGGTTCATGATTTTTAGGAGATTTTACCAATTTAAGACCATTTAAACCATTTAGAGCTTTTTTAATTTCTGCTAAATCTTCTTGAGTTTGAGGTTCTATTCTTATCCAACTGAGACAACTTTCTTGTTTTATTTTTTTCACTAATTTTGAAAATTCTTCTACTGCTTCCTTTCTATTTTCTCTCGAAAAAACCGGACCTCTAGGAAAAAACCAATAACCTCTCACCAAAGAAAGTGAGTATCTTATCATTAAACCCCAAAAACCTTTTTCTCTTTTGTCAATTAAAACAGTTTCTTTGCCCAACGCTTTTTGAAATTTTTCCCAAAGAGATGATTGTAAAAATCCACCATCCCAAGAGTTGTTTGTCAAAAAAATATCTTCATCATTCAATTCTCTCTTGTTATTTTCGTTTGTTATCAATTGTTTATTTTGTTCTTTCATGAAATATTTTATCTATTTTTTGGCTGCTTTGAGAGCCCATCTTATTTTTTCAGAAATATTTTTAGCTTCTTTGGGAATGGCTTTTATCGCTTCCCGAGCCTCTGAAATAGAATAGCCCATTGCCATCAATGCATCTAACACTTCTTGTTCTTCTCTTATTGCTCCCCTTTTTCCTTTTGCTACTTCTCCTACTTTATTTTTCAGTTCCAAAATTATTCTTTCAGCTGTCTTTTTGCCGATCCCAGAAACTCTTGTTAAAATAGAAGAATTTCCACTAACAATAGCCGTTTTTATCGTTTGAGGAGATGCAATATTCAAAATCCCCAAGCCTGCTTTTGGACCAATTCCAGAAATAGACAAAAGAAGTTCAAAAATTTCCAACTCTTCCAAAGTTAAAAACCCAAAAAGATTAAACTGATCTTCTCTAACATAAGTGTAGATAAAAAGCTCCACTTCTTTCTGAGAAGAAATTTTTGCCAAAGCAATCTCATTCATAAATATCTTATAACCTATTCCTGCAGTTTCAACCACTACATAACCAGATCTTATAAGATCAACTTTTCCTCTTAATTTTGCTATCATTTTAAATTCTAAAAATCAGTTATAGAAATTTTGTAAAAACAATAAATTAAATTATTTTTTTCAACAAACTCTCTAAAAATAATAGCACTTTCTTTACAAATATTCCACTTTATGCTAAAAACATAGAATGATAGAAATTATTCATTTTTTTAATTCATCTAATAACATTATAAACTATGCCAAACAAGAAATCAGCAAAAAAGTATATGCGTGTAACAGAAAGGAAAACTCTTTTAAACATCAAGATAAAAAAGAGAATGAAACAAGCCATTAAAAAAGTCGAAGATCTTCTAAGAGAGAAAAAAATCGAGCAAGCCAAACTTGCTTTTAAGGAAACCCAAAAAGCTATTGACAAGGCGGTAAAAAGAGGTCTCATTAAAAAAAATACTGGCTCCAGAAAAAAATCAAGATTGGTGAAGAAAATAAAAACTTTAGTAAATTGATTTTTTCAAACAAAAAAAGCCGTACATTCTCCGACTTTTTTTGTGATGACTTTTAAATTTCTTTTTCGTTTACTAGCAAAAATTCTTATTTAAAATCAAAAATAAATTTGAAAAACATTTTAATCATCTTCTTTTTTCTTTGTTTTTGGCACGAAAACCAGTACCAGCTGGAATAAGTTTTCCAATGATAACATTCTCTTTAAGACCTCTTAAGTAATCAATTTTTCCTTGAGTAGCTGCATCAATAAGAACTCGAGCTGTTTCCTGAAAAGAAGCAGCTGAAAGAAAACTATCAGTAGAAAGAGCCACTTTAGAAATTCCCATAATCAATCGTTCTCCCTTGGCAGGTTTTAATCCATTTCTTTTTGCTTCTTGATTGGTTTCTTCAAATTTTTCCAATTCCACAACATCACCAATAAGCAAATCCGTTTCACCTGAATCAGTGATTTTAATTCTAGAAAGCATTTGACGAATAATAATTTCAATATGCTTATCGTTAATTCCTTCTCCTTGAGTCTGATAAATCTCTTGAACTTCTTTAATGATGTAACGATGAACCGCTTCTGAACCACTAATTCTAAAAAGTTCTTTTAAATTTAAGTGCCCTTCAGAAAGTACTTGACCTTTTTTGACAAAATCTCCTTTTGCTACCTTAAAATTCATAACCCCTGGAATAGCATATTCTTTCTCTTCTGCTTTTTTCTTTTTTAAATCTTCATCTTCAGTTTTTAAAATTCTAATGATCTTTTGCTTGGAAGTTTCTTTTATTTCTTGAACCATACCATCAAATTCGGCAATAATTGCTTGAGTTTTTGGAGGACGAGCTTCAAAAATTTCCTCTACTCTTGGAAGACCTTGGGTAATATCAGTTCCGGCAATTCCTCCAATATGAAAAGTTCTCATCGTCAATTGAGTACCAGGCTCTCCAATTGCTTGAGCAGCCACTACTCCAACTGCTTGTCCCAAATCAATTAAACTATCTCTTCCCAAGTCTTTGCCATAACACTTCTGACAAACTCCATGTTGAGTTTTGCAAGTAACAAGAGTTCTAATTCTAATTTTTTCAATGTTTTCCTGTTCAATTAAAAGAGCAACTTCTTTGCTAATTAATTCTCCTTTTTTTGCAATAATTTTTCCATTCTTTCCTTTTACATCCTCCACCAACACTCGCCCCTCAATTCTTGAGGAAAAATTTTGACCAATTAAATCTGAATCTTCTTTATAAAGATAAGCCCCAATTTCGTCTCCGCAATCTTCTTCTCTAATAACAACATCTTGAGCCACATCCACTAGTCTTCGTGTAAGATAGCCAGCCGTAGCTGTTCTTAAGGCAGTGTCAGCCATACCTTTTCTGGCACCATGAGTGGAAATAAAATACTCCAACACATTGTAACCACCTTTCAAAGAACCTTTGATAGGAAGTTCAATTGTTTCTCCAGTAGGACCAGCTACCAAACCCTTCATTCCTGACATCTGAACAACTACTGCTTCTGATCCTCTAGCTTTAGAAAATACCATTGCATGAATAGGCCCTTCCGGATCAATCTTTCTTTTTACTTCTTCAGCAACTTTATTTTTGGCTTCGTTCCAAATTTCAATTACTCTTATTTTTCGTTCCTCGTCAGTAAGCAAACCACTTTCGTATTGCTGATAAACTTCTTCCACTTTTTTTTCTGCTTGAAGAAAAATTTGTTCTTTGGTTTCTGGTTCTTGAAGATCATCCATTCCCAAACTTATTCCTGATTTGGTAACATAGGTAAAGCCCAGATTTTTCAATTCATCAACAAATTGAGCAGTTTTTTCTTTACCTTCTTTTTGCAAAAATTCTGCTACCAATTGTTTTAGTTCCTTTTTGGTCATTTCAGCATTGATAAAACGCATTTTTTCAGGAAGAATATCATTAAGCAACACTCTCCCAGCAGAAGTCTCTAAAACTTCTCCTTTCCAATAAAGCTTTATCTTAGAGCGAAGATCAATCACTCCTGCTTGATAAGCAGAAATAGCTTCTTCCATTGAACCAAAGAATTTATCTTCTCCTTTTTTTATCTTTTCATCTATCTTGGTAATATAATAAACACCCAAAACAATGTCTTGGGAAGGAATAGTAATAGGATCACCACTAGATGGTTTAAGAAGATTTTTACTAGAAAGCATAATTTTAGCACTTTCTTCTCGCGCCTTTGTGGTCAAAGGAACATGAACTGCCATCTGATCACCATCAAAGTCAGCATTGAAAGCAGCACAAACTAAAGGATGAATTTGAATAGCTTTCCCTTCGATCAGAATTGGCTGAAAAGCTTGAATTGAAAGTCGGTGAAGGGTTGGAGCACGATTCAAAAGCACATAATGGCTATCAATGATTTCATCTAACATTTCATAAGCTTCTTCAAATTCTCCATCTACCATTCTACCAGCAGTTCGAACATTATGAGCATATTCTTTTTCAATTAGTTTATGAATAATAAAAGGCTTAAAAAGCTCTAGCGCCATTTTTTTAGGAATGCCACATTGATGAAGTTTTAGTTTAGGTCCAACTACAATTACACTTCTACCAGAATAATCTACTCTTTTTCCTAAAAGATTTTGTCTAAAACGACCTTGTTTTCCCTTGAGCATATCAGCCACTGATTTTAGTGCTCTTCTTTGACCGGTAGAAGCTGCCACTTGTGTTTGACTTCTTCGCGCTCCATTATCAATCAAAGCATCCACTGCCTCTTGAAGCATTCTTTTTTCATTTCTTTGAATAACTTCAGGTGCTCCCAAATCAATCAATTTTTTCAGGCGATTATTTCGATTAATAATTCTTCTGTAAAGATCATTTAGATCTGAAGTAGCAAAACGTCCTCCATCTAATTGAACCATCGGTCTAAGATCGGGAGGAATAACAGGAATAACTTTGAGTAACATCCATTCTGGTCTAATTTTAGCTGCTTTAAAACCATTTAGAAGTTTTAACCTCTTAGCTGTTTTTTTGTAGTCAATTTTTTCTTTTTTCTTTAAATCTTCTTTTAGTTTTTTAATCTCTTCATCAAGATCTATTCTAGAAAGCAATATTTCAATTGCCTCTGCGCCAATTGAAGCTGAAAAAACATGACCAAATTTTTTAGAAAAATTATAATAGTCTATTTCTGAAATAACCTGCTTTACATAAAGATTTTTTAATTTTTCTCTATTGAATTGATAAGTATCTTTTAGTTCTTTTTTTTCTTTATTTTTTTTAAGCTCTTTTAATTTTCTCTTATAATCTTTTTCCAAATTCTGAAGAGCTTCTTCTTGAGCTTTTTTGTCAATATCAGTAACAACATAACCAGCAAAATAAACTATTTTTTCCAGTTCCTGAACAGTCATTCCTAATGCCAAACCAATTCGAGAAGGTACTCCTCTTAAAAACCAAATATGAGAAACCGGAACAGCTAGTTTAATATGCCCCATTCTTTCTCGACGAACAATCGATTTGGTAACTTCTACGCCACATTTATCACAGATTATCCCTTTATAGCGAATCCTTTTGTATTTTCCACAATAACATTCCCAATCTTTAGAGGGACCAAAAATCCTTTCGCAAAATAATCCATCTTTTTCAAACCGCTGTGTACGATAATTAATTGTCTCCGGACGAAGGACTTCACCACAAGACCAACTAAGAATTTCTTCTGGCGAAGCTATTTTTAATTGAACAGCATCAAAATCTGATATTTTAGTAATGGAAGAACTTTTCTGAGTCATTGGATTGGTTTTTACGGTTTATGACTTAAAAAATTAATTAAAAGCAATAATTTGATTTTTTTGGTTAATTCTTTTTGGAAATATTTTCTTGTTTTTGATTTTTTTGAATAAGATTAACTTGAAGCCCTAGTGCCTTTAACTCATTAACCAAAACATGAAAAGAAGCTGGAACATTAGGTGGCTTAATTGGTTCTCCTTTAATAATAGATTCATAAGATTTTGAGCGACCCACCACATCATCAGATTTTATAGTTAACATTTCTTGTAAAGTATAAGCAGAACCATAGCCCTCTAATGCCCATACTTCCATTTCTCCAAATCTTTGTCCACCAAATTGAGCTTTTCCTCCTAATGGCTGTTGAGTAATTAAAGAATAAGGGCCAATAGAGCGCATGTGAATTTTATCTTCCACCAAATGATTGAGTTTCATAATATACATATAACCGACTGTTGTTTCTTCTCTAAAAGGTTCTCCTGTTTTTCCATCTATTAGCTTAATTTTGCCACTTTCTGGAAGACCAGCTTTTTTAAGTTCTTCTTTTATATCTTCTTCAGAAACTCCATCCAGTGAAGGAGAAGCCACTTTATAACCTAATCGATGAGCTGCCCATCCAAGATGAGTTTCAAAAATCTGACCAAGATTCATTCTAGAAGGAACGCCTAAAGGAGTAAGAATAATATCTACTGGAGTACCATCTGGCAAATAGGGCAAATCTTCCACAGCAGCAATTTTGGAAATAACGCCTTTATTGCCGTGTCTTCCAGCCAACTTATCCCCCACTGAAATTTTTCTTAATTGAGCAATGGAAATTTGAATTTGTTGAATAACTCCAGCAGGCAATCGATCTCCTTGCTCTCTGGAAAAGATTTTAATATCAACCACTTTACCCCTTTTTCCATGAGGAAGATAAAGAGAAGTATCTTTGACATCCCTTGATTTTTCTCCAAAAATGGCTCTTAATAACCTTTCTTCAGCAGTTAAATCTCCCTCTCCCTTAAGAGTTACCTTACCAACTAGAATATCACCCGAACTAACTTCTGCTCCAATCCTAATTATTCCGGTTTCATCTAAATTTTTAAGTCGATCTTCACCAATATTGGGAATATCACGAGTAACTACTTCTGGACCTAACTTAGTATCTCTAACATCCACAATAAAATCATCAATATGAATAGAACTAAAACGATCTTCATGTAAAAGCTTTTCTGAAATAATAATAGCATCTTCAAAATTGTAACCTTCCCAAGGCATAAAAGCCACTAAAACATTCTGTCCTAGAGCTAATTCTCCATGATCCGTTGAAGCTCCATCGGCCAAAAGTTCTCCTTTTTTTACTATTTGTTTTTTTCTTACCCGAGGAATTTGATTCATGCTAGTAAAAGCATTGGATTTGGCAAAACTCTGAAGACGATAGTGTCTTCTCTTGGCTTTTTTACTACCATCCTTGGAAAATTCTTTAATTACGATATGATCAGCATCAACTTCCACCACTTCTCCATCTTCCTTGGTAACTACTACTTGACCAGAATCAACTGCCGCTTTATCTTCAAGACCAGTTCCAATCAAAGGAGCTTCCGGTTTGACGCAAGAAACCGCTTGCCGTTGCATATTTGATCCCATCAAAGCGCGATTTGCATCATCATGTTCCAAAAAAGGAATTAAAGCCGTAGCAACAGAAATACACTGCTTAGAAGAAACATCCATATAGTCAACTTCAACTGCTTCTATTTTAGAAGCTTCACCTCTAACTCTTGCATCAACTATTGGCTTTACAAAATTTCCAAATTCGTCTAACTCAATTCCTGCATGAGCAATATTCTTTTTTTCTTCCTCAGTAGCATTGAGATATTCAATTTCTTTTTCTACAAAAGGAACCACTTTTATTTTCCCTTTCTGATTTTTTTTAATTTCTAAAAACAATTTTTTATTTATAAAAGTTCCTTTTTTAGCAATAATCTCACCATTTTTATTTTTTATATTTTGATTTAGTATCCTATTCAAAAGATTCTCATCTTGAGCATCAACTTCTTTTTTTACTACTCTATAAGGAGTTTCAATAAAGCCATACTCGTTAACACGAGCATAAGTAGCTAAATGACCTACTAAACCAATGTTGGGGCCTTCAGGAGTTTGAACGGGACAAATTCGACCATAATGAGAGGAGTGAACATCTCTCACTTCAAAGCCTGCTCTCTCTCGGGTTAGTCCTCCCGGCCCCATTGCACTTAATCTTCTCTTGTGTTCCAATTCTGCTAATGGGTTCACTTGATCCATAAATTGAGAAAGCTGAGAAGAAGAAAAGAATTCTTTCACTACAGCCACAATTGGACGAGAATTAACTATTTGACCTGGAAGAACTGTAGCAGGATCACAGGTGCTCATTCTATCTCTAATGTTTCTTACCATTCGAGCTAAACCAACTCTAAATTTATTTTGCACCAATTCGCCTACTCCTCTTAGGCGTCGACTTCCTAAGTGATCAATATCATCTGGTTGAGCAGTTGGATTATTATTTAGATTAATAATATTCTTAATAATCAAAACTAACTCCTTTTTTCCTAAAATTCGATTTTCTTCTTTGTCGACATCCTTATTCATTCCTAGTCTTAAATTCAATCTATAACGACCAACTTTTCCAAAATCATAACGTTCAAAATTAAAGAAAAGGCTATCTATCATTTGCTTAGCATTTTCTTCAGTAGCCAAATCACCTGGTCTTAATCTTTTATAAATTTCTCTGTAAGCTTCTCCTTTGCTCTTAGTGATATCTTTTTCAAGAGTATTTTTAATGAAAGAAATTTCTCCATTATCAATATCACTAAATGTTTTTAATATTTTTTCATTGTTTTCTAGTCCAAAAATTCTCAAAAGGCTTGTGATTGGAGCTTTTCTCTTGCGATCAATTTTAACCCAAATTGCTCCATCAAGGCTGGTTTCAATTTCCAACCAAGCTCCTCGATTGGGAATAATTTTAGCGCCAAAAAGCTTTTTCCCTTTTTGATATTCCATAGTAAAAAATACTCCGGGACTTCTGATCAACTGAGAAACAACCACTCTTTCTACCCCATTGACAATAAATGTCCCTCTTTCAGTCATGATAGGAAAATCAGTTAAAAATAATTCTTGTTCTCTTACTTCTCCAGTTCTTTTAAGTAAAAGTCGAGCTTTTACTCTCAAGGGAGCATCATAAGAAATATTTTTATCTTTGGCAGTCACTTCATCATATTTTGGTTCATCCAAATAATATTCTCCAAAAGAAAGCTCCATTTCTCTGTTAGTAAAATCAAAGATGGGAGAGATTTCATCGAGAATTTCTCTCAATCCTTCTTTAAGAAACCATTCATAGGAAGAAATTTGATGGCCAATTAAATTAGGTAGAGAAACCATTGATTGTTTTTTAAAAAATTTTCTTTTTGAGAGACTAGAATGACTACTGAATTTTTCTTTTACATCTAGCTGTTTGGTAGCTTGTTTTTTCATGGTAAATTTTTCAATTAATCATTTATTAGAATTTGATTAATTTAATTGCTAGTAAAGATTTATTAAAAATTTCTAAATTTTTAACTTTTATTATTCCAAGAACAGCTCTATTTAGAAAAATTAAAAACAAATTGGAAGAATCCTAATTATTTTAATTTAAATATTTCTCTTAAATTTAATTGATAATATTCATTAATGAATTTGATTTTTAAAAACCATTATAAGATATTTTCAATTTTTAATCCAAATTAATCTTGCCCAAAATATTTCTTCTTAAATCAGCTAAATCAACTATACAAAAATATACAAGAAAAAAATTAAAAACAAAAAAAACCCAGCGACTTAAAAAGCCGATTGTTTAGGTATTTTTTTAGATAACTGTTTTAATCATTTTTAGATAATTTCGCCAAAGCGATTCTTTAAAAAAACCGAACCTATCAAAAGATACGGCTGTTTGAAAATGATATTCTTTTTTAAAAATGTGTAAGATTTTAGAAAAAAACAATAAATCTGATCTAGATTAATCTTCTGCTACTGATATTATTTTTTATTTATTATAGTTAGTTTCTAATTTTTGTCAAGCAATAATTTCCCGTCTTGACAACGGTTTTTATAATTCTAGCAGAAGTAAGTCTTGTTTTTGTTGTTTTTGCTTCAATTTTGGAAATTTTTCTATAATTTATTTTATTTCTTTTTAAAATTTTGTCAATTGCAGTCAAAAGAGAAAAAGAAAGATCTTTATTATCTTTTAATGAAATCTGATCGATTTTTTTACTTTCTTTTTTTAAGATAACTTGAATATCTTCTTGATAAGCTGAAATTAGAATTGTCGTTTCGCCTCTCTTTTCTGGTTTTTTAGTTTTTTGATTTTCATTCATCTTCTAAAAAAAATGAGCGAGCGACCGGAATCGAACCGGCGTCCCCAGCTTGGAAGGCTGGTATAATAACCACTATACGACGCTCGCACAGAAACGCACAGAAATTGACTTTTAAAAAATTATTTACTAACAAAAACTAGGTACTTTAAATATCTACTTCAAAAGACTAGCATAAAAAAAATTTTTGTAAATATTTAATCCAAATATCCCTGAACACTCTGATTTTTTTATCTCTTTTATAAATTTAAAAATCTTAACTTCAGAAAAATTTTATTGAACACTTTTCTTTTGATAAAAAACTGAAAAGATAATACTAAAATAATTATTTTTTATTGTAATCTTTCATAGATTTTCACAACAAATTTTATTTTTATGCTTTCAAGAAATTCCCTAGTTTTTTGAATTTAATCTTTGATAACTATTATACTATTGGACTATTAGAAAGAAAAGTTTCTCATGATCCTTCTAATATTATATTAGCAAAAAATTAACAAAAAAATTCCAAGATCAATTAACTTTATTTAATATCATTCTTCCAAAATTGCTTTTATTCTTCTTACTCCAGCACTTGAACTTTGTTCTTTAATGATTTTGAATCGTCCTTCTATTTCAGAAGTATTCTTAACATGAGGACCACCACAAATCTCCTTGGAATATTCTCCAATTTCATAAACTTTTACCCGTTCTCCATATTTATTCTCAAATGCTCCCTCCGCACCACTTTTTTTTGCTTCCTCTAGACTCATTTCTTTCATCACAACTTCAATTTTTGAATTAATAGCTTCATTAACATAATCTTCTACTCTCTTTTTTTCTTCTTCCGTCATTTTTTTCGGATGAGAAAAATCAAATCTAATTCTTTCACCATTAATATTAGAACCTTTTTGATGAACATGCTGACCTAAAACTTTTCTCAATCCAGCTAACATTAAATGGGTAGTAGTATGAAGTTGCTTGGTTTTCTCTTGAGCATCTGCCAATCCTCCCTTAAACATTCCCGCACTAGCAGTTCGAGAAAGCTCTTGATGCTTCTCATATTCCTGTTTAAATTCTTCTCTTACTTTGTTTTCATCAAAAGAAATACCTTTATTCTTAAGTTCTTCAAAAAACATTTCTAGAGGAAAACCAAAAGATTGAAAAAGATTAAAAGCTACTTTCCCATCTTTGAAAACTTTCCTTTCTTTGCCTACTTTGCTAAAAAATTGATTGCCGATTTTATCAAATTCTTTTAATCCTCTTTTCAAAGTTCCTCTAAACTTTTCTTCTTCTTTCTCCAAGATTTCAAAAATTTTTCGATTTTCTATTTCTGGATAAACTTTTTTATATATTTTTATCACCTCTTCAGCTATTTTAGTAACAAAACTTTTGCTGATTCCCAAAACATGCCCTTGACGAATAGATCTCCGAATTAGACGACGCAGAACATATCCTCTTTCTGTATTAGATGGTTCTATTCCATCAGCTATAATAAACACAGCCGCTTTTAAATGATCCGCGATAATTCTCATCGGTTTTTTAATTTTTTCTTTTCCTTTTTGATAATTTTTTTGAGATAATTCTTCAATCTTTTTAATAATAGGCAAAAATAACTCTGTTTCGAAAACATTTGTCTTACCATTGAGTACTGTTACTGTTCTTTCTAACCCCATTCCGGTATCAACATTTTGACAGGAAAGTTTTTCAAATTTTCCTTCTTTCGTTTTATTAAACTCCATAAAAACATCGTTCCAAATTTCCATGAGACGAAATTCGTTTACCAATTCCTGATGCGTTTTTCCTTTCAGTGATCCTTTATGAGGAGTAACATCAAAAAACATTTCCGTACAAGGTCCACAAGGGCCAGTTTGACCAGCAGGACCCCAAAAATTATCCTCCATTCCTAAAAGAAAAATACGGCTCTTTTCCGTTGCTTTTTCTCCTTCAAGACAAATTTCTGCTTTCAAACCAACTTTTTCAAATTGTTTTTTCCAAATTTCAATTGATTTCTCATCTTTCTCCACTCCAGTTTCTTTATCTCCTGCAAAAACTGTCACGTAAATTCTCTGTGGATCAATTCCAAGCCAATTCGAATTTGTTAAAAATTCCCAACTCCATTCAATAGCTTCTTTTTTAAAATAGTCTCCTAAAGACCAATTACCCAACATTTCAAAAAAAGTTAAGTGCCGATTATCTCCCACGTCATCAATATCTGGAGTACGAATACACTTTTGAACATTTACTAATCTTTTTCCTTGAGGATGTTTTTCTCCCATTAAATAAGGAACCAGAGGATGCATACCAGCCGTAGTAAAAAGAACTGTGGGATCATTTTCAGGAATAACTGACGCTGAAGGAATAACAGCATGACCTTTTTCTTTAAAAAAATCAAGATATTTTCGACGAAGTTCCTTAGCCTTTATTGATAAATTATTTTTCATTTTTAAAATTTTTAATAATTATTAATCTTTCTAATTGAACTTTTTATATCTTCGTTTTAAAATTGTATATTGTAAAAAATTTTCTACAGGAAAAACATTCTATAAAAAGATACTTGTTGTTTTTTTAATTTTCTTATCTAATTATTATGAATTATTACAAAGAACTAAGATTTGAAAAAATAATTTTAATTATTTTCTCCTTTTTTGATCTATAAAAACAGAAAAAAGTTTTTATTTCTTACTTCAAATAACCTGCGTCAAAGAAAAAGATACTTTTTTTATTTTTTTTCCATTTTCTTGTTTTTTCTTGTTTCTGCCTGAGTTTTTTAAAACTTATTTTATTAAGCAATAATAGCTTTAAAAAAATGAAAAATCAATGAGAATTAAAAATCTTTTGGCACCGGATCAAACCCTCCTTTGTTCCAAGGATGACAACGAACAATCCTCTTGAGCCCCAACCAAGATCCTTTCAAAATGCCAAATCTCTCTATAGCTTCATAAGTATACTGAGAACATCTTGGTTCAAATCGACAAATCCTTTCGCTATAAATAACAGAAAACCAGCCCGTATCCAAAGAAAGAGTTTTTTGATAAAACTTAATAAAACCTAAAATAATTCTTTTCATTGTTTCTTTTTTTCAGTGTTTTAATAATTGAATTGACACAATTCCCGTATCTAAAATTGATTATTTTTACTTGATAAATAAATTTTATTATTTAAAATTATCAGATTTTTATTTTTAATTTTTAACTTAAGAATTAAAAAACTTCAAGTAATTTTTTACTTTTTAAAAATCCACGCTTTTTTTTAGCTTTTTATTTCTTTTAGAATTTTGATTTTTCCAAATCAAATTATTAAATTCTTTTTATCTTTTATTTAATATTAAATAATAAAAATAAAAAATTCATAAAATTATGAAGTTATTCGAAAAAAAATATTCTTTAGCCATTTCCAAAAATTAAAAGAATTTTCTAATTTAAGAAAATCTTGTTTTTTATTGGCCAACAACTGCTTTTCGTTTTCTAGAAAACTTTTGATGGCAATTTCTTCTTCGCTCTCATTAAATTCAATTTCATTGATTTTTTTTTCTATTTCAATTATATCTTTTTCCTTTTGAATTAATTTCTCTTCAAAGGTTTTCATAATAGCCCTTTTATAGCCAAAAAAGAAAATTTTCAATTTATTTTCAGTTTCTAATATTTTGATTATGGTTTCTATTTCTGAATTTATTTTTTGTTGATTTTCTAAGCCCAGTTCAACTTCTTCTAGTTTTTCTTCGTTTTTTTCCTCCTTCTCTTCTGTTAACAATCTGGTTTCATTTCCAATCAATTCTTTTTGTGAAGATTTATTGGTTCCATCCTTTTCCAATGTTTCAATATTACCAACAATAACATTATCTTCTTGTTCATTTTCATCAACTGCATCAATTAGATCACAAAAATCACTAATTGCTTTAATTTTATTTTCAGAAAATTCATTTTCAATAAGTTCAATTGAATCTTTCCAGTATTCTGACTGAAGCTTTCCGCCATGAGGAATATTACAATCTAAACCAAACTTTGTGTTAAATCTAAACTTATTGTCTTTTAACAAAATTTTACCTTTTTCGTTCCATTCAGGATAAAATTGAGCTGCAATTCCACTAGAACCATTTCGATAAATATTATTTTTTCTAATAATCAAATTAGCACTTCCGACGATCACCTCAATTCCACTTTCTCCATTATTTGAAATAAGATTGTTCTCAATAATTCCATTTGTTTTTGATCTAATATCTATTCCTTCCTCATAATTACCTGCTATTTCACAATTTGTTATTTCTATGGTCTTGCCCATTTGAATGTAAAAACCTTTCCCTCCACTATTTTTTATTTTTGAATTAGCAACTTTTAATTTTCCTCTTCCCCAAGTTTCTATCCCTATCTTTGAAAAACCATAAATAACACAACTTTCTATTTGAACATTAGCTCCGTCAGCCACAGTTACTATCACCTTACCTTTTCCTTTAACTGTCAAGTTACTAATACTAGTTTCATTTTCCATTTCCACAGCTCCTAAAATTGTTACCTCTTTCTCATTTTCCCCATATAATTTTATTGATTTCTTTATTTTTAAATTTTCTTCATAGATACCTTTCTTGATAAAAATTCTTTGCAATCCACCTTTTTTTTCTGCTTCCTTAATTGCTTCTCCAATAGTTTTAAAAGGTTTATTCTGACTTCCTGTTCCATCTTCTTTAGTACTTTTGTCAACATATAAATCATAACTTGCCGATCTAAGCCAAAATGGTATCCCAAATAACAAGCTAAAGATAATAATAAAGAAAATTTTTTTTGAAAACATTTTTTATACAATTTTTTTTATAATTCAGAAATTTTTCTCCTTTCTGTTTTTATTTTAACACAACTCGAACATTTTATTGTATTCCAAAAGCCAGTCCTTAAGGA
>FWPV01004729.1_pt1 | contig 28233 bp, 27 predicted proteins | sample 2228371 | NCBI WGS metagenome assembly FWPV01 (sample SAMEA103939776, study PRJEB20133) | metagenome
CGTTGCTGGACCGGGTGAATGTTGGCGATCAATTGAAATTTGTGTGAAGCGTCGAACGTCAAGCGTCAAACGTCAAGCGTCAAGCGTCAAACGTCAAGCGTCAAGCGTGAAATGTAACATTCGACACCGAATCTCGAATATCTGCTATCCAATGCTTTTGGCATTGGCGCTGCTTCTGTGGCCAGCCTATCCTGCCGTCGCCCAGGGGCCAACCCCCACGCCCGAACCGCCGATCTATGTTGTGCAACCGGGCGATACGCTTTATACCATCGCCCAACGCTTTGAGACGACGGTTGAGGCTATTGTTGCCGCCAACGACATTGCCGATCCGAGCCTGATCCGCGTTGGGCAGAAGCTGATCATCCCCACCAGCCGGCCAGAGCTGGTCCCTTCTCCGGAGCCGATGGCCGACAGCCGGGTACATCCGGTGCATCCCGGCGAGACGCTGCCTGCGCTGGCCTTTCGCTACGGCACCACAGTCTGGGCCCTGCGCCAGGTCAACCACCTCGACCGATTGGGGTTGCTGCTGCCGGGCCGGGAGCTGACCATCCCGCCACCCACGGTGCCGACCGTCGGTACCCCTGCCTTCCCTCAGATCGGCACCCAACCTGCGCCGGTGGTCCAGGGTCAGACCCTGCTTCTGACGGTGAGCGGGCGGGGCGACCTGGATCTGAACGGCTCTTTTCTGGGCCAGGACCTGCACTTTATAGGGAAGGCAGGGCAATACTGGGCGCTGGCGGGGGTGGATGCCCTGACGCCGCCGGGAGGCTATCCTCTGACCCTAACGGCCATCGAGGTCGACACCGGCGACCGGCTGGCCATACACGATCTTGTTACCGTAACGGTAGGCAGCTTTCCTGTCTACAACGTCGTTGTTCCACCCGACCGCCAGGGATTGCTGGACCCCAAGCTTTCTCAAGAGGAGCGGAAAAAGGTTAACGCCGTTTTTGCCGGCGTGAGCGCCGTCCGGCTGTGGCAGGGGACTTTTGGCTATCCCCTGGCCGGCGAGCTGCGCGTCACTGCTGCCTTTGGGCAACGGCGTTCCTATAACGGCGGGCCGGTGAGCAGCTATCATACCGGCATAGACTATGGGGCCGACGAGGGAATGCCGGTATCTGCACCGATGACCGCCACCGTAGCCCTGGCTGAACCGCTGCAGGTGCGGGGCAACGCTGTCATCTTGGACCACGGTCTGGGGGTGTTTACCGCCTTCTGGCACCTGTCCAAGATTGATGTGGCGGTCGGGCAGGTGGTTGGTAAGGGAGAGGTTGTCGGCCTGGTTGGCAACACGGGGCTTTCCACCGGGCCGCACCTGCATTGGGAGATGCGAGTGTGGGGGGTGCCGGTGGACCCATTGCAATGGACACAGCAGGTCTTCCCCTAGCGGGTGGCAGATGGCGGGTGGCGGGGGCGCTAGGGGCGATCCTGCTGCTGGCTTTTGGCCTGCGGCTCTATCGCCTGGGAGCCGAAAGCCTGTGGTATGACGAGACGGTCAGCGTTCACCTGGCGGGCAAGAGCCTGCCGGCGCTGATCGCCCATACCGCCGGCGACATCCATCCGCCCGGCTACTATCTGCTGCTCCACGCCTGGACCCGGCTGGCGGGCAGCAGCGAGTTTGCCGTGGCGTTCCCCTCCCTCTTCTTCGGGCTGCTCCTGGTGGCGCTGGCCCATCGCCTGACGGCGCGGACCTTGAGCCCGGCGGCGGCCCTGCCGGCTGCTTTCCTGGTAGCCGTCTCTCCTTACAACCTGTGGTACTCCCAGGAAGTGCGGATGTATACGCTCGGCGCGGCGCTGGGCATGGGCCTGCTGCTGGCCCTCGTCGCGCTGCTGGCTGCGCCGCCTGGAAAGCGTCCGGCCTGGTCGTGGCTGGCGGTGTATGCCCTGTGCGGGGCGCTGGGCCTGTGGACCCTGTACTATTTCGCCTTTTTGCTGCTGGCCGTCAATCTGCTGGTTGGTGGTTGGTGGCTGATCGGTTGGCGGCAAGGGCGCGTAGGGTGGGCCTGGCTGGGGCGCTGGGGGCTGGCGCAAGTCGCCGTGCTGCTGCTCTACGCGCCGTGGTTGCCGGTGGCCTGGCGGCAGGCCACGTCGCCGCCGGTCCCCCCCTGGCGGGGTTTTACCCCCCTGGGCAGGCTGGTGGTGGAAGCCTGGTCGGCGCTGAGCCTGGGGCAGTCGGTGACGCCGGCCAAGGTGTGGCCGGCGCTGGTTCTGTTTACCGCCTTGTTCGTCGTGGGTTTGCTGGCCAGCCCCGATAGGTTTCGGCGGCCTGGCGGTTCTATGGCCTGGCTGCTGGCCGAATACCTGTTCCTGCCGGTGCTGCTCATCTACCTGGCCTCGTTCGTGACACCGTTGTATCACGTCCGGTATGTCTTTACCTACTCGACTCCATTTTATGCATTCATTGGCGCCGGTGTGATATGGCTTGGCAGGCGCTGGCGACCGGCGTTGTGGTTGAGCCTGGCCGCGATCGTGGCTTGTTCCGGCGTTTCGATTTACAAGTACCACACCGATCCCCACTATGCCGCCGATGACCACCGGGCAGCAGTTCGCTTTCTGGCCGGGCATTGGCGGCCCGGCGATGCCGTGCTGGTCAACGCCGGGTATGCCTACACCGCGCTGCTGACCTACTGGGATGGCGACCCCATCGCCTGGCGAGGACGGCTGATCAACTATAGCGGCCAGGTGCCCGATGGCGGGCCGGTGGTGGCCCAAACCGGCACGGTGGACGGCGACCTGTCGCTGGGCTGGGGGGACCCTGCGTCCGATTTCTACGCCATGAGCCGCGCCGAAGCAGCGGCAGCCCTGGATCGCCTGTTCGCCAACTCGCACCGGGTGTGGGTATACCGCATCTATGACACGGTGACCGACCCCGACGGCTTTATCCGCGATTGGCTGGACCGGCATGGCACGAAATTCGAGGAGCAGGTCTTTACCGGCGAGAGCCAGCTCCGGGTGCAGGGTTTTCTCACCGGGCGCGACCCATTGGCCACAGCCGGGCCCTCTCGTCAGGCGACCCTGGCTGACGGTTCGCTCGAGCTAGTGGCATGTCCTCTACGTTCCGCCACGGTGCCGATCGGGGGGGAGGTGGACCTGGCGCCGGTGTGGCGGGTGGCTTTGCCGCTGCGGGATGACGCCATCCTGTTTGCCGGCCTGTTTGACGAGGGGGGGCAGCGTTGGGCTCAGACCGACGAGCGGCCTCTGGGCTCCCTCTATCCGGCTGCGACCTGGCCGGTGGGGAGCGTGGTGCGCACGCCGTTGCGCCTGGCCGTGCTATCCGGCACACCCCCAGGTCGCTATTGGCTGGAGGTGGGCTGGTATCATTTTGTGGATGGGCAACCGCTTTGGCTGCCGTGGGCCGGAGGTGACGATCGGGTGGTTCTCGGCGAGGTAGAGGTCGTCGCCCCGGTGGATTGGCGGTCGTTGCCGCTGCCCGATGTGACCTATCCCGCCAGAGTGGCGCTGGGCAGCGTGCAGTTTCTGGGGTTCAACGCCTCTTCCCTGACGGCCAGGGCAGGGGAAGGGTTGTGCCTGGACCTTTTCTGGCAGGCGTTGCAGGATAGCCCAGAGCAGGGGGCTGCCGTGCTCCGGCTATCTGACGATGCCGGCCATGTGCTGGCCGAGGCCTCCTCTGCGCCGGTGGAGGGGCGCGCTCCCTTTCCCAGGCTCAGCAAGGGGCAGGTGGTCCGCGACCCACGGTGTTTCACCCTGCCGGCCGATCTGGCACCGGGCGTCTACTCCCTGTCTTTAGGCCGGCGGCAGCCCGATGGCCCCTGGCTGGCGGTCCGCCGCGGAGCCCTGCATCTGGGTGAGGTCTATCCATTGGCGACGGTCCACGTGCAAAAGGAAGACGCCGGGCGGTAGAAGCGCATCGAGGTTTGACCACGAGGAACAAGCGATGTATAATCGAGGGGAAATGGATTTTCTTGCCGATCAAACACCGGTGCCGGCCCTGGAGGTCCGCATTGAGGGCGTGGGGGTGAACCCCTTGGACAGGCGGCGTGTGGATGTGGCCGTAGACCTGACGCCCTGCTTGCAGCCGGTGAACATCGAGCTGGTCATCGTTGGGCCGGACGACGAAGAGCTGTGCAGCGCCCTCGTTGTTCACAATCGAGAGTGGATGCTGGACAAGGTCCTGCACCTGCGGCAGGATGCCAGGCCGGGGGAGCACACCCTGCACATTGGTGTGTTTTTCGGCGAGCAACTGGTCGCTCGGGCGGCAAAGGCCTTTTGTTTTCCGCCGGTAGAGCCTGCATAGCGGGTATGGAAGGCGATTTGAATGAGGGAATGGATTCACTGGCCGCCAAGTTGGGCCACGTTGTTGCTGTTGCCGGCATTGTTCGTCGGTTTTACAGTGCACGAGCTGGCTCACGCGCTGGTCGCCTACCTGTTGGGCGATACCAGCCAGGTAGAGCGCAAACGACTGAGCTTCAACCCCCTACGTCATGTCTCATGGCTGGGGATGGTCGTTTTTTTGCTGTTCGGTATCGGTTGGGCCAGGCCGGTGTGGGTGGATTATCAACGCTTCCGGCTCAAGAACCGGGCATGGGGCATGTTCCTGGTGTCTATCTCTGGGGCGGCAGCCAACCTGTTGACCTCCCTGGCGGCGATGATCGGCATGATAAGCATGGTCCTGGTCGTGTCGTTGGTCGGCGGGGCCCGGTTCGACACGATCCTAAATTTCTTGCTGGTCTCGCAACCCAAGCCGGACCTGCAGGGAGTGGTGGTAGCCCTGACCCACTATATGGTGACGGTTAACCTGCTCCTGGCCCTGTTCAACCTGTTGCCCCTGCCGCCGCTCGATGGGTTCCAGGCGATGATGAGCTTGTTCAACCTGTTGGCCGGTGCTCTGCGGGGCAGGCGGCAAGAGGAGATGGCACGGCCACCGGCCTCTGCCGGCGACGAGGCGGCAGCGCCGGCTCTCAACCCGGCCCAAATCCACTTTACCATTGCCCTGGAATACCACAAGCAGGGCCAACTGGATGAAGCGATTGCCCGCTATCGGCAGGCGGTGGCCAATGACGATCGGTTTGCCCTGGCATACTACAATTTGGGATTGGCCTATTGGGCCAAGGGCCGGCTGCCCCTGGCCGTCAGTTCGTTCAAGGTGGCGGCCCAGATGGCCGAAGACCCGGCGTTGCGCAACCAGGCCGGGTTGCGGTTGCAGGAGCTGGCTGTGGCGGAGCAGCAACCGGCAGCCGGATTGGAGGCGTTGCCTCTGCCACTCGAATTGGGAGAGACGCCAGAACCGGCTGGCGGTGGCGCGCCGCCGCTCGATCCCCAGGCGGAGCGGCGGCTGTGGGTGAGGCTGGGGGTGGGCGCGGTCTGCTTTTTCCTGCTGGCTGCTGCGGCCTGGGTGTTCGTCACCGTGGCTACCCTGGTGTCGGTGGGGTAAGTGCATAGGGTGGCGCCAAAGTTGACGGTGCGCCTGAAGTCGAGTATAATTCATAATGACAATGCGGGGTGGAGCAGAGGCAGCTCGTTGGGCTCATAACCCAAAGGTCAGAGGTTCGAATCCTCTCCCCGCTACCTGTATGGGCGAGGTAGCTCAATGGCAGAGCAGGGGACTCATAAGCCCTTGGTTGTGAGTTCAAATCTCACCCTCGCCACTAGTTTACGGCAGAAGCTATAAATAAAGAACAGGCCTCGATAGAAACCGGGGCCTGTTTTGCATATAGAGCTGGATCAAGTTTGTTGCACTGATACGAGACCGATGCACTGGTTGCCTCGCAGATTTTTGACATATCAAGTGGAATGTAGTACCATAGAGCCACGGCGCTTAGGGTGGTGAATGGAGGCATTGGGATGACCGGGTTGGAAGCGTTGCAATCGGTTCAATATGTGACCGTGCAGGACAAGCGGCTGGCTGTCATTGACCTGGACGAATGGGAGGCCATGCTTGAGTGGCTGGAGACTTTGGAGGATGTGGAGGTGGCCAGACAGGCCTGTGAGCAACTGAAAGCCGTCGCTGGCGATCGCGATCAGGCCGGTTGGCTGAGGTGGGATAAGGTCAAAGAAGACCTCTCATGAGCCGCTACACAGTCTATGTGACGCCCCAAGCCTGGAGGGAAATCAAAGGTCTGCCAGGCAATGTGCGCCAGAGGGTAAAACGAGCTGTGGACGCTCTTGCCGCCGACCCGCGCCCTCTATGAGCTTCGGGCTTCCCGTGTGACCGGGCCTGAGCATGGAAAACGAAAAGGGCTTATGGACCTGTGGATTCGTAAACCTTGGTTGTGAGTTCAAATCTCACCCTCGCCACCAGAAGCAGAAATAAGCCCTTTGCTTATGGCAAGGGGCCTTTGTTTTTCAAAAAAGCAACAGCAGTGGTTTGAGAAGGAAGACCTGATGCCCCCTTTGGTATGGGGTGCCCTTGCCTGGGCAGCCGGTTTGGTTGTAGCTCATCACTGGCTGGTGCCCTTTGGGGTCAGGCCAGCATCGTTGGCCTTGCTCTGTCTTATCCCCCTGGCGGCCATTTTCTTGTGGCGCAGGGATCGGTCGGTGCGCTTGAGTGGCTTCTGCGCCCTGGCCCTGCTGCTGGCAGCCCTTCGCTATCAGGCCGCCCTTCCCAACCTGGACGACCCCCATGTTGTGGCCCATTATAATGATACAGGGTGGGTGACGCTGGAAGGGGTTGTAAAGGGCTATCCCGATGTGCGCGACACCTGGACCAACCTGAAACTGCACGCCGAGCGGGTCGAGGTCGGCGGGCAGGAGATCGTGGTCCACGGCATGGTGCTGGTGCGCGCTCCCCGTTTTCCAGAATTTCATTATGGGGACCGGCTGCGGGTATCGGGGCTGTTGAAAACACCCCCCGAATTCCAGGGGTTTTCTTACCGCGATTACCTGGAGCGGAAGGGGATCTATTCCCTGATTGACCGGCCTCAGATCGAACATCTGGCTTCTGGCCAGGGCAGCCCTTTCTGGACGGCGATCTTGGCTGTGAAGGACCGGGGCCGCGAGGTCATTGCCCGGCTGATACCCGAGCCCCAGGCCTCGCTGCTGCAAGGTATCCTGCTGGGCATCCAGTCTGGCATTCCGGGCAGTTTGTACGACGAGTTTAACGCGACCGGCACCAGCCACATCATCGTCATCTCTGGCTCAAACATCACCCTCGTTGCGGCCCTGTTTGCCACCTCCTTTGGACGCTTGTTGGGCAAACGCCGAGCCTACTGGTTCACCGTCGCCGGCATCACCCTCTATGTGCTGCTGGTGGGTGCCGATGCGGCCGTGGTCCGTGCCGGCGTGATGGGAGGGTTATATGTGACCGCCCGCCATCTGGGACGCCGGGCCACGGCCTATGTGTCGCTTTTTGCCTCTGCCATCCTGCTGACCGCCATCCAACCCCTGGCCTTGTGGGATGTGGGCTTTCAGCTCAGCTTTGCCGCCACTTTGGGGCTAATCCTGTTCACCCCGGCCATTGAGCGTCTGTTCGAGGGGGCGTTGGCGCGGATCACCAGCCAGGAACGGGCCAGGCAGCTTATCCGTTATCTCAACGACCTGCTTATCGTCACGCTGGCGGCCCAGATTTTAACCATCCCGCTGGTCGTCTATCACTTTGGCCGGCTGTCGTTGGTCGCCCCTTTAACCAATCTGCTCATCCTGCCGGTGCAGCCGCCGATCATGATCTGGGGTGGGGCGGCGACCCTGATCGGCCTGGTGCCCTTTTTGCGGCCCATTGCCCAGGTGATCGCCTGGGTGCCGTGGCTGTGCCTGGCCTACACCACGGCCGTGGTCCACTGGATGGCAGGCTGGCCCTTTGCCTCCCTCCAGATCAGCCATGCCAGCGCGGGCCGGCTGATCCTCTACTACGGCGTGATCGTCGGCGGGGTGTGGGCCTTGCGCCAACGACAGGGATATGCCCGCCGCGCCTGGAAGCGGTTGACAGGCAGCCGCTCCACCACATTTGTCGTCGGTGTGTTTCTGGTGGCAGCGGTCCTGGCCTGGCTGGCGGTGCTGCAACTGCCTGATGGCAAGCTGCACGTGGCCTTTCTCGATGTGGGGCAGGGCGATGCGGTGCTCATCACTACGCCGCAGGGCCGGCAGGTGCTGGTGGACGGCGGCCCCAGCCCCACTGCCCTGATCGCTGCCCTGGGCAAAGAGATGCCCTTTTGGGATCGCTCCATTGACCTGGTGGTGATGACCCACGCCGATGCTGACCACATCACCGGCCTGGTGGAGGTGTTGGATCGGTACAAGGTGGCCGGCTGGTTGGATAATGGCCGGCCGGATGAGAATCCTTTCTTCGGCGAGTGTCAGACCCTGCTGACCAAGGCTCACATAGCCCATCATGTTGTGCGCGCCGGCGACCGGATCGACCTGGGGCACGGGCTGACCCTGGAGGTGTTGCACCCCCCGCCGGATCTGCTCACCGGCACCCAGGCGGATGCCAACAACAATTCGGTGGTGCTGCGGCTGGCGTGGGACCAGGCCAGTTTTTTGCTCACCGGCGATGTGGAGGCGGAGGGAGAGCGACGGCTGCTGGAATCCGGCTTGCCCCTGGCAGCCACGGTGCTAAAGGTCGGCCATCACGGCAGTGGCGGATCTTCCACCGCCGAGTTCCTGGCGGCGGTGAGGCCCGAGTATGCCGTTATCTCTGTCGGCGCCGATAACCGCTTCGGCCACCCTCAGCAAGCTGTGCTCGACCGTCTGGCTTCCCTGGGCAGGGTGACGGTGCTGCGCACCGATGAACATGGCACCATCGAGTTCATCACCGACGGGCAGCGGCTGTGGGTGCGGACGGAACGGTAGGCGGCTGGCAAAGTCGCCCAACATTGGCCGCAGGTCGGGCTTGTTATCCGACTGAAACCTGGGGCCAGACTCTGCATCTAAGGAAATGGGTGTGAGAGACGAGGTTGCCATACCCAACGAAGCGACACTGCTGGAGCGCCTGAAGGCCGGCGATCCGATCGCCTTTCGGATGCTGGTAGATCTCAACTCGGCCAGCGTGTACAACCTAGCCCTCAAACTGTTGGGGGATGAGCAGGAGGCCGAAGATGTGCTCCAGGAGACCTTTTTGAACGCCTTTGAGGCGATAGGCCGCTTTGAAGGGCGATCCAGCCTTTCGACCTGGCTGTATCGCATCGCCTATAACGCCAGCCTGATGCGCCTGCGGAAGCGGAAGCAGATGACCACCTTCTCCCTCGACGAGCCGATGGTCGCGGGCGAGGAGCCAGGAGAAGCCGTCTCCCGCGTGCTGGTAGACTGGTCCACCATACCGGACGATCGGCTGCTCACTGCCGAGGCCCGCCAGGAGATGGATCGCGCCATTGCCGCTCTGCCGGAGCCGTTGCGGGCGGCCTTTATCCTGCGCGATATTCAGGGACTGTCGGGGGCAGAGGCGGCGGAGGTGTTGGGGATCTCGGTGCAGGCGGTCAAGAACCGGCTGCACCGGGCACGCCTGCAGCTTCGGGACAGGTTGTCGGCCTATTTTGCAGAGCGCGTCAGAGGCTTGCCGGCTGCCTCGTGAGGAGGTGCATTGTGTCTATCGGACATCAGCATCCGATCTGTTGCCAACTGCGGCATCTGCTTTCCGACTATCTCGATGGCGAGCTGGAAGCGGCTCTGTGCGCCGAGATAGAGGCCCACCTGGCCGGCTGCCCCGATTGCCAGGTGCTGGTGGATACGGTGCGCAAGACCATCATCCTGTACCGTTCCCAGGCCCTGGCCGAGCTGCCCACCGACGTAAAAGATCGGCTGTACCAGGTGCTCAACTTGCCTCCGGCAAAGCTGAAACCTTGAGCGGCTTTTTGCATCTAAAGGGATGTGAGCGGGGGGCAAGCATCCCCCGGCAAATAGATGCACAGGAGGTTTGATATGCCGTTGATTTCTGACAAAGACGCTGATCTGTTGCGCAGCGAGTTTGCCGACCAGATGGTCAACCCGGTCAAGTTGGTGATGTTCACCCAGGCCATCGAGTGTCAGTTCTGCGCTGAAACACGCCAGATCGTCGAAGAGGTTGCGCAACTATCGGACCGGATCACGGTCGAAGTGTATAATTTTGTCACCGACAAGTCGGTGGCCGAAATGTATGGCGTGGACAAGATCCCGGCCATTGCGGTCCTGCGCATGGAAGATGGGCAGGAAAAAGACTATGGCATCCGTTTCTACGGCATCCCTTCGGGCTACGAGTTCACCAGCCTCATCGAAGACATTCTGGATGTGTCGCGGGGCGACTCGGGTTTGCAGCCCGAAACCAGGAAAGTGGCCGCCGGCATCACCGAACCGGTGCATTTCCAGGTGTTTGTTACACCGACCTGCCCCTATTGCCCGCACGCGGTGCGGCTGGCCCACAAGCTGGCCATCGAAAGTGAGGCGATCCGGGCGGACATGGTCGAGGCTATCGAGTTCCCCTACCTGGCCAACAAGTACAGCGTCTATGGGGTGCCGCGCACCGTGATTAACGACAAGGTTCACCTGGAGGGGGCGGTGCCCGAGCCGCTGCTGGTGGCCAAACTGCTGGAGGCGGTGGGGCAGGCCCCGGCCGCTACGTAAGGACAGGGATTGTGATCTGAAAAATCTGGGAGGGGAGAAAGGCCGGGATGGGGCAGGATGGCAGTAGCCTGTGGGATGACCTGGTGCCCCGCGTGGACCCGCAACGCTGCCGGCGTTGTGCTGATTGCCCACCGTTGGCCGTCTGCCTGGTGCAGGGCTTCCGGCGGGATAGCCCCACCGGCCTGCCCACTACCGACCAGGATCACTGCCTGGGTTGCTATGCCTGCGTCGGCGCCTGCTCCTATGGAGCCATCCTTCTCCCCAAAAAGGTGCGCTGATTTGGTCAAACGATCGTTGTGGAGCCAGCCATGAACGTTGTCGTTTACACCACTCCCACCTGCCCCTATTGTTACCAGGCGAAAGAGTTTCTCTCGCGCCAGGGGGTGCCCTTTGTTGAAAAGAATGTCGCTGCCGATCGGCAGGCGGCAATGGAGATGGTCCGCCTCTCAGGGCAGCAAGGGGTGCCGGTCATCACTGTGGACGGTCAGGTGGTCGTTGGCTTTGATAAGCCCCGGCTGATGCAACTGTTGGCCCAACGCCGGCCGAAACTGGGCGCTTCTGTTGCCGACGCCGCCTCACAGGCTGAGAAACGCCCTGGTCTCCCCAAATCGGGGGCCTATGTGGGGCGGGTATCGCCCGGATCGCCGGCAGAGCGGGCTGGCCTGCGCCCCGGTGACGTGATCATTGCTCTGGGAGGGCGTCCGGTGACCTGCGCCGGGGATTTGCACCGCCTTGTCTCTCAACTGCCCACCGGCCGCGATGTGTCGCTTACCTGCTGGCGCAACGGCCAGGAGCAAGACATGATCGTCAGGCTCTAACGCAGGCGGCGGGTTTGACGGCCGTCCAGGGGCGGCAACAGGTTGAAGCCGGGAGGGAAACGCCTCCCGGTTTTTGGCTTTGTGCCAGATTGTATGCTATAATCACCCCGCTCTTTCAGGCTCTGAGGAGAAACATCGGTGGCAAGATCGTGTGTCTTTTGTGACATCATCCGTGGAGAGGCCCCGGCCAGCATGGTCTATGCTGACGACCGGGTGGTGGCTTTCATGGACATCCAGCCGGTCAACCCCGGCCACACCCTCGTTGTGCCCCGCGTTCATGCCGCCCACCTGGCCGAGCTGGATCCAGAGATCGGAGGCCATCTCTTTCAGGTGGGCATGAGGCTGGCGGCGGCGCTGCGGCGCTCCCGAGTTCGTTGCGAGGGGGTGAACCTCTTCCTGGCCGATGGTGCGCCGGCCGGCCAGCGGGTGTTGCACGTTCACCTGCACGTGCTGCCGCGCTTCCAGGGGGATGGCTTTGGCTTTCGTTTCAACCCCGACTATTTCCGCCGTCCCGACCGAACGGTGCTGGAAGGTATAGCCGAGAGCATCCGGCAAGCACTTGGGGCTTGACACCTGTTTGACGTTGAGCGAGAGGATATGGCCTGTAACAATTCTGACATCCGGCGGCTGATCCTGGCTTCGGGGTCGCCCCGACGGCGGCAGCTCTTGCCGCTGCTGGGCCTGCCATTCATTGTCAAAACAACTAGAGTGGAAGAGACGCCGCTGGTCGGCGAGCCGCCAACCGAGATGGCGCTGCGCATCAGCCAGGCCAAGGCCTTTGCTGTGAACGGGGTCCGGCCGGAGGAGCTGGTCATCGCCGCCGATACCATCGTCGCCGTGGAGGGCCAGGCGTTGGGCAAGCCGACCGATCCTGACGACGCAGGGCGCATGTTGCGCCTGTTGCGCGGCCGGCCCCATACCGTCTACACTGCCGTTAGCGTCTGGCATCCGGCCAGCCGGCGCATGGCCTGCAGCGTGGCCGGGAGCACGGTCTGGATGCGCGATTACAGCGAGAGCGAGATCGCCGCCTATGTGGAAAGCGGGGATCCGTTGGACAAGGCTGGGGCCTATGCCATCCAGCACCCAGGGTTTGACCCGGTGGCCCGCGTCGAGGGCTGCTGGCTGACGGTGGTGGGCTTTCCCCTGTGTCACCTGCGGCGGGCGCTCGCCAGCTTTGAGGTGGTGGTGCCGGCTCACGTGCCCAAGGCCTGCCAGGCGTTCAGCCAGCGGGAGTGTACCGTCTTTTCTGCGATTCTGAGGGAGGGGCAGGCGGGTGAGAGGAGGTAGTCATGGAATGTAATCAGAAGCGCAATTTGCAGCAGTGTACCTGCACCTACGAGCCTTGCCCGCGCAAGGGCCTGTGCTGCGAGTGCATCGCCTATCATCGGCAGCACGGTGAGCTACCTGGTTGTCTTTTCCCGCCCCAGGTGGAGCGCACCTACGACCGCTCTATCGCCCGCTTTGTAGCCACTTATAGCCGCCGGTAAGGCGCCGGGGCCGGGGCCCATCTTGCCCACCCCGGCCAGGCAATCGCTCCCGTTTTTGGGGGCGCTTGAGCACGGGGTCAGGGGATGCCAGAGCTGCCAGAAGTTGAAACGGTTGCCCGTGGGCTGCGCCAGGCGCTGCTGGGCCGGACGATTGTCGGCGCGGCGGTCCACTGGGCGCGCACAGTCGCCCTCCCGACCGTGGATGAGTTCCGACAGCGCCTTGTGGGGCAGCAGGTGCGGTCGGTCTCGCGGCGCGGCAAGTACCTGGTCATCGGCCTGGATCGGGGGTATCTGCTGGTCCACCTGAAGATGAGCGGCCGTCTGCATGTGGTCCCGGCCCACTCTCCGCCAGAAGGGCACGTCCGTGCCTGCTTTGACCTGGACGATGGTCGGCAGTTGCGTTTCTACGATGCGCGCAAGTTCGGGCGGCTGTACCTGGTGGACAATCCGGCAGAAGTGACAGGAGGGCTTGGGCCGGAGCCCCTGGCCCAGGAGTTTACGCTGGAAGAGTTTGGCCGGCGGCTGGGGCGGCGCACGGGGCGGATCAAGTCGCTGCTACTGAACCAAACATTTCTGGCCGGGGTGGGCAACATCTATGCCGACGAGGTGCTCTTTGCCGCCCGACTTCATCCCCTGCGCCGTGCCGATTCCCTTAGCCCCGACGAGCAAGCGCGCCTGTATGAAGCGATCCGCGCGGTGTTGGAGCAGGCCATTGCCGGACGGGGCACCACCCTTGACGACCGAGGGTATACCGACGCTGAAGGCCAGGCCGGCAGCTATCAGAAACAGATCGCCGTCTATGGCCGCACGGGAGCGCCCTGTCGGGCCTGTGGCACCCCCATCGAGCGGCGCGTCATCGGTGGTCGAGCGGCGCACTTTTGTCCACGTTGCCAGAAATAACCTCTTTCGGGCAGGTGGAGGCCCTGCCCGGTGGGGCGTCGAGCCTGGCCGCACTGTTGCGGGCTGTGGCCTGTTTACACCTGGTCCGCGCTTGGCAAACGGTGCAGGCTCTGCTATAATGAACTTGGTTTGTCCGGGAGTATAAAGTCTGTGGAACCAAATTCTCAGAGGCGTTGTCCCCAGTGTGGGACGCCTGTAGCACAGCGGGCCGAGACGTGCCTGATGTGCGGGGCGCGGCTAAAGGAGCCCAGGAAGAAAAGCCACTCCTTGCCTAAAGAAGACCTGTGGTTGCCCTTGCTTCTGGTGGCGGCCCTCATCGTGCTATGGGTGTGGAAGCCGTGGGAAGCCGGCAATCCCAAGGCAGCGACCCCACCCTCTCAACCGCCCACCGCCACCACTCTGCCTACGCCCACCTACCGGGTGGTGCCGACGGCCACGCCGCTTAATTCACCCACCCCGCCGCCGACCGCTACTCTGCCGCCCAACCAGGTGATCCACACTGTCGAGCGGAACGAGACGATCAGCACCATCGCCAAAAAGTATGGCACCACCGCTAAAGCCATCTTGCAGGCCAACGGCTTGAAAGAGAACTCGGTCCTCTCTGTCGGCCAGCAGCTAATCATTCCCCTGCCGGTGGCCGATACCCCAACGCCGACGCCGACGTTGACCCCCTCGCCCACACCCTTCCTCTACACGGTTAAATCGGGCGACACCTTGAGCGCCATTGCCAAGCGGTTCAACACCACCGTGGAAGTTCTGATGGAGGTCAACCGCATCACCGACGCCACCAACCTGCGACCCGGCACCCAATTGATCATTGCCCAGCCCCCCGACTTTACGGCGACGATGGCCTATGAAACCTACGAGGTGCAACAGGGAGAGACGCTGTACACGATTGCTGCCAAATACAAGGTGACCGTCGCCCAGATCAAGGAGGCCAACGGCCTGAAGAGTGACAGGCTCAGCGTGGGGCAAAAGCTGCGCATCCCCATCGGCACGGCCACGCCCACGCCCACCCTGACGCCCACGCCAACCCTGACCCCTACCCCCAGCCCGCCCCGGCCGGCTCCTGTCCTGTTGGCCCCACCCAATGGCGCGGTGTATGAGAGCGCCGAGGCGGTGATCCTGCTGAGCTGGGCCTCGGTGGGTGTTTTGAAACAGGATGAATGGTACGTGGTCCGTATGGAACGGATATCGGAACGGACAAAGCAACTGCCCCTGGTGTGGACCAAGGCCACTTCCTGGCGCGTGCCGTCCGACCTGTATATGACCGGCCAAACTCAGCCGCAGCGGTTCCGCTGGCAGGTGATGGTCATGCGCCAGACCGGTGTCGCCGATGATGGCTCCTGGCTGGGTGAGCCGATCAGCCCTGCTGGCGAAGTTCGAACGTTTTTATGGAAGTAACGTATAGTGTGTGGTGAATAGCGAACGGAAGGAGGTTCCATGAGCACAGGCAAGATCGTCGGCTATGTTGTGGCCGGAATCCTTTTGCTGTTTGGGGTGCTGTGGTTGCTGTCAGCCTTTAGCGCCGAGGCAACCAGCCCTGGAGGCCGGCTGCTGGTGGGTGGGGTGTTGGTCCTTCTCGGTTTGGGCATCATCGTCGCCGTGCGGCTGCGGGAGCCCAAGCCGAAACAGGAGGTTGTCATCAAACAGCAGCTTGACATCGGCGGCGACGTGGAGATGGAGTCGCTCAAATGCCGGAACTGCGGCGCGCAGCTTGACAAGAACGCCATCAGCATCGTCCAGGGGGCAGCGATGGTCACCTGCCCTTATTGCAGCGCAACCTACCAGATCGTCGAAGAGCCCAAATGGTGATCGGGAGGATGGGGAGCGGAGATGAGACGAACGAGTAGAGTTGCCCTGCTTCTGGTGGCTTTGTGGTTGGTGTTTCTGGCACCGGCTGTTCAGGCCCAGGACTATCGTTTTAACCTCCGGGAGAACCGCGTTCACCTGTATATCAACCATGATGGCACGGTGCAGATCGTCTACGATCTGACCTTCACCTGCGACCCCGGTGCCCACCCGATTGATGTGGTGGATGTGGGGCTGCCCAACAACACCTACCGCCTGGGCGAGATCTGGGCTTCTATTGATGGTGCGCCGCTGGCAGGGATCAGCGATTCCCCCTACGTCAAGCCGGGCGTGGCCGTGGAGCTAGGACGATACGCCATCCAACCCGGCCAGACCGGAACCTTGCATGTGGAGGCGCTGGTGCGCAACCTGATCTACCGGGATAGCAAGGACTCTGAATACGCCAGCATCGAGTTCGCCCCCACCTGGTTCGACAGCAAATTTGTGCATGGCACCACCCGCCTGGAGGTCAATTTTCACTTTCCGCCGGGGGTGACGGCTGAGGAGCCGCGCTACCACAAACAGGAATTCACCTATGCCGGCTTTCAGGATGACCGGGTGGTCTATACCTGGATCAAAGCGGATGCCAACGGTAGCACCCGGTATGTTTATGGGGCTTCCTTTCCTAAAAAGTACCTGGCCGAGGGGGTGGTGCAAAAGGCTCCCGCGTTCAACATTAACTTTGGAGCGATCTGCAGCAGCCCTATCTGCTGGCTTGCCCTGTTTGGTGGTGGGTGGGCATTTCTGGCCTTCCTAGGTGGTCAGGCGCAGAAGAAGCGCAAAATGCAGTACCTGCCGCCGACCCTGGCGGTGGAGGGGAGCGGCGTAAAGCGCGGCCTGACCGCCGTCGAGGCGGCTGTGCTGCTGGAAGCGCCGCTGAACAAGGTGCTGACCATGATCCTCTTTGGACTGGTCAAAAAGGGCCTTGTCACCGTCGAGTCGGAGAAGCCGTTGCGGCTCAAGGTGGTCGAGCCGCTGCCGGCAGACGCCAGGTTGAGGGACTATGAACGGCGTTTCCTGCAGGCCATCGGCAATGATGGTCGGCTGGCCGAGGAGCAGTTACGAGAGATGATCGTGGACCTGATCGGCGATGTGAACAAGAAAATGACCGGTTTTAACCGCAGGGAAACCAAGGCCTACTACAAAGACATTGCTGCCCGTGCCTGGCAACAGGTAGAGGCCGCCGACACGCCGGAGGTGCTGGGCCAGCGGTGGGGGGAGGGCCTGGAGTGGACGATGTTGGAGGACGATTGGGACAACCGAACCCGCCGCGTCTTCCACGACCGGCCGGTGGTGTTGCCTCACTGGTGGTGGGGATACCGGCCGTGGGCGGCCAGCACCGGTCCGGCGCGGCCCTCGACGCCGACGCCCGGTCCGGCCACGGCGGGCACCCCGGTCACGCTGCCGACCCTGCCCGGTGCCGATTTTGCCAACACCCTAGTTCGAGGCATCGAAAACACGGCCAACAACGTGGTCAGCAGCATCGAGAGCTTTACCGGCAAGGTGACGCAGACCACGAACCCACCGCCCAAGCCCTCCACTTCTTCCAGCAGCCGGGGCGGGGGCTATAGCTGTGCCTGTGCCTGCGCCTGCGCCGGCTGCGCCTGTGCGTGTGCGGGAGGAGGGAGGTAAGCATGGCAATTCTCGATCGGATCAAAAGCTGGTTCGAACCGTACCGACCCCTGGCGCCAGGCATCTATCACTATCAGACGCCGCCCGATGCGCCGCGGCAGTTCCGGCTGCACCTCCGCATCGAGAAAGATGGGCGGGGGGTGTTGCTCATCAACGCGGCCAAGGTGTTGTATCTCAACCAGACGGCGACGGAGCACGCTGCCTTTATCTTGCAAGAGAAAACGGCCGAGGAGGCGGCCCGCGAGATCGCCCGGCGATACAACATCAGCCGTGCGACGGCCCAGGCCGACTTTGAGGAGCTGCGGGAAACGATCTGGCAGGTCGCTCAGGCGGGCGAGGAGGTGTGCCCCGTCACCTATCTGGATGTGGATCGCATCGAGCCGATGAGCGCCGAGCTCTCCGCCCCCTACCGCATGGACCTGGCGCTGACCTACCGCTGCCAGAACGACTGCCCCCACTGCTATGTCGGTCGCCCCCGCGACTTTCCAGAGATGTCTACCGCGCAGTGGAAACAGGTCATTGACCGCTGCTGGGAATTGGGCATCCCGCATCTGACCTTCACCGGCGGCGAGGCCACCCTGCGACCCGACCTGGTGGAACTTGTCCGCTATGCCGAAGATGTGGGCCTGGTGACCGGTCTGCAGACCAACGGCCGGCGGCTGCGCGACCGGGCCTATTTAGACGAGCTGCTGCTGGCCGGCCTTGACCACATCCAGATCACCCTGGAAAGCCATGACGAGGCGGTCCACGACCGGATGGTGGGGGCCAAAGGGGCCTGGCGAGAGACGGTAGAGGGCATCAAAACGGTGGTGAATGCCGATGTTTACATGATGACCAACACAACTTTGACCACCGAAAATGTGGGCGGCATCGAGGAGACGATTGCCTTTGCTGCGTCGTTAGGCGTGCCCACTTTTGGTTGCAACAGCCTGATCTACTCCGGGGCGGCAGTGGCTGTGGGCCAGGGCATCCCTGAGGGCGAGCTGGCCCCCATCCTGGAGCGGGTCAAGGAGGCGACGTCGCAACACCACATGCGCCTCATCTGGTACACGCCGACCCAGTACTGCGAATTCGATCCGGTGGGTATGGAGCTGGGGATCAAGGGGTGTACGGCGGCCAAGTACAACATGTGTGTCGAGCCCAACGGCGATGTGATCCCCTGTCAGAGCTACTACGTGGCCCTGGGCAACCTCCTCACCGACCCGTGGGAGGCGATCTGGGATCACGAGCTGGCCCGCTACCTGCGTAACCGGGATTTTATGATGGAAAAGTGTTACGATTGCCCGGACCGGATCCTCTGCGGCGGCGGCTGCCCGCTGTATGCCCAACACCACGCCACCCCCGGCCAGGGGTAACTACCGGCCGTAGAGACGAGTTATTTTGGACTGCTGGAGCCATGCTCCAGCAGTCCAAGTTGCATTATGCCAGCGTTTTGTCCGGCCCCTTGCCCGGCCACCAGTTCCAACGGCCCAACAGGGTGGCGATGGCCGGCACCAGCGCACCACGGATGACGAATGTATCCAGCAATGTGCCCACAGCGACGGCAAAGGCCAACTGCACCAACCCTAGCAGGGAAGAAGCCATCATCGCCGCAAAGGTGCCGGCCATGATGATGCCGGCCGAGGTGATGATGCCGCCGGTGTACTCTACCGCCCGCTCAATCCCGGCCCGGGTGCCGTGTAAGGCCACCTCCTCCTTGACGCGCCCCATGAGAAAGATGTTGTAATCCATTCCCAAGGCCACCCGCACGACAAAGATGAGGAACGGCACAAACCAGGTGATGCCCCTGTCGTAAACGCCGTCAAAGACCAGGCGGGTGATGCCCATCGTCGCGCCGTAGCTGAGCAGGATGGTGGCCATCAGATAGACCGGCGCAACCAGGCTGCGCAACAGCAGGATCAGCACGATCAAGATGCCGCCGATCACCAGGGCCATGACGCGCACAAAGTCGCGATCCATCACTTCCCGCAGGTCAAGGTTGATCGCCGTGCTGCCGCTGATGTGGCTGATGCTGGCATGGCCCACACGGTCGCGCAGGCGGGCCACCGTATCCATGGCCTGCGGGCTGAAAGGATCGTCGGACAGGACGATTTGCAAGCGCGCCACATCGCCATCGGCTGTGCTGTAGGTATCCAGCAACTGGCCGATATTCTCGCCTGCCTCGGCGGCCAACGCCTCGGGGATAAAGAAGCCGTCGTCGCGCGCCGCAAAGTCAGCGGCCAGGCCCTTTAGGGCAGCCTCGAATGCATCCACATCGGCCATGAGCGACTCGAGGGCAGTACCTGCCTCCTCGGCCAGCAGGTCCCCGGCGGGGAGATAGGTGGCGTCGGGCAGCCTGGCCGCCGCCGCCGTCGCCAGGTCGTTCAGGGCCGCCGCCAGGTCATTCAGGCTCGCTTCCAGGGCAGGGAGCGGGTCGGGCGTGCTGGCCGTCAGCGGCAGGTTGGTTTTGGGGATAAAGGTCGCCTCTGGCATATCGCGGCGGACGCTCTCGGCCAGTGCGGCAAACTCGGTGCCCATCGCCTCGATCTCGGCGACCAAGGGCGACAGGTCCGGGGCCAAGGCCATCATCCCCCCGGTCGTCGTGCTCGGGGTGAAGGTGGCTTCCGGCAGCGTCTCGGCGGCGGTGGCCGATAGGCGCGTAAAGGCGGCGCTCAGGGTCGCCAGCGACTCCTGGGTCCCGGCGATGAGCTCGCCGATCCTGCTCAGGTCGAGGGTTTGTAGCCTGGCCTCCATTTCGGCCAGGGTCGCCAGCGCAGTTTGATAGTCGTCGGTGGCGGCCAGCGAGGGGTAGGCGGCTCCCAGCTCTTGCAGATATGCGGTCAGTACGGCCATTTGCTCGGCGGCGCTGGGCTCACCGGGCTGGGGCAGCAGCGACAACGGATTCTCCTTCAGCGCCCTGGCCGACTCGTCCATGCTCTGGGCGATCAGGGCCAACTGGTGGCTGACCAGCCGGGCCTGCCCCATCTCGTCCGCGGCGTTTTGCACAGCGGCCAGGTGTTCGGCGGCCGCCTGGTACGATGCCTGTTCAGCCAGCGAGGGATGCGCCTCGACCAGCTCCTGGAGATAGGTTTCGAGAACCTTCAGCATCTCCATCTGCTCCGGCGAGGCAGCCAGCTCGGCCAGCGCCGCCGGGTCTTTGAGCCTGGCCACCATCTCGGCGATCTTGTCGCTCAGCAGGTCGAGCTGTATCGAGACCAGCAGCGCCTTCTGGATCTCGGCCACGCCGGCCTCCACGCGGTCCAACGCCGCCAGCGCCTCTTGGTAGCCGTCCAATTCGGCGATGGCGGGCTGGGCCCTGGCCAGACCGGTGAGATAGTCGCGCAGGGCGGTGAACCGGGCGCCTACGTCGTCCAGCGCCGCCGCAGAAAAGGCCCCGGCCTGCCCCTCCTCAAGCCCGCCGGCCAGCTTGTCCGCAGCCTCGGCCAGTTGATTGCTGACCAGGAGCCGGCCCCGGCTCGTTTCGATGGCCTGCTCCAGGCTGTCCAGCGACGATACGGCTGCCTGGTAGTTGGCGTTGCCGGCCAGGTCGGGAAAGGCAGCGGCCAGGTCGTGCAGGTAGGTGCGCACCAGCTCAAAGCCGGCCGTCGCCTGGTCGAGATCGATCTGCGCCAGGGCAGAGGGATCGCCGGCCTGGGTGCGGACCTGGCCTATCATTTCCAGCATCTGGGTCAACTGGCCCTCCACCCGGAGCAGGTCTGCCAGGTCAGGGGCCGACCGGCCGGCGGGCAGGGTGAGGCTGCGCACGTCGGCCACCCCTTCCATAGCCAGGATCTCTTGCGTCAGCGCGTGGATGTGGGCCAGGCCCTGTGGGCTGCGGGCATTGGGGATGTCGGTGACGATGAGGTCCAGGGGCTGCATCTCGCCCGCGCCAAAGCTTTTCGAGAGCAGGGTAAAGCCGGCTTTGGCCGGCGTACTGTCGGGCAGGTCAGACAGCAGGTCAAAGTTGCGGCCCATGCCCTGGCCGTAGATGGCCAGCGGCACCAGCAGGGCAAGCGTCAACAGCAGCGGCAGCCACGGCCTGATCGTGATCCGATGGGCCAGCCTGCCCCAAAAGTCACCTCGCTTGGCGTGGCGAGCGCCCCCCGGCCAGAAAGCCCACTTGCCCAACACGGCCAGCAGCGCTGGCGTGAGGGTCAATCCGGCCAGCAGGGTAATGGCCACCCCCAACGCCAGGCTGGGGCCGGTGCTGGCAAAGAGCTTCATCCTGGCAAAGTACAGGGCCGCCATGCCGACGATGACGGTGGCCGCACTGCTGGTGATGGTTTCGCCTACCCGGTCCACGGTGCGGCCGGCCCCGTCGGGGCCGGACATGCCATCGGCCATGTACTCGCGGAAACGGCTGACGAGGAACAGGCAATAGTCGGTGCCTGCCCCAAAGAGCAGCACCACCAGGAACACCTCGGTGATACTTGAAACCACAAAGCCCAGCCGGGTCAGCCAGGCCGCTACCCCCCGGGCGACCAAAAAGGCGACGCCGATGGTCGCCAGGGGCACGATGGGCGCAACCGGCGTGCGGTAGATGAGCAGCAGGATGGCAATGACCAGGGCGATGGCGATGATGGTCGTGCGGTCGGCGCTTTCCAGCGCGCTTTGCATATACTCGTCCACGATGGCCACGCTGCCGGTGACGAAACCGGTCAGCCCCTCGGGCGTCTGTTCGAGCCGGGCGCGCATTTCATCCAGCGCCGCCAGCACCTTCTGATCCTCGATAGAGCCGTGCAGGCCGACAAAGATCATGGCCACCTGACCATCGGTGCTGATAAGGCGCTGCGCCAGGTTCGGATCGGCCGGCGAGAGCACCTGCCCGACCGCATCGTCCGGTAGCTCCTCCTCCAGCCAGGCGGTCAGTTCGGCCAGATAGGCCTGATTGGCCGCGCTGTGCATCGAGCCGTTGGCGCTCTTGATGACCAACACAGCCTGGGCTTCCGAAGCTTGGTCAGGAAAATACTCGGCGGCGAGCCGGGCAGCGACGATGCTCGGCTCCCCTTCGGGTAAGTAGCTGCCCTGGTCAGAGGTCACCACATCGGAAAGGTTGGGGGCAAAGGCCAGGACGGCGATAACCAGAACAAGCCAGGCGGCAATGATCGGATAGCGGAATTTGGCAGCGAAATTGCCGATTTTTGCAAACATACCTCATACCCTTGGCACCGGGCCGGCGGTCGGCAACCACGGGCAGCCTGGACCGCCGGCCCGGTCATGTGTGTTAGTGGGAAAAGCGGCGGCTCAGGGCGACGAGGGCCGCGCCACCGAGCACCAGCAACCCGGGCAACAGACTGCCCACCGGCCCGCCGGTTTGGGGCAGGGTGTACGGTGTGGGCATAGAGGCCAGAGCCTCGGCGGCGATGTTGATGGTGAGCGACTGGATCTTGCCGTCCCGGATGACAAAGGTGTCGGTGGCCGGAATGGGCTTCTCAGCCGACGCGACCGACAGGGTGTAGCTGACGGTTACCTGATCTCCCTCGACCTTGATGTCACCCACGGTGACCTTCAGGCCCTGCATCAGGGCGAGGACGCCGCCCATGGTTGTCCGGATGGCCTCTTTGCCGCTGACCGGTGCCGGCGAGAGGGCCGGTATGGTGACGGTGGCGTCATCGGCCAGCAGGTCTAGCAGGGGGGTGAGGTCGCCGCCGGCAGCCGCCTGGCCCAGGGCCGTGTAATAGCCCTGGACCACATCCAGCGGCGATGTCTGGGCCATCGCGCTCGGTGCTACGAGCAGAATGGCGAGGACAGCAATCAAGATTTGTACAGTTTTCTTGCGCATCTTTGTCTCCTTTTTCGATTTGTTTCTATAGCTTGTGGATAAGCTGTTCCACCTGGCCAGGAGCCGGGGCGACTACTTGACCCCAACTCGCGTGGGCTTTTTCTTCAACGCTTTGAGTCCCTGCAGCATAAGGGTGAACCAATCCGCCCGCCCGGCGTGATAATAGGGCGACTGCTTCAAGAGCAGGTAGCGCACCAGCGGCCGGAAGAGGCGGATCAGGTGCCGCCGGTAGCCCAGCCGGGCTTTCATATCCTGCACATAGTCGTCGAGGGTGTGGCGCTGATAGTGCAAAAGCTGTTGACTTTCGGTTGTATCAATCCAGTCGGTGGGGAAGGGGGTGGTCGTAAAGGCCCTCTCAGGCAGCATCCCCACCCCCAGGCCATCCAGCACCTTTTCGGTGATCTCGCGATAGATGTACTGGCAGCGCGGGCCACCGCCGATGAGCAGCAGCCGGCCCCACACCTCTGGGCAGCTCACGGCGTTGGCGAAAGCCAGCCCCACATCGCGGGTGTGGACATACTCCATGCGATTATAGAGCGGCACGTCGAACATGCCGGGGCTCAGCTTCATGGCGATGGGCAACGTGGCCGCCAGCCGCAGGATAGCCCACTCCAGCCCCGAGGCGCGGATCAGCGCCTCGCATTCGACCTTGTGCCGGGCATAGTGTTCGATGGGCTGTACCGGGTCGGCAGCAGTGCGCGGCGGCGGCAAATGCTGGGTCCGACCATAGATGTGGTACGACGAGGCAAAGAGCAGCCGGGGTGGCCGGGGCTGGGCCTTCATCGCCTCGATCAAGTTCTGGGTGCCGCCGACGTTGATCTCCCGCGCCCAGTCGGGGTGATCCTCACACTCAAAGCCGGTGGCCGACAGGCGGGGGATAATGAACGCCAGGTGGATGACCACATCCTGGCCCTGCACGGCAGCGGCCACATCTTCGCGGCGGCGCAGGTCGCCCCACACCACTTCGATCTGGCCTTGAAACCGCCGGGCAGCCTTTTCATTGGCCTTGGTTTTGAGGTCAAAGCAGCGCACCCGATAGCCTTGTCGCAACAGCTCCTCCACCGTGCTCAACCCGACGTTGCCAAACGCGCCGGTCACCAGCACATTTGATGGTTTATGCTCTTTTTCTTCCACTTTACTCATCCTTTCCCATTTTTGGTACCTTGTAGCGCGTAGGGCAAGTTGCCAATTCGCCCTACGCTTTCAAACCTTGCAGCAGGATATCGAGGCTCTGCCGCGCGACCCGCGCCCAGTCGGCTCCCTGGGGGTCGAGCAGTCCCTGCAGCGCTAGGCCGACCGCCAGGGACAAGAGAAAGAGGGCCGCTGCCTCGGGGTCCACGGGCCGCAGGCTGCCCTCGGCGATGCCGGCCTGGATCAGGTCGGTGAGGTAGGTGTGATAGCGGTGGTAGGGGGCAATGGTGGCCTGCCACACCTCCGGGTCGTGGCTGGCCTGGCTCCAGAACTCGAGAAAGATCGGGATCTGCCCCGCGGCCACCACAAAGACCTGTTCCACCTTCTCGACCATGCGGCCCAATGCTTCGGGGACCGTCTTGGCCTCGCGGCGGGCTGCTGCCAGTTGTGTGTCCAACCCGTCTAGCCACCGCTCCAGCAGCTCCAAAAAGAGGGCTTGTTTGCTCACAAAATGGTGGTAGAACGCGCCTTTGGTCACGCCAGCGCGTTCGCAGATCTCGGCCACGCCGGTGGCGTCGTAGCCGCGCGAGGCAAAACACTCGACAGCGGCATCGAGGATGCGGGTGCGGGTTTCTTCGCCTCGTGGTTGTGCTGCCATATTTCCTCCTCATGCTCAAAAATACCGACCGGTCGGTATTATCCTACCACAACCGGCGGGTTTTGTCAAACCGACCGGTCGGTATGGTCAAACATCTCGCTCGCCGCCTGTGGACAGGGGGGTGATTCAGGCGGGTTAGCGCCGCTGAAGGGCGAGGGAAGCTCGAAAAAAAAAGCTCCCGCCAGCGGGGCCAGCCGGCGGGAGCCTGCACGTTAACGTCCGTGCCGTGTATAATCGGGTAAGAGGAGGGGCGACTGTACCTCGGTCTCTATCCCGGCCTCGGCCAACTGCTTCTCCCAAACGGCCACGTGCTCCAGGGTTAGCCTGCCCAGTTGCGCTTCGCGGAACCGCTGCCCGGCCGTCCGACCGGCGCGCCGCCCAAACACGCACACGTCCAGGAGCGAGTTGCCCATCAGTCTGTTGCGGCCATGCACTCCCCCTGAGGCCTCACCGGCCACCAGCAGGCCGGGAATATCGGTGGTGCAATCGGGACGGATGGCGATGCCGCCGTTTTGATAGTGGAGAGTGGGATAGACCAGCATCGGGTCTTTGACAATATCCACGCCAAAGCGGCGGAACTGACGGACCATGGCCGGCAGCTCTTTTTCTACTGTGCCGGGGCCGTGCAGGATGTCAATCATCGGTGAATCGAGCCAAACCCCCTCAAAGCCGGACGGCGTCTTGACCCCGTTGCCCCGCTCCTTCACCTCGCGGATGATGGCACTGGCCTCCACGTCGCGGGTCTCGCGGGGAAAGACAAACTGCTCGCCGTGGACATTGAGCACCTGTGCCCCCAGACCCCGCACCTTCTCCGTGACCAACAGACCGACGATCTGCTCCGGGAAGGCAGCGCCGGTGGGGTGGTACTGCATCGTGTCTATGAACGCCAGCCGCGCGCCAGCGCGGTAGGCCATCACCAGGCCATCGCCGGTCGCGCCATAGTGGTTGGTGCAGGCATAGCCCATATAGTGCAGTCGTCCGCTGCCCCCGGTGGCGATGATCGTCTGCCGGGCGCGGACGATCAGGTGTTCGCCCGTCTCCAGGTTGAGCAGCACTGCACCGGCGCACTGTCCTTTGTCGTCCATCAGCAGTTCGACAGCCGGGGCGAATTCGACGACGGTAATATCCTCCGGGTAGGAGCGGACCTCGTCGCGCAGGGTGCGCATGATCTCGGCGCCAGAATAGTCGCGGGCCGAGTGCATCCGCTTCCGGCTGGTGCCGCCGCCGTGAATGGTGATCAAGGTGCCGTCGGGGTGCTTGTCGAACATACACCCCAGGCTTTCCAGCCAGAGGATGACCTCGGGCGCGTCGCGCACCAGGGCTTCGACCAGGTCGGGGTCGTTGGTAAAGTGGCCGCCGCCGATCACATCCAGGTAGTGCTGAACCGGCGAGTCGTTCTCCTTGTCGGCCGCCTGGATGCCGCCCTGGGCCATCATCGTGTTGGCGTCGCCGTGGCGCAGTTTGGTGACCATGAGCACCTTGGCTCCATGCTCACGGGCCAACAGCGCCGCCGCCGACCCCGCCCCCCCTGCGCCGATGATCAGTATGTCGGTGTCGAAATCTACCTGATCCAGGTCTAGCTGCACGTCGCGCAGCCAGCTATGCCCTTCCAACAGGTTGGCCAGCTCGTTGGGAGTGCGCCCGCCCTTGTTGGGTCCCACCCGCAGCTCGCGCATCCCTTCCGGGATATAATCGGGGTGGAACTTGCGCAGGATCTCTTGCTTTTCTGCGGGGGAAAGCATGGGATAGTCCACATGCAGGCGGGCCGGCCGGCTGGCCACCACCCGGTCCAGGGACTCGCGCATACTAGGGGTGTATCCTTCTAGTTTCATCTATTTCCTCCATTTTCGTAACAGCTCAGGTTTATTCTCCAAAAAAGTGCCCGGCACCTGAGCGGTTACCGTTTTTCCAGAACCAACCGTGTCTCATTCGGGTCAGCTCGAAACGGGCCCTGGTCTCCCCGACCAGACGCTCAAAGTGCTGCTGAACCCCACCATCATACAACACAATGCCATCTTCAAACAGCTCGCAGAAAAAGGGGTTGCCCTGGTCCAGTTGTTCTTGTATCTCTTGCACCGTCTTGACGACAGGTTGAACCCATCCATCGCTGTAGGTGTACACCTCCCCCCAATCTACCGGTTCGTAGAAGACGGTGAGTATATCGGCATCACTGTATTGGGTAAATTCGCCCTGAGCCACCGAGCCGAACAGCATCACCAATGCCGGTTGCAAGGCCTGAACACCCTGCACAAACCGCTCGATTGAATCCCAATGGGGATAGTCACGACAGATTGTCTTCCACGAACCGGATGAACCGTTCCGCATGTTCTACACACCGCTGACCAACAGTCTCATCATAGTACTCAGCCGGGTATCCGGCAGCAAAGCCATTTGGGTAGCGCGGCTGGATATAGTGCCGATCCAATTCCCTGGCCAGGGGATACAGGTCGGCCGGCACCGGGACAAACTGCTCGACCTGGCGCAGAAGGTGAACCAATGCGTGTCCGGCCATTGCCAGGTGATGATAGTCCAACAAAGCTTTCAGCGCCTTTTCAGCGCTTTGCTGGGCCTGAAAAGCGGTCCATTCGTAGTTGCCGGCAGCCAGACTATCACGAGCTGCTTTCAGATCACGCTCTGCCTGGGCCAGCCAGTCCTTATATCGGCGGGGCATCTTTTACTCCGGCTCGATGTCGCGGGTGTTATACAACCTGCGCAGCTCGGCGTCGGGCATCGTTTTCATCTTGGCCAGATCTTCGTCATACTTGCCGGCGTTGATCTCGGCCACACGGCGGGCCAGGTGCTCGGCCTTGGGGGCCAGGTACTTGCCGTATAGCCGGCGACAGAGGATGGCGATGTTGGGCTGGGGCTCCTCGGCCGGACAGCGCGAGACACACATACCACACATAATGCAGTCGAACGACAGGTCGGCCACCCGAGCGATGTCACCCCGCATGGCGGCAGCCATATAATCCTTCACCTTGAGTTCCTGGGGGCAGCTCTTGGTGCAAGTGCCGCAGCCCAGGCACTTGAGCACCTGCGGATAGAGACGGACCAGGGTGGCAAAGGTGGGTTGCAGCTCATCCAGGCGGTACTGGGCTCGCTCGGCAGGATAGAAGGGGATCTGCGTCAGATACATGCCCGGCTGGACCAGGGTGCCGCAAGCCAGGCCGATATACAGCTTGGGGTCACCCTCCAGCCGATAGACGGTGGAGCAAGCTCCGCAGAACGCCGCTCGACACCCCACGCCCCGGATCAGCTTGTAGCCGGCATACTCTAGCGCGCCCATGATGGTCAGGGTGTTGGGTACGATATAGCGTTTGCCCATAATATAGATCGGAATCATTTCCAATTCGGCCATTCGTTCCTCCGATGTGACACGTCAAGCGTCAAATGTCAAACGTCAAGCGTCAAGCGTCAAACGTCAAGCGTCAATGGGTTCGTTCGCCCAGGGTGGTCAGTTCCTCCTCGCGGAACTCTTGCACCGGGGCCGCTTCCTCCAGGCTGCGGCCA
>FWPV01004731.1_pt1 | contig 28206 bp, 20 predicted proteins | sample 2228371 | NCBI WGS metagenome assembly FWPV01 (sample SAMEA103939776, study PRJEB20133) | metagenome
TGTCCGGGCTGTCCTGTTGGTGTCACAGGTGATCGCACGCAAGATGATTGCGGCGGGTAAAGGAGGGGCAATTGTCAATGTTTCCAGTCAATCTTCGATGCGGGCTTTACCCGACCATACTGCTTATTGCACTTCAAAGGGCGCTTTGGACCAGCTAACACGGATGATGGCGCTTGAACTTGGACCTCATAATATCCGCGTGAATTCGGTCAACCCCACCGTTACCCTCACTCCTATGGGCGAACTTGCCTGGAGCGACCCGGAGAAAAGCAGCAAAATGATGGAACGTATCCCTCTTAAGCGATTCGCTCGACCTCGAGATGTGTCTGAGGTGATCGCTTTTCTACTCAGCGACCAGGCTCACATGCTCAATGGAGCCATCTTACCGGTTGATGGCGGTTTTTTGGTGACATAATCACCAAAGTAAGGACTGAAAATATCTAAAACCGAATAAATTGAAGGCTAATCCCTATCTCTTTTCAGTTCGGCTGATCAATTCATCCTGGGCTTTTTTACCCATCTGGACGAAATAGGCGCTGTAGCCGGTTACTCGTACGCACAGGTTCTGATATTTGTGCGGATTTTGCTGGGCATCCAGGAGCTGCTCCCGACTCATGACATTAATCTGAATTTGCATCCCACCCTTTTTAAAGTAAGTATCCAGAGCTATGGCAAACATTTCAAGACCATGATCCCCCTTAACTGCTGAAGGATGGATGCGTACATTGAGCGGTCCACCGGTAACGCGATATAGCGGAAGCCTGGCAACTGAGTTCAACAAAGCGGTGAGACCTTCTATGTCTGCTCCCTGGGTTGGGGATTGATTCTCGCTGATTTGTTGTCCGGCGCGGCGTCCATCGGGGGTGGCTCCGACCTCTTTTCCCATCGTGGTGAAATCGCGGTCAGTGGAAATGCAGGGGAAGAAAGAGTAAAGGTAATTGGGAGAATTTAAGCGGCTAACCTCATCGCAAAAGATGTTTACCACGCGAGATCCAATCTCATCCACCCATTCGATATCATTGCCAAATTTCGGCATCTTCTTGCTCAATTTGGCTTGTAAGAAATCATAACCCTCAAAATTATTGCGTAAAGCTAAAACCAACTCCTCCAGAGTAATCTCCCGATTGCGGAACACTATTTGTTCTACCGCTGCGAGTGAGTCAATCACAGAAGCTAAACCGCTGCCCTGAATGGTTACTTTGTGGTATTTTGTGCCGCCGTTGTTCCAGTTAATGGCGTGGTCTATGGTGCCGCGCAGAAAACAATCTTCAATGCGGAGCCTGCCGGCGTTGTACTTTGCCTCCAGTTTTAAGTCTTGTTCCAGGGCATTACGATAATCCTCTAACAGGAAGCGCACTTGCTGGCGGTAAGCCTCGATTAAGTCGTCTATACACTTAATCTCGCCTGGAGCGGGGGTTTTGACGCCATAATATGGTCCGGTCATTAAACCAATCATGCGATTATCGAGCGAGTACTGAGTGTGCTTGATTTTTTTGTGACCATTTGGACTCATGGGATAATCGCCGCTATGCAAGGCTAATTCCAGCGGGCGCAAAAGGTTAAACCAGAGTTGCCGCAGACTACCTTCTTGAGCAGGCAGGTTCGGATCGTTACAGCCATAAAATCCATAGTTGTAGACATCTTCCTCGTCTACACCGTAGGAGAGCAGGGCGGGAATCATGGTTTCGTCGTTATATACCACCATGGAGGCGTTGTTTCGCATGGCATCACATACACGCAACCAAAACTCGGGGTCAATTCCTTTGTAATATCGCACAACGATAAAAGGATTGCGCAACCTCATCTCATGAGCAGCTTGAACGAATAGAAAAGAAAGCTCATTCACCCCTGGGCGATTGGCATCTAACAATCCAGCCAGGGTAAGGTAGTTAGGATCGTCGTACGTGACTTCGAGAGTGTATTGGGTGGTCTCTATCTCCTGGGACATGTGGTCGGTCGGAGACATAATCTCATTATTCTTGTTGTAAAATTCCTCGATGAGTTCCAGGGCAGACTCACGGGTAAGAATGCCCTTTTCAATATCTCGACGATAATATGGCAGCAGATACTGATCCATTCGGTGCAGGTTGAATACTCCGCATCCCGCTACTTTCATTAAGGGCAGGATGATAAACCAGAGGAGCTGTAAAGCTTCCTGAAAGTTGCGGGCTGGTTGGGTGCTGATATGGGCGCAACTCTCACTGATCTGGAGAAGCTCGGCTTTGCGGGATAGATCAGGGCAATTCTCTGCGTCTATTTTTGCCTGCAGGCTGTAACGCTGGATGAATCTGGATAGCGCCTGGTAGCACAGGATTGCCCCTTCGATGAAATTTGCCTTGTTGGGGTCGTTTTGAACTTCTGGTTTTATGGCTACCTGGCGGGCATATTCTTCGAAGGATGCCAGACCTCGATGGATGATCCCTTCCCAATCCAGGGCAAGATGACCCAAAGAGAAAAACCACGGCGGTCGTCTGCGAATCCAGCCGTAGGAATAGTACCACAATGCTTTCTTTTGAATTTCTTCTTGCTCAATATCCCACCATTTGTGCGTGAGCTCCTCTACAAGCTGTTTTTGTTCTTCGGTCGGGATGATTTCTTTTACCGAGCCTACAATTCGTTCTCCGGGTTGGATGAATACCGTGATGCGATCCAGGATGTAGCCAAGCGTCTTACCATAACGAATGGCATAGGGGAGATCGGCAAACAGAGGTTCGCTTTCGAGCAGGTATTCGATCCTCTCATAAAATGTTGCCCGATAATCCTTCTTAAACCACTCTTCAATCGAATTCGCTACTCTCGCTGGTATCATCAGGACCTCCGTATTAACAAACAGGAAAATTTTAGATAGAGCGGCTCTACCCCAACTTGACCGGTATTTTGGTTGCGGTAAAAGCCTGAGATAAATGGAACATCTCTTCGGGTGTTGGGATGTCAAACAGTGTTGCCAGCGAGGGCAACCCCAGGCTGGTGAGCTTATCTACACCCAGATCATGATATGGCAATAGCTCAACATATCTCAGGCGAGGAAAATCTTTCAAGAATTCTGCCGTAGCCTGCATATTTTCTATAAAGGCATTGATCCCAGGCACCACAGGGATACGCACAACCAGATCTATGTTCTCGTCTGCGAGTTTTAGCGCGTTCTGGAGAATTCTACGGTTGGACACGCCTGTGCTGTTTTTATGCAGGTCATCGTCCATCATTTTTAAATCGAGCAGAACTAAGTCTAAGGAGGGCAATACGTATTTCAGGTCTTCCCAGGGGACATTTGCAGCGGTATCCAGGGCATTGTGAATCCCGGCGGCTTTTGTCAGATCGAAAATTGATTTGACGAATTCTTTCTGCAAAAGGGGTTCACCGCCAGAAATCGTTAGCCCGCCATTTGAGTTCTGGTAGTAGTCTCGATCTTTCAGTACGATGTCAAAGACTTCCTCTGGCTCCATCAATTTATAGACGTAGATCAACGCACCGTACATGCAATTTTCCACACAGATACCGCATAGTGTGCATTTTGTCCGGTCAAATACTTTGACGCCATCTTCGTCTATGTAATGCGCTCCTTCGGGACAACTGTCAACGCAGCGTAAACAAGACATACATTTCTGCGGAAAATACTGAATTTCTTGTTGCGGCGATCGAGACTCGGGGTTATGGCACCATAAACAGCGCAGATTGCATCCTTTGAGAAAGACGCTGGTGCGAATGCCGGGACCATCGTGGATGGAAAAACGCTGGATGTTGAAGACGCGACCTTGCATAATAAACCTGTAATTACAAGTGTGTAGTCAAATGATACCACAATTTTTCCTACTGAGAGAGAATATGAGTGGCTTAATCTTCTGACCAGACAATAAATCAAAATCCAGTCGGGGTTAGCGACTGGATTTTTGGCTTATCAGAGATGGTTACCGTCTACGTCTGAACCAGGAGCTTTGTAAGAGCACGACAACAAACAGGAAGGCGCCGCGGGTTACTGCCTGCCAGTACACTGTCAGGCTGAATCCGCCCACATTGATAAAATTCAACAGGTTGAAGATTAAACCCAGGAGGAGCACGCCAATCAGGGTGCTGATCACGGAGCCTTTGCCGCCCGTGAGCAGTGTGCCGCCGACAACAACTGCGCTGATTGCCTGCAATTCCCAACCAACGGCTTCTGTTGGCAGGGCGGTGCCGCTGCGCGCTGCCAGGATCACGCCGGCTAATCCTGCCAGTCCACCGCTCATGGCGTAGACGATCATTTTGGTAACGTTTACCGGCAGACCCATCAGTCGGGCGGCTTCTTCATTGCCACCAATCGCCAGGGTTACTCGCCCAAACCGCGTGTATTGCAGCAGGATTGCTCCAATTGAATAGGCGATAATTATCAACCAGAGCGGGATGGGCAATCCAAGGAAATTGCCGACAATCGCCTGGAAATCCTTGGTGCGGTCAATCATGATTGAGTAATCAGCCACATTAGTTCCCCATTCCCAGGGGACATTTGGGAATAAGTTGGCGAGATAGATGCCAAAAATTTTTGGCATAATTAGAGCCAGACCGCGGGCAGCCATGAAGGTGATCAGGGTGGCAATGAAAGGCAAGATGCCCAGCCGAGAGACGCTCCAGCCATTGAAGAGACCGATCAAGGTGCCGATGATGACCGGTACAAATATCGCTGGAAGCAGCCCGAAACGACTGAACCACGCTGCAAGCATGCTGGTTAGCACTGCGACCGAGCTCACTGAAAGGTCTATACCTCCGGTGATAATCACAAAGGTCATCCCCAGGGAAATGAAGGCGAACATCGAGTTGAAAACCAGCATGGTGGTGATGTTATAAGAGCTGTAAAAAGTGGAGCCAAAGACGAGTGAGCCCACCAGGAATACAACAATCAGCACCACGAAAACCAGCAAACCCTGATTCTGCGAAAGGTTGGTTGAGAGCCAGGAATTGAGGCTGCTTTTCTTAATCTTAGTTGCTTGTATTGCTGCCATAATACCCTTCCAAATCCTTCAAACCGCCCCTTATGAACTGCGCTGACGCTGAAGATAGACCGCAATCAGGATAATTATCGCGTTCACCACCAGAGCAAATTCGTAAGGTACGCCAACCGAGATTAAGGTGAAACGGGCTAATTGGATGAATAACGCTCCCATTAAGGTACCCCAAATGGTCGCCACACCGCCTGAAAGTGGTGTGCCACCCACTGCCACCGCCGCAATTGCGTCAAGTTCCATATTCAGACCATTCAGATTGGCGTCAGAAGCCGAATTGATCGCGACCACGATGAGCCCGGCAATCCCTGCCAAAAATCCGCTGATCACATAAACCAGGGTCTTAACCCGGTTTACCGGCACACCAGCCAATCTGGCTGCTCTTTCGTTACCACCTGTGGCGAGGGTGTATTGTCCAAAGGATGTTCGACGGAGTAGCAGGTCTGCCAGGATAACGACGACGAACATGATATACACCTGGGTTGGGATGCCGAGTGGACGTCCAAGGGCGATATATTGGAAGTCTGGATTTTTGAAATACTGAAGGTAACCGTTGGTTAATACCTGGGCGATACCCCGACCACCGATATAGACAACCAGGGTGGCAATAATGGGTTGAAAACCCAGCCTGGAAACCATAAAACCGTTGAACAAGCCAACCCCTGCTGCTGCAATCAGAGGGACTATGATTGCCAGAGTGTTGGCTATCCCCATACCATACCTCTCGGCGATCGAACCCATGAAAATTAGCGGAGCGATTTGTCCCGCAATTGCCATCACTGCGCCAACCGAGAGATCGATGCCGCCAGTAGCGATGACCAGAGTCATGCCAACACCGACGATTACAATCGTGGCTACCTGGGTCAGGTTCACATTCAGTGCCTGATTCAGGGATCTGAGGTATTCTTGTTGCACCGTCCCACTGTCAACAAAAGCCTGGGTATTGCTGATGGTGTTATATATTCGAAAAATATTGAAGATCACTAATAGAATGATGACAACAAGTATCCCGTAAGTGCGCGCCTTGCTCAGAAAGCCGCGGGTAACTTCTTTAGATTTAGTAGCATCAGGAACCCGTTCACTGACCGTCATGGCTGCACCTCTTGATCCTTACTTTCGATATCGCCATGCGCCATAGCGCTCATGATCGCGTCTTGGGAAATTTCCCCCTTAGAAAGCTCTGCCACGGTGCGGCGATCACGCATGACAAAAACCCGATCGCTTCCTTCGGTTAGCTCTTCCATCTCGGAAGTGATCATCAAGACGCCCACACCCTCGTTTGCCAGGCGGCTGATGATTTTCTGGATTTCACCCTTGGCTCCAACATCAATGCCTCGTGTGGGTTCATCTAAGATCAGCAGTTCTGGGTTTAAGCACAACCAGCGCGCCAGGAGAACTTTCTGTTGGTTACCGCCGGAAAGCTCACGAATCTTCTGATCCGCAGAGGAGAGCTTTATCCCTAACATTTTGATAAATTGATCTACGATTTGTTTCTGTTTATCACGGTTGACGATGCCATTGCGAGAAAAAGTTGGTAAGGCAGCCAGTGTCAGGTTATCGCGAACCGATAAATAAGGGATGATCCCTTCCATTTTACGGTCCTCGGGGCAGTAACCCATCCCGGCTTCAATGGCTTTTCGAGTATTGGAAAATTGCGCTGGTTTTCCGTCCCAGTAAATCTTTCCACCCTGTACAGGGTCAGCGCCAAAGATTGCCCTGGCAGCTTCGCTTCGCCCTGAACCGAGCAATCCAGCCAGACCGACGATCTCTCCCTTGCGCACGTTTAAGGTGACACCTTGCAAAATGGGAGGGTTTTTGATTTCGTTTAGTTCCAGGACAGTTTCATGGGATGGTTGGGTTTCTCGCGCCTCAAAACTCGTCGCGCCGCCCTGGCGCACCTCACCCAAGGGCTTGCCAAGCATCTTGGAGACCAACTCGAGTTTGGTGATGGAGTTGATATCGCGCGTCTCGATTGTTTTTCCATCTCGCATGATGGTGATACGATCGCAAATCACAAAGAGCTCATCCAAACGGTGGGTGATGAAAATCACCGAGACGCCATCAGCCTTTAAGCGTCGGATGGTTTCAAACAAGGTGTTCACTTCGTGGTCATCGAGAGATGAGGTGGGTTCATCCATGACTACCAGTTTGCTCTTGAACGAAACCGCCCGAGCAATTGCAACCATCTGTTGAATGGCTGTGTTGTATTCCACCAGCGGTTTGGTGACATCTATTTCTATCCCCAGCTCTCCAAGCAAACGGCTGGCTTCTGCGTTAAGCTTGCGCCAGTTCAAAAAACCGTAACGGGTGGGCTCTCGCCCCATCATAATGTTCTCCGCCACCGAGCGCAGAGGTACCAGGTTAATTTCCTGATAGATCGTGCTGATTCCGTTTTCCTGCGCCTGCTGGGGTGTAAAAAACTCAACTTCCTGACCATCCAGCAACACTTTTCCCGCATCGCGGAGATAGGCGCCGGTGAGGATCTTGATCATGGTGGATTTCCCAGCCCCGTTCTCTCCGACCAGGGCGTGCACTTCACCACGCCTGACTTCCAGGTTAGCATGGTCTACCGCCACAATACCTGGAAAAACCTTGAGGATATCTTTCATTTCAAGGAGTATTTCATTGGAGGACACAAAAACCTCCCTTCCTGACTAACAAGTAACCTTATTAATAAATGGGGGGACAAGCCAATCTGGGAAACCCCATACGGCTTGTCCCTAGACCATTCAAAGCATTGCCTGATAACACATATTCATTATTGGCGCAGGTGGTAAATCGCTTTCTACCCGACAGTGACCAGCGTGGAACCTTTCCGAACGGGTGAGAGGTATGAACGATACCATCCTGCTCCTACAGGTTAGTATGCCTCCGGCAGGTACTCGGCTACGTTTGTGATATCAAAGAACCGGTCGGGGTTGACGATCTTGGCGGGGAAGGTTTGCCCGTTAGCGTATCCCAACATCACTTCAAACGCCTTTGGACCGAATTTCGGGCTGCACTCACAGGTAGCGCCCAGTTTACCATCCAAAATCGCCTGAGCCGCGTCCTTTGTTCCATCGATCGAGACGATGATCACATCCTTGCCCGGAACTTTACCCGCAGCCTCCAGGGCAGCGATAGCGCCCATTGCCATTTCATCGTTGTGAGCATAGATGGCAGTGACATCTGGATGCGCCTGGAGCAAGGTCTCGGTCACCTGGCGACCCTTGTCACGAGCGAAGTCGCCGGTCTGGGAGGCTACGATCTTCATGTTCGGATACTTGGCGATTTCATCGTCAAAGCCTTTCTTGCGGTCAATCGCGGGCGAGGAACCGACGGTGCCTTCCAGTTCGATGATCACGGCATTTCCGTTGGTTGCCTTTGCCAGCCATTCAGCAGCCCGGCGACCTTCCTCAACGAAGTCGGAACCGATCATGGTGACGTAGTCCTTGCCTGGAGCGGCGATAGAATGATCAACATCGCGGTCAAGCAAGATAACCGGGATGCAGGCAGCCTTTGCTTTCAAGACCGCTTCAGCCAACGCCTGTTCGGACCGAGGGGCAATGAAGATCAAGTCAACCTTCTGGGCGATCATGGATTCGATGTCGGCAATCTGCTTGGCTTCGGAACCTCCGGCATCGGTATAGACCAGCTCATGCCCGAGTTTGGCTGCTTCAGCTTTCATGCTCTCGGTTTCGGCAATGCGCCAGGGGTTGTTCGTCTCGACCTGGGAGAATCCCACTTTGTACTTATCTTTCTTTGCCAGTGGGGGTGGAGTCGGATCTTTGCTGCAATCTGTCTTGGCAGTCTGACCACCACCACAAGCAGCCAACATGGATGCAAGCATTACTATAATAGTTGCGACGAGTAGCCATTTGTATTTCATCTTCTTTTCTCCTTAAAGAGTAATGGGGGTTACAGTCATCAGAGGTCGGTTCCACGCCTCAAGTAATGCCGTCTTTTAGCTGTTCATGTGTATCTGATGGAGGAGATATTTGTTTATGCCCTAAGTGTATCCGGTGTCAGGGTTATCCAGTAGCACTTGATTATAAGCAACGTTATTACTCGCCTGATTATATCAACGAATGAGACAGAGTTCAACCAGTTGTGCTTAATTGATGACATTTATCATGTAAAATCAAGAATAGATATCCGGTTGAGGTTTCAAGTTTATGAGCGAAAAAGAGCCGATGAATCCGCAAATTGAGCGTAAACAAGCCGAAAAGCCTTTTTCTTTGTCGGTTGACCTGGGCACCTCGTCGGTTAAGACAGCTGTTTTTGACCTTTACGGTCGGATGGTAAAGGGGAGTTATTTTCATCAGCCGGTTGTTTTATTCACTCAAGCTGATGGAACTGCGGTGATCGAAGCCGATGCCCTTTTGGAATCTGTCTGGGATTGTATTGATCGCACGCTGGAATGTATTGGTTCTCATGCTAATAAAATTGCTGCTGTGGGAATTTCCACCTTTGTCAGTAACATCCTGGGTGTGGACAGCTTCAACCAGGCGGCGACACCCATTTACACCTACACTGATACGCGTCCCGCGGCTGAGGCAAGGCTGCTCAAACAAATTTTTGACGAATCAACTTACCACCAACGCACAGGTTGTTTTTTTCACCCCTCATATCTACCGGCGCGGTTTGCCTGGTTGTATCGGACGCAACCCGATTTGATAAACTCAAAACTGCGCTGGATGACGGTGGGGGAATATATGTTTTTGAAGCTTTTTGCCAGAACGGTGGTCAGCTACTCGGTCGCTTCATGGAGTGGTCTGTTGGATTGGCGTTGCCTGGCGTGGGACGAAGAGATTTTGACGCACATCGCTCTATCTGCGGAGAATCTATCTGACTTGACCGATATTGATCAACCTTTGTTGGGGTTGCAACCGCCATTTTCTCGCCGTTGGTCTGTTTTGAAAGATATCCCCTGGTTTCCGGCGGTTGGGGATGGAGCTGCTGCAAATATCGGCAGCGGCAGTTACCATCCCGACCGAATCGCCCTGACTATGGGTAGCACCACCGCTATGAGGGTTGTATTACCCGGAGCGATCGAATCAATCCCAGCCGGTTTGTGGAATTATCGCCTGGATCGAGACCATATCTTGCTGGGCGGGGCGTTGAGCGAAGGGGGAAATATCTTCTCCTGGTTGAAAAAAACACTTCGTTTCGATGACAGCTCTGACCTGGAGGCGTTGCTGTTGTCTGCGCCAGCGGATCAACACGGGCTGACATTCCTTCCGCTTCTGGCGGGTGAGCGCAGCCCTGGTTGGAAGGCTGAAGCCAGGGGAGCGATTACAGGTTTGTCTCTGGCAAGTTCGGCGGAGGATATATTTGTTGCCGCGCTTGAGGGTGTCGCCTATCGGATCGAGTTAATCTATGCCCTGCTGAAGCCAATTTTGATTCAAGATCATTTGATTGTTGCCAATGGCGGGGCGTTGATTCAATCTCCAGCCTGGGTGAGGATAATCGCCAATGTACTGGGACGCCCAATAATCCTCTCAGATGTGGTCGAGGCGTCTGCCAGGGGTGTTGCCATGTTAGCATTGAAAAATATCGGGGCTGTCCGCCAGTTGGACGAATTCCCCGACTTTATCGGGGGGCGGTTTGATCCTGATCCTGAGAAACGTGCGATTTATTCCGCAGCCATTGAGCGCCAGGTGCGGTTATATGAATCGCTTATTTAGGGAGCAGGTGTCATGGTAGGCGGCGGGTTGGCGTCCAGGTCCAGGGTCAGCACCCAACCAATCACCGCTGCGCCGTCCCGCTGATATTCCACCAAAACACATTCGCGGTTGAATCCATCGAATCTTCTATCAGACGGCAGGAAGCGCACACTTCCGCCAGCCGGGATTCTGCCAACGGCGGTGAAGCCTTCATAACAACCGTTGCGTGCCCAGACATCACGCTGGGCATAGACAAAAAGCGGTGTGGGCGTCAGAGTTGGCGTCTCGGTTGGAGTCACGGTCGGGGTGAAGGTGGGCGTCAGGGTAGAGGTGGCTGTCGAGGTAGGCGTGGCGCTAGGGGTGGGCGTGGCGGTGGGGGTCAATGAGATGAGATACGCCTGATAGCGTCCAAAACCCCAATATGCCAGCAAACCTATGATGAGCAGTGCAGCTATCACTCCGCCAGCTCTGATCCCCAGCAATTTCAAGCGATAACCGCGCAGGTTTCGGTTGAGCTGAATCACTCCTGGGTCGCTTGGGTAACGTTCTCTGACCTCGGCGCTGAGGCGCGCTGCTTCTGAAGGCCAGGAGGGGTTATTTTCATAGGCGCGCAGCGCTGATTGGAGGTCATTGTCGTATTTTTGGATTCTTCGCTGAAGAGAATCGATTTCATTTTGCAGGCGATCCAGGCTTTCATCCACGCCTTCCAAATTACGAATTTGATCCAGGTTTTGTTTGGCTTGCCTGGATAGATAAAGGGCTTCTTCCAGGGTGTTGGCGCGCTCAGCCTGGTTTTTCAGAGAGCGGGTCTGGTCGGTCAGAGGCTCAACCACCCGGGGGATGACGGCTTTAAAGCGTTCAATCACTTTATCAAAAGCGGGGTTACTTCCATACTTGACAACCAGGGTATCCAGACCACTTTTCGCCTGAGAGGCGGCTTGAGGTTCGATTACCCCTTGTCCCAGAGTCTCGTAGATCGAGCGCAGGCTCTCCCGCACCTGGCGGTATTCCTCGGAGCGATCGGCGTATTTCGGCAGCCCTGTCGCTCGCGAGGCGGCGTCAATTTTTTCAATGGCTTCGTCAATCCGACCTTGCTTGAAGAGTTCCAGCCCCTCCTCATAAACATTTTCGGCGTCGATGCTCTCGATCAATTTTTGAGCGAATTCCTGTCCTTCTTGCCAGCGTTGAATGCCCAAATCCCTGAGAATTACCTGGGCTTTTTCCAGTAACGCCAGGGCGTCGTTGTAACGACCAACTCTGGCAGCCGATTGGGCTTTGCTGTAGGCTGAGGCTGCTTCTGCCGGCAGCGCAACCGCCGGGATATAACCGGTGCGCAGGTAGTTCTCAGCTTCGGAGCGGTGCTGGCGGGCGCGCTCCCAATTCGGCTCCACTTGCAGAACGCGATCGAACAACTGGATAGCCTCTGCATAACGCCCGCTGTAAAAGAGCCTCTCCGCCATGTCCATTTGCTGTTCGGCAAGCGGATTGTGCTCGCGAGCGCTTTCTTTTGCGTTCTGAATTTCGTTCGCGGGCGTTGGCTCGCTCTTCGACGATGTTGACGCGGCCGGTTTCGCATCCGGGCTGACGGTTTCCTCTGCGACGGGCTTATCGGGATTCTCCTCCAGCTCAATCCGTTGGAGCAATTTCTTCCGATCCGCTTGCAACCTGGAGCGCGCCTCTGATGGTAAGGCGGAGTATTCTTCTGAATTAATTAACTCATCAACTTCCAGGAGCAAATTTCGCAATTCGGTCAGGCTGACCGAGTCGCGCGAGATGATTTCCTGGATTTGTTGGGATAAAGTATCGTGATGATCCATCAATGGCAACCTTTGGCAATTCGATTTTGCGGAGTCCTGGCTCGATGCATCTGCCTGAGTCTTCCCGACGATTAGACTGAAGCGGGAATCTGTTCAAGCAATTCAACCAGGTCTGATTTTAAGTCCTTGGCGTAACTATACCCTTGATTTAGGGCTTTCTCCAGGATTTCTTTGACCCGATTCGGCAATCGTTCATCATCATACGTCCAGAGCACCGCATAGTTGGAGGCGCTCTGCTCGATTTCTTCCGGACGATTTGGTCCAAGTGGCAGTGCCCCTGGCGCGGGACGCCCGGTCAGGATGTGATGCAGACCTCTGGCGCTGAATTGAACCAGATCGAATTGCCTCTCGGCGTCGGAGAGACCCTGTGGATGGCGCTTGGCGATATTCCAGTCAATCATGGCAACGCCATGCGCTTGCGCATCCCAATAGTAGTGGACCAGCTTGTGGTCTCGATAGACGATGTTCCGCTCGTGGGCGCTTTGCAGGATATCGCAGATTTGCGCGCCCAGAAGCAAACCCTCCCACAACGGCAAGAACCAGCCATGGGTGTAACCTGCGTCGCAGTAGACCATCAGGTTTTGATTTTGCTCCCTCTTCTCAAGCGCCAGATAGGGAAGCCAGCCGTCGGCGAGGAAACGGTCAAGGGATGCCAGGTAGTTCTGCGCCTCATCCACCCCGTAGCGCATCACCAGCCCTTGCAGATCGCTGGCAGAGGAATTGCCCTCGTCGCTGGGGATGGAAAAGCCTTTCTCCAGTCGCAGAAATCCACACTCGATCAGTGGGGTCACTCCTGGGATGTCTCTCAGCAGGGTGAGAATCTGTACTTCTTCACGGAAAAGGGGCAAGGCGTAGTCCACCCGGTCTGGTCGGATGATTTTGATTGCGGCGGGATATAGCTTGTTGCCTCGGCTGCGCAGGAAACCGCTGAACACGCGGGCAGCCGAGCCGCGCGCTTCGGGAATCCAGATATCCAATGGATCTGTCAGAAGCAGACTTTGGTCTAAACCCAGCCTGCCTTCTTCCATGCCGCGTATCGTTCCGGCGACGAAAGAGGTGGTAAGATCTCGTTCCAGAGTGAGAGGGCGTGTCCGAGGCAGGGAGAGGATTTCTCGGGAGCGGTGTTCACTCAACCAGGGAATTTCGCTCAGGATCTCCGGATGTTCGATGAGTAAATCGGCATGTTTGGCTTGCTTGCGCAATCGCTTGAGGACGTCCAAAATGGCGTCCAGCCAGCTTGCCGATCCGACCTGATTGCGCAAACGTCGCCCCTCCAGTTCTACGGAGGTGATGTAATCGTAAAAAGGCTCCTCGCCTGTGGCTCCCTCGTGCACCCGCGCCAGCCAGCGCGGCGCCTCCTGGATGGCTAAATCTGCCAGGAATAATCGTTGCCGATCCGGATCCCACATAAACAGTGAACGCAAGGCGCGGCGGGCGGTTTCAAACTCTTTGCGTTCCCATGCGCTTAGTACGATATCAGCCTGGGCTTTAGGTTGATCCAACAATCTGGATATGTTTTCATGTATGCCGGGGACGATCGTCTCGATATCGCTCAGAATACGATCTACTTCGCGGTAATCAATCCCGGAGTCGGGTGGAGACGGGTCAGGATCAATCCATTTTCTGACCACCTCATCCTGGAAATCGTTCAGCAAACGCTGATACGTCTCTATCTCCTTGGCTTTGGCGGGATCGTCCGCCAGTTGCAGGACGGCGGATTGGATGATATAGAACAAGCGGCTGATGCCAGTGTGGGGAGTAATTGAATCCTGATCGAGTTGAAGATAAATCCGCCGTATCGCCCCGCTCAGCTTCTCCCACCATTCGGGAGGTGTGGTCTCTTGCCAGGCGATTTGGGCAAGTTCCCACATGAGCGCCGGGAAATCGTCGGTAATGCCCGCTGCCAGGGCAGTGGAGAAACGCGTTTGCACATCAACGCCCGAAGACCCCTGATATGTCTGGGCGATAGCTGCGATATCGGCGAGCAGCTCCCATTTAGGGGATGGGCTGGTTGCCAGCCCGGCTGTGCGTTCACAAATCTCCCGTAGACCCTCCAGGTTGCCCTCAGATGCCATTTGCAGCGCCAGAGCGGTGTGGAAGTTCAGGGCGGCAGAAAAATCGGGGAGTTCCCCATGCGCCGTAATCTGCCGGGCGAGCTCCTGGGTGTGTGCCAGGGCTTTCAATTGAGGTCTGGTGGAGCCGTAAAGATTCGCCTCCTTCAGGCGCAACTGCTCAAGTTGAGGGCGTTCCACTTCGTATAATTGGAGTAATCTCTCCTTGATCGCCATCATCGCGGTCGAGGAAGGGGTTGAGGGGGCGACATCCTGATTCCAATCAAGGAGGGTATATAAATTCGGGTCGGTCTCGCGGATGAAATTGCCCAACTCTTGAATGAACTGGTAATGATCGTCGTTGCGTGAGTATCGCCGGTCTTTGGTAGCCCCGTCTTGCTCCAGAAACTGGCTGTTCCCCCAGTCAATGAAGCTCAGACGCGCCTTTTGCGGATCCCAATAAAGATGTTCAGGTTTGATGTCGTTCCAGATGACGCCGAAGCGTGCTTTACCGTCCTGTTTGATATCGCAGGTGTGGATCGTTTCCAACAGGGTGATCGTCCCCAGTAAAATCCGCACCAGCAGAGGCTGAGGGATGGTATCCAGTTTGCTTAGAGACGAGAGAAAGAAATCCTCGCGGATGGAGGCTGGCGCGCTCATCCCATCTGCGCGCCCAAAGCGGGTCACCTGCCGGAGGAAGCTGAGATCATACCCGGACGCCCTTTCGATAATAATGAAGAACTTATCACTATATCCTTCTTCTTGTTGGCTTTGGTCAAGCAGACGGGGGATATGGAGTTGGGCGCCCAGCTTGGGCAAAGAAAGGGCGTTTAATGCCTGGAGGATGTTCGCCTCATTGCTTATCTGGTTTGCCTGACGAAATATGTCGCTGAAATAGGCGTTGCTGACCGGACGTTTGAGGATTGCAAGGTTTCCTTCGAGAAACGATTGCACCAGATATACTTCCCCCGCATCCCCCTCCCCCAATTTCTCTAGCAGCTTCCATGTGTAACGCTGACCGCTGACGGTTTTGCCTGAATTCATTCTGATCCGTTCGAGTAAAATCTCGCTGTTAGGCGCGAGGATTTTGATATTTCATGGCTCCTGTGCATGGTGGAGTTCATCGTTTTTGCCAGAGTGCTCACGAGTTGTAATTATAACGATTTATGGACGACTGGGTGAAATTTCAAAGATATTGAAAAAACATGGCTGGTTCGTTTGACGTGCTGGCAGGAAGCGGGCAATTTTATCCCCTTCCGTGGATAAATGCTGATATCTGTGCCATAATACTATCAGGGCAACGGTCTTGTCTCCGAATCCTCGGTAAATCTTAACCAGGGAGGTGGCTTGTGGAAAAGATTGACCTGCGCAAAAAGTATAAACACCTCTACCAACCTTCGACGAAATTCGTGGAGTTGGTGGAGGTGCCGATGTTCAAGTTTGCCATGATTGATGGGGAGATCGAGACAGGACATGCTCCTGGCGACTCGTCAGAGTTTCAAACCGCGATGGAAGCGCTTTACGGTATCTCTTACACACTCAAGTTCATGTCGAAACTGCGCAAGGATCATCCCATTGATTATCCGGTGATGGCGCTAGAAGGCTTGTGGTGGGTGGAGGGGGCAGAGTTTGATATCACCCAACCCGAAGGATGGAAATATACCTTGATGATCATGCAACCCGATCACATCACGCCTGAAATGTATCAGGAAGCTTTAGCTCAGTTGCGTAAGAAGCGCGGCGATAAACCGGCATTTGCAAAAATGCGCCTGGAAAGGTTTGAGGAAGGCACCTGTATCCAGGTCATGCACGTTGGACCCTACCCTGAGGAGGCGGCGACGATTGACCGGATGAAGGCGTTTGCCCAAGACAAGGGTTATCAATTCCACGGCAGGCATCATGAGATTTACATCGGAGATCCCAGGCGCGCCCAGCCCGAAAAGCTGAAAACCATCCTGCGCCATCCGGTCCTGATTTAGCTTATGTTGAGTTCATGGAGGCTTTAATGTCCTGGATGGATCGTCTGAATGGAAACCCGCTTCCCTGGCTGTTGGAGACTGAGGAGGTGGGGGCGCGCTATTTAGTCATGAAAGAACTCCTGGATTTACCCGAAAACGACCCTGACTATTTGGTCGCCAGAGAAAACGCTCACCAAAGGGGTCCAATTGCCGACATCCTGATGCAAATGAACTCAGATGGATATTGGGCAGAGCCGGGACCTGGATATCACCCCAAATACTTTTCCACGGTCTGGTCTATCATCCTTCTGGCGCAATTAGGCGCATCGGCTGCCATGGATGAACGTATCGCCAGGGCTTGCGCATATTTGCTGGATCATAGTCTGGCAGCGGGGGGACAGTTTGGCATCAGCGGCGCCCCCTCCGCAACGGTGGATTGCCTTCAGGGCAATCTGTGCGCTGCCTTGTTGGATTTGGGTTATCAGGATGACCGCCTGGATATCGCTTTTGAATGGATGGCTCGCACAGTAACCGGCGAGGGTTTAGCCCCAGCTACAGATCGGCAGGCGCCCCTGCGATATTACGCCGGTAATTGTGGTCCGAATTTCGCCTGTGGGGCGAATAATAAATTGCCCTGCGCCTGGGGTGGGACCAAGGTGATGCTGGCTTTCAGCAAGTTGCCAAAAGAGAGGCGCACGCCGCTGATTGAGCGAGCGATTAGCCAGGGTATTCAATTTCTGCTCAGCACCGACCCGGCAAAAGCGGATTATCCGAGCGGTTACAGCGCCAAACCCAGTGGGAATTGGTGGAAGTTTGGCTTTCCGGTCTTCTATATCACCGATATTTTACAAATTTTAGAAGCTCTGGTAGGCTTGGGTTTTGGTGGAGACGCACGTCTGGAGAACGCTTTGACTCTGGTTCTCAATAAACAAGACTCACAGGGTCGTTGGACTTTGGACTATGATTATGCGGGGAAGACCTGGGTGAGTTTTGGGGTCAAGAAACAACCCAACAAATGGGTGACCATACGCGCCTTGAAGGTTTTGGGGTCGGTTGATTGAGCGGAGTGGAAAGCAGTGGATGATTTAATTCAGTGGTTGTTGGATTCTCCTGAACCCTGGACGCGCTACCGCACCCTGGTTGATTTAATGTCGCTGACTGAAAACAACCCGGAGGTGGTCAGATGCAGGTCCGAAATGGTTAATCACCCCCAGGTAAAGTCGCTGATAGATAATGCCCGGGAGTGGGGCGGGCGCGCTCTCAAACGGCATAATGACGCCAGTCACCCCCTCTACGCCCTCAGCACCCTGGCGGATTTTGGGATAAAGGGCGATGACCCTGGCATGACAGAGGTTATCAGTAAAGTCCTTGCGCATCAATCGCCGGAGGGCGCATTCCTGACCCCGCTCTTTATCCCCAAAGCGTTTGGCGGTCCAGATACGGATATCTGGACATGGGTGGCTTGCGATGCTCCCACCTTACTTTATGCTTTACTGGCAATGGGTCTTGAGGCTGAACCCGCAGTCCAAAAGGCGGGGGAACATCTGGTACAACTGGCAAATGATATCGGATATCGCTGCAGCGCAGCCGCCGAATTAGGACGATTCAGGGGACCGGGCAAGCGAGAAGACCCTTGCCCCATTGCCAATGTATATGCGTTGAAAGCTTTAGCTCATCTGCCCCAATACCTGGACAGTTCTGCTTCACGGGCTGGCGCGGAGATGCTTTTGCGCCATTGGGAGAATCAAAGGAAGAAAAAATACTATCTCTTTGGGATTGGCACCGACTTTCGTAAGCTGAAGTACCCCTTTGTCTGGTACGACATCTTGCATGTCTGCGATGTGCTTAGCCGATTTGCGTTTGTCCACGCCGACCCGCGTTTCACGGACCTTTTAGATGTGGTGGTGTCGCAGGCAGACGCTGAGGGCAGATACACCGCCGGTTCGATGTATCAGGCATGGAAGGGCTGGTCATTCTCTGACAAGAGATCCCCCTCACCGTGGTTGACTTACCTGGTGCTTAGAGTACAAAAACGGGTGGATGCTGGAATGAAATAATCTGAATGATGATAATATGGTCTATTTTTAAGCAGGAAGAAATCCCCACACAGAAGGATGTGACAATGATTGCCTGGCTGAATTTAAGTTGTTTATTGTTTTCGGCTTTGCTATTTCTCTACTTTTACGTGCGCAGCGTCAGCCCTGCCGGACGCAGGATGGTGATCGGAGCTCAGGCTTTTGAGATCTGCGGGCGGGAGAGAGTAGTTGCTTTCGTCTTTGAATTATTGGTCACATTGAATTATGTTGTTTACCGTTTCTTCCCCATCGCGACCCGTTTGCCGCGCCAGTTTCCCTGGTCTTGGGGGATATCCATCCTCATTGCCCTGGCAATAGCCGTGCCTGCCGTGTCTTTGATGGTCAAGGGTTTACGTGCGGCTGGAGAAGAGACCTTTTTCCCGCAGGAAGGGCAGGCTTTGTTCGGGGGAATCTATGAACGCATGCGCCACCCACAGGCTGTTGGCGAAGTGTTGTTGTGGTGGGTGATCGCCTTTCTATTGCACTCCCCCTTTCTGGCGCTCATCTCATTTATTTTTATTCCCTTATACCTGGTAATGTGTTGGGCGGAAGAGCAGGACCTCCTGCTACGCTTTGGCGAGGATTATGCCGCATACTGTCGCAAAACAGGCGCCTTCATCCCAAAACGGCAGAGCTGACTGCTATAGGGGCAATTTTGCCAACGCTTCCCGGATGCGCTTCAGGGCTTCCCGGATATTCTGAATTGAATTGGCAAAACACAGCCTCAAGTAGCCCTCGCCAAATTTACCGAAAGAGGTCCCTGGCAGCAAGGCGACGCCAGCCTCTTCGAGCAAGTATTCAGCCAGCCAATCCGAGCTATGCCCAAAATGGCTGATATTCGGGAAGGCGTAAAACGCGCCCTGGGGCAGGCGACACCTCACCCCTGGAATCTGGTTCAGTCCCTCAACCAGCACGTCCCGACGCTGGCGGTATGCGGCGATCACTGCCTCAACCTGTTCCTGAGAGCCGTTGATCGCCTCAAGCCCGGCGATTTGGGTGAAACTGGCGGTGCAACCTACCGAATGGGTCAACAGCAGTTCCACCCGCTCAGCCAATGGTTTTGGCATGATGCCATACCCTAAACGCCAGCCGGTCATGGCGTAAGTCTTGGAGAAGCCATCGCAAATGATGGTGCGCTCTGCCATGCCCGGCAGGGAAGCGATGCTGGGGGCAGGCGACTCATACACCAACCGGGCGTAAATTTCGTCCGAGAGGACCCAGATATCTCGTTCCTGCGCCACTGCTGCAATGTGTTCCAGGGCGGAGAGCGGCATCACTCCCCCGGTAGGGTTGCCTGGCGAATTGAGTGCAATCATACGCGTGCGCTCGTTCACCAATCGGTCAAATGCTTCCAGGTCGAATGAGAAATCAGCCTCTTCACGCAGAGGCACGGGCACGGGTATTCCGCCCGCCACCTCGATCATGGCGGGATAGGTTGGAAAACCCGGGTCGGGGTAGATCACCTCATCCCCTGGGCGCACCAATGCCAGGGTGGGGAAGAAAAGCGCCGGTTTAGCGCCCGGACCGACGACAACTTGCTCCGCCTCGATCGGGAAGCCCCTGCGACGAGAGGCGTCGGCGGCGATGGCTTGGCGCAACTCAGGAATGCCCGCCGAGGGGGTGTAGCGGGTGTAGCCTTCCTGGATGGCGCGTACGCCTGCCTGGACGATATTTTCGAAAGTGGGCGAGTCTGGTTGCCCGATTTCCAGGTGAATAATGTCGCGCCCGGCTGCTTCCAATGCCTGGGCACGCCCAAGCATATAATATGCGCCCTCTGGAACCAGTCCGGCAACCCGATCGGCAAAATCCATCATGTGCGACTCTCTTGCTGAATCTGATGAAAATGGGTCATTTGCATTTTGGTGCAATCCTGATCAATGTTTAGCTGGCTGCCAGAGCGAGTATATCGTAAGAACCCAGTTGAAGATCGCCGGTGGGGATTGGGATATTGTGAAGTAAATTGTGGTAATGGTAACCAAGTCCGTAAATCCGCAGCAGATTGGCGGGCAGGGTTTGTTCCTGCTCACTAAAATTGGCAAAGACCAAAACCCGCTGGTTGCCGGCGATGCGCACAAAGCCCAGCACATGCGGGTTGCCGGTGTCAATCACCTGCATTTCCTGCCCGGCAAAGGCGGGGTGTTGTTGGCGCAGTTGAATCAGCTTGTGCAATTTTTGATAGATGCGCCCCTCGATGGTGGTGGGGTCTGATCGGCGGGTGTACTTTTGCCAGTCTGCGCGCGGTCGGTGCACCCAGCGACTGTCGTCGGCGTAATCGGGATTATCGCGGTAACTGTAATCGTTGAGCGTGCCGATTTCGTCGCCTAAATAGATCAATGGGATACCGCCGATGGTGAGGATGATGGTGTGGAGCAGCAGGATGCGCCGAATCGCCAGCTCGACCTCGACCTCGGTTTCCTCCAGAAGCGCTTTCTCCAGCCCTGCCAGGGAGGCGCAAGTACCGGAGATGCGCGCATCCCCGGTTTTGGGGTTTTCCTGGAAAGGTAACCCGCGGGCAAAGCTTCCCTCAAAACGACCGGTATAGAATGCATTCAAGAACTTGCGGTGATCGTAGCCATTGATGTGCAGGCGGGCAGCGTCTTCATCGGAAAAGGTCCAGCCGATATCGTCGTGGCAGCGGACATAATTCACCCAGGCGCACTCACGCTGTATCTTGAAGCGCTCGCGCAATGCCTGGCTGAGCAAAGTGATCTTGCGGGTGGCGAGGGATTCCCATAACAACGCCATCAGGAGGGGATTATAGGAGAGCTGACATTCGTCTGGTCTGATATATCTCGCCACTTCGTCGGGATGGACGATGGCTTCGGATTTGAAGAGCAATAGGGGTGCAGCAATCCGGGCGACGGCGTTGAACGCCTGGATGATCCAGTGCGCCTGAGGCAGGTTCTCGCAGTTTGTGCCCAGTTCTTTCCAGACAAAAGCCACCGCGTCCAGGCGCAGCACCTCCACGCCTTGATTGGCGAGGAAGAGCATCTCTTCAGCCATGCGGTTGAAAACCTCGGGATTGGCGTAGTTCAAATCCCACTGGTAGGAATGGAAAGTCGTCCAGACCCATTGACCGATTTCCGGGAAGTAGGTGAAGGCGCCGGGATGCTCATCGGGGAAAATCTCGCGCAGATGCTTTTCGTATTCGTCCGGCATCTTGCGGTCTGGGAACATGCGGTAGTAATCTTGATAATCCTTATCCCCGGCTATGGCTTTCAACGCCCATTCGTGCTCGTTTGAGGTGTGGTTGAACACCAGGTCCACCACCAGGCTGATGCCATTTTGTCGCAGGGCGCGGGATAGCTCTGCCAGTTGGTCCATGGTGCCCAATCTCGGATTGACTTCTCGGTAGCTGCTGACAGCATAGCCTCCATCGTTTTCACCCTCTGGAACGCGGAAGAGCGGCATGAGGTGCAGGTAAGTTAAGCCCAGTTCTTTGAAATAGGGAATTTTGTGCTGGATGCCCTCAAGGTTGTCTGCAAACAAGTCAACATAACAGACCCCGCCCAGCATCTGATTGGACTGGAACCAACCGGGATTGTTCTCGCGTTGTTGGTCCAGCGCCTTCAAATCAGCCGGGCGTTCAAGCCACATCCGCGCCAGGGTAAAGAGTAAATCCTCCAGGTGGTAGAAGAAATCGTAACGATCAGCATACAGGCGATAGTAAAGCTCAAACAGACGGGGGAAGTTCTCTTCCAACCGTCTGATGAAGGACTTCCATGCCTCAGGTTGTTTCGCGGCTGAGCGAGAAAAGCGTCGTTCCAGGCGCGGTAGCAAACGGTTCAGGGTCGTCTGGGTCTGACGAGGGGTGGGGGAGGAGGGGTTGGTTGAGGAGGGAGTATTCATAGGCGTTATTCTGATGGAGGAAAATCAGGCGTTCTTGGGTGGGGCGGTGGTGCCGCGCACCACAAGTTCGGTAGGCATCACTTCACAGACAGGTTGTGAGTCTGGATCATCCAGGATTTCCAACAGCAGGTCAATCCCGCGTTCTCCAGTTTTGAACAATAGCTGGCGGATTGTGGTTAAACCAAGGTATTCTGCCACCTCGATATCATCATAACCGATGATCGAGAGGTCTTGCGGGACATGCAAGCCAAGCTCGCGGGCTGCCTGTAAGACGCCCATCGCCTGGGTATCGCTGGCGGCAAAGATGGCGGTGGGCGGTTGGGGGAGGGTGAGCAACTCCAGCGCCATCTGATATGCCTGGGCGCGCCCATGCTCACCCTGGCGATGATATTCTGGGATAAAAGGTATGCCCGCTTCATCCAGGCATTGGCGGTAACCCTGATAACGGTCGCGGCTGGAGGTGAAGTTGAGCGGATGAACTAAATAATCGCTGATGTAGCCAATTCGGCGATGACCCAGCTCGATCAGAAATTGAGTCGCCTGGCGCCCTCCCTGAACATCGTCAACAATCACCCGATTCAACATGCTAAGCGAAGGATGATTGGCGTCAACCAGCACAATCGGTATGCCCGCGTGCAGCAGGTAGGGGATGTCTTCGTTGCGGGGCGAGAGCGAAATGATGATGACCCCATCGGTTCTTTCTCGGCGCGGGATCTGGCGCATGTAGGTATCTCGCTGCAGGGTGTTCTCAACGTTGTAGATGATCAGGTCGTAGTCGCTTTCAGCGACTTTGCTTTGGATGCCCCGCAGACGTTCGATCTCTGCCGGGCGGGTGAAGAAGGGCACGATGACGGCGATGGTGAGAGTCTTGCCCAGCGAAAGGCGGCGGGCTGTCGGGTTGGGGACGTAGTTGAGCTCCTCGATCACCTCCAGCACTCTTTGGCGAGTGACTTCACTGACCAGAGGGCTGCCGTTGATAACCCGGGAGACGGTGCCCAAGCCAACCCCGGCTTTCCTGGCGACATCTCGAATGGTGGCGGTTTTCATCGCTCGATTCGCTTTAGCCAGAGGAACTGATACGGTCGTAGGGTCAGATGCAGTTGCCCATTGAGAGGTTGATAAGGCTCGTTCGTCGAAGCCAGGTCAACAAATGGGACATCCCCCTCGGGACCGACCAGGAGCGAGACGCTATGGCTCGCATGGGAGAGATTGTTCACAATGAGCATCTGTTCTCTCCCGTAGGTACGCCAATAAGCTGCCACTGCCGGCGAGCCGCTCTCCGCCCACTTAAAATCGCCCCAACCTAACACGGGGTGCGCTTTACGCAAAGAGATCATCCGGCGGAGCCGGTTCCAGAGCGACTGTGGGTCGTTGCGTTGGGCTTCTACATTGACATCTTCTGGTCCGTAGGGTGAGTGTTGAATCACCGGCGCATAGAGCTGATCAGGACTGGCTTGAGAGAAACCGGCGTTCACCCCCGTGCTCCATTGCATCGGGGTGCGCACGCCGTTGCGATCTGGCAAGCGGATGTTGTCTCCCATGCCGATTTCATCCCCGTAATAGATGATAGGCGAACCGGGCAGTGTGAACAGTAATGAGTTTGCCAGCTCGATCTTCCGCCGATCGTTATCCAGCAAGGGCGCCAGGCGGCGGCGGATGCCCAGGTTGAGGCGCATGGCAGGCTCAGGAGCGTACTGCTCCCACATCCACTGCCGCTCGTCTTCGGTGACCATCTCCAGAGTCAGCTCATCGTGATTGCGCAGAAAGATACACCACTGGCACTCATCCGGGATGGGCGGGGTGCGCTCCAGGATCCAGACCAGGTCGGATTTATCCTCCTTTTTCAAAGCCATGTAGATGCGCGGCATGACCGGAAAGTGAAAGCCCATCTGGAATTCGTCGCCATCCCCGAAATAAGGGCGCACGTCTGAGGGCCACTGGTTGGCTTCACATAAGAGGATTTTGCCGGGGAAGTTCTCGTCTATGAAACGGCGCAGGCGTTTCAGATAGGCGTGAGTCTCCGGCAAATTTTCACAATTGGTGCCTTCTCGCTCGAAGAGGTATGGCACGGCGTCTGCCCGGAAGCCATCTATGCCCATCTCCAGCCAGAAGCGGGCGATGTTGAACATCTCCTGCTGGACAGCGGGATTGTCGTAATTTAAATCTGGCTGGGAGGAGTAAAAACGATGCCAGTAATACTGCCGGGCTTTTTCGTCCCAGGTCCAGTTAGAGGTCTCGGTATCCAGGAAGATGATGCGGGCGTCTTTGTATTTCTGATCAGTGTCGCTCCATACGTAGTAGTGCCGATAGGGTGAGGCAGGGTCCGAACGAGCAGCCTGAAACCAGGGGTGCTGGTCGGAGGTGTGGTTAAGTACCAGGTCGGCGATCAGGCGCATGCCGCGCGCGTGCACCTCCTTCAACAGCGACTTAAAATCATCCAGATTGCCATAAGTCTCCAACACGTTGTAATAATCGGAAATATCATATCCATCGTCTTTGAGTGGAGAGGGGTAAATTGGCAAGAGCCACAGGCAGTCCACGCCCAGGTCTTGCAGATAATCCAACTTCTGCGTTAAGCCGCGCAGGTCGCCATGACCATCGCCATTGCTGTCGTAGAAAGCGCGCACATAGACTTCATAGAAGATAGCGTTTTTGTACCAGAGTGAATTTTTCATCATGCTTGCTATTTGATACTTCGCATTTATTTGGAGAGTTTCGGTTTGATGAGTGGCAGGTTATTCCTTTGCCACTTCAGGCATCTCTGAGATCGGCTTGGGAAACCGGAGTAGCAAACCGATAGCAATGCTGGTGATCACACCAACCACGACACCGGTAAGCAGGATGCCGGGTAGAAATGCCAGACCACTCGTCCAGGCGACAATGTTGATGATAATCCACCAACCTGCCAGATAGACCTGACGGCGCAGGATAATCCATTGGGCGGTGCCAGTGGTGACGCCAATCACCAATCCTGCCAGAAAATCCATCCCCGCAGGTATGGCGAACTTGCTGATGGTTGATCCCAACAACCAACCCAGGGTAGTGGCAATGATCCATTGCCAGGATTTTCGCAGATTATGTTGCACGACCAGCCACTGAAGAAGCCCCAGGGCAAGTCCAATGGTCACGAACGCCAGGTTGGGTAGTAGAAAATTGCCCAGCACCCAGCCCACTGTAGTTGCCATGATCCATTGGAACCACAATCCCCAATCGAAGGGCAGCACGTTAGACTCAGACATATATCCCTGAAAATAACAACATCAAACCTCTCCGACCACTCAAAGGACTTGAGGCGGTATCTCCCAGCCGCGCTAACCATGCTGGTCACAACACCTGAGCTATCGTTTCAATACGGTCGTCTGATGATTTTTCCGATCTAACCTTTCACAGAACCAGCCAGCAAGCCGCGGACGAAATAACGTTGCAGGGCGATGAAAACGACCAGGGGCAGGATCATGGTGAAAAATGCACCCGCTGTTAGCAATTGCCAGTCATTGCCAAAAGTGCCTGTCAGGTCCGCCAGCCGTTGGGTGACAACTTTATAAGAGGGATCAACGCCGAGGAATGTCAGCGCAACCAGGTAGTCGTTCCACACCCACAGGAACTGAAAGATCGCAAAGGATGCCAGCGCAGGAACCGAGAGTGGCAAAACCAGGCGAGTGAAGACTGTGAATGGTGAAGCGCCATCAATAAACGCCGACTCCAGAGTTTCACGCGGCAGCGTGCTGATATAGTTATAGAGCAGATAGGTTGCCAGTGCCAGACCAAAACCGGTATGCGCCAGCCACACTGCCAGGAAGGTACCGTTCAAACCCAAGGTGTTGTAATCTCGCAGGATGGGTACCAGGGCAATTTGCAGCGGGACGACCAACAAGCCTACGATAAGGATGAACAGCAGCCGTCTGCCGGGGAAGTGCATCCAGGCGAAGGCGTAGGCAGCAAAGGCGGCGATCAAGATGGGGATGATGGTGGAGGGGATCGAGACGGCGAGGCTGTTGATAAACGCCTGGGTCATGTTCTGCCCGGGGATAGTTTCGGTAGTCCCATCGGGATTTTGGATTACCACGTTGGTTGGCGCGAGTATCTGCTTATAGTTCTCAAGTGTGAAATTCCATTTGACAGTCCATTTCAGTCTCTGCACTTCGATCTGTCCGAGACGCTTGTTGCCCACCCAGGTGACGCGTGTATCTCCATCCGGAGATGTGATTCCGGCTCGCAGTTGTTCGAAGGTCCCCTGCACACCTTCCACTGACATCACGCGGTCTGGGTCCAGATTCAATGATTTGGGGTCAATCACCGCCTCAGTGACCCATTCGCGATGGGGAAATATCATCCACCACCCCGAAGACTGAATATCGAAGCGAGTGCGAAACGAGGAGACAAATAAACCGAGCGTTGGTATGCTCCAGATGATGACCAGGAGCAATAATGCGCCATTGACAAGAAGAAATCCGGTCCATCGTTTCTTTTTCATCTCAAAATGCCTCCGTTTGTCTGAACTGGCGCAAGTTGTATATCATCACAGGGATAACGGCGATCAGGAGAACGATGGCAATGGCTGAACCGATCCCTGAATTGCGAGCGGTAAACGAGGCGCGGTAAAACTGGGTGGCGATCACGTGGGTGCCGAATTGCCCGCCGGTCATCACCCACACCACATCGAAAATCTTGAGAGTGAATATCACGACCGTCGTCCAGACTGTGATGATGGTGCCCATGATATAAGGGATCATAATGCGGAAAAAGGATTGGACTTCGGTGGCGCCGTCCACTCGAGCCGCTTCCAGGATTTCTTCGGGGATGCCTTTCAGCGCTGCCGAGAATAACACCATGGAGTAGCCAGTTTGCAACCAGATGACGATCACGATCAGGAACAGGTTATTCCAGGGTGCGATGGCGACCCATTTATCCCATGGGTGCGGTTGCCCGCCCAGAGCGACGGTGATGGCGTTCAGTACGCCGATTTGAGGTGATTCGATGGGTCGGGTAACGTACATAAAGTTCCAGATTACGCTTGCGCCTACAAAAGAAATTGCCATGGGCAGGAAGATCAGCGATTTGGCAACTCGTTCAAACTTACTACGGTCGGCGAGCACGGCGATTAATAAGCCAAAGATCACTGAGAAAGTGCTGCCAAAAGCAATCCACATCAGGTTATTGCGAATAGCTTCTTGCAGCAACCTTTCAGAGAAAAGAGCAATGTAGTTGCTCAAACCGACAAATTGAGGGCTTTGTAGAGCTTCGATGATGTTTGCCCCTCTTGGCGGACCGTCGCGACCGAACAGACTGAGCCAAAAGGTGCGCACGACCGGAAAAGCCAGGTACCAGAACAGGATAGCTATCGCTGGTCCGACGAAGACAAAGGGCTGCAATCGCTCCGTCCATTGATCTGGCATGCGTTCTACAATGCCGTTAAAGACCCAGTAGAGGAGCGCTACCCCTCCCACACCCCAGACAATCGCTACCGAAGCAATCACCCAACGGGCTGCATTGCTATCGCGCAAGAATATAAAACCGGCATAGATTACTGCGAAAGCGATCAGGGGGATGATTACAGCAATAAACACACGACCGAGCCAGGCAATGAAAGCGGCGCCTGCGCCTATCGGGCGTTCTTCAGACGACATAAGTTTAGCCATCGAGCACATCTCCTCGGAAAGGCTGCCAGCCCTTCAGAACTGGCAGCCTTTCCAAAAAACAATACTGAGGTTATCTTGGCCAGGAGGCGTCGATTTCCTTGAGGACGGTGTCGAGGTCGGCGGCGCCGGAGACGTAGTCGACCATACCGGTCCAGAAGAAGCCGGAGCCGACTTCGGCGGGCATGAGGTCGGAGGCGTC
>FWPV01004730.1_pt1 | contig 28204 bp, 26 predicted proteins | sample 2228371 | NCBI WGS metagenome assembly FWPV01 (sample SAMEA103939776, study PRJEB20133) | metagenome
TATATTTAATAAAGATAAATAATTTTTTAAGTCTTAAATCAACTTTAATCGATAAGAATTAAATGAATTAAGCGGATCAATGTATGCGTCTAGCTTTGGTTTACGATAGGATTAATAAGTTTGGCGGAGCAGAGAGAATTTTACTTGCTCTTCATGAAATCTGGCCAGATGCCCCTTTGTATACTGCTGTTTATGATTGTAATAAAGCCAGATGGGCAAAAGTATTTAATATAAAACCATCGTGTTTGAGATATTTTCCTTTTTTAAATTCTAGACATGAGATATTGCCATTAATTACACCTTTAATTTTCGAGTCGTTTAATTTTAATGATTTTGATGTTGTTTTAACTATTACTTCTTCCGATGCTAAAGGAATAATTACTAAAAAAAACACACTTCATATTTGTTATTGCCTTACACCGACAAGATATCTTTGGAGCGGTTATTGGAATTATTATCGTGAACCAGGCATAAATAATTTTAATTCTTTGGCTAGGATGTCGTTAAAATTATTTAATAGATCTTTAAGACATTGGGATTATTTATCAGCACAAAGACCAGATTATTACTTGGCTATTTCTCATACGGTAGCGGAGAGAATACGCAAATATTACAATAGAAAAGCAGAGATCATATATCCCCCTGTAAATCTTTCGAAGTTTAAATTAAATAAAAATTTACACAAAAGTGATCAAAAATATTATCTGATTGTTTCTAGATTAGTTTCTTATAAGAATATTGATTACGTTATTAAAAGTTTCAATCGGTTGGGTTGGAATTTAAAGATTATCGGCGATGGATTAGACAGAGATCGACTTAAGAAAATGGCTAAAGCGAATATAGAGTTTATCGCTGATAATTTGACAGACGAAAAACTTTGTTGTTATTATCAAAATTGTAAAGCATTAATTTTTCCTGGGGAAGAAGATTTCGGTTTGACAGCAGTTGAAGCACAAGCCTGTGGCAGACCTGTTATTGCTTATAATAGAGGTGGAGTTCGAGAAAGCGTCATTGCTGGCGTAAGTGGGGAATTATATGACTATCCTACAGAGGATTCCTTAATTTCTATTTTAAAAATATTTCAGCAAAAGCACTATTCGCCTGAAAATTGTCGAAACAATGCAAAAAAGTTTTCTCAAAGTTTATTTCAAAAAAAAATAAAAAAAAAGATTGAGAATTATTGGTATAATTGGAAATTAAATTTATGAAAGCAATAATTTTTGCAGGGGGAGTAGGTACTAGACTTTGGCCTCTGTCAAGAAAACAGTCACCTAAACAATTCGAGTCAGTTATAGGAGAAAAATCAACTCTTCAAGTTACAGTGGAAAAGCTTCTTTCAGATTTCAATTGGCGAGATATATATATCGCTACTAACGAAGAATATAAGTCTTTGGTGTTAAAACAATTACCAAAGATAATTGAGAAAAATATTATTACTGAACCGGAGAGAAAAGATGTCGGTCCGGCGGTGGGACTGGCTACAGCTATTCTTTATAAACACTTTCCAAATACTCCGACAATTATATTATGGAGCGATCATATAATAAAAAAACAGCAGCTATTTACTGAAACTTTGAAGATTTGTGCTAAAGTTATCTCTGATAATAAATACAAGATAATTTTCGTCAGTCAAAAACCAAGATTTGCTAGTCAGAATTTAGGCTGGATCAAGCATGGAAAAGTGATTTTCAACAAAAAAAATATTAAATTTTATTCTTTTGAAAATTTTATTTATAGACCATCATTAGAGACGGCTAATCAATTCTTTCGGGATGGGAATTACTCATGGAATGTAGGGTATTTTGTTACTACACCCCATTTTCTTTGGCAGTCTTTTCAAAAATATCAGCCCGAAATTTTTGCTGGCATGCGGGAAATTTACAATTCTTTAACAAGTAAAAAATTTGATTATGTTAAAAGAAAGGTATATTCATCTTTTCCTAAACTATCTTTTGATAATGCTATTTTGGAGAAAATTGAGAAAAATTGCGCTTTAGTTGTTACCCAAGATTTTCAATGGAGTGATATTGGTGCTTGGGAAGCTCTTAAAGAAGCATTACAGACATCTCCTGAACAAAATGTTATCAAAGGAAAAGTTTTGATTACCGATACCAGAGACTCTTTAGTCTATAACTTTACAAATCAATTATTAGTGACTATTGATATTGATGGACTATTGGTAATAAATACTCCTGATGTAGTTTTAGTTTGTCATAAAAATTCAGTTCCGAAAATAAAAAAATTAGTCGAAGGACTAGAAAATACAGAAAATGGACATCTAGTATAAAATATGAGTATTTTTTCTGGTGAAACATATGATCGATATTTAAAACGTATTCTTGATATAGTTTTGTCTTTATTTCTAATTTTTTTCTTTTCTCCGCTATTTTTATTTATTGCTTTATTGATTAAATTCGACTCGGCTGGCCCTATTTTTGCTGATACACCAGAAAGAGTTGGAAGAAAAGGGAAATTATTTAAAATGTATAAGTTCCGTTCAATGATTGAAAACGCTCATATGCTACTTCGAAAAGATCCAAAATTGAGATTCTTATATGAACAATATAAAAGAAACAGTTATAAATTAAAAAAAGATCCTAGGGTAACAAAATTGGGAAGATTTTTAAGAAAGCATTCAATTGATGAGATACCTCAACTTATTAATGTTTTGAAGGGAGAAATGAGCTTAGTTGGTCCAAGAGCTTATTACCCGGATGAGTTAGTTGATCAGCAAAAAAAATATCCTAATACAAAAAAGCTGGTAAGAAAAGTACTTTCTATCAAGCCTGGTATTACCGGGTATTGGCAAGTGTCTGGCAGATCAGAGGTAAATTTTGATAAAAGAATCGCCATGGATGCGGATTATGTAGATAATAGATCTTTATGGTATGATATGATAATTCTTTTTAAAACTCCTTGGGCAATGATAACTGGTAAAGGAGCAGTTTAACTATTATGTCTGGATTTAAAAAAATAGATCTTTCGTCTAACAAAGAATTACCAGTATCTTCTGGTAAGAAAAGAATGTCATTTAAGTATATAAAAGTGGCGATAGCGATCTTACTAGTTGTAATTATTTTTTTCTCTGCTGTTTTAATAACTCTTTTTTTTACGGGAAAAGAATTATATTTTTCCGCTCAAAAAACTGTAACAATTGGATTGGAAACCTATGATGCGGTAAAAAATCAAAATATTGAGAAAGCCACAGAGAAATTAGCAGAATTAAAAAATAGTTTATCGGAGATGGATAATAAATTAAAATCGCTATCTTGGTTTGGCATGATTCCTATAATTGGTGTTTATGAAAAGGATGCGGAACATATGCTAAAGGCATCAATTGCCGGAGTATCTGCAGCTAACATTGCGGTAGATACGCTTGTTCCTTATGCGGACTTATTAGGTTTAAAAGGAAAATCAACATTTGTGGCAGGTAGTGCTGACGAGAGGATTCAAACTGCGGTAGCTACTCTTGATAAAGTTACTCCTAGATTGGAGGAAATATCTCAACAATTAATTATAGTAGGGAAAGAATTAGATCAGGTAGACGCAGATAGATACCCACAAAAAATTGGTTCTATCTTTATAAGGAATAAAATAAAACTAGCAAAAGATCTTTTTTCTGAAAATGCGCAACTTTTCGCCGGAGCACAACCTTTACTTAAAAAAATTCCGGAGCTTTTAGGAACAAAAGATCCAAAGTCATATTTAGTCATATTTCAAAATGATGCTGAATTAAGAGCTACGGGAGGTTTTATTACTGCTTATGCTCTATTTAAAGTTGATAAAGGCAAGATGCAAGTAGTCAAAGCAGATGATATTTACAAGCTAGATCAAGCCAAAAAGAAGAAATATCCAGCTCCGTTAGCTATTTTGAAATATCATAAGAATGTAAATAATTTAGAATTGAGAGATAGCAATTTATCCCCAGATTTTAATGTTTCTATAAAAGATTTTGAAAAAATGTTAACTGAATCTATACCCGATTTTCCGAAATTTGATGGTGTTATAACTGTAGATACGCATGTTTTAGTTGAAAGTATTAAGATTTTAGGAGAATTTAATGTTTATGGAAGAATTTTTAATGCCGAAATTGACTCTCGTTGTGATTGTCCCAAAGCTATTTATGAATTGGAAGATTATTCTACTCGTCCAGTAGCTTATGTTCGTGAGGACAGAAAAGATATTATCGGAGTTTTGCTTTACCAAATAATGCAACGAGCTTTAGGCGTATCTCCTTCAAAATATTGGGGGAATCTTTTTCAGATGTTTCTTGAAGAGGCCAAGCAAAAGCATGTTCTTTTTTATTTTCATGATGAAGAAGCGCAAAAAGGAATTGAAGCTCTGAATTATGGAGGGAGAATAGTTCAATATAATAATGATTATCTTCATATAAACGATGTCAATTTCGCTGGAGCCAAATCCAACATGTTTATTAAGCAATCTGTAAAACAAGAGATAAATGCAGATAATAATGGCAAAATTACAAAGACTCTGGTAATAAATTATAAAAATCCAGCCCCCCCCAGCAACTGCAATTTAGAAGCAGGTCAACTATGTCTTAATGGCATTTTAAGAAATTGGATAAGGATATATGTGCCCAAAGGTTCAATACTTGTATCATTTAACGGATCAGAAAAAGAAACGGTTACTTATGAAGATTTAGATAAAACCGTATTTGAAGGCTTCTTTACCGTAAAACCACAGGGATCGACGCAATTGCAGATTAGCTATCGATTACCAGACAATATAAAGTTGAATTTTCCTTATAAGCTAATGATTCAAAAGCAGCCGGGAACAGACGCGCCCCAATACTCCCTTTATCTTAACGGAAAAGAAAAAGAGAATTTTGAGTTGAAATACGACAAAGAAATATTGTTCAAAAATTAAATGTCTAGAACGTATAAAATTGTGGGTATTGTATTAAAGAGAGTAAATTATAACGAGACAGATAAAATAATTTCTATTTATACAAAAGAATATGGCAAAATACTGCTTTTAGCCAAAGGAGTCAGAAAAATCAACAGCAGAAAAGCGCCTCATCTAGAACCTTTTTCCTTAATTAAAGCTTTTGTCGCTAAAGGCAAAACTTGGGATATTATTACTGAAGTGGAAACAGTAAGTGGATATTTTCGACTGCGAAAAGATTTAAAAAGAATTGCTTATGCGTATCAGATTGCTGAGATAATTGATAGGTTATGTTTGGAGCAGGAAGTTAGTCAAGTTATCTTCGAACAGGTAAAAAAAATATTTGATATTATTGATAAAAATAATTATCCTGAAATCAAAATTTATTTAGATTTATTTTATCTTAATCTACTTTGGGAGTTAGGCTATCTTCCTAGAGAAAATACTCTTACTAGTTCAGCTCTTGAGACATATCTACAGCAAATAATGGAAAAAAAGATAAGAAGTAAAGCTCTACTGGATAGATTGTCATAAAATTTTTTCAATGTGTCTATAATTTATTTTTTTTGGTAGAATAAAATTTATGGATTTAATGGAAAAAATTGTCAGTTTATGTAAAAGAAGGGGATATATTTTTGCCGGAAGTGAAATTTATGGAGGTGTTTCTTCAATTTATGACTATGGTCATTATGGTGTTTTATTAAAAAGTAATATTAAGACATCTTGGTGGACAGAAAATGTACTTAAAAAAGAAAATATTATCGGACTTGATAGTGCGATTTTGATGAATCCTCGAGTATGGGAAGCATCCGGTCATGTATCTTCTTTTACTGATCCGCTGATAGAATGCAAATCATGTCATCAACGCTTTCGGGCAGACCATTTGTTTATGGGTAAATTCGGACAAGTAGAAACAATAGATGGCAGGCCAAAATGTCCCCAATGTAAAGGTGATTTAACAGAAGAAAAAAAATTTAATTTAATGTTTAAGACTCATATTGGACCAGTTGAGGATTCTACTTCACTGATTTATCTTAGACCCGAAACCGCTCAAGGAATTTTTGTTAATTTTAAGACTCTTGCCACCTCCTATAGTAAAAAAATTCCATTTGGAATAGCTCAAATTGGAAAAGCTTTCAGAAATGAAATAACGCCGGGTAATTTTACCTATAGAACGCGTGAATTTGAACAGATGGAAATTGAATTTTTTGTTCAGCCAGATACCGATAAGAAATGGCATCAATATTGGTTAGAAGAGAGAATTAATTGGTATTATAATTTAGGCATTAAAAAAGAACATTTGCGTCTTCGAGCCCACAGCAAAGATGAGTTGTCACACTATTCCAAGTCGACTTATGATATTGAATATCTTTTTCCATGGGGATGGGGTGAGTTGGAGGGAATAGCAAACAGAGGTGATTTTGATTTATCTCAGCATCAAAGATATTCTAAAAAGGATTTAACTTACTTTGATGAATCAACGAAAAAATCATTCCTTCCATATGTGATAGAACCTTCTGCAGGAGCAGATAGGACTTGCTTAGCATGTTTAATTGAAGCGTATTGCGAGGAAGGAAAAAGAGTAATCTTAAAATTGCATCCAAAATTATCTCCGGTCAAAATTGCTGTTTTTCCTTTGGTGTCAAATAAAAAAGAAATAGTAGATAAGGCAAGATTAATCTATAATAAACTTAAAGATCATTTCGTTACTGTTTGGGATGATCGGGGCAATATAGGGAAGAGATATTATGCCCAAGATGAGATAGGAACTCCTTGGTGTATAACGATTGATTATGATACCATTAAAGATGACACTGTTACGATTCGAGACAGAGACACCACGAAACAAGAAAGAAAAAATATCCAAGCATTAATAGAATATTTTAAGAAAAAATTGCAGATAATATAGATGAAAAAAATCATTATTTTGGTAGTCATTATTATTATTTTATTTATTACAGCTTTAGGGGCAAAATCCATAACTTCTCACAAAAATGAAACTGTCGAGGAGATGCCAACCCCAACAATAGCTTTGCCTACCATTTCTGCAGATGTAGCAGTTGATCTTAAAGCCAAAAATGATAATAAAATTGTAGCTTTGGAGATTAAAAATATTCCTTCGTCAGTGGAATCAATTGAATATGAACTTACCTATTTGACCGGATCAGGGCTTCCTCGCGGAGTGTTAGGGAAAATAAATACTAAAGGAGAAAATGAAATTTCTCGTGATGATATAGTGTTAGGAACTTGTAGCAGTGGTAAATGTGTTTATGACACAGGCGTGACATCAATAGATTTATCTCTTAAATTTAATTCAAAAGATGGTTCAAGTGCTATTTTTCAGAAAACATATCCTCTCTAATACAGTTTTATCTTCTCTTTCAAATTGCTACTTGTAAAGTTTTTTACTTCCTGATTCAAATAATTAATTAATATTGTATTCTTACATCTCTTTTTCCAAACTAACCTCTTGACAGATGTTTAATTTCGTAGCATTATGGTATAAAGTGGCATAAAATGGTGAAAAATGTAGAAAAAATATGTTTTTAGGCACATTTGAACCAAACTTAATGGATAAAGGCAGGATAGCCTTACCAAAAAAAATTCGCGAGCAGCTAGGTGGTGCTAGGTTAGTCTTGACAGTAGGTTTTGAAGAGTGTATTTTTGGTTTTTCCGAAAAAATGTGGGAAAAAGTAATTGAGCCAGAGCTTAGCAGGCCGCTTTTTTCTGATAAAGAAGGCAGAGATTTGCGCAGAAAGATGTGTGCAGAAGCTATCAATATAGAGTTAGACGCACAAGGGCGTTTTATTATTCCTCAAAAAATGATTGAGATGACTCATATTAAAGATGCTTTAGTGATTATTGGTGCAGGAGATCATTTTGAAATCTGGAGTAAAAAAAGTTGGGCGGAGTACCAGGCGAGATTGAAAGTAAGTAGATAGAATCAAACTGCCTATGATTTTATCGTCTTCTTTTCACTCGCCGGTACTTCTACCCGAAGTAATTTCAACTCTAGAGCCGATATCGGGTAACAAATATATTGACGCAACAATCGGAGGAGGAGGTTACACAAAAGAAATTCTAAAAAAAGGGGGGGGCGTTTTAGGAATAGATTTAGATCCAGAGGCTATAAAGCATGTAAGTAAAGTCTATAAGAGTTGGGACACTAAATATATCTTAGGAAAAGATTTGTTTCTGACTCAAGGTAATTATAAAAATATCGATCAGATCGCCAAAAAGTATAAATTTGAAAAAGTAGCCGGGATAATTTATGACTTGGGACTATCAACATATCAATTAGAGAGATCTAATAGAGGTTTTTCCTATAAAAGGGATGACCAGCTGGATATGAGATTTTTTCCAGGTCAAAAATTAACCGCTAAAAAAATTATTAATTCCTATTCAGAGGAAAAAATTTATGAGATTATTTCTGAATATTCTGAGGAAATCAATTCTCGGGCAATTGCTGCAGCTATTTTTCGCGCCCGTACCTTAAGAGGTCCTATTGTTCGAGTAAAACAACTAGTATCTGTTGTTGATAATATTTTAAAAAAGATTTATTCAGGAAGAAATAATTATGAGTATAAAAAAATTCGTGAAAGGACTTTAGCGAGAGTATTTCAAAGTTTACGTATCGCAGTTAATGATGAATTGAGCAATTTGTTAAATAGTTTGAAAAAGGCGATATATCTTTTATCTCCAAAGGGTAAAGTAATAGTGATAAGCTACCATTCGCTTGAGGATAGGATAGTAAAGTTGATATATAAGGAAGCGCAAAAGAAAGCTTTGATAACTATAGTTAATAAAAAACCAATTATGGCAGCAAGAGAGGAAATATTAACAAATTCAAAAGCTAAATCAGCAAAGATGCGAATAGCGGAAAAAATATGAAATTGCACTATTTTATTAAGATAATAAAAAGAAATATCCTATTTATTCTGATATTTTTTTGTGCTATAGCTCAAGTGATCATTCTAAATCATGACTCTACTTCAGGAGAAAAAATTTCTGCTATTCTAGTACAGATTGAGCAAACTGAAGAAGAAAATAACAAGTTAACGCAAAAAATTGCTTCCGCATCAGCTATAGCAGCTATTTCAGATAAAGTAAAAAAAATGGGTTTTGTTCAAAATACAACTACTGTCTCCTTAGTTTCTCCACTACCAATAGCTTTTTCAGCAAAGACTTCCTTATGATATGTACAAAAGGTTATATTTTGTTTTTATATGTTTTCTTTTTCTGTATATCATAGTCTGCGTACGACTTTTTTTTTGGCAAGTTATTTCTTTTGACACATTAAAAGGGTTAGCGGAAGGACAAACTTTAACTTCTTATACTATTCCTGCAAAAAGAGGAAAAATTTTTTCTTCCAATGGTAGTCCGTTAGTAATAAATCAGAAAGCTTTTACAGTTTATATTGAACCTGAAAAGATTAAAGAGAGGGAAAAAATAATTAAAATTCTTTCAACAGAATTAAATCTTTCTCAAGCATCAATATCAGCAAAATTGAGCATTCCAAATTTAAAATGGATTCCTATTGCAACAAAGGTCGAAGAAGAGAAAATACAAAATTTAAAAAAATATCAATTAGATGGACTTGGTTACGATGAGTTGTCAATTAGGTTTTATCCAGAAGCATCGATGGCGGCTCATCTATTAGGATTTGTAGGGAAAAATTATCTGGGTAGCGATCAAGGATATTTTGGTATAGAAGGTTTTTATGATGGTCAGCTTAGAGGAAGAGATGGTGTTAAAAAACAAGAGAAAGACGCTTTGGGAAATCCGATTCTTGCTGGAAAACATGACGAAATTCCTCCAGAAAATGGCCGTGATTTATATCTTACTATAGATAAAACAATCCAATTTATAGCAGAAAATAAACTTAAAGAAGGTATAGATAAATATCAGGCTTTAGGAGGAAGTGTAGTTATTTTGGATCCTTCTTCTGGAGCTATACTGGCTATGGCCTCATTTCCCTCATACAATCCATCAAAGTTCGAATTATATCCTATAGAGAATTATAAAAATCCTGTGATTACAAATTCTTATGAACCCGGTTCTACATTTAAAGTTCTTATTATGGCGGCTGCTTTTAATGAGGGAAAAATTGATTTGGAGACAAAATTCAATGAACAAGGGCCAATAGAGATAGGAGGTTATACTATAAATACCTGGAATCAGAAGTATCATGGGTTAATTAGCATGTCTCAGATTCTAGAGTATTCTTCTAATGTAGGCATGGTATTTATACAAAAGAAGATAGCCTCTGATATATTTTTAAAATATTTACATAATCTGGGTTTTGGGTATCCAACCGGAATTGATTTACAGGAAGAATCATCGCCAGAGCTTAGGCCAAAGAATAAATGGTATGAAATAGATTTCGCTACTGCCTCATTTGGTCAAGGAATAGCTGTTACTCCTTTACAAATGGTGCGAGCAGTAGCAGCGATTGCCAATCAAGGGAAATTAATGAAGCCATATGTGGTGAAGTCAATTAAAATTGACAATAATAATATTATTCAAATAAATCCAGAGATTGTTAAATCTGTATTCAAAAAAGAAGTGGCGGCTATAATAACCGAAATGATGATTTCGGCTGTTGATAATGGAGAAACCAGATTTTTAAAACCTCTCGGGTATAAAATAGCCGGTAAGACTGGAACAGCTCAAATTCCTATATCAGGACATTATGATACAGAAAAAACAATTGCTTCTTTCGTTGGTTTTGCTCCTCCTTATCAACCTAAATTTGTTATGTTGGTTACCTTAAGAGAACCTTCTGCTTCCATTTGGGGTTCAGAAACTGCCGCTCCGATTTTTTTTAATATAGCCAAAGATTTATTTTTATACTTCGGAATTTCTCCTTCTAGCTAGAATCTGCTATAATTTAGCTTTATCCAATGCTAAGACAAATAAAAAATCTAATTCATCTTGTTAAAGCAGTTTTAGCTGTGATTTATTTTAGATATCCAGCCAGAAAAATGAAAGTGGTTGGAGTTACCGGTACGGATGGGAAAAGTACTACTACCCATTTACTTTACCATATTTTATCTCAAGCTGGAAAAAAAGTTTCGATGGTTTCCACTATTGAAGCAATTATCGGAAACAAAATTTATGATACCGGTCTTCATGTCACAACTCCTTCCTGTTGGGATTTACAAAGATTTTTATCTAAAGCAGTCAAAGAAAAAAGTGAATATTTTATTTTAGAAGTGACATCGCATGGGTTAGATCAACATCGGATCTTTGGCATACCTCTCTATATCGGATTAATAACAAATATATCTCACGAGCATCTTGATTATCATAGAACTTTTGAGAACTATCGATTAACTAAAGCGAAGATTATTAAAAATGTCTGCTACAGCGTATTAAATAAAGATGAAAGTAATTACAAATTTCTAGTAAAATGCGCTTCTGGAAAAATTATTTCTTTTGCTATTGATCAAAATGCGGATTTTACTCTTCGCAATTTCAGTTTCAAGCCTCGACTGATGGGCAAATACAATCTTTATAATTGTTTAGCTGCAGCTGTAGCAGCTAATATTCTTGGTATCAAAAAAAATATTATTAATAAAGCGATTTCTAATTTTAAAGGAATTCGTGGTAGACTGGAGTTGATAGCCTCCAATAGACGCTTTCATATATATATTGATTTTGCTCATAAGCCCAATGCTTTAAAACAAGTTCTTAAAACAGTAAGAAAGATCACTAAGAAAAAATTAATTGTTATTTTTGGATGCGCTGGGTTAAGGGATAGATTAAAACGTCCGATGATGGGAAGAATTGCTGCAAAATATGCCGATTATGTTATTCTTACAGCAGAAGATCCAAGAACAGAAGATGTGCGAGATATTATTCAAGAAATTTCTTTGGGATGCGAAGAAGAAGAAATAAAAGAAGCAGATAAGAGAGATAAAAAATTAAAATTTATTAAAAAAAATAAAAAATATTATTGGAGAATTCCCGATAGACAGGAAGCAATCAATTTTGCCATTAGGGTATTAGCTAAAAGCGGGGATTCAGTTTTGGTATGTGGCAAGGGACATGAGAAATCTATGTGTTATGGAAAAACAGAATTCCCTTGGGACGAGAAACAGGCAATAGAGAAAGCTTTATATGGTTCAATCAAAACTGTTACTTAAATTCAAAGAAATAGAACATTATTTTTTTGATAAATACGACCTCCAAAATGAAAAATTTTTCTCTCTGATCAAAAAAAGCATAATTGCCAATCAGGCGCATGGAAACAAGGTAATTTATCTTAAGCAAAGAAAAACTCTTAAAATCTGTCAGGATGGAATTGTCACTGATAAAAATTTAACCATAGGAGTAAAAACCGCAGATTGTCTACCAATTTTATTATTTGATACAAGAAAAAAAATAACCGGAGCAATTCACGCAGGTTGGAGAGGTTTATTATCTGGAATAATAATAAATTCTATTAAGAAAATATCTGCTTTAGGAGCGGAGTCAAAAAATGTTACTCTTGCTATTGGACCGCATATCAGATCATGTTGTTATCAGGTGTCTGAGGATTTTTTTGATAAATTTGTTACTGATAAAAATAAAAATCAGATTATTAAATCGCGTCAAAAAAAAATTTATCTTGATTTAGAAAAAATTGCGCTTTTACAGCTTCTTGATCTTGGTATACTTAAAAAAAATATTGATATAATAGATATTTGTACTTATTGTGATAAGAGATTTTTTTCCTATAGAAGAGAAGGGAAAATTAATCAAAGAATGTATAGTATTATTAGAAAGATAGATTAAAATTTATGAAAAAAAAAGCTTATTTAATTGGAATAAAGGGAGTAGGCATGACTTCTCTTGCGGTATATTTAAAAGAAAGCGGTTATCAGATATTAGGATCAGATATTGAAGACTTTTTTCCGACTGATAATATTTTACAAGATTATAATATTCATGTAATAAAAGGATTTTCTAAAGAGAACATCAACGAAAAATATGATATGGTCATTGTTACTGGAGCTCATGGAGGATTGACAAATCCGGAAGTAGTGAAGGCTAAGAAGTTAAATATTCCTGTTTACACACAAGGAGAATTTTTAGGAAAAATTTTGAGTAAGAAAAAGGGAATATCAATAGCAGGATGCCATGGTAAAACAACTACATCTTCTTTGGTAGCATTTATTTTTACAAAAGCTGGTTTAGATCCATCTTATATAATAGGCACACCAGAAATTAACGGTCTCGGACCGGCCGGTCATTTCGGAGCAGGAGAGTATTTTATCGCTGAAGCAGATGAATATCTGAGTTGTCCGTTCAAGTGTAGAAAATCAAAATTTTTATGGCAAAAGCCAAAAATAATTATTATCACTAATATTGATTATGACCATCCTGATGCCTTTTCGTCTCTAGATGATATTAAAAAAGTTTTTATCGAATTTATAAATAATTTGCCAGACGATGGCTTATTAGTGGCCTGTATTGATGATCCAAATCTTGCCCAAATATTGCCATTTCTGGACAAACAGGTTATCAGTTATGGATTTTCTTCGCGAGCAGATTATCAGATTGATAAGTATTACTTTGGAGAGGGAATAAATTTTTTTCAAGTTTCTTATCAAAAAAAGGTCAATTTAGGCAGTTTTGCCATTAAAATAGCTGGAAAACATAATATGCTTAACGCTTTAGCTTCTTCTATTGTGGCAAATTATATTGGAATAGATTGGTATAAAATAAAAAAATATCTGAGTCAATTTACCGGTTCCAAGAGACGATTTGAAAAAATTAGTCAAATAAATAAAATTCTACTTTACGATGATTACGCCCATCATCCAAAAGAAATAGAGAGTACAATAACAGGATTTCGCCAATGGTTTCCTCATAAAAAAATTTTTATTATCTTTCAGCCTCATACATATTCGAGAACAAAAGCTTTATTAAAACAATTTTCCAACGCATTTATTCAGGCTGATTTAGTATTGATTCCAGATATATTTGCTTCAGCCAGAGAAAAAGATGATTGTTCAATTACTTCGGAAAAATTAGTAAAAGAGATTAACGCTAGAAAGAAAAACGCTTTGTACTTAAAAAATAAAGAAATGATGTTAAATTTGCTTAGAAAAAAGCTTACCGGCGATGATTTGATTGTTACTATGGGAGCCGGCGATATTTATCTGTGGCATAAAGATATTATTAAGATAATGCAACAGATTGATTAGACGAATAAATGAAACACATATACAAACAATTAGCAGCAAAGTTAGGAGAAAAAAGAATATTGAGAGATGAACCGATGGCTAAATACGTAAGTTTTAAAATAGGAGGTGTTGCCGATTTCTTTTTTAAAGCCAAAACAAAAAATGATTTAATCAACGCGGTGACTGCCGCCAGAAAATTAAAACTACCTTTTTTTATTCTTGGCGGAGGAACAAATATTTTAGTTGGAGATAGAGGATTTAGGGGATTAATAATTAAAAATGAAACAGCCACAATCAAACTTACCGGATTGATCGGTAGTCAAAATAAAAATAAAAATATTAATTATCCAAAGGTAGATAGTGTGCTAATAGAGGTGGAAAGCGGTGTGTCGATAAATCATTTAGTCCGTTTTACCCTGGATCAAGGTTTTTCCGGATTAGAATATTTTTTAGGTCAGCCGGGAACGGTTGGAGGAGCTATTTGGATAAATGCCCATAATATTAAAATGAGAAAATTTTTTAGTGATAACATTTATAGCATTCAAGTTATAAAAGAAGACAATAATATTGATGAGGTTTTTAAAAATAATTTTCAATTTGGCTATGATCAAAGCGCCATACAAAAAACACAAATAGTGGTTCTCTCGGCCAAAATTAAGTTAAGAGTTGGTGATAAAAATTCTTTATGGAAAAAAGCCCAACAGGTCTTAGAATATCGGCGATTAACCCAACCTTATGGCGTCTATACAGCAGGTTGTACTTTTAGAAATATTTCTAAAAGTGAGGCATTGAGGTTAGCAACTCCAAACTATACTTGTTCTGCCGGTTTTTTAATTGAGAGTGTTGGATTAAAAGGTAAAAATATTGGTTCTGCCAGATTTTCTCATCTGCATGCAAATTTTATCGTTCACAATGGAGAAGCGAAAGCCATCGATGTGTTAGAATTGATAAATCTGGCAAAGATTAAAGTTAAAGAAAAATATGGGATTGAGCTAAAAGAAGAAATTGTTATGTTAGGAGACTTTTAAATATAAATATGGAAAAATTTGTTATTTTTGGAAAAACAAAGTTGAGAGGAGAAATAACAGTGAGTGGCGCAAAAAATGTAGCCATGAAAGTAATTTTAGCCGGATTATTAACTGATAAACCAATATATGTTAGAAATGTGCCGTTGATTTCTTCTGTGTTTGGTACAGCAGAAATAGTTAAGCCTCTAGGGGTTAGCGTAAAGATAAGCTCCGATCACTCCATTGTCATTTCCGGTCAAGGGGATGGATCTAATTTAATTCCGCTTGAGTTGGGAGGCAGATTCAGAACCGCCACCATGGTTATCGGTCCGCTTCTAGCTAGGTATGGCAAGGCAATAGTCCCAAACCCAGGAGGGTGCAGATTAGGCAAAAGACCAATAGACAGGCATATTAAGGGTTTAGAAGCTATGGGAGCAAAGATAAAATATAAGGAAGGGTATTTTTACGCTGAGGCGTCAAAACTAAACGGGGTCAAATACAGATTTTCTAGCAATACTCATACTGGAACAGAGGCACTTATTCTTTCGGCTGTGCTTGCTAATGGAGAGACAATTTTGGAAAACGCTGCGCAAGAGCCAGAGATAGATGATTTAATAAGACTATTAAATTATATGGGTGCGAAAATTAAGCGAGTGCAAGAAAGAACTATTATTATTGCAGGAGTTAAAAAATTAAACGGGGCAGAATTTGAGATTATGCCTGATAGAAATGAGGTAGTTACATTTGCTGTTGGAGCTATAGCCTCTGGAGGAGACGTCATTGTATCAGGCACTCAGAGGCAATTTTTAACCTCTTTTCTTAGAAAGTTGGATGAAATCGGAGCCGGCTGGGAGCCGATTACCGATGATAAAACAAGATTTTACTATAAGAAAAAATTATTTGCCACAAAGATAACTACAGGGCCTTACCCAAAATTTATGACAGACTGGCAGGCTCCGTTTGCTCTTTTAATGACGCAGGCAAAAGGAATCTCAACTGTTCATGAGACTGTTTATGAAGATAGATTCGGTTATGTAAATGAATTGATAAAAATGGGCGCAAAAATACGCTTTTTCAATCCAAAAATAAATAATCCAGAAGATTTCTATAATTTTAATTGGTCTGATCGTAACGAAAGACAATTTCATGCCATCAATATTTTCGGTCCTGTTTCTCTTCATGATGCCATATTAGAAATCTCCGACTTAAGAGCGGGGGCAACTTTAGTACTAGCAGCTTGTATTTCTCAGGGAAAAAGTGTTCTTTACGGGATTGAGCATTTAGATCGAGGATATGAAAATATCGAAAATAGACTTAATTCTTTAGGAGCCAAAATTTTAAGACAAAAGGAGTAAATATGGAAAATATAATTGTTTTAATTCTTGCGGGGGGGGATTCATCTAGAATGTGGCCATTAAAGGATAAACATTGTCTTAATTTTTTTTCCAAACCTCTGATTTATTATTCAGTTAACCAACTAAAAAGGTTCAAATTTAATAATATTGTTATAGTAGCAAATAAAAATAATGCAGCTGTGTTTGATGAATTAAAAAAAGAATTTTCTGATGTTAAAATACGGATTATTCAGCAGACTGATCCTAGAGGAATGGCAGGCGCAGTTTTGTCAGCTAAAAGTATTATTTCTAAAAACAGCATTCTTGTGATCGGACCTTCTGATATTTATGAGGATGTTATTTTTGCCAATTTTAATCAGATATTAAATAAAAGACCACAGGCAGTAATCAGCGGAACCTCGGTGGATGAGTATTTTCCAGGCGGTTATCTGAAAGTTGAAAAAGGAGAGGTAATAGAACTTCAAGAAAAACCAGGTAAAGGAAGAAAGATTAGTGATATAGTTACTTTTGTTTTTGATTATTTTGAAAATGCTGATTTGTTGTTGGAGGCTATTTTAAAAGTTGAGAGTAAAAAAGATAATATTTTTGAAGAAGCTATAATGCAGTTAATAAAAAAAGGTGTTCATTTTCAATTTCTTAAATACAATGGGTTTTGGGGTTATTTGAAATATCCTTGGCATATTCTTAACTGTTTGGAATATTTTTTGAGCAAAATTAATATAAAAAAAATTTTGTCTTCAACAATTGACAAATCGGCTTCTATTTCAGGAAATGTTTATATAGGTGAAGGCGTCAGAATATTGGAAAATGCAAAAATTGTAGGACCTGCTTATATTGGTAGAGGCACAATCGTTGGAAATAATTCAATTATTAGAGAATCAATAATAGGCACAAATTGCGTAGTTGGATTTTCAACAGAAATTACTAGAAGTTATATTGGGAATAATTGTTGGTTTCACACCAACTATATTGGAGACAGTGTAATCGATAACAATGTCGGTATGGGTGCGGGGGCTATACTAGCTAATTTTAGACTTGACGAAGCAGATATTAAATCAAAAATCGGAAAAAAATTTGAATCAACCGGCAGAATTAAACTTGGTGCCATAATTGGAGAAAATGTTCGTATTGGGGTTAATAGTTCAATTATGCCGGGAATAAAAATAGGCAAAAATTCAATCATCGGACCGGGTTTGATTCTTCAACAAGACATAGAAGACAATAAGATATGTTTTTTGGATAAAATCAAATACTCTGTTAAGAATAATGAAAATTTAATTTCTTCGACTTCAAGAGTAAAAATTAAAAAAAGCATTAAATTTAAATAATTATGTGTGGAATTTTCGGATATATTGGAGAGAAAAAAAACGGAGCTGAAAGAGTTATTACCGGACTTAAGAATTTAGAATATCGGGGATATGATTCTTGGGGAATAGCGGTTTTAACATTTGATAAAGGTGAAAAAAAAATTATTCTGAAGAAAAAAATAGGATCAATAGGCAAAGTTAGTTTGAAAAATTTTCCAGATAGTAATTTTGTTTTTGGTCATACTAGATGGGCTACTCACGGAGGGGTAACCGAGACTAACGCTCATCCCCATCTTGATTGTACAGGTAAATTTGCTCTGATTCATAACGGAATAGTTGAAAACTATGATGTTTTGCAAAAAGAACTAAAAGAATTGAAACATCGTTTTGTTTCTGAAACAGACACAGAGGTTATTGTCCATTTAATAGAAGAAAATTACAAAAATTTACTAAAAAACACCTTTCTTTCTCCTCAAAATGCTTCAGAGATAATAGTAGAAGCAGTGAGATTGTCATTTAATAGGTTAGTCGGACTAAATGCCATTATTATTATGCATGCTGATTTAGAGGTGTTCGTGGCGGCTAAAAATGGTTCTCCTTTAGTTATAGGCTTGGGTAAAGGAGAAAATTATTTAGCTTCCGACGCACACGCATTGCTTTCATATACAAGAAAGGTTTATTTTATGAATGATCAGGAATTGGTATTGATTTCAAAATCTGGTATTTCAGTTATAAATAGTAATAATGGTAAAAAGATCAGTCCGAATATTGATTATTTAGATTGGAATTTTAATAGAGTAGAAAAAGGTAAATTTAGACATTTTATGCTGAAGGAGATATACGAACAGCCTTCTGTTATCGAAAATATTGTTGATCAGGCTGATTATCAGGTTGAAATATTTGCAAAGCTAATTAAAAGATCATATGGAACTTATTTAGTTGGATGCGGAACAGCCGCATACGCTTGTTTAGCCGGAACTTATATTTTTTCTAAGATAGCTAATAGGCATATAAATTTTAATGTCGGTAGTGAATTTGGATATTTGATTGATTTTTTAACGGAAAAAAGTCTAGTTATAGCTCTATCACAATCAGGTGAGACTATAGATGTAGTGGAAGCAGTTAAAAAAGCCAAAGAGAAAAAAGCCACTATAGCTGCTTTGGTAAATGTGTTGGGTTCCTCATTATATCGTATAGCAGATAATAAATTACTTTTGAACGCTGGTATAGAGCAAGCTGTTGTATCCACAAAAGCTTTTACTGCCAAACTTGCGATATTAATTTTATTAGCTTATTGTTTGGTTGGTAAAAAAAATGAAGGAAAAAAATTGCTGAAAAATTCTGTTATTGCCTTAAAAAAAATATTAAATAAAACTAATATTTTACTGATAAAAAAACTCGTTAAAAAATTATTAAAAAAAGAACATATCTATATTATCGGCAGAGGCGTATCTTACTCTATAGCTTTAGAAACCGCTTTAAAAATAAAGGAAGCATCGTATAAACACGCAGAAGGATTTGCCGCAGGAGAATTAAAGCATGGAGTAATAGCTTTAGTAGAAAAGGGCACTCCTTGCATGGCGTTTTTGCCTAATGACGATACTTATGGTGCTACTTTAGCCGGAGCAATGGAGATGAAAGCCAGAGGCGGATTTATTATCGGTATTTCTTATAAACCTCATGAAGTTTTCGATTATTATTTACCAGTAATGGATTGCGGTATTGCTTCTATTATTCCTTCAATAGTGGTTGGTCAGCTGCTTGGCTATTATTTAGCTATACAGCAAGGTATTAATCCTGATAAACCTCGAAATCTGGCAAAATCAGTAACAGTGAAATAGATTTTAACTATATGAGAAAAATCCCGATTGTTCTTTTGCATGGTTGGCAACTTAATTCTGATAAATACAGCTTGCTAAGAAAGTTGTTAATAAAAGAAGGGTATAAGATATATATTCCTGACTTACCCGGATTTGGCAGGAGAAAATTTCTTAATAAATCATTGAAAATTGATGATTATGTAATGTTTTTATCTCTTTATTTAAGAAAAAAGAGAATTAATAAATGCTTTCTTATTGGTCATTCTTTTGGCGGGAGAATTGCTATAGTTTTTGCTTCGAGACAACCAAATAAAATTAAAAAATTATTCTTGACGGGAACTCCCGGTTTAATCCCTGTAAATAAGATTAAAATAATCTCTTTTTTACTGATAAGTAAAATAGGAAAGCTAATTCTTTCATTAACCCCGTTTTTTTTCCTGAAGCAAGTATTGAGAAAAATACTATATAGATTAGCTGGTTCTTCAGATTATATGCATGTTGAAGGCGTAATGAAAGAAACTTTTAAAAATATAATACGCGAGGATTTAGTCAAATATATGAAAAAAATTAAAGTTCCTACTTTACTTATTTGGGGGAGCGACGACAAAACTGTACCCGTTACTATTGCCCAGAAAATGTCTGGAATAATCAAAACTAGCAAATTGATTGAAATTTCTTGTACTAATCATCGATTGCCATATCAAAATCCAAATAGATTTTGGGAGGCGATTAAACCGCATTTATTATGACCTTTTTATTCCTAACAAATAAGATAATATTAGTTTTATTCTTTATTCATTTGATCAGAACAGTTCTTTACGAAGTATATTTATGGCAGTTAAAGGAATATCGTCTAGATAGAATATTAGCTTTTTTTTCAACTAATCAAGGCAAAAAATTTATTTTCCATAAATTAAATATTACCAAATGTTTCTTATTGCTGGGATACCCGGTATTATTTTCTTTGATAAATATCTTATTTCTTCATTTATTGATTATATTTGTTTATTTATTTGAGATATTTATTTTTTTATATAAAGGTTTAGAACAGATTAGAATACCGAAATTGACCTTAAAAGCAGTCGTCATAATTTTTTTTAGTCTTATCTTTTTAGTTCTATTATTTCTTCTAATACCTACTAATAATATATTTAGAATCTTATTACTAGATAGATTAATTTTTTTTACTGTAATATTGACAACATTAACAATTAATTTCCCTTTTCAAATAATTAAAGAAATCATCCTTTTTTTCGCTCTTTCGAAAATCAGACAGTTTTCTAACTTAATTGTTATCGGTATCACCGGAAGTTATGGTAAAACATCAACAAAAGAGTATCTTTCTTTTATTCTTAGCCAGAAATACAAGGTGTTGAAAACAACAGGATCAGAAAATACTGATATTGCTATAGCTCGTACAATTTTAAATAAGCTTAATTCAAATCATCAAGTTTTTGTAGTTGAGATGGGAGCATATAAAAAAGGCGAGATAGCTTCGATATGCAAAATAATACGACCACAGATAGGAATTATTACTGGAATAAATCAGCAGCATCTTCAGCTTTTTGGTTCGCTAAAGAATACAATGAAAGCTAAGTTCGAGTTGATAGAAAATTTAAAAGTTGGAGGAAAAGCTTTTTTTAATACTTCAAATAATTATGTAAAAAAGATGGTTGATTGGTGTAAATTAAAAAGACCAGATTTGAATTTGTATAAATATTATTTTTTTTCAGGAAAAAGCAAAAAAGAAAAAAAATCTTCATCTATTCAAGAGAATGAATTAGTTATTACTAAGACGCAGGTTCAGCAAAATGAATTGAATTTTCAGCTTTCTTATCTTAAAAAATCATATTTTTTTAAAGCTAAGCTGTCTGGGAAACAGCATATAGAAAATCTTACCGCAGCAATATTTGTAGCCTTAAATTTAGGATTTACCTTAAAACAGTTAAAGGAAATAATATTAGGCGTTAAAGCGCCATTTAAGACAATGAAAGAAATAAAAATTTCACCTAAGGTAATTTTTATTGATGACAGTTATAATTCTAATCCTGACGGGGTTTTAGCAGCACTCTCGTATTTAAAGATTTTTAGCGGAAAAAAATTTTTAATCCTTACGCCTCTTATTGAGCTTGGCGAGAAAGCCGGAGAAATACATTATCTGATTGGTAAAAAAGCCGCCTCTATTTGTAATCAAATTTTTGTAACTAATTCTAATTATTTTAATTTTCTCAAGGCTGGAGTTGAAATTAGCTCGGATAATAAAAATAAGTTACAGATAATTAATTCTGTTTTAAAAAAACAGCTAATCAAAAAGGCATTCCAAACTAAATCAGTCCTTTTATTTGAAGGAAAAGAAGCAGGCAAAATATTAACAGAATATAAATATTTGAAATATGTTTAAAAATCCAATTGCTATTTCTCTTGCTCCTAATATGGAACAAGATGATGTATTTAGGGCGATAAAAATATTATTTCAATTATGGAATTGGAAGCGGGGAAAAGCTATACAAACTGTAGAAAATTGGTTTAAAGCTTATTTTAAAGTTGACGATGCAGTCTCATTTAATAGCGGTAGATCGGCTCTTTATGCATTGTTAAAAAGTTTTAATATTGGAGCAGGCGATGAAGTAATCGTTCAGGCTTTTACCTGTGTTGCTGTACCTGAACCTATTATTTGGGTTGGAGCAAGGCCGAAATATATCGATGTTGATGAAAGCATAAATCTTAATGTTTCTTCAATAGAAAAATATATCAATCGCAAAACTAAAGCTATTATTGTTCAACATACTTTTGGAATTGCGGCCAAAATAAATTTGATTAAAAAAATTGCTCAGAAATATAATTTGATATTGATAGAAGACTGCTCTCATTCTTTAGGCGCTACCTTTAGAGGAAAAAAAATTGGCACTTTTGGCGATGCTTCTTTTTTTAGTTTTGGAAGAGATAAGATTCTTTCTTCTGTTTTTGGAGGTTTGGCATTCATCAATAATAAAGAAAAAAAGAAACCAAAAGAATTATTAAGACAGATTCAAAGAGACCTTCCTTTTCCAAGTTATTTTTGGATACTGCAGCAGCTACTTCATCCTATTTGTTTTGCCATAATACTTCCATTTTATAATTTATCTATCGGAAAACTGTTATTAGTTGGATTACAGAAGATTAATCTCTTATCTAAACCTGTGGAAGAAAAAGAACTAATTGGCCGCAGACCAAAAAATTTTCCTTGCAAGTATCCGAATGCTTTAGCTGATTTACTTGTACTACAATTAAAAAAACTTGAAAAATATAATAAAAAAAGAAGAGAAATTGCTAATTATTATTATAAAAAATTAGCCAAATATCATTCAATTAAACTACCGCATATTAAAGAAGGAGATATATTTTTAAGATTTAATATTTTAACAAAAAAAGCTAAAAAGTTATTTTTACTGGCTAAAAGCCGAAAAATATTGCTAGGTAATTGGTATAGACACGTTATTGATCCAGAAAGAGTCATTTATAAAAAAATATTTTATTCTAAGGGGTCATGTCCAAATGCGGAACAGATAGCCAAACTATCTGTCAATCTTCCCACCTATGTGCGTTTGGACAATCAAGATAGGAGGCAAATAATTAAATTGATTGAGAAATTATGAGAATAGAAGAAATCAGCAGTAAAAAAAATTGGGAAAATTTTATTAAAAATTATTCTCCTGAAAGCATTTTCCAATCATGGAATTGGGGAGAAGTCATTATCAGAATAAATAAGAAAAAAGGTATAGAAAACAGACTGTGGAGATTTGGCCTCTACGAAAAAAATAATCTTGTCGGAATTGCTCAAGTAGAAAAAGTAGTCGCCAAGCGTGGAACTTTTTTACATATAAGACACGGACCAATATTTATCAAGTGGAAAGCAAATCAAACACTTTTTTTAATAGATTATTTAAAAAAATTAGCTAAATTAGAAAAAGCAAGTTTTATTAGATTGAGTCCTTTATTAGTAAAAACAAATAAAATCACCGATTTTTTTCGCAATATAGGATGTCGAGACGCTCCAATTCATAGTTTAGATGGTGAACTATGTTGGATTCTGGATTTAGATAAAAGTGAACCGTTACTTTTATCGGAAATGAGAAAAACCACAAGATATATGATTAGAAAAGCAGAGAAGCTTGGCGTAAGGATAATAAAAAGTAAAGACAAGAAAGACATTAAAGATTTTTTAGAACTATATCATATAACTGCAAAAAGACATCATTTTATTGAACATGTCGGCATCGCTGAAGAATTTGATGTATTTTTGAAAGATGATCAGATCTTGCTATTCAAAGGATACTATAAACAAAATCTGATTAGTGCTGCTTTAATGTTATATTACAATCATCAGTCTATTTATCACCATAGCGCTTCACTTGAACAAAAAATACCTGTTAGTTATTTGTTGCAATGGGAAGCTATAAAAGAAGCAAAATCAAGAAAGAAAAAACTGCACAATTTTTGGGGTATCGCCCCGCAAGAAAAACCAAGGCATCCTTGGGCTGGCTTAACATTATTTAAAAAAGGTTTCGGGGGAAGAACTTTAGAATATATTCACGCCCAGGATCTACCTATTTCCTATAGATATGTAAAAACATATCTTATTGAAACCTTTAGAAAATATTGGAAAGGCTATTAAAAGTATTATCTGGAGTTAATATATTTTTTAGGGATTTATTGATAAATGTTTTATAATTGAATTATTGCAATTAAAAAATAGTGCATAAAAGAACATAATTTTTGCCGGAAAAAGATATTTAGCATGGAATCAATTAAACATCATCATCATTCTTTTAAAAATGCCATCAATGGAGTTATTTGGGTATTTACTACTCAGCCAAATTTTAAAATACATTTTTTCTTATCTTTACTAAGTTTAGCAACAGGTTTTTTATTAAATATTTCTTATTTAGAAATGACAATTTTAGTGATGACAATTATTTTTGGTTTTACTGTAGAGATGGTGAATACGTCGATCGAATCTATTACAGACTTAATCAGTGCAAAATGGAATAGATATGCAAAGATTGCCAAAGACGTCTCTGCTGGAATGATGCTGTTAACCGCCATTGGTGCTATATTGATTGCTGGTCTTATTTTTATACCCCATGTATTAGATAAAATTTACTAATATTTATTTATTTTTTTTATTATGAGTTTTTTTCTGGGGATACTGATTGTTTCTTTTATTCTCACTTCAGCAAGTTTAATTCCTTTTATTAATTTGTTATATAAGCTGAAACTTCAGCGTCAAAAACAAAAGACAAAAGATGCATTTAATTTGCCAACGCCAATATTCGACAGTTTTAATAAAAACAAAAAAGGTGTTCCTATTGGCGGAGGATTATTGCTTATTATAATTACTACAATACTTTTCTTGGTATCTTTCCCTACACTATATTATTTTTGGATACCGATAACCTCTATTTATGCCAATATTTCTGCAGAAATAAAGGTAATTCTTTTCGCTTTTATTTCATTTGGCCTTATTGGTCTTTATGATGATATAAAAAAAGTTTTTTTTGGAAAAAAAGATAATTTTTTTGGTTTACGGCTGAAACATAAAATGATTCTTCAGATGATAGTTTCTTTAATAATTGGTTATTGGATGTATACAGAAGTCAAAATTGAGATCATTCACATTCCTTTTCTAGGAGTATATAATTTGGATTTTTATTATATTTTTTTTGCTGCCTTTGTAATAATTTCTTTTGCCAATGCTTACAATATTACCGATGGATTAGATGGATTGGCCTCTGGAATTCTTATGATAGCTTTGGCTTCTTTCTGGGTGATTTCTCATTCAATTCTCGACACATCATTATCCATTTTTATTTCCATCTGGTTGGGGACTATTATTGCTTTTTTATATTTTAATATTTATCCAGCTAGAATATTTTTGGGAGATGTGGGAGCTCTTTCTTTCGGAGCGACATTTGCCGTTATCGGATTACTTTTGGGAAAGGTCTTCTCTCTTATAGTAATAGGAGGCATTTTTGTTATTGAGATATTTACTTCATTAATTCAGCTTATTTATAAAAAATATTTCCATAAGCGACTTATGAGGGTGGCACCTTTTCATTTATGGTTGCAATATAAAGGTTGGCATGAAACTACAGTAGTATTTAGAGCTTGGTTAGCCACAATAATGCTTTCAATTTTTGGTTTGTGGTTGGCATTTCTAAGTTAATAATTTATGTTTTCCAACTTGACCACTGGCAATAAGCAGTTAAAGCTTCTTAAGCAAAGAAAAAAATGGGATTTTTGGGTATTAATTATACCGCTTATTTTATCTTTATTTGGCATATTAATGATATATGAAGCTTCTAACGTCAGCGCATTTAGAGATTTTGCCGATAAATATCATTATGTAAAAGATCAGTTTAATTGGTTGTTTATCGGTCTGATTGTTTTGACAATTACTTCTTTTATCGAATATAAAAAGTATTATTTTCTTTCTGTTCCTATAATTATGACAGCGATTTTATCTTTACTTCTAGTTCTTGTACCTGGAATTGGCGTGAAAGCTTTAGGAGCAAAGCGTTGGATTAATTTAGGCTCATTTAATTTTCAACCTTCAGAACTAACGAAATTAGCGGTAATTATTTATCTTTCTTCTTGGTTTGCTGCGGAAGAAAAAAAAAGATTTTTTGCCTTTTTACTCCTTTTTTCTTTTATAGTAGGATTAGTGGCTTTTCAACCTGATTTAGGAACAGCGGTTATTCTATCACTTATTTTTTTGGTGATGTACTTCTTGTCAGAAGCACCTCTTTTACATTTTTTTATCCTTATTCCTATAGTTTTTTTATCCGTAGCTGCTTTAACTTTTATTTCTCCATACCGAATGGCTCGTTTGACTACTTTTTTTAATCCAAACATTGATCCTTTGGGTTCTTCATATCATATCAGACAAATTTTAATCGGATTTGGATCGGGAGGATTATGGGGTGTTGGTCTTGGTGCGTCCAGACAAAAATATCAGTTTCTTCCCGAAGCAACGACCGATTCTATTTTTGCAATTATAGGAGAAGAGTTTGGCTTTATAGGCGCAATTTTTATTATATCAATATTTGTCTTTTTTTTGTATAAAATATTTAATATAATCCGTTTTTCGCCTGATAAACAAAGTTTTTTACTCTCGGGAGGGATTTTTACTCTATTTGCCGTTCAGATACTTATTAATTTGGGATCAATGGTTGTTCTTTTTCCTTTAACTGGTGTTCCATTGCCATTTCTTTCTTATGGCGGTTCTAGTTTAATTATGTTATTTGCGGCGGTAGGGATTCTGCTAAATATTAGTAAGAATAGCGTATCAAAAAAATAAGTCAGTTAGGTATGAAAAAAAATTCGATTGTCATTTGTGGAGGTCATTTATCACCCGCACTAGCATTAATAGAGAAAATATTAGAGAAAAAAAAGTATAAACTTTTTTATTTAGGCAGAAAGAATTCAATAGAGAAAGATAATTCTTTATCATTAGAATATCTGACGATTACTAAATTAAAAATTCCTTTCTATTCTATTACTACCGGCAAGTTTCATAGAGAGTTGATATGGAGATCTCCTTTATCTTTAATTAAGATTCCCATCGGGATAGCTCAAAGCATATATTATTTAGTGAAAATCAGACCGAGAATAGTAATTTCCTTTGGAGGTTATTTAGCCTTGCCTATATGCTTTTCCGCCTGGCTCCTGAAAATCCCGATTATTGTTCATGAACAGACTAGAGTATTGGGATTATCAAACAGAATAGTGAGCAGATTTGCGAGAAAGATTTGTTTAAGCTGGGAGGATACAAAAAATATTCCCAAGGGAATAGAAGCTGTAGTTACGGGATTGCCAATTAGAGAGTCGATTTTTTCTAAGAAATCAAATAAATATTGCTTTTTTGGCAATAGAAAATTACCTCTTTTGTTGGTTATCGGCGGCAGTATGGGTTCGAGATCAATCAATAGTCTTATGGCAAAAATTATTCCACAGCTAGTAGTCAAATTTCGTATCGTCCATCAGTGCGGCTCAATAAATGATGGTGCAGATTTCAAAAAGCTATTGAAAATAAAATATTCTTTACCTAAATCTAATAAAAAAAACTATTTTCTAATAAAGCATATTAATCCATTTGATATCGGAAGTTTATTTAACTGTTGCGATTTAATTATTAGTCGTGCCGGAGCTAATACAGTTGCAGAGCTTGCTGCTTTGAAAAAAAAAGCGATATTTATACCTCTTCCATGGGCAGCTGATCAGGAACAGATGATTAATGCCAAATATTTAGTTGATAAAGGATACGCAGCTGTATTAGATCAAACTAATTTAGATAGTGATTTTCTTCTAAAGATTATTCTAAAGACATTTCACAAGAATATACCTATATCAGACAAAAAAAGTAGGATAGATTCAGTTTTTAATAAAAGAGCTGCAGAACGCTTGGTAAAAATAATAGACTCTGTTATAGAAAATAAATTCTAGGCTTTAATGAAAAAATGGCCTTATTATTTATTATACTGTTTATTCTTATTGTTTTTTTGTTTACTTTTTATTTTTATTTTTCAAAATTTTCAAATTAAAAAAATAATAATAATTTAATAATATCAAAATATTCTTGTTTTATACATAATTAAT
>FWPV01004732.1_pt1 | contig 28191 bp, 22 predicted proteins | sample 2228371 | NCBI WGS metagenome assembly FWPV01 (sample SAMEA103939776, study PRJEB20133) | metagenome
GAAGCTTCTGAAACCCGTAGTGCACGCATGCCCCATTGTAGGACTTCACCTCAACATGCGCAAGAACTTACGGCGTCGTGTCTAGCAGCCGGTGAGTAGGGCCGGAGCGTCACACCTCCGTCTCGCCGGCCTCTTCCTTCTCCGTCCGCAGGCTGGCCCGGATCTCGTCGAGCCGTTCCTCCACGCGGCGGAAGAGCGTCCCTTCCGGGTAGTTCCCGTCCGGGTCCGCCTCCCCAGCTGGCATCCCGAACAGCACCTCCACCCCTTCCTCCACCGTGGCGCAGCTCCAGATGTGGAATCTCCCGTCGGCGACCGACCGGACCAGGTCCTCGGGGAGCATGAGGTCGCCCACGTTGCCCACGGGGACGATCACCCCTTGGTCTCCGGTGAGGCCGAGCTCCCGGCACACGAGGTAGTGCCCCTCGATCTTCTCGTTCACGCCTCCCACGGGCTGGAGGCGCCCCTTCTGGTCCACCGCCCCCGTCACCGCGATCCCCTGGCGCACCGGGACCCCGGACAGGGCGGAGAGGAGGGCGTACAGCTCGGCCGCCGATGCCGAATCCCCTTCGACCCCGGCGTAGGACTGCTCGAGGGCGAGGCTCGCCCCGAGGGAGAGGGTCTTGCGCTGCCCGAACTGGCCCGCGAGGTAACCCTTGAGGATCATCACCCCCTTCGTGTGGAGCTTCCCCCCGAGCTCGGCCTCCCGCTCGATGTCGATGACCCCGCTCTTGGCGGTGAACACGTTGGCCGTGATCCGCGTGGGTTTCCCGAACGCGAAGTCGCCGAGGTCGAGCACAGCGAGGCCGTTCACCTGTCCCACCGCCGCTCCCTGCACGTTCACGATGAGCTTCCCGCGAGCGATCCACTCCCGGACCTTCTCCGCAACGAGGGAGTGCCGGTACCGCCCCTTGGTGATCGCCTGACGGACATGCTCCTCCTCCACCACCGCCCGCCCCTGCTCGCGCGCCCAGAAGCTCGCCTCCTCCACGACGCCGACAAGCACCCCAAACCGGGTGGCGAGCTTGCCCTGATCGGAGGCAAGTTCCGCGGCGTGCTCCACGAGCCGCGCTACCCCTGAGGGGGCGAACGGGAGCACGACCGGGTTTTCCTCCCGACACGCCCGCACGAACCGCGCCACGGCGAGCGCGGAATCCTCCGTCCAGGGCATCTCGGTATCGAAGTCGGCCCGGATGCGGAACAGCTTCTGGAAGTCCTCGTCGTAGTACTGGAGGAGCTGGTACAGGAGCGGAGATCCCACGAGAAGGATCTTCGCCCGGAGCGGGACCGGCTCCGGGCGCAGCCCCTCCGTGGACGCGAGCCCAAGCATCTGCGCCGGGTCCTCGATCCGGATCTCCCCGGCCTTGAGCGCGATCTTGAGGGCCTCCCAGGACAGCGGGAACCGGAGGAGGTTTGTCGCAGTGAGGACGAGGTAACCCCCGTTGGCGCGATGGAGGGCTCCTCCCCGGATCTGGGTGAAGTCCGTGGTCACCGCCCCGAACTGGACCCGGCGCTCGATCGTCCCGAACAGGTTCGTGTAGGTGGCATTCCCCTCGATCACGACCGGCGCCCTGTCGCGTCCCGCATGGTCCACGACCACGTTCACCCGGTACCGGAGGAACCGATCCCCCGTCTCGGCAAGGGGAAACCCAGGGAGGGGTTTCTTGTTCCCCGCTTGGAGTTGCTCGACGTTCTCCAGGATGTCGGCCTTCACCTCAGCGAGGAAGGTCTGCACACGCTCGAGATCCTTGTATTTGTCCCGCAGCTGGGCGAAGCGGGGCTCGACGAGGAACTCCACCGCCTGCTGCGTGAGCCGACGCTGGGTCTCCTGCCACGCCTCGTCCAGCCGCGCCAGGCGCTGGAAGACATCGCGGATCAACCCCTGCAGCTCCTCCTGCCGGCGCACGATCTCCATCCGCTCCGCTTCGGGAAGGGCGGAGTACTCCTCCTGGGAGTACGGGCTCCCATCGGCCTTGAGGGGGATCGTGTTGATTCCAAGCGGCGTGCGCTGAATGGAGAACCCGAGCTGGGCCGCCCTCTGCTCGAGGTCGCGGAACGCCTCGTCCCGTTCACGGGAGAACCGGTCCCGTTCCTTCTTGGCACGGGCCTTGAACTCGTCGGACTCGATCACGCGGGGGACCTCCCGGGACAGGAACTCGACGCACCGTTCCATGTCCTGCTTCAGCTCCCGCCCCCTTCCCGCGGGGAGGAGGAGATAGCGCGGGACATGGGGAACCTGAAAGTTGTGCACGTAGCAGATGTCGGGCGGGGCAGGCTTCTCCCGGGATATCCGCTCGAGAAGATGGGTGATGGCTGAGGTCTTCCCCAGCCCTGGCTCCCCGGAGACATAGATGTTGTACCGGTGGTGGGGATCATCAAGGGTCAGTCCAAGCCAGAGGGCCTCCATCGCCCGCGCCTGGCCCACGATGTCCTCCAGCGGCGGCAACTCATCGGTCGTGGCAAACGAGAAGACCTTGGGATCGCAGCGGCGGCGGAGTCGGTCCGGGGGCACCTCGCGGATCATCGTTCGGCTATGATACCCCGCGATGAAGCGCGTGGCCATCCTGCTCTTCTTCGCTGTCTGGACCGCCCAGGCGCTCCCCATCATCCCGTTGGCGACCACGCCCGACCGCGGGACGTACCTCGAGTTCGTCGCAGCACGGATCGCCTCGGCAAAAGAGGAAGTCCTCGTCGCCCTGTCCGACCTCCGCCTCTACGCGGGGGACGGCGCCACGTCCCCCCTCCTCGCGGCCCTCGTCGGAGCGGCGGCCCGCGGGGTCGAGGTGCGGGTCCTCGTCGACCAGCGGGGGGACGGGCCCTACCCAGAGCAGCAAGAGGCGTTCGCCCACCTCGCGGAGCGGGGCGTGGCGGTGCGCTGGGACGATCCGCAGGTGACCCTCCACACGAAGTTCCTCGTCGTCGACCGCCGGTGGGTCGTGGTCGGCTCCACCCATTGGACGGCCTCGGCCCTCACGCGGAGCGTCCAGCTGGATCTGGCGGTGGAGGACGAGGAGGTGGGGGCCGCGTTCCGATCGTTCTTCGACCTTCTGTGGGAGGGGCGGATCAAGGCGAGCGCGCGCCTTCCCCCGCAGCCGTGGCCCCGACCGGCCGTGGTCCCCGTCCTCGACTTCCCCCAGGGAGGGCTCCATGCCGAGCTCATCCCCCGCCTCATCCGCCAGGCTCAAGAGTCCGTCTGCGCCATCATCTACCGGTTGGGTTACTACCCGGCCTACGGGGACAGCCCGTCCAACCGGATCGTGGAGGAGCTGCGCGCGGCTGCGAGCCGGGGGGTGGCGGTCTCCGTCCTCCTCGAGGGGGGAGAGGGCTTCCCGGACCTCGCGCGGGACAACCAGCTTGCGGGGGCGTACCTCGCGACCGGCGGGGTGCAGGTCCGATTTGGCGCGCCCGAGACCACCCTCCACGCCAAGTGCCTAATCGTGGATGGCCAGGATGTGCTGATCAGCTCCGCCAACTGGTCCTACGCGTCGCTCGTCCAGAACGTGGAGGCGGGCCTCGCCGTGCTGGGAGCTCCCGCGCTGGGGCTACCGTTGCGGCACCTGTTCGACGAACTGTGGGACCGGGCGCGGCCCCTCCCCTAGAAGCTCACCGGGCCGGCGACGGGAATCGCAACCCGTTCCACTCCCCCTTCCATTGCCACGTACCCCGTGACCCAACCCATCAGCCGCGCCGGCGCCCCCACCGAAGGGGGATACATGACGTAGCTCACGGTGAGCTCCTGCCCTGGGTACAGCTCCATCGCGGACGAAGGCAGGATCTCCAGTTGCCCCTGCTCGTTCACGGTGCTCGGATCGCGCGATGTCACCACCCATCCTGGGGGGACATCCACCGTCAGCCCGAGGCCCATGATCCGCGTCCGCGCGAAAAAGGTGACCGTGACCTCCACCGCGCTCTGAGTCCAGCGGACCTCGCGGATGGCCCCTCCTCGCGCATCGGCCACCACCATCGTGCTGAGCCGCGCGAGAGGTTGTCCGGTGTGCACGACGTCCACCGTGACCTGCCACGGACCGGCGGGCACGGTCCAACTCGCCCCCGGCTGGCTCGTGGTCGCATCGGGTCGACCATCGCCATCGAAGTCCCACTTGAACTGGGCCCCGGCCGGTGCCCCCACCACCTGCAGGGTGATCTCCGCCCCCGGAAGGGGGATCGCGGTCGACGGGATCAGGCTGAGGCCGCCCGCCAGGGAAAGGAACCCGAACATCATCGAACATGCGGTCGCCGTAACCAGCCGCATCGTTGCCTCCTTCGTTGTGGCAAGCGGGGGCCATCGGCCCCCGCCGCCTTCGACCCTGAGGAAGACCAGCTTGCCTTGCCCCTAGTAATCGCAGATCCCGGGCGCCCGCCCTGGCAACACCTCGCAGATCGGGGTCCCCGTGAGCCACAGGGCGATGATCGTCTTCAACGTCTCGTAGTCCACGATCCCCGGGGGGCAGGTCCGCGGCACCCTCGTCCCCTCGAGCCAGAACGCGATCGCCCGCTGTACTTGCGGGAACGTGATCTTGTCGGACAGCGAGAGGTCGATCGTGTCGCGCACCACGTCCCACCGGGAGATGGCCACGATCACGTTGAGGCAGTCCGTAAGCTCGATCCAGCTCGCCCCCGTCACCTCGACCTCCAAACACGGGTGCCCGCTGTCGGCGCGGCCGACCACCGTTGCCGTGGAGATAACCTTGCACGGATCGGGCGGGGTCGTCTCCACGGTCACCGTGGGCGGGACCTCGACCTGGTAGATGATCGTCTTCGTCTGGCCTGCCTTGAGGACGCCGGGGAAGGCCCACTGGTCCACGCCCGGCTTGTAGATGAAGCCATCGTTCTGGATCGGGGTCACCCGCCACCCGATGGGGAGGTCCTCATCAAGGCCCACCCCGTAGACATCACGATCGGTGGTGATCTCGACCTTGACCGTGAACGTGTTCCCCACGACGTTGCCCGCTGAGTCATAGAACCCGATCACCACGCCCTCGCACGGGATGGGGGTGATGATCCACCGCTGCGCCCGAAGGTTCGGCACGGGCATCGTGGGCAACGGCTGGTCGATCGCGGTACAGGATTGCGCGTAGGCAGCGATGAGCTTCAGGGTATGGAGGCTGATCCGCTCCCCACAGGCCTTCACCACGGGCCGGTCCGTGCGCCACAGCTCCGTGGCCCGCGCGAGCTGGTCCAGCGTGATCATCTCCGACAGACGGAGATCGATCTGGTCCTCCTCGCCGGGCATCGTCGCCGGGACGAGGTGCGCCACCGCTTCGAGGACGGACAGGCAGTCGTTCACGAGGAAGCAGGACTCTCCCAGCACCTCGAGCTCGAACTCCGGCACCTTGGCCTGGAACGTACCTCTGATGCAGAACTGCTGCGGGAGCCGGATCGAAGCGAGCAGCTCCACCCGCGGGACGGTCACATCGTAGATGATGACCCGTTCGCTTCCCGCTTTGATCGTCTCCAGGAACACCCACTGTAGTGCCGCCCGGTTGAAGATCGCTCCCCCGTTGTTGATCGGCGTGATCTCCCATCCCACCGGTGGCTTCTCATCCAAACCCGCCCCCACGAGGTCCTGGTCCGTGTGGATCCTCACCTGGACGCGGAACGTGTACCCGGGCAGAGCGGTGGTGGTAGAGATGGAGCGGGTCGCGGTCACGGTGAGGTGGGAGACGGCCAGCGGCATCGTGTGGGACGTCTCCATCCCCGTGCTGTCGACGACCGTCAAGCGCACGGCGTAGGACCCACCGGAGAGGTACGCGTACCGCACCACCGGCTCCGTGCTCACGAGGTCCACCACCCCATCCCCGTTGAAGTCCCAACGGTACTCGACGATCGTCCCGTCGGGATCGTAGCTCCCCGAGGCATCGAACGTCACCTGCTGGCGGGCCCGCGGGGCAGCGGGCGTGACGACGAGCCTCGCCACGGGCGGCTGGTTCCTCATCCCCTGGACGACGATCGTCTCCGTGGTGTTGAGCTCAAGCCGGGTCGGCACGTTGATGTTCCCCGACTTGACCACGATCTTCTGGATCCCGGTGAACGCGCCGGGGACGATCGTGACCTTGAACTCGTCCGGAAGCGGGCCGAACACCCCTCCGTCCGTGCTGTTCGCGCCCCACGTCCACAGGATCTGGTATTCACCGTCCGTGAGGATGTAGTCGTCGTCAAGCTCTTGAAAGAAGATCCTCAGAAAGTTCCCCACGTCATCTTGGACCACCCACCCCGCGCCAGGGGGGAAATCGCGCAGCGTCAATCGAACGTTTCCTCCCGCGCCAGTGTCCGCTTTGTTGAGGATGAAGAAGAGGTACAGGTTCTGAGTCGTTGGCTCCCGATACAGGAACAGAACCAGATTCCCCGTCTCGGCAAGCTCATTGGCGCTGCGGGATAGCGTGCTATCGTACGCATAGAACTCCTGGGCCGTCTTCGCCCCCGCGAGGGGGGGGATGGCGGCCTTCACCGCTCCCTGGGCCACTTGGAAGTAGCCCTGTGCGCTCAAGGGCAATGCCGTGACCAGGGAAATCAAAAGCAACAGGCTGATCTTCCTCACCATCATCAACCTCCTTACCTTGTCCAGCTCGGCAAGTCTACTCGCAAACGCTGTTTCCGTCTGTAACTGGGATCACCCCCCACGCCAGCGGATTCATGGTCTCGGAGGGACAGACTACCCACGGGAAGGGAATGACCCGAGGAAAGAAGCGGACCCCTCGCCCCAGCTTTGTCCTGGGCCGAGGGGACCTAGATCACCTCGCCGGCGGGCCCGTGGAAGCTACAGGGACAGGGCCTCGGGCATCTGGGCCTGATGGGGATGCTCCGGCCCCGGGTAAATCTTGAGCTTGCGCAGCATCCGCCGCCCGAGCTCGTTCTTGGGGAGCATCCGCCGCACCGCGAGCTTGATCGGGATCTCCGGATGGCGGCGCTGCACCTCGCGGTAGGGGGTGGCGGTGAGGTGGCCGATGTACCCCGAGTGGCGGTAGTGCATCTTCTGATCCCACTTCTTCCCCGTCAGGCGCACGCGATCGGCGTTGACCACGATCACGTAGTCCCCCACATCGAAGAACGGGGTGTAGGTGGGCTTGTGCTTGCCTTGAAGGACGACCGCGAGCTTCGAGGCGAGCCGCCCGAGCGGCTGGTCCGTAGCATCCACCACGTACCACGCGCGCCGAAACGTCACCCCGGCGTCTTCCTTCTTGGCCATGTACGTCTTCTGCATCCCTTCCTCCTCGTGCTGAATCGGATCATAGACGCGACAGGGGACCGGATCAACCCTGGGCGCTGCCTCACACGATGCGCACAGAGAGGGAACCGATCCCCTCCACCTCCACCTCGACCCCGTCGCCGGGATGGAGCTCGCCCACGCCGGACGGGGTCCCGGTCAGCACCACATCCTCCGGCAGCAAGGTCATGAACGCGCTCACGTAGGAGAGGAGTTGGGCCACGGGGAAGATCATGTCCCGGGTGTGGCCGTGCTGGCGCAGCACGCCGTTGACGTGGGTGGAGATGGTCACCCCCTGGGGGTCGAGGTCGGTCTCGACCCACGGCCCGAGGGGGAGGAACCCGTCGGCCGACTTGGCGCGGACCCATTGGAGGTCGGTCTTCTGGCGGTCGCGGGCGGTGAGGTCGAGGGCGCACGTGTAACCGCGGACATGAACCAGAGCCTCCTCCGGGGGGACGGCCTTCATCCGGCGGCCGATGACGACGGCGAGCTCCCCTTCGTAGTGGAGGAGCCGAGTGAACGGGGGATAGGGGATCTCCGCCCCCGGACGGGCGAGGGCGTTCGGGGCCTTGAGGAACAGGCCAGGCTCGGAGGGCGCCTCGTCGGGATGGCCCATCTCCCGAATGTGGTCCCGCCAGTTGCGGCCGACGCAAACGATCTTCGTCGGCCGCGCGGGCGGGAGGAGCCGAACGTCCTCAAGGTCGTACATCCTCCCCGTCGGGGCCCCCCCGGGGCCCCGGGTCGCCCAGACCCGTCCCCCCTCCACGACCCCCCACGTCCCCCGGCCGAAGCGGACGATCCTCACTGGCGTCCCCGCACGATGATCGCTTCCTCCCCCGGTCCGGTGCCGATGAACGTCACGGGAACCCCCACTTGGGCTTCGACAAACCGCACGAAGTGGCGCGCCGCGGAGGGAAGCCTCTCGTAGTCGCGTATCCCCGCGATGTCCTCCTCCCAGCCCCGGAGGACCTCGTAGACGGGTTCGGCCCGTGCCAGGTCCTCGGCCCGAGGCGGGAACCCCGTGACCCTCTGCCCTCCGATCCGGTAGTCCACCGCGACCCGGATCTCACGGAGCCCGGAGAGGACATCCAGCTTGGTGAGAGCGAGGTCGGTGAACCCGTTCACCGCGTGGGCGTAGCGCAGAGCGACGAGGTCGAGCCACCCGCAGCGGCGGGGGCGGCCCGTGGTCGCGCCGTACTCCTTGCCCTCCGTCCGCAGCCGCTCCCCGACTTCCCCTCTCTCCTCCGTTGGGAACGGCCCTTCCCCCACGCGGGTCGTGTAGGCCTTCGTCACGCCAAGCACCCGCTCCACCCGGGCGGTGGAGATCCCCGTCCCCCACCCGATGCCGTGGACGGTGGTCGTGGACGAGGTCGCGTAGGGGTAGGTGCCGAAGTCGAGATCGAGGAGCGTCCCCTGCGCCCCCTCGAACACGACCTCCTCCCCCCGCTCGAGGGCGCCAGCGATCGCCGCCCGGGCATCGCCGATTCGGGCCGCGAACTGCTCCCTGAACCGGAGGAGATCCTCCACCACCTGCTCGGGATCGAATCCGTCCCCGGCCACGCGGGCCGCCCGGAGGTGTTCCCTCACCCGTCGCTCGTCGGCGAGGTCGGTGATGCGGAGGCCGCGGCGGGCAGCGCGATCCGCGTAGCAGGGCCCCACCCCGCGGCGCGTGGTCCCGATGCGCTCCGCCGTCCCTTCCCTCTCCTCCTGCAGCCGGTGGTGAGGGAGGACGAGATGGGCTCGTTCCGAGAGGAGGAGCTCCGGGTGGGGTCGCCCTTGGGCGAGGATCTCTTCCAGCTCGTCGGCGAGCACCCACGGGTCGACGATGACCCCGTGCCCGATCACGCCCTGGCACCCCGGGTGGAGCGCCCCGCACGGGACGAGGTGGAGGCGAGCTGTCCCCCGGGCGTCCTCCACCGTGTGCCCGGCGTTCGCTCCCCCGTTGAACCGCACGCACATCCGCGCCCGCCGGCACAGATGATGGACGATCTTCCCCTTTGCCTCATCCCCCCACTGGGCCCCGATCACGGCGATCGCCCCCATCAGCCCCTCCTTCGCAGCCAGACCCGTCCCCGTCGGCCGTGGACGTCGAGGGTGACCTCGTGCTCGGCCCCGGCGAGCTTCCCCGCGCGGTGGCCCACGGCGAGGACCTCATCGGCGATCTCGCGGGAGAAGCGGCGGAAGAGGTCCGCCAGGTCTCCCTCGTAGCCGATCTCGATCCGGTCTGTCACGTGGAACCCCGCGTCCTTCCGCGCCAGCTGCAGCCGGTGGACGAGCTCCCGCAGATCCCCCCGCGCGCGGAGCTCGTCGTCGAGGCGCAGATCGAGGGCCACTGCGCCGTCCGCCCCCGCGAACACGGCATAGCCCTCGGCGGGTTGCCACTCCACCTTCAGCAGGTCGGGCGTCAACCGGAACGTCTCCCCAGCGACGGCGAGGTCCACGTGGCCCTGCCGATCGAGGGCCGCAGTGAGCTCCCGCGGATCGCGCGCGGCGACGGCATGGGCGATGCTCGGGGCGCGGTCCCCATACAGGGGCCCCGCCCGCCGGAAGTCGAGGACCACCTTCGGCACCTGATAGGAGGCGAGGTCCCGCTCCAGGGAGACCCGCACCACGTTCACTTCCTCACGGAGGAACTGCCACAGCTCCTCAGGGATCGCCTCGTCCCCTTCCTGGGCCTGGACGTGGAGGGCAGGGAGGGGCTGACGCACCTTGACCTTGGCCCGGTTGCGAGCGGCAAGGGCCACCGAGGCCACGGCCCGGACCCGGCTCATCTGGGCCTCGAGTGCGCGATCGCGGGGGAACCCTTGCGGCCAGTCCGCGAGGTGGACGCTCTCCGGGTCCTCCTCCGTGCGCAGGGACGCCCACATCGCCTCGGCGAGGAACGGGGTGAACGGGGCGAGGAGGAGAGAGAGGGCCTTCAGTGCCTCGTACAGGGTGCCGTAGGCGCAGAGCTTGTCCTGCGTCAACCCCTCCCCCCAGAACCGAGGGCGGGACAGCCGGATGTACCAGTTGGAGAGATCGTCGACCAGGGCAGCAACCTCGCGCGTCGCCCCGAGGGGGTCGTAGCCATCGAGGGCGGCTGTGACCCGTTCCACCACCGCCCCCAGCCGGGACAGGAGCCACCGATCGAGGGCCGTACGCTCAGCAGGGACGGCCATCCCCGGGGTGAACCCGTCGATCCCCGCGTAGAGGACGAGGAAGTCGTGGCAGTTCCGCACCGTGTCGAGAATCCCGAACCGGGCTTGGCGGGCCCCGTCCTCCGTGTACCGCCGCTCGTTCCAGGGCGCAGATTCGGAGGCAAGGTACCAGCGCATCGCATCCGCCCCATGGGCCTCGACGATCGGCATCGGGTCGAGCACGTTCCCCCGCGACTTGCTCATCTTCTGGCCCGCGGCGTCGAGCCCCATCCCCGTCACGAGGACGTTCCGGTACGGGGCGGATCCGTGGAGGAGGACCCCCGTGACGAGCATCGTGTAGAACCAGCCTCGGGTCTGGTCGAGCCCCTCGCTGATGAAATCAGCGGGGTAGGACTCCTTGAACTGGTCCACGTTCTCGAACGGGTAGTGCCACTGGGCGGTGTGCATCGAGCCGGAGTCGAACCAGGTGTCGAGGACGTACGGGACACGGCGCATTGCCCCCCCGCAGGGGCAGCGGAGCTCGACCCGATCCACGTGCGGCCGGTGGAGCTCCACCGTACGGGCCAGCTCGGGGTCCACGGCGTGCTCCACGAGCTCCCTCCGGGACCCCACCACCCGCACCTCTCCGCACCCATCACAGACCCACACCGGCAGCGGGGTCCCCCAGTACCGATCGCGGGACAGGGCCCAGTCCCGCATCGAGTGGAGGAAATCGCCGAACCGGCTCTCCCCGACGTGCGCAGGGTGCCAGGAGATCGCCTCGCTCGCCGCGAGGATCTCGTCCTTGGCCCGGGTGGTGGCGATGAACCACGAGTCGAGGGCGTAGTACAGGAGCGGCGTATCGCACCGCCAGCAGAACGGGTAGTCGTGCTCGTAGGTCTCCGCCCGAAGCAGGCGCCCCCGGGCCGCGAGGTCCTGGATGATGATCGGATCCGCATCCTTCACGAAGGCGCCGGCAGCGAGGGGGAACTCGCCGGTAAATCGCCCCCTCCGGTCCACCGGTTGGAGGAGGGGAAGGCCAAGCTCCTGACCGAGTTCGTGGTCCTCCTCCCCGAACGCGGGGGCGATGTGGACGATCCCCGTCCCCTCGTCCAGTGACACGAACTCAGCAGGCCATACCTGATACGCATCCTCCCTGCGCGCCAACCCGTACAAGGGGTCGTAGTGGCGGTGGAGAAGCTCGTGCCCCGGGAAGAGACGAACGACCCTCACGTCGTCCCCCAGCACCGAGGAGACGCGCGATCCGGCAAGGATCAGTCTCTCTCCCTGGTGCTGGACCTCGGCGTACTGGGCGTCGGGGTGAATGGCCAGGGCCACGTTTGCGGGAAGCGTCCAGGGGGTGGTGGTCCACACCAGCAAGGAAACATCCGGATCGCCACGCAGCGGCATCCGGACGAACACGGAGGGATCGGCAACCCGTTGATACCCCTGGGCCACCTCGTGGGAGGAGAGGGACGTCCCGCAGCGGGGGCAGTAGGGGAGGACCTTGTGGCCGCGGTAGAGAAGCCCCCGGGTGTGGATCTCCTTGAGCTCCCACCACAGGGTCTCGATGTAGTCATCGTGGTACGTGGCATAGGGATGTTCGAGATCGATCCAGAACCCCATCCGACGGATCATGTCCTCCCAGGCGCGGATGTAGCGGTGTACGGAGTCCTTGCACCGGGTGACGAACCGCTCCACCCCATAGCGCTCGATGTCGGCCTTGGTGCTGATCCCGAGTTCCTTCTCCACCTCGAGCTCCACGGGGAGGCCGTGGCAATCCCACCCCGCCTTCCGTTCCACCAGTCGGCCCCGCATGGTGTGGTAGCGGGGGAAGAGGTCCTTCTGCAGTCGCGCCAAGAGGTGCCCGATGTGGGGACGCCCATTGGCGGTGGGGGGCCCTTCGTAGAACACGTACCGGGGACGACCCCACCTCCCTTCCACCGACCGCGAGAAAACGCGCTTCTCCTCCCAGAACGACAGCACTGCCCGTTCGCGGCGCACTGGATCCGCCTCAAGCTTCGTGAACCCCACCCGCTCCTCCTTCGAACACGCAACAGACCATGGCCTTGGACCTTGCTCGGGAACGCCAGAAAACGCGGGAGAGAGTTATCCCTGCCCCTGGGGGGGCAGGATGGGGCGGCAGATCCATGTTCGTTCAGACATCGCGGTCTCCACGGCTATTATAGCTCCCCATTCGCACCCGGTCGAACGCCTCCTCCACGCGGCGGAGGACCGTGGAAAGGTCGAACAGCTCACGCCACTCCTCCTCGCCGAGCCTCTCCCGGACCAAGGGATCCTCCCCCGCGACCTGAGCGAGGTCCTTCCCCGTCGTGCGCGCCCGGCCGGCGAGGCGGGCCACGAGCTCGTGGGCCTGGCGCCGGCCCATCCCGGCGCGGACGAGGGCGAGCAGCAGCCCCTCCGAGAACGGCAGTCCCCGCGCTTCCTCGATCCGGGCCCGCATCCGCTCCGGAAAGACCCGGAGCTCGACGACGAGGCCCCGCGCCCGCTCGAGCATGTAGTCCGTGAGGGTGAAGCACTGCGGGAAGAGAACCCGCTCCACCGAGGAGTGGGACATGTCCCGCTCGTGCCACAGGGCATTGTCCTCCAAGGCCGGCCCCAACGAGGCGCGCACCACCCGCGCCAGCCCACACAGGCGCTCGGAACGGATAGGGTTCTCTTTGTGGGGCATCGCCGATGAGCCCTCCGGACGACCCTCCGCGACCTCCGCCACCTCGGATCGGGACAGGTTCCGCACCTCCAGGGCGATCTTCTCCACGAGCGACGCCGCCGAGGCGAGGGAGAACAGGACCTCGGCGTGGCGGTCGCGGGCGATGACCTGGGTCGCCACCGGGCACGGCCGGAGCCCGAGCGCGGCGAGGGCCCGCTCCTCGGCCTGGGGGGGGAAGTGGGCATGGGTCCCCACCGCGCCGGAGAGCTTCCCCACCGCGATCCCCTCCCGGGCCCGCGCGAGGCGGGCCCGGACCCGTCCCAACTCATCGTACCAAGCGAGGATCTTGAGCCCAAACGTGGTCGGCTGCGCCCACTGCCCATGGGTCCGGCCGAGGATCGGCGTGTCCCGGTGCCGATCCGCGAGATCCCACAACGCATCCCCGAGGCGATCCGCCTTGTCGAGCAGGAGATCGAGGGCCTCCACGAGGGCGAGGGACAACGCGGTGTCCTTGACATCGGACGAGGTGAGGCCGTAGTGGAGCCATCGTCCATCGGGCCCCACCTCCTCCTCCACCGCCCACAGGAACGCGACGAGATCGTGCCCGATCTCCTCCTCCAACCTCCGGACGCGCTCCTCGGGGACCTTCGCCCGGGCCCGGACGCGGCCCGCTGTCCCCGCCGGGACGATCCCCAGTTCCTCCAGGGCCTGGAGCGCCGCGAGCTCCACCGCAAGCCAGCGCGCAAGCACGGCGCGCCGGGCCCAGAGGTCCTTCATCGGCAACAGGGCGTAGCGATCGGTGGCCACGTCCGAAGGATAGAGCGAACGGGTACGCGCTGCCAATCGAGGGCCCCCAATGCGAGCAGCTATAATGCGCCCCGTGGAGGGCCCCACGATCTGGACGGAGCAGGACCGACAGGCCGTGAACGCGCTGCGTTTCCTCGCCGCGGACACGGTGGAGCGAGCCAAGTCCGGCCATCCCGGGCTTCCCCTCGGGGCAGCGGCGATGGCGTATGTCCTGTGGACCCGCCATCTCAAGCACAATCCCCGCGACCCCGCATGGCCGGACCGGGATCGGTTCGTCCTCTCCGCGGGGCACGGATCGGCCCTCCTCTACGCGCTGCTGCACCTGTCCGGTTACGACCTGCCGCTCGACGAGCTCAAGAGGTTCCGGCAATGGGGAAGTCGAACCCCAGGTCACCCTGAGGCTGGCCTGACCCCGGGGGTGGAGGCGACGACCGGCCCCCTGGGCCAGGGGCTGGCGACGGCGGTGGGGATGGCGATCGCTGAGGCTCACCTCGCCGCACGGTTCAACCGCCCCGGGTGCCCGGTCGTGGACCATCGCACGTACGTGCTCGCCAGCGACGGGGACCTCATGGAGGGGATCTCCGCCGAGGCGTGTGCCCTGGCCGGTCACCTCCGCCTGGGGAAGCTCATCGTCCTCTACGACCGGAACGGGATCTCTCTTGCCGGCTCCACCGACCTGGCGTTCAGCGAGGACGTGGGAGCACGGTTCGCCAGCCAAGGGTGGCACGTGGCGGAGGTACCGGACGGCGAGGACCTTCCGGCCATTGACCGCGCCCTCGACGAGGCCAAGGAAGCGCGCGATCGCCCTTCCCTCCTCGTGATCTCGACGACGATCGGCTACGGTGCCCCCAACAAAGCGGGCACGTTCCATGCCCACGGCTCCCCCCTCGGGGAGGAGGAGCTGCGGGGGGCGAAGCGGGCCCTCGGCTGGCCCGAGGAGCCGATGTTCCTCGTCCCCGCTGAGGTGCGGGAGCGGCTCGCGGAAGCGGCGGGCCGCGGAAGGGAGGAAGAGGAACGCTGGCACAAGCTCATCCAGCGCTACCGGGCGGCCCATCCGGAGCTCGCCCGGGACCTTCTCCGCCGGCTGGGCGGCGAGCTGCCTCCGGATTGGGACGCGGATCTCCCCTCGTTCCCCGCGGGGAAGAAGGGGATCTCGACCCGCAAGGCCTCGGAGGAGGTCCTGCAGAGCCTCGCCCAGACTGTACCCGAGCTCGTGGGTGGGTCGGCGGACCTCAACCCCTCTTGTCTCACCTGGCTCAAGGGCGAGGGGGACTTCGGCCCCCCGCCCGGGCCGGCGGACCGGCAGGGCGAGGTGGGCGGCGGGTGGAGCTACGGAGGACGCAACATCCACTTCGGGGTCCGCGAGCACGCGATGGGGGCGATCGCGGTGGGGATGGCCCGCCACGGCGGGCTGCGGCCGTTCACTGGCACGTTCCTCGCCTTCTCCGACTACATGCGCCCCCCGCTCCGCTTGGCCGCCCTCATGCACGTGCCGGTCCTGTTCGTGTTCACCCACGACTCGATCGCCCTCGGCGAGGACGGCCCGACCCATCAACCGGTCGAGCACCTGCTCGCGTTGCGCGCGATTCCCAACCTGACCGTGATCCGGCCCGCGGACGCCGAGATCGCCGTCGAGGCATGGCGGGCCGCCCTCCTCCGCCGGGATGGCCCCACGGTTCTCATCCTCACCCGCCAGGACCTCCCCGTCCTCGACCGGACCCGTCTTGCTTCCCCTGACGGCCTGCACCGGGGGGGGTACATCCTCTGGGAGAGCGCACCTGGGAGAGATCCTGAGCTAATCCTCATCGCAACCGGCTCGGAGGTCCACGTCGCGCTTGACGCCGGGGAGGAGTTGGCGCGGGACGGAGTCCGGGTGCGGGTCGTGGCGCTCCCAAGCTGGGAGCTGTTCGAGCACCAGCCGCGTGACTACCGGGACCAGATCCTCCCTCCCCAGGTCCGAGCGCGGGTGGCGGTCGAGGCCGCGATCCGGCTGGGGTGGGAGCACTACGTGGGCTTGGACGGGGAGATCGTCGGGCTGTCGTCGTTCGGAGCCAGCGCTCCCGGGCCGGTCCTCCTTCAGGAGTTCGGGATCACCCCCGCCGCCGTCGTCGCCGCAGGTCGGCGAGCCCTAAACAGGGTTGCCGTCCGCAGAGGAGATGACTACCATGAGCGGGCGGGTCCGTAGCTCAGGGGTAGAGCAGCCGGCTCATAACCGGTTGGTCGCAGGTTCAAACCCTGCCGGGCCCACAGGTCAGCGCGGCGGTGCGTGGTCGCTGGTTGAGGAGGAGGGATGAGGAAGATCTTCGTGAACGTGGATGGCAGTTCCCGCGGGAACCCCGGGGAATCCGCGATTGGGGTCCTCGTCACCGACGACAAGGGGCAGGTCCTGGACCAAGTGTCGAAGCTCATCGGGCGGGCGACGAACAACGTCGCAGAGTACAAGGCCCTCCTGGAGGGGATCCGCCTCGCCATCGAGCTCTCCCCGGACGAAACCGTGTTCCTCACCGACAATCAGCTCGTCGCGAACCAGGTGAACGGGTTCTACCAGGTCCGCGAGCCCCACCTCGAACTCCTAAACCGGAACGCCCTCGATCTCCTCGCCCGGCTCCCCCGGTGGCGCGTGAACTTCGTGGAGCGGGAGATCAACCACGCCGCGCACCGGCTGGCCGAGCAGGCGTTTCGCGAGCGCACACGCCAGGAGCGGGAGCGGAACGATCTCCTGCGCGAGATCGGCCACCTCCTGGATGGGTTGTCCGTCGACGACCTGCGGCGGCTGGCCGCCCACATGCGCTCCCTCCGCCCGTAGAGCGGATGCGCATCGTCCTGCAGCGGGTGAAGGAGGCGAGCGTCCGCAGCGGCGGCCGCGAGGTAGCCCGAATCGGATGCGGACTGCTTCTCCTCGTGGGACTCGGGAGAGAGGATGGCCCGGACGAGGTCCGGTTCTGGGCCGAGAAGATCCCCAACCTGCGCGTGTTCCCCGACGAGGAGGGACGGATGAACCGCTCCCTTCGCGACATCGGGGGCGAGATCCTGTGCGTGTCCCAGTTCACCCTCTACGGCGACGCGTCCCGCGGGCGGCGGCCGGGGTTCGACCGCGCCGCGCCGAGCCCTGAAGCATCTCCGCTCTACGAGGCCTTCCTCGCCGCGCTGCGCGCCCAGGGCGTCCCCGTCCAGAGCGGCCTGTTCGGAGCGCGGATGGAGGTCGCCCTCGTCAACGACGGGCCGGTGACCTTGATCTTGGAGCGGCCGGCGGCACAATGGGAATAAACCTAAAGGAGGAACCGATGGCGGCAGTACCCAAGTCACGGAGGTCCCATCGCGAGGTGCGGCTGCGCCGCACCCACTGGCGGGCGCGGGGAGTGCCCGCCACGTCGTGTCCCCAGTGCCACGAGTTCCGCCTCCCCCACCGCGTGTGCCCGGCTTGTGGGTACTACAACGGGATGGCCGTCGTGGAGATGGGGAAGAAGGAGAAGTAGCCCCTCACGCGACGGGGCGCCCCTCGACGAGGAAGATGGGAAGCGTCACCACCATCAAGAGCGCCGCGAGGAGGAAGGCGGCGGGGAACCCGAGGAAATCCGCGATATACCCCCCGGCAAGCGCCCCCAGGACGTTCCCCAACCCGGCAACAGCGTTGTAGATGCCGAGGGCTTGGCCGTGAACCCCGGACGGCGACAGCCGGGACACGATCGCCGTCACCGATAGCTGGAAGAACGCCCAGGTCGCCCCCGCCACGCCCCACAGGACGGGCAGAAGCCAACGGGCGACCTCCGGGGTGGCCAAGGCGAACCCCACGAACATCCCCGCCCGTCCGAGGAGGGCCAGCGCCGCTGCCGGGCGATGGCCCCACCGTGCGACTGCCTTTCGCGCCAACCCGAACGCGAGCACGCTCACCCCATGGTGAGCCACGTTCAGGGCGAACACGAGCTCGCTGGACCATCCCAGCTTGTGGCGCACGAACACCGGGAACGGGGCGAACACCATCGAGAACCCGATGAAGGCGAGCATCGCCGCGTAATAGCACAGGATGAGGTCCGGCCCAAACGCCGTGCGCCCCTGCATGAACCGCAGGAGTTGGGACGGGCGGAGCGCCTCGTAGAGCTGGATCGGAGCGGTACGGAAGCGTTCGTAGAGGAAGTTCCCCACCGCGACAACCGCATCCCGGAACGAGGGGAGGTGGACGCCCACCTCCGGCTCGCGGATCTGGCGTAAGCCGACCACAATCGCGCCCACCGAGAGGGCGCCGACGATGAATCCCAGCGAACGGAGCCCCCACCCTTCCCCCACGAAGCGCACGACGAGCGTCGTCCAGCTTGCCCCCACCGCGAGGCCGATCGTCCACCCCACCCCGCAATGGACGTTAAACCGAGCGATTTCCCCCTCCCACTGCTCCTTGGGGAATCCGGAAAGGACGAGGAGGAACGCCACCGACGACCCGGCCATCCACGAGAAGGCGGCCCAGCCGTTGACGAGGTAGAGCTGGGGCATGCGGGTGATGGCGGGCAGGGCGAAGTAGGCCATCGCCACCCCGAGGAAACCGAACACCACGAACAGCCGACGACGCCGCGTGGCGTCGAGGAGCCGCCCCCACACCAGGCTTGCCGCGACGTTCATCATGCTCCCCACCGCGGCCAACATCCCCACATCGCCGGCCGTCCCCCCCAGGTAGTACGCGTAGAGGGGGAGGAGGGGCGAGGCCGCTCCCATCGCGGCATTGGCCAGGACGAACGCCCAGTACCAGCGGGGGACCCTCATCGCTCGCGCACTGCGACCACCGACTCCCGCACCCCGGCCGGGTCGGGGATCTCAAGGACGACCCTCCCCCCGTACCTTCCCCTCTCAAGCGCAGCCAGCGCCGCCCGCCACGGGACGGTCCCCGCGCCCAGGGGCAGGTGCTCGTCCCGCTCTCCGCGGTTGTCGTGGAGGTGGACATGGACAAGGCGCTCCCCGAGCGCCGCCACATAGGGGGCAGGCTCCCCGCCTGTGGTGTGCAGGTGGCCGAAGTCCAAACACGCCCCGAGGGCAGGAAACAGGTCGAGCACCACGCGATGCTCATCCGCGGTGTGCACCATGTCCCAGCCTGGGGAGCGCTGCTTGTTCTCCACCGTTACCTCGACCCCCCGCCGCCGCGCCCGGGCGAGGATGACCTCCAGCGCAAACCGGAACCTCTGCGCGGCGCGATCGCGCTCACCATCGAGGGGATGGTAGTCGGGGTCCACATGCCCTGGATGGACGACGACGAGCTCCGCGCCGACATCGGCAGCGAGGTCCACGGCCCCGACCACCTCCCCCAGCGCCGCCGCGGCCAGCGACGGAAATGGGGAAGCGAGGTTGACCCCGTAGATGGGAACGTGGACCGTGCACCACAGCCCCTTCCCCGCCAAGCCCTGGCGCAGCCGTCGCCGATCGGTCGGGGCAAGATCCGGCGGGAAAGCGGCCCGCGGGTCAGCCCGCAGCTCGACCCCCCCCAAGCCGAGCTCTCCGGCGAGCTCCACCCATCTTTCCACGTTCATCCCCTTCCAGAGGAAGGTGGACAGCCCGACTCTGTCGAGGTCCATTCCCTATCCCATGCGGAGACCGCCGTTCACGGACACCGTCTCCCCCGTGATGTAGCTCGCCTCATCCGAGCACAGGAACGCGACCACGGCCGCGATCTCCTCCGCGCTCGCCACCCGCCCGAGGGGGATCTGGGCCCGGATCTCGTCGCCGCGGGTGGCGAGGGCCTCCTCGTTGATCGCGGTGGCGACGAACCCCGGGCACACCGCGTTCACGGTGATCCCCATCGGGGCCAGGGCGAGGGCAAGGGATCTCGTGAGGCCGAGCAGCCCGGCCTTGGCCGCCGCGTAGTGGACGCCGTGGGCGCTTCCGGTGAGAGCGCGCAGGGAAGAGACGTTCACGATCCGGCCAAAACCCGCCTCGCGCATGTACGGGACCGCACACCGCGAGCAGACAAACGCGGAGGTGAGGCCCACCCGGATCATCCGCTCCCAGTCCTCCAACGAGAGGTCCTCCCACGGCATCCGTTGCACGTAGCCCGCGTTGTTCACCAGGATGTGGAGTGCCCCCAGCCCCTCCGCGGCGGCGTGGACGAGGGTCCGCGCTTGGTCCAGATCGGCCAGATCGGCCTGGAGGATCAGCGCCCGGCTCCCCAGGCGCTGCACGGCCGCCGCCACCTCCTCGGCCGGGGTGCGCTGGGTGCGGTAGCTCAGGGCGACGTCGTAGCCACGCGCCGCGAGCTTGACCGCCACCGCCGCACCGATCCCCCGCGAACCACCGGTCACGAGCGCGCACCGTTTCATCTCCACCCTCCTCAGGTCCCGAACAGGCGGTCCCCCGCATCTCCGAGCCCAGGGCGGATGTAGCCGTGGGCATCGAGCTCGCGGTCGAGGGCCGCGGCGTACACGGGGACATCGGGATGGAGCTCCTGGATCGCGCGCAGCCCCTCCGGGGAAGCGACAAGACACAGGAAGCGGACATCCTGTGCTCCCCGCTCCTTCACGATCTGCACCGCGCGGCCTGCCGACCCCCCGGTGGCGAGCATCGGATCGACCACGATCACGAGCGCATCCTCCAGGTGCGCAGGGAGCTTGGCGAAGTACTCTACCGGCTCCAAGGTCTCCGGATCGCGGTAGATCCCGATGTGGCCGACCCGGGCGCTGGGGATGAGGGATAGGACCCCGTCGAGCATCACGATCCCCGCCCGCAAGACGGGGACAAGGACCACCGGCCGGGCCAGCTCCACCCCCTCCGTCCGCTCCAGCGGGGTCTCTACCTCCACCTCCCGCAACGGGAAGTCTCGCGTGATCTCGTACACCATGAGCGCGGTGAGCTCCTCAAGGATCTGGCGGAACTGGAGCCGATCCGTGCGCCGGTCGCGGAGCCGGGTGAGCTTGGCCCGAATGAGGGGATGTTCAACGAGGATGAACGTCGCCATGCTGGGGCTGAGGGTAGCTCGCGCGGCGGCGTGCGCAACCCTAGATGAGGGACAGGTAGTCGTGTTTCTCGCCGAGAACCCTGTCCAGATGGATCTGCCACAGCTTGAGGGTCTTGTAGAGGGAGGCGACGAGCCACCGCCGCACGGGGTCGCGTGGGCCGACGAGGGCGTACACCCTCTCGTCGAGGCCCGTCCCCGGCGGCTCGTCCTGGAGCCAGCGGGCGAGGGACCCCCCGATGGCGCGGAGGGTGAAGATCCTTTCCGGGTCGAGCTTGGGTGCGACGCGAAGGGCGGGGATGCAAACGAGAACGGATGGCGGCTCCTCGTTCCCGATGCTGTGAGCGAGGCGATCCATGTTCCAGAGGAGGGTATAGGCACAGGGATGGTGCGCGAGCAGGATCAGCGGGGACTCCTCCTTGTCCACGAGGGAACGCACGAGGGGGGATGCCGCCCGTTCGGCCCACCGGTCGAGGGTCGCGTCCACGACCGCTGGCCCCTCCCCGATCGCGAGGACGACCTCTCCCACCGCGCGAGCGGCCTCGGCCCGTTCCGGAGTGCGGGTCCCAAGGAGCTTCCCGAGCGACCCGCTCCCTTTGCCGTCCTCCGCCCACTTCACGAACGCTCGCCCCACGAGGTCGAGCTTGCGCTGTATGGGCAACGGGAGGTCCCCACACCCTCCGCACCGCGGGCCGGCCCGCCCGGCACCGATCATTGCCAGGACCTGCTCCAGCCCCTCGAGGAACCGGTGCGAGCAGGGCTCGAACCCCCACCGCGGCATCCGGTCCCGCACGAGGATCGCCCACCGGGGGAGGGAGATCTCCTCGACAAGGCTGTTCAAGTAGAGGACTTCCTCATCAAATGCCTCGCGGCCCTCGATCCCCGGTGCTTCCCACCATTCGGCGATGCGCCGCTCCGCGACCTTCACCCTCCCCCCTTACTTCTTCCGTTCCCATCACAGCCCCGGGGCGCAAAGCGGGGCGCCACCCCAGGAGAGCATTCTACTCCCCCCACCTCCGTTCACAACGGCAGGGCGGCACACGTGACCCCTTGAGCAGCTGGCGCTCTCATCCCCCTTTTCGCTCCCACAGACGTCGGAACCGGTTCTCCCGGCCAGCGATGAGGCGACGGATGTTGGAGCGATGGGTGTAGAAGACGAAGACGGCGAGGCCGAGGGTGAGGGCGCGTACCTCCATGGGGACGGGATGGTTCGCGTAGCGATCGAGGAGGAACGCCCCCACGGGGAGGGTCACCGCGGCGGACAGGGACCCCAAGGATACGATCCCTGTCCCGAACACGGCGAGGACGAACGCAGCCGCGGACAGGGCCGCGGGCAGGGGGGCGAGGGCGAGCACGACCCCGGCCCCCGTCGCCACCCCCTTCCCCCCTCGGAACCGCAGGTACGGCGAGAACACGTGCCCGAGGATCGCCCCCAATCCCGCAGCCAGGGCGAGGGACACGGCCTCCCCTCCCCACACGGGGAGGCGGGGGAGGAACGCGGTGGCGAGGTAGCCCTTCCCCACGTCAAGGACCATCACCGGGACCCCGAGCTTCCACCCCAGGACGCGCAGGGCATTGGTCCCCCCCACGTTCCCCGACCCGTGGCAGCGGATGTCGACCCCCCGCAGGCGGCCGGCGAGGTAGGCGGTGGGGATCCCACCGACAAGGTAGCCCACCAGGGCGACAAGGAGGTAGGAAGCCGCGGTCATCCGTTCCCTCCCAGGGCCACGATCCTCCTCGCCACCCAGCCCATGTCAAGGAGAGCCAACCCGAACGCACCCAACCCGGCATGGGCAACGAGGGCGGGGGAGGCGTCCACGAGGTGGATGTCGAGCCGAGGAGAGGGGATCGCCGCCCTCAGACGCCCAGCGAGGGCCTCCGCGGCTCCGATCGCCATCGCGTGGGGAATGATCCCCGTCGGAACCTCCATCGCCCGTGCCGCCTTGGCGCCCAGGGCGGCCAACCGCGCCACGAGCCCTCCCCGCCCAACCCCGGCCCCCACCGGGCGAATCCGGCCCTGTCCCACTGCAGCCACCAACCCAAGCTTCGTTCGCTCGGAGAGCCACCCCACCGCCCACGGGGCCCACCCCGACCGCCCCAGGGATCGGAGATCGGGGAGCGCTGCCCAGAACACGACGCGTTTCGCCGCCTCCCCAGCCAATTGCGCCGCCTCACGCAGGCGGAGGCCCGCCGCGATCCCCCGCGCCACCGCCCACGCCACGAGCCCCAACCCCCCAGAAAGGGTCCCCGAGTCCACCACCTCGATCTCGCACCCGGTCCCCGCCGCCTCCCGGGCCGCTTGAGACGCGGAATTCCACGTCCCGGACAAGTCCTTGGCCAGAACGAGGGCGAGGATGCTCGGGAACCGACGCCCGAGGTGCACGAACGCGTCCAGGAAGTCCGCCGGTGGCGGTTGGGACGTGCTCGTCTCCGCACCGGACTGGACCCGCTCGCAGAACCCGCGCACGGTGAGCTCGGTTCGGTCCCGGAACTCGTCCGTCCCCACGCGGACCCGCACCGGGACGATGGCGATCCGGTGGCGGGTCATGAGGAACTCCGGGAGATCGCACGACGTGTCCACGACGAGGGCCAATCCAGCTTTGGCGGACTCCGCGGCGGACTCCGCGTGTTGGACCCACATGTCATCCACCTTCTCCCGGGCCACGGTCCCGAACGCGGCGGCCAGCTCCCGCACCCGGGCCGGCGCGTTCGTGTGCACATGCAGGTGGAGGAACTCCGGTGAGCCCGCAACCACCACCGAGTCCCCGAGCGACCCGAGGACCTCCCGGATCGCCTCCAGCTCCATCCCGTCTCCCTCCACCACACACTCCGTGCAGTACCGGAACGTGATCGCCTCCGGGTCGTACTTCACGGTCGGTCGGTCGAGGGGCGAGTTCGCCCCAACAAGGGATACCTCTTCCATCTTCCCGGTGGCGATGTAGTGGACGATCCCCTCCACGAACCGCACGAACCCCAGCGCCCCGGCATCGACGACACCAGCGTCACGGAGGACGGGAAGAAAGGAGGGGGTCTTCGCCAACGCCAGCTCCGCGGCAGCGAGCCCGTTGTGCATGAGGGGGATGAAATCCTCCGTGTCCCGGGCGAGCTCCTCCACGCGGTTTGCAAAGGCGGCGATGGCGGTGAGGATTGTCCCCTCCTTCGGCTCGGCCAGCGCCTGACGGGAGCGGGCTGCGGCCCGGGCAAGGGCTTGGGCAAAGAGCGGCACGTCCGCCACGCTCGCCCCCCCAGTCCTTCCGCCAGTCCGTGGAAGAACTGGGCGAAGATGACGCCCGAGTTGCCACGCGCCCCGCGCAAGCTCGCGGTGGCCAGCTCCCGGGCCATCTCGCCCACCGGCCGCCAGGGGAGCCCCTGGGGGATGTGGAGGATCGCCCCCATCGTCACGGCGAGGTTCTTTCCTGTGTCGAAGTCAGCAACCGGGAAGACGTTGATCTGGTCGAGATGATCAGCCTGGGCGATGACCTTCCGCGCCCCAGCGGTCACCGCCCGTCGGAGGCGCTCGCCGGTGATCCGCCGGATCCCAAGCCGTTTACCCCGCGTCATGCCGCGATGATAGCCCCCCCTCCCCCCGCGAGCCAGCGAACCTCACCGAGGCGGGGCGTGTATATCGGGTAGAGGTGATCGAGATGCGTAGATGGCTCCTTCTGTCAGTCCTGGCGGGGGTCACCGTGGGGGTGGCCCAGTCGGGACCGTCGCCCCTGGGGCTCGTCCCCGTACCCGTTCCCGGCCTTTCGGCTTCGATCTGGACGGAGAAGCCCCAGTACACGATCGGGGAGACAGCGCGGATCTACTTTTCCATCTCCCAAGCCGCCTACGTGTACGTCTTCGACATCGAGCCCACCGGCCGGGTGCGGCTCATCTTCCCCAACTTCTGGTCGCCGAATGCGTACCGTCAGGCCGGGACCCATGTCCTTCCCGATCAGCCGACGTATCAGCTTCGGGTGGCCGCTCCCGCCGGCACGGAGACGCTCCAGCTCGTTGCCTGCACACAGCCTCTTTCTACGCCGACGGGGACGTACTCCGATCCCTACCCCCTCCTCGGCCCGGACCCCGAATCCGGCCGGGTGGCGGTGCTCGGCCTCGTGCCCGAGCCGAGCTGCGGTTGCTGTGTCACAGCGTGGACCACGTTCCAGATCGTGGCTACCCCAGCTCCCGGCTACTCGCCCTGCCCGCCGTGCTGGGGCATCACCCCATGTCCGCCCTGCTCCGGGTTCATGTACGTGACCCCGGGCATGGGATGGTTCTTCAGCCTGTCCTCCGGGAGCTGGACGTTCTTCATCGGCGACTGCCCGAGCGGACCCGGGTGGTGCTGGTACTTGGGCCCGGACGGGCTGTGGCATTTCAAGCTCCAGCTTTGCTTCGGCAACTGCCCCTAGCGAGGGCCAGCCTCCTCCGGGGGAGGGGCCTCCCCGGCCCCCTCCCCCGCCTCCTCCGTCGTGGGCCAGCCATGTCTCCAGGAGGAGGAACGCGGCAGCCTTGTCCATCGGCTCGTTCCCGCTTCCGCAGCGCGGGGAGAGCACGCAACGCGGGCAGCCGTCCCGACACGGACATGAGGCGAGGAGCTCCACCACCCGCGCCACCCATTCCCGCGCTCGGGCGTGAAGGGTTGAGGCGATCCCGATCCCTCCTGCGTACGCGTCGTACACGAGCACCGTTGGGCAGCCCGTGTCCGGGTGGAGGGGGGAGGAGACCCCACCCACGTCGCTCGGCTCGCAGCGGGCGATGAGGGGGACCAACGCGACCAAGGCGTGCTCGGCCCCGTGCAGGCCTCCAGGGGAGGGGCAGGCCCAAGCGGCGAGCTCCAAGTCCGTGCGCCGGATCGTGACCGGTGGCTTCTGGCCGTCATTCCTCCAGGCAAGCCAAACGCCCTCCGATTCGAACTGGAGCGGTGGGAGGTCGAGGGGCCGCACGTCCACGATCCGCCCCCCGTCGAGGACCTTGTACGCCACGACCGTCTCCTGGACAGAGACCGTCCCCAACCCCAAGCCGCGTGCCCCAGGTCCACAAGCTGGCTTCCGAATGCGCGCCTCCTCGGCAGTGATCGCCTTCGTGGTGAGGCCGTCCGTGGACGGCTCGGCCTCCGCGACCCCCGCCGTGAGGTCGAGAGAGCGCACGCGGAACGCCTCCCCCTGGTGAAGGAACACCGCCCCAGGGAACGCCTCGCGACGGGCGCGGTGCTCGTCCCACGTCTCGAGGACCTCTCCTGCGACGAGGATCTGCACCTGCTGAGCAGTGAGGGCGTTCAAGGACACCTCGTCGGCGGGGCGGACCTGGCCGGCGTAGGACCACCCGCTGGGGGTGGCGGCGAGGAGGCCGGCCCGTTCCAGGGACCGCACATCTGCCTCTTCCGCCTCGAGGAGGAGAAGCTCGTCCCTCGTGAGGGGAAACTCCGCGGCCGCGCACAAAAGGTGCCGCACGGCGAGCTCCCTGTGGTGGGGGTTGAGAACCGGGGTCTCGGCACGGCCTTCCACGAGCTCCTTGGGTCGGCCGAGGAAATACCAGTGGAGGGGATCGTCCTGAGGGAGGTACACAACCAACGCATCGCGTCCCGCCCGGCCGGCCCGACCCGCTTGCTGACGGACCGAGGCTACCGACCCCGGGTATCCGAAGAGGACCACTGCGTCGAGGCCCCCCACATCCACCCCCAGCTCGAGGGCGCACGTCGAGGCGACGAGGCGCAACCTGCCTTCACGCAACCCCTGTTCCAGCGCCCGCCGCTCCTCGGGCCGATACCCAGCCCGGTACGAAGCCACGCCCCCACGGTCACCCCGCGCAGATCCTGGGTCGGGCTCGGGACTTGGAACGTGCGGCCATCCTCGCACGGCTTGGGCGAGGGCCTCCGCCATCCGCCGCGAGGGAAGGAAGGCGAGGGTCTGCTGCCCCTCCCGCACGAGGAACCGGCACAGGTCCACCGCCTGCTGGAATGGAGAGGTTTCGCGATCCCGGTCCGGATCCCAGAACCACCAACCGCGGGCGCCCTGAGGCGAGCCGTCCCGGTCCACCACCGCCACCCGGCGGCCGAGGAGCCGGTCCCCGAGGAGCTGGGGATCACCGGAGGTTGCCGAGGCGACAATGCAGTTCCATTTCGCCCCGTACCGGGTGAGGACCCGCCCCAGTCGGCGCAACAGCAGGGCCACCCCCGACCCGAACACGCCCCGGTACCAGTGCCCCTCATCCACGACCACGTACCGCACCCCCTGCAGGAACGGGGCCCAGCGGTGGTGCCATTCCAGGTACTGGTGGAGGGCGTACGGGTTCGTGAGGAGGATCCGCCCTTCCGCGCGCAGCCGGGGGCGGCGGTGGGAAGGTGTATCCCCGTCGTATACCCCCACCGCCCCGTCCACCCCCAGGGCGCGGGCGAGCGCTGTCCACTTCCCAAGCTGGTCCTGGGTGAGGGCCTTCATCGGGTAGAGGAGGAGCGCCCTTGCCGACGGATCTTGAGCCAGGGCGGACACGATGGGAAGGGCCATCGCCAGCGTTTTCCCCGACGAGGGGCCGGTGGCGAGAACCACGTCGCGTCCCGCCAGCACGTGCTCCATCGCCTCCGCCTGGTGCCGGTACAGCCGAACCCCTTCCCGGATCAGCCACTCCCGGGCCATCGCGGGGAGCCCGGACGGGGGGGCAGCGTAGACGGCGGGCCGCGGGGGGACGGTGAGAGTGGACACCACCTGCCCCCGGTACCATGGCTCCGACGAAAGGCGGGAGAGGAGATCAGCCAGGGCCGGTCACCCGCTCAAGCAGGACGGAGAGGAGTCGGGCGAGGGTGACAACGTCCTCCCGGTTGTGGGCGATCACGGGGCGGAGGACCTCCGCCGATCCCGTGCGGAGGTAGGTCCCGTACAGGGAGGGAACGTACTCCCCCGGCACGTCGAGCTCCCGCGCGATACCGAGCACGGCCCGTTCCACTTCCGGAAGCGAGCAGCCGAGGAGCGCTTGCCCCCACCGTCGGCGGGCGAAGAAGAGGAGGTCGAGGTGCAGTGGCTCCGGGAGGGCATCCAGACCGTGGTACGCGCACCGGCCCTGCAAGTGGTTCCAGTCGTAGGCCTTCCCGTTATAGGAGATCACGATCGGTCGGGAAGGAAGCTCCGCTCGAAGGGCAGCGAGGATCGCCGGTTCCTCGGCAAGGGAACGAGCAAGGTACTGACGGACCTCGAGGCCACCCTCACCGAGGTGCCCCACCCCAACAAGGAACGCCGGGAAGGCGGACAGCCCAAGGGTCTCGATGTCGAGGAACACGAGGTCCCTCCGGTCAGCGAACGCAAGCAACCGTAGCAGAAGATCATGGGACGCCGAGAACCTCCGGGAGATCCCGTCGTGCAGGGTCGCAAGATCGGCCCGGGCGAGCGCGGACAGCCAGCCTCGGGCCTCCGGGCCTGCGCCCCTGAAACGGAACCACTTCGTGGGCCGGTTTCGACTAAGGCCCACGGGTGGATCCCCTGGCTCCTAAGGT
>FWPV01004733.1_pt1 | contig 28185 bp, 25 predicted proteins | sample 2228371 | NCBI WGS metagenome assembly FWPV01 (sample SAMEA103939776, study PRJEB20133) | metagenome
TAACGAGCTTGTAAGCCGTGTTTTTAATAGTTCTAACTGATGTTTAACACTTCCGTCGAACATAGTATCGTCAAATCGGGCAATAAAACCTCCGATAAGTGTATGGTCAACAGAAGTGCGTAAGTGTACAGTTTTTTTGGTATATGATCCAAAAGTCTCTTTTAATAATTTTTCTTGTGAATTTGATAAAGGTATTGCCGTACGTATCTCTACTTCGACAATTCCTTTTCGTTCGTTGTAAATTTTTATAAATTCCCGGGCAATTGCTTCGAGTACTGCTTCCCGACCTTTTTCGACAATCATTGCCAGAAAATTCATTGTAAGGTTATTCAATTTTTTTTTGAATATTGCTTGCAGCACATCAATCTTTTTATCTTTTTTAATAATAGGACTCCGCAGAAACATCTGAAAATCCCTTGAGCCGGCAACTGCCTGCTGAATGCTTTCGCAATCTTTCCGTATTTCTTCTGTAACTTTTGCTTCTTCTGCTGCAAGCATTAAAGCTTCTGCGTAACGTTTTGCTACTCGTGATTGACTCATGATTTAGTTCTTCGGGAGTTGTTGAATCACTTTATCAATTAATTTTTTTTGTCTTGCATCATCAAGTGTTTCTTCAAGAATTTTTTCTGCTGCCTGAATTGCCAGATCTGCAACTTCCTGACGTAACTGCTGTTTTGCAGCCTCGATGTTACGTTGAATTTCTTCGTTTGCGCGTTGAATCTCCTGCTCAGCTTGTGCCCGTGCTTTTGTTATTATTTCATCTTTCATCTTTTCCGCGAGAGCTTTTCCTTCGCGAATAATTCTTTGATACTCTGCTTCGGCACGTGCAAGGTTTTGTTCATTTTGCTTGAGCATCTCGGCTGCTTCGGAGCGGGCTTTTTCAGCCTGCTCCAAGGCATTCCGAATACTTTCTTCGCGCTGTGATATCATTTTTAGCATTGGCTTCCATGCAAATTTACCTAACAACAAAACCAATGCTACAAACGTTACAGTTGTCCAGATGATCAATCCGGGATTTATATCAAACATAGCGCTTTCTTTCAGTCTTTATTTGGTTGCAAGGATCATGCAAATAGCTAATGCGAAAAAGGTAACACCTTCGATGAGAGCTGCTGCAATAAGCATAGATGTACGAACCTGACCAGCTACTTCGGGCTGACGTCCGCTTGCTTCCATTGCTGCAGCTGCAAGTTTACCTATACCAAATGCTGCACCTAAAATAACTAAGCCAGAGCCAAATCCAGCTGCAAGGTATCCTAATGCTTGTGCCATGAATTGTTCCATTATTATTTCCTCCAATTAAGTCGTTATATTATTTGTTTCAATGTTTATTATTTCATTGTCTTTTTTTAATGATGTGATTCACTATGTTCACTGCTGTGTTCTGTTTGCATTCCTAATCCCATAAAGAGGGATGTAAGCATAGTAAAAACATATGCTTGTAAAAATGCTACAAACAACTCTAACATATAAATTGCAAGTGCAAATGCTACTGAGACGGGTGCTATGATAATAGACCTGAATAAGAAAATTAAACCAAGCAATGAAAATATAACTATATGCCCACCCGTCATATTCGCAAATAAACGCATACAAAGAGCAAATGGTTTTGTAAATAATCCTAATATTTCAATAGGTATCATAATCGGCCATAATGCCCAATGTACACCACCCGTTAAGTGTGCAAGATAATGCTTAATACCTTGAGCCCTTATTGCCGACACTTGTATCATTATAAATGCAATAAGTGCGAGACCTGCAGTAACTGCAATGTTACCTGTTGCAGTAGCTCCGTAAGGAACTAACCCTGCAAGGTTCATTATTAAAATGAAGAAAAATGTTGTTAAAAGAAAGGGCACATATTTTATTCCGCCTTTTCCCATACTTGGGATAGCAACTTCATCGCGAATAAAAAGAACAATTATTTCAATCAGATTTGCAAATCCCCGAGGCACTAAAGACTTTTTATATTTTCGAGCTGTTGAAATTGCAAGCCATATCAGAAGCACTGCTGCAAGAAGCATAAATACAACGTGCTTCGTTGGTGAAAGATCTATAATAACTGAACCGATTTGAATTGGCTCAAAATGTGGCAATTCAAGATGCGTACCAGGAAGTTCTAGTTCACGTCCATCTTTTACGTGATCGAGGAGATGCGCAAAACTAAAACCTTCTCCATGCACAGCATGATTATGTTGTGCTATTGTATCTGCTACTGACGATGTATAAAACATACTCATTTGTATCCTACTTTACTGTTTAACAGAAATTCTTTTTTGGAGATAAAGAATTTCTAATACAAGTGTCATGATATAAAAAAATAATAAAGAAAGCATTAGTGAAGCTGCATGAAATTCAAATTGTTTTATAAGTATCAGCAATATACTCCACATTAACAATAGTCTGATCAGCATACCGCCAAGAATTATTTTCAGAAATGTAGTATGAGACTTATCGAAGCCTATTTCTATAGCAATGTATCCTAAAATAATATTAATAAAACTCATAATTCCGCCTGCAATTATACTGCGTACGATTGTTGGCGTTGAAAATTCAGAAATAGGATAGTAGGTCAAAATTGCTACAGCAGTAAAACTTACAATAACCCATTTTACAAAACGCCAATCAATTTTTATGTTGTCGCTCATTGTTTTCTTGTTTTAACAGCTCTTTTACTGATTTTACAAAATTTACCATTCCACCAGTAGCACCAATAATTACTCCTATAATTTTCCCCCACGGGCTAATCTGAAACATCGACTCGAGCCACCACCCGATAAGAAAAAAAGCAACAACTGTTAACCCTAAATGAAACCCAAGTGTAATATATGGTGCTACATCTTTTATCGTGCTTCGAAATATCTGAAAAAAATTTTCTTCCTGTTTCGTATAATAACTACCACATTATTAATGTTTAACATCAGACGATGGCTTTTCAGCCATAGATATTTTACCATCAAAAATAGACCCTTCGTCTATGACCAATCGTGTTGCACGTACATCACCTCGTATAACCGACTTATTCTCAAACACTACTTTTTCGGTTGCAGTAATTGTGCCCCTCACTTTACCACCAATAGTAACATTTTTCCCACTGATATTACCTTCCACTTCTCCGTTTATTCCAACAGCGACGGCTTCATTGGCAATTATATCACCGATTAACTTACCGTCAATCCGCACACTTCCCTGACTACGGATTTTTCCCTCGATTACCGTACCGACAGCAATTAAGTTTACTTCTTTTATGGAGTCGTTTTTCATAGGAACATCCTTTATCAGATTGAGTAATTAATAATAATAGCTGCAGGGTCTATTGGCACTCCATCTTTCCATATTTCAAAGTGTAAATGTGGTCCCTGACTGGTCTCACCAGTATTTCCGAGAAGTGCAATTGGTTCTCCACGTTTAACGTTTGTTCCTGCCGACTTTAATACTGCATCGTTGTGTTTATAGAAACTGACAAATCCATAAGCATGAGAAATAATAACAACATAACCATCAGAATATGACCATCCTGAGAATAGTATAGTGCCATCAGCTGTTGCGTAGATAAGTGAACCACTCTTACCAGCGATGTCTATTCCATAATGATTGATAGAGGGATCAAATCCGCGCGTTACAAAACCTTGTGTCGGGAAAATAGCAGGAAATTGATATTGACGGTCTACAGTTTGGACTTCAATCACTCGTGTTAATGGTTTTAGTTCTTCCGATGCCGCAACGGCAACGTTTGATTGAAAAGAAGATTGACTTATACTACTTCCAATTTGATTCATTCCTGTTGTATTCTTCTCGTTCTTTGAAGTATCAACAGTAACATTTCCTTCTCCCAATGCTTTGCGGAGTTTTGCATTGTAAGCACGGAGAACCATGAGCTCATCCATAACTGAAGCCAATCGCTGATGAAGTTCAAGTAATTGCTGCGTATATTGATTTCGCAAACCCGGACTTGTAATCGGGAAAATTTGTCCAACCGGTGTATAAACAATCAATGTCCAGAATAATCCAAAACTAATAGCCAGGAAAATTATCATCATTGAAACAACGTGCCAGCGACGAAAACGAATGCTTTTTGCAGAAGCCGAATTATCTTCTGCGATAAAAACCAGTGTATATCGCCGTTTTTTTGTTTTATGATGATTTGTATCGTTTGCCACAATTTACTCTCATCAATTAATTACAAAGTATAAAGAAAAATAGACCTAAAGTCAAAAAAGTGATCTTTCGTTGATTCAGTATATCGGAATGTATATTGTAACACTATATAAGATTATTCTGGTATTGGTACCGGTATGTAAATATGTACCTTTGTACCTTTATTCACTTCGCTGGAGATTGTAATACGACCACCGTGCGCTTCAACGATAAGTTTCGAAATAGCAAGTCCCAATCCCGTACCTTTTTGTTTAACCATTAGTGCAGTTGATAACTGTTTGTATCGGTCAAAGAGGTAAGGTAATTCTTCGGGCGGAATACCAACACCATTGTCGGATATCATAATATGAAACACTGATGTTGGTTGCGGGAAAAGATCGGTAACAGTTTCTATTGTCAGTTGAGTGTAGATAACTCCTTCCTGTGATGTAAACTTAATAGCGTTACTAAAGATATTCATCAACGCCTGTTCTATTTTCGATTCATCTATATCAGCAGCTGGAAGATTTTCCGGAAAATCTTTAAGCACTGTAATATTTTTCTGCCTGCATTGGATTGCTATTTGTTTGATGACACCTTCGATTACACTTTCAAGCTGAACACGTTTTTTTCGTAACGGAACATTACCAGATTCATATTTTGACAAATCAAGAATTTCATTGATTAGTTCAAGCATTTTTGATGAAGCTTCAAAAGATGACTCTGCGAGCGAGCGCATATCAGCTGATAAAGTACGACCAGATTCATCTTCAAGCAATAACTCAAGGAACGATTTTACAATGAGAATAGGATTGCGCATATCGTGTACAAGCATTGCCATAAAATCGGCTTTCGTACGCTCGAGTTCTGCTTCAGCTTTGCGGACACGAATGAGCATTCGCGTCCGTACCAACAGTTCATCCGTATCAATGGGTTTTGTTAGGTAGAGATCGGCACCTAATTGTAAACCTTCTTCGATACTTGTCGGATCTTTTTTGGCTGCAGTAAGAAAGATAACAGGTATTTTTGCAGTTAACCGATCTTCACGTAAACGCTTGAGAGTTTCAAAACCATCCATTCCTGGCATTTGAATATCGAGAAGAATAACGTCCGGTGAATGAGTACGTGCAATATCCAGACATTCATAACCGCTTGTTGCCCGTAGCATTTTAATTGGTTTACGTCTCAGTGCAAATTCCAGCAAGTCGAGATTATCTTCGATATCATCAACAACAAGAATAGTTGGTATTGATGTGTCTGTTTCTGATAAACTCATGCTTTTACTCCCTGCAAAATGCGTTTTACAGCTGCCGGCAAATTAATGTTTGCCAAATCTCCTTTTTGTATAAACTCAGATATGTGTTCTTTCAATCGGTTCATTTCTTCTCTTGTTACATCCTTGCCGGAGAGAATAACCACAGGAATGTTCTTATAACGCTCATCGTTCTGCAGGCGGCTGACAACCTCAAAGCCATCCATTTCGGGCATTGAGAGATCTAACAAAATTAAGGATGGAATAAAAGTTTTAAGCATTTCCAGTGCCTGTCTTCCATTGTTTGCAATCCGAACATCTTTATAATCACGCGACAACAATTGTTTGATTGTGATGGCAAAATCTTCATTATCGTCGACTACCAGAATCGATTGATTTTTTGACTGACAGAACCGTGTTACAACTTCCAGTAAGGTGCGTGGCTCGGCCGGTTTTGTTAAGAAATCTACTGCACCCAATGATAATGCAAGTGGTTTATTATCAACAATAGAATGGATAATCACCGGTATGTTCTTTGTTTCTTCGCGTTGTTTTAATTCTCTTAACACCTGCCACCCATCCTTATTTGGCATCATTATATCAAGAGTAATTAAGGAAGGCTTGATTCTAAGCGCTTTTTCTATTCCCTCATCTCCGCTTGTCGCGCATTCAACAGAATATCCTTCGGGTGTTAAATATTTTCGCAAAATATCGAGCACATCGGGGTCGTCATCGATACACAATATTTGTGCGCCCGCTGGCGCTGTTACCAATTGTTGTAATTGTTTCTTCTCCTGCTGTAGTATCACTTGAGATTGTCCTGCTTGTACTTTTTCTTCACCTTTCTTAGGAATATAAACCGGTGGAATTGTGAGTGTAAAAGTAGTTCCTTGTCCCATGATACTATCGGCTACAAGATCTCCGCCGAGCATTCGTGCAAGTCGTCGGGCAATAGCCAGCCCCAATCCTGTGCCTTGATATTTCCGCGTACTGCTATTATCAACTTGCTGGAACTCCTTAAAAATCAGTTCGAGATTCTTCTTTTCAATACCAATACCTGTATCCTGTATTGCAAATGCTATTTTATCGTCTTCATCATACACTCGTATAGTAATACCTCCACGTTCCGTAAATTTTACTGCATTGCTTAAAAGATTCATTAAAATTTGTTTTACTTTAACGATGTCGGTATTAAGGGTTTTTACTTTCGTTGAAATATTTGTTGTTAGTTGCAATCCTTTGGATTTGAGCATTGGTTCGATGGTAAGAATACTGTTGGAAATAATTGACTGCACTTCATCAGTTTCGATATTGACCGTCATACGGCCAGCTTCGAGTTTTGACAAATCGAGGATATCATTTATTAATTGCAGTAAGTGCTTACCATTTTTAAGTACTTTTTCAATAGCCATCCGTTGCTCAGAAGTCAGTGGATCGGATGTTTCGGAAAGAAGTACCTGACTAAAACCAATTATTGAATTCAGTGGTGTTCGCAACTCGTGCGACATACTTGCCAAAAAGTTAGATTTTACTCTATATGCTTCTTCTAGTTCCGCATTTTTAGAATTAAGTTCCTCATTGCGCTGTGCAATTTCGAGTGAAAGACGACGTGTGGCTTCATCATTAAGAGCATTATTGATGGCTACAGCAAGTTGTGGTATTGAATTATTTAATATTTCCAATTGTGCATCTTCGTATGTTTCTGTACTGCCGATTACTAATACACCAATCAATTCTTCCTGGAATAAAATTGGTTGTATTATTATGTGTTTGGGTATGATATCAAGTACACCTGTTTGAACAATGTATTCTGAAGCCTGCGGTATATCTGTGACATAGATAGCTTTTTTCTCAAGTGCACATTGACCGGGTAGACCTTCACCCATTGCATACTGCTTCTTATTTTCGGAGTGATATATACCATACGTTGCACCTAATTGTAACGAATTGTCTGCTTTGTTGTAAAGGTAGAGAGCACCAATAAAAGATCGTGTGTGTTCGCAAAGTATTTGCAAACTTTTTGTTTGAACTTCTTCCATTCCATTGAGGTTGTTGAGTGTTGTTACGAGTTCCGAATACGCTTTGAGACGTGTGTAGTTATCACCAAGAATTCGTGACATTTGGTTAAAGACTCTTGCGAGTTCACCAATTTCATCAGCCCGATGGATTTTTAGCTGGCTAAACTTCCCTTCCATTATTTCCTGTGCACCCTTTTTCAGCATACCTATTGGTTTTGTAATGGAATGTGTTAAAACAAAACCAAGGATAATCGAGAAAGCGGCCAGTAGAATATTAATGAACAGAATATAGAACGAAAGATCGTTGCTTTGTTTAATTGCACTTTCAATACTTCTTGGTTGGTTTCGTAATCTTGTTTGGTAGATATTGTCGAGAAGATTACGCGCTGACATTAAATACTGTTGAGTTAAATCGGTTCTTTGTAAGACTTGAACTTTTTGTATGAATTCTTCCGGTTTCAAAGTTTCTTCGGATGCAGTTAAAAGTGGAGTAGCAATAAATTCATTCCAGTTGTAAAAATTTGTTTTAATCTGTTGAAGAATATCGAGTGTAAGAGAGTCTTTTATTTCTTTTTCTAATTCTACGACCGACTCAGTAAAACGATCGACACTTTGCACATACATTTGCCGTGCAGTATCCGATTTTGTAAATAAGTACTGCGATACTCCCTGTGGTGCATTAGTAAGACAAGCCCGAAGATCTTCCATCGCTAAAAGTGCTCTTGTTTCGGATGTAGCAACAATAAAATTTTTTTCGATTTGTTGAATATAGAGCCTTAGTACATATGTCAATGCACTTAAAATGAGCAAAAGGATGGCAAAGTTTGCCAGAATTTTCCAAAATAAACGCGACTTTAGCATAGTAGCCTCTTACACTGTTTTTATATACTAATTCGTGTACCCCACAGTTGTACGTGTCTGGTAGTGTTTTTATAACTTACCGTGCTGCGTTAATTATAGCATAAAATGAATCTGCTTTCAAGCATGCACCTCCGACTAATGCCCCATCGATATCGGGTTGATGAAGTAGATCCTTTGCGTTATCTGGTTTTACACTTCCACCATATTGAATAATCACTTTTTGGGCTGTATCTGCTGTATAGAGTGTTGTTAAAAGCTTTCTGATCAATTCGTGCACTTCCTGAGCCTGTTTAGGTGTCGCATTTTTTCCTGTACCGATTGCCCACACGGGTTCATATGCAATAATAAGCTTTTCAACATCAGCGGCAGGAATATCTTTCAGACAACCTTCTACCTGTTTTGTTACTACTTGTGCAGTAACATTTTGCTCACGTTCCTCGAGTGTTTCACCGACACATATAATTGGTATTAAATCTTCGGCAAGTGCTTTACGTGCTTTTTTATTAATAAACTCATCTGTTTCCTTGAAGTACTGACGACGTTCTGAGTGTCCGAGAATAACATACCTGCATCCAACCGCTTTGAGCATTTTGGGTGACACTTCTCCGGTATATGCTCCTTCATTTTCTGGATACATATTCTGGGCACCAAGTTCTATACCGCTGTTTTTCAGTAGCTCACTGGCAAGTGCAAGCGACGGAAACGGTGGACAAACAATAACCTGAACGGAATCTATCGGTTTGTAAAGAGCTTTCAATCCATTTATAAGTTCGGTTGTTTCGTTTATATCTTTATTCATCTTCCAGTTACCAGCTATAACTTTTTTACGCATAGTATCTCCTTATCTATTAAGTATGGTTTTTAGGCTTGTAGTTTTTGTTTTAGTATTTCATTAACTAATTTCGGATTTGCTTTTCCTTTCATTGCCTTCATTGTTTCGCCGACAAAAAAACCGAATATTTGAGTTTTGCCGTTTTTATATGCTTCAACCTGTGATTGATTGCGGGAAAGTATTTCGTCAATAACTTTTTCTATTACCGACGGATCGCTAACCTGCATCAACCCTTTTCTTTCAATTATTTGTTTCGGTGAATCCTGGGATTTCAACATTTCCTCGAATACTTCTTTTGCAATTTTACTACTAATTGTACCGTTAAGTAGAAGGTTAATCATTTCTGCAAGTCTTGCCGGTGCAATCGGAAATTCTTTAAGCGATACATGTGTTTCGTTAACAACCCGAAGTACATCGCCCATAGTCCAATTACTTGCAAGCTTCCATGCTTCTTCATTGTTGGTTGTAAGATTAGTAATTACTTTTTCGTAGTATTGTGCAATGTCAGCTTCGGAAGTTAATAAATCAGCATCGTATTTAGGTAATTTGTATTCGGTAATATAGCGGTCACGTTTTGCTAGTGGTAATTCCGGCAATTCTTTCTGTATCTTTTCAATCCATTCTTCTGAAACAACAACCGGTACTAAATCGGGATCGGGAAAGTAGCGATAGTCGTGTGCTTGTTCTTTGCTACGCATTGGAAAGCACATTTCTTTTACAGAATCCCATAACACAGTTTGTTGAACTATTTGTTCTCCCCGTTCCAAAGCTTCGATTTGTCTAGTAATTTCATATTCCAGTGCCTTTTCAACAAAGCGAAAGGAGTTCATATTTTTGACTTCTACTTTTGTACCGAACTTTTTCTCGCCCTTTAGTCGTACCGATACGTTTGCATCGCATCGTAAACTTCCCTCTTCCATGTTCCCATCACAAATACCGAGATAGGTAACAAGTTGCCTGATTGCAACAAGATAGTGGTATGCTTCTCTTGGCGAATGCATATCAGGTTCGCTGACAATTTCTATCAGCGGCACACCACAGCGATTGACATCAACATAAGTATCAACATCAAGATCGTGGATTGATTTACCTGCATCCTCTTCCATGTGAATGCGTGTTATTCCGATTTTCTTGCGAGTGCCATCATCCAATTCAATTTCTACCCAACCTTTTTCGCAAATAGGTTCTTCATATTGTGAAATCTGATACCCTTTTGGTAAATCGGGATAGAAATAATTCTTTCTTGCAAAAACCGATTTGGTGGCAATTGTACAATGTGTTGCAAGCCCCATACGGATTGTATAATCTACAACCTGTTTATTTAGTACAGGCAAGACTCCTGGCATTCCTAAACAAACAGGGCAAACATTAGAGTTCGGTGCATTGCCAAATTGTGTAGAACAACTACAAAACGCTTTCGATTGAGTTAGCAACTGTGCATGAACTTCGAGACCTATAACTGGTTCGTATTTTTCTTCCCACCACATAGATTTATATTTTCCTGATTTTATGTTCGTACAATTTCTGTAACCATTGTTGCTGCTTCGGCCAGAGTTCGTGCTACACGGAATTGTAAACCAGAGTGCTGAAGAATTCCTGCGCCCAGTTCGGCATTTGTACCGGCAAGGCGTACAACAACCGGTACATCGACAACAACATTTTTAACTGCTTCAACAATACCGCGGGCAACTCTGTCGCAACGTACAATGCCGCCAAAGATATTGATAAGAATTGCCTTCACATTCGGATCTTTTAATATAATCCTGAAACCGGCTTCGACAGTTTTGACATTAGCTCCTCCGCCGACATCAAGAAAGTTTGCAGGCATTCCTCCGGCAAGCTTAATCATATCCATTGTAGCCATTGCCAAACCTGCACCGTTGACCATACAACCAACATTTCCATCAAGTTTAATATAATTAAGATTTGCTGCAGATGCTTCTGTTTCGAGCGGTTCTTCTTCATCAAGATCACGCAACGATTCATAGTCTGGATGTCTCATCAATGCATTATCGTCGAAATTTACTTTTGCATCTAAGGCAAGCAGATTGCCGCCGGATGTAAGCACAAGCGGATTGATTTCGACAAGTGATGCATCGGATCGGATATATGCTTCATAGAGTGAACGCAATACTTTAACGCCTTGTTGCAGTAAATGTCCGGACAATCCTAACTGAAAGCATAACTGTCGTGCTTGGAATGCCTGAAATCCCGTTAATGGTTCGACAACTACTTTGAAAATTTTTTCAGGTGATTCTGCTGCTACTTTTTCAATTTCGACACCGCCTTCTGTAGAAGCCATGATAACATGTTTTGCTCGCTGCCGATCCAAGGTAATACCAACATAGAATTCTTTTTCTATTGCAACTCCTTCCTCAATAAGCAAACGTCTTACAATTCTTCCTTCACTTCCTGTCTGATGTGTTATCAAACGCATCCCAAGCATCGATCCAGCATGGTCGCGTACTTCTTCGAGACTCGATGCTAATTTCACTCCACCTGCTTTACCACGCCCACCGGCATAAATCTGCGCTTTTACAACCCAGCGTGATCCACTAATTTTTTCTGCAACTTTAACAGCCTCATCGATTGTAAACGCTGCTTCACCGTTCGGTACCGGCACTCCATAGTACTGTAAAATCTTTTTTGCCTGATATTCATGAATTTTCATTATTATTCTCCATCATCAATTGCTTTTCCCTGTTGCCATTCATCAATACATTGTTCAGCATCACTATATTCCCATAATGGTACAAGAACCCGTGCAGGTTTGTTTAAATTACTTCTCGAAACAGAGGAATCACCCCCTCCTTCCCATGTAAAGCCAATAGAATCGAAATTTTGTACTACTACCTGAAAATTATTTTCTTTCAGCAATGCACGAATTAGTTCAGCTTCTGAGATATCTGTAGATGTAAAAATGACGGCAAAGTCTTCTACAATTTCCACATCCTGATGAAATGTACAGACTGTATGGTTATTTACAGAATAATCACATTGACTGCACAATGGTTGCTGGCAAAGCACACACACAGCTGTTGCTAGCTGATCGGGATGAAAAGCACACAGTATATGTTCTTCCTGTTTTAGAATAGCTCCACAGTAAATACAATAGTCACTATCCTGTGTTACGACTTCGCCGCATCGGTCACATTGTTTTGTTTTCATACCTCTTCTCTTTTGTTGTTTAATATAACTTAGTGATTTTTTTACGCTTTTACTACATTAATACAATTTCATACTGCAATCACTGCTTTAAGAAAAATGTTTCCTTATTTTTATTTACTACTAAATAACAATATTCTATCACATTGAAGCTTTCTTTGAATCATGAATAAATTTGAACCGAAACTTATTACAATTTTCAAAAATGGTTATTCATTTAAGGATTTTTCTTCTGATCTTATAGCAGGTATTATTGTCGGAATTGTCGCTCTTCCGTTGGCAATAGCTTTTGCTATTGCTTCTGGTGTAAAACCGGAACAAGGAATTTATACGGCCATTATTGCCGGTTTTTTTATTGCATTGTTTGGCGGAAGCCGTGCACAGGTCAGCGGTCCGACTGGTGCATTTATAGTTATAATCTATGGTATCGTTCAGCAGTATGGATACAGTGGACTTGCTATTGCCACTTTTCTTGCAGGTATTATGCTGGTTATAATGGGCTTAGCTCGTATGGGAATTTTGTTGAAGTATATTCCCTATCCTGTTACTGTTGGTTTTACTATGGGAATAGCACTAATAATTTTTTCGTCTCAAATACGCGACTTTTTTGGACTTAATATTCAAAATGTTCCTGCCGATTTTATTGAAAAGTGGTCTGTTTATGCAGAACACTTTTCAACATTCACCCTACCCTCTTTTCTTGTCGGACTTGGTTCTTTAATCATTATCATCTTATGGCCTAAAATGACCAAACGTATTCCTGGTTCATTAATTGCACTTATCGTTGCAACGATTGTTGTAAATATTTTCGACATTCCGGTTAAAACAATCGGTTCACAATTTGGTGAAGTTCCAAATCATCTACCAGCACCGCACATTCCAGAAATCAATTGGAAGTTAGTAACAAAAATGTTTTCTCCAGCATTTACAATTGCAATTCTTGCAGCACTCGAATCACTGCTTTCAGCTGTTGTTGCAGATGGAATGCTTGGAACCCGCCACCGCTCGAATGTTGAATTAGTTGCTCAGGGTATTGGGAATATTTTATCTCCAATTTTTGGAGGCATTCCTGCAACAGGTGCAATTGCGCGAACTGCTACTAATATCCGTAATGGTGGCAAAACTCCGGTTTCTGCAATGATTCATTCAATTACTCTATTGTTCATTTTGCTTGTTGCAGGTACATGGGCAAAACTCATCCCTATGCCTACACTCGCAGCTATACTTATTTATGTTTCCTATACAATGAGTGAATGGCATGCTTTTGTGAAGTTATTAAAAGCACCGAGAGGTGATGTCATTGTATTAATAGCAACATTTCTACTTACGGTATTCATCGACCTTACTGTTGCAATTCAGATTGGTGTATTAGTTTCGGCATTTGTTTTTCTGCAAAGAATTTCGGATGCGACTCAAATTGGTTTGATAACAAAGGAATTACGTGAAGAAGAAAAAGAAGATGACGAGACATTGCCGGCACCCAAGACTATTCCTGCGGGGGTTGAAGTATTCTCAATTAATGGATCATTATTTTTCGGCTCAATTGAAAAATTCAGAGATGCGGTGCAGAGAATTGAAAAACCACCAAAAGTGCTAATATTCGAAATGAGCAGAGTTATAAACATCGACTCAACTGGACTTCGGGCTCTCGATGATTTATACATTCGGTTACAAAAATATAAAACTGTACTTTTACTAGTTGGTGTACATGCCCAACCATTATATGCAATGCAGCAAGCCGGTTTTATCGATATATTGGGTGAATCTCATCTCTTCGGTAATCTGGATGAAGCTCTCGGTTATGCAGAACAAATAGCTACGACATCAAAAACTTAAAGAAACAAATATTTTCTGAGGGAAATATCAATCAAAAGGAAAGCAATTGCATTTACTAAATATTTAACTATCTTTTTATGTATGGAAAAAGCATCGGGTGGTAATATTGCTTCAATCTCCCTGCTTTATACACAACGGCGTGATACGTTGATAAAGCGACACAAAAACGGTATAGGCGGCATTGCCATTGCCCGTACTCTTACAACTCTTACAGATACTGTTATTAAAAAATTCTTTGTAACATTACCATCGGAGCATCAGGATTCGATTGTAGTTGTCGCTACAGGCGGTTATGGCCGAAGCGAATTGTGTTTTTTCTCAGATATTGATGTTGTTTTTCTTTGTCTGGATGAAGAGACAAAAAAACTTGCAGGTGAAAGTGCAAAAAAAATGCTACATCATCTGCTTACCTTGGGTGTAACAATCGGTCATAGTTTCCGCACAATCGATGAATGTATTGCAATTATGAAAAGCGAACCGGAACCAGCAATGTCGCTGATGGAGGCACGATACATCTGTGGCAATGCATTGATTTATGGTCATTTTCAGAAACGAATCAGAAGTTACGTTCAAAAATTGGATCCTGAGGATTTCATATCCAATCTATACGAAGTGTACAAGGAACGTCACAAGAAGTATGGTACTACTTCACAACTATTAGAGCCGAATATTAAAAATAGCGCTGGTGGTTTACGCGATTTACATACAGCACTATGGTTGATGTATGGAACAGGTTTTTGCGAAGTTCTTACTCCCCGAAACGAGATTGCTGTTGCGGAATTACTCTTATCACCGGCTGTTGTTCATCTTTTTCCAAAACAATTTCTCAATGATACACTTGATTCCTATGCTTTTTTATTGCGTACAAGAAATGAAATGCACCTGCAGGCTCATACTTTGCATGATACATTAGAATTTTCATTTCAACCACAGGTAGCACAGGGTCTCAGTTATCGTGCTTCAAAGACTAAAACAGCTGTTGAACATTTTATGGAACAATACCATAAAGCTGCGCGTACAATCGAACGATTCACTCAACGCCTGTTTATCTGGGCAAAAGAAGAATGGAAGCTCGAAAAGCGATCGTGCCGTGTGCAAATTCTTGATAACGAGTACTACATTCAATCCGATAAACTTTTTTTACGAAGTAAATACCGTGCACTTTCTCCTGCTGTTGTACTGCGCGCATTCTGGTACCACTGTAAATTCGGTTTTCAGTTTTCATTTGAACTGGAAGATCGCATTCATCGTCTTGCTCCGACACTGAAACCAACATTTTCGAAAGAAGAATATGAGCTACTGCGAAACATTTTTAATAATCCTGTTGGCGTTGCCCAGACAATCCGCTTAATGTCTGAACTTGGTGTACTCGAACGATGGATTCCGGAATGGAAAAAAATGCGCGCATTTTACCAGCACAACCAATACCATTACTATACTGCAGATGAACATACACTTCGGGTACTACAATTCGCCGAGGATGTTTCGCAACAACCACCCGTCTGGAGCGATGCATATAGAAAACTTCCTCGTAAAGACACGTTAATGTTTGCCTGTCTTCTTCACGATATTGCCAAACCATTCGATTTACAAAAGCACGAAACCTTTGGCAAAAAACTTGCTGGTGTTATTCTTGGTAGACTCGGTTTTGATGATATCACTGACGATGTTGCATTTCTGGTGCGTCATCACCTTTCTATGGAGCAAGTTGCATTCCGCAGAAATCTTGAAGATGAACAAACTATTATACATTACGCAAAGCTAGCTGGTACAATTGACAGGCTGCGATATCTTTTCGTACTAACCTATTCTGATCTCAGAGCAGTGAACCCAACCGTTTTTACAAGCTGGAAGGAAAGTCTCCTTGTACATTTATATAAACGAACATTGGAGGTACTTGAATCAAAATGGACTCTTGAGCAATTGCAGGAACATAAACGACGTGCCAGACAAAAGAGTCAACAGGAAATTATTCGAAAACTTGCTCCTCGCTTTGGTATCGAAACCGTTCAGCAGTACCTTTCTCTGATCGAAATGCCTGAATACGTCAACAATTTTACTATCGACGAAATAAGTACGCACATTGAGAAACTACGTACTCTTTCGTCTATTACTGTTACATTCGTCCACCGTGAACACTGGACAGAGGTAACGTTTTATGCATCCGATGCACCGTTTTTATTGACTAAACTTTGCGGTATACTTACAGCAAATGATGCAAACATTCTCGATGCACATATTGTAACGCTCAGTAATGGCAAAGTGATTGACAAGTTCCGTGTTGCCGATTTTGCATATCGTACAGCACTACGTACAGAAACCTGCGAGAAAATAGCTGCCGACACTCAAGAGGTTTTTGCCGGTACTTTGGATCTTGAAACATTGTTGGCTAATCATCAGGCTAAATGGAAGCGGAAACTTACACCATTAAATCTCAATACAAAATCCGACGTTGTTTTTTCAAATCATCCACACTTTACAATCATTGATGTTTATGGACCTGACAGTTTGGGTTTCCTCTATCGTATAACAAAAGCGTTAGCGGAACTTGGTTGCAATATCCGATTCGCTAAAATTGCGACACGGCTCGACGGTGTTGTCGATTCGTTTTATGTACTTGATTCTAACGGGAATAAAATTACCAATGAAGAACAACAGAATCATATCCGGAATCATCTCCTCACGACGCTAACCGAACATGCAAAGCTTAGAGAGGCTATATGACGGAAGCTCAGAAACCAATAGGAGTATTTGATTCCGGAGTTGGCGGTTTGACTGTTGTACGTGCCTTAACTCAACTTCTTCCTCACGAGAACATTGTTTATTTCGGGGATACAGCACGCGTTCCTTACGGTCCCAAATCGCCACAGGTTGTGCGAGACTATGCATTGCAGGATACCGAAATACTTCTTCAACACAATGTAAAGATTATCGTTATTGCTTGTAATACAGTATCTGCAATCGCATTGGATGTAGTACAAAAGCGGGCAAAGTTGCCTGTCTTTGGTGTTATTCAGCCAGGAGCAGAAGCAGCTGTAAGGTCTACAAAGACTAAAAAAGTAGGAATCATCGGTACAGTTGGTACTATTTTAAGTAATGCATACACCCATGCTATTCATGCTATAGATTCTTCAATTACTGTTATTGGTCAACCATGTCCTCTGTTTGTACCTCTTGCGGAAGAAGGTATGATTGAACATAAAGCAACAGAATTAATTGCCAAAGAGTATCTCTTTCCGTTAGTAACCGAAAAAATTGATACTCTTGTGCTTGGTTGTACTCATTACCCTATCCTGAAACCGACTATAAAAAAGCAACTTCCGGAGACCGTTACATTAATTGACTCAGCTGAAGCAACAGCAGAAGTAGTAAAAACATTTTTAGAAACAAACAATCTTCTCAATCCAAGCAACATAAAACCCAACCTTCAGTTCTTTGTAAGCGACGTACCACATAAATTTACAGAAATTGGGGAGCGTTTTCTCGGCAAAAAACTTGGAAGAGTGCATCGTATTCCCCTGCTATAAACAAAAAGCCGCTCACATCTTCCACTACACAGAAGCCGAGCGGCATTGCAAAGACAACATTATTCTTTTTAAGACATTTTCATAATCCTGTCTTGTACAAGATCTGTTAATTTCCTGAAATCTATTTTTCCACTTCCCATACGTGGTAGTTCATTCATTACTACAAATTGTTTTGGTAATGCAATGTTCGGAAGTTGTTCCGACATTTTTTTCAACACCTCTTTTTCGTTAACTGGTTGAGTAGTGACTGCAACAATTTTCGCTCCTTTGAGAGGATCTGGCACTTCAACGACAGAGCATTCTACATCGTGCGGTATACATCGTTCAAGAACATTCTCTACAGAAATGAGCGAAACCATTTCTCCTCCAATTTTAACAAACCTTTTTAACCGTCCAACGTGCCAAATATATCCTTCTGTATCAACATACCCCATATCACCTGTATCGTACCATCCGTGACGAATGCTTAACGACGTAGCTTCGAAATCGTCAAAATATCCTTTCATTACATTATCACCTTTAACAAGAATTTTCCCGATTTCACCTGATGGACATTCCTCACCGGTTTCATAGTGTTCAATTCTTACTTTGACATTTGGTAATGGCCTGCCTACACTACCCGGCTTATTAGCGACATGTGTATTGGTACTAATAACCGGACTTGTTTCGGTACATCCATAACCTTCAAGTAACACTATACCATGCTTTTTCAAAAAATCTTCTCTTAATGCATCGGGTGTTTTATCGGCACCAGTTAACATAACCCGACACGATGCAAAATCGCCCGGTTCCGATTTCTTCAAATATCCCCACATAAAAGCGGGTGTACCTACAACAAATGTTGCTTTCTCTTCTCTGATAATAGTACATATAGCTTTGAAATCGAGAGGATTTGCATAGGTTACTATTCTCATTCCGTAATACAACGGTAACCATAGGTTTACTGTTAAACCAAATACATGGAAGTATGGTAAATTTGCAAGGAAGACATCATCAGCCGATAGATCGAATACCTGAGATACTCCTTCAAGATTTGCCAAAATATTTTTGTGACTTAACATTACCGCCTTAGGATCTTTTTCACTTCCGCTAGTAAAAAGAATTACTGCTGTATCATCTTCTGTACCGCCATTGATTCTTTTCAAAATTCTTTCAACAGGTAGCTTTGCAACAATCGCAGCTTTCAGTTTATCCAAAATCCCAACCGACTCCATAATATCTTCAAGAAAAACCATACCCGGCACTTTCGGGCAATTGATTTTTTGCAACAATGCTTTCGAAGTAATGATTGTTTTAAATGCACAACGACGTTGTGCATATTCACAATTCTGAGCTGCTCCGGTGGAATAATTTATCATTACGGGAGTACGCCCACTTATCAATGCTCCAAGTATCGAAAGTGCTGCCCCCATCGATGTTGGTACCATTATACCGATAAAGCCTGGATCGTACTTTTTTAGTTTATCGGCAAGGATGAGAGATGCAATTAACGCACGTCCATAGGTTATTTCTTTACCAGTGGTACGATCTGTTATTGCGATTTTATTTTCGTACATCTTTGCAATTTTAACAAAGTGATGATGTAATAACATACCTATCCCTCATTTTTGTTTTTTATTACATCCCCCACAACTAAAAGTGAATAATTTAATGGTATGTTCAAAAATATGTGTGTTTAATTAAAAAACAAGTAGGATGGTTTACTTTTCATAAATAATATTTTACTTCTTGACATTCTGGAATTTTATAGTACTTTCCTGCGTACACTTTTATTAAGGTTATAAGGAGGGAGCATGGACAAACAGTATATCATTAATGGCAAAGTAAAAACATTTAAACCCGAAAGTCTTATGATGAGCTACGGTTACCATCCGGAATGGTCTGAGGGCGCGGTCAAATGTCCAATCTTTCAGACATCAACATTTGTGTTTTCTTCCGCAGAAGATGGTAAAGAATTTTTTGAAATTGCTTATGGCAAACGTACACCCGGCAGTCACGGTGCAGGACTTATCTACAGCCGTATTAATAATCCTGATTTAGAAATTCTTGAAGATCGTTTAACATTATGGGACAATGCCGAAGCCTGTGCTGTTTTTGAAAGTGGAATGGCTGCTATTTGCACAACAATCTTTGAGTTTTGTCAGCCTGGCGACATAGTTCTCTGCAGTGAACCGGTTTATGGTGGTACCGATCATTTGTTAAGTTCCATTTTGCCGAAATTCGGAATTACAACAATCGACTTTTCAGCACACCATACAAAAGATGATATACTGAAACTTCTTGGCAATTTAAAAAACAGACTTAAACTTATATTCATCGAAACTCCCGCAAATCCGACAAATACTCTCATCGATCTTGAGATGATTGTTGAACTTGCAAAAGAATGTTCTAACGTGCATCGCAAAGTATATACCATTGTCGACAACACATTCCTTGGACCTCTATTTCAACATCCATTGGATTTTGGTATCGATGTAGTTATTTATTCTGCTACAAAATACATTGGTGGTCATAGTGATGTAGTGGCTGGTGCTTGCCTTGGTTCAAAAGATCTTATCATGCGTATTAAGGCTCTCAGAAGCATGTTTGGAAACATGGCCGGACCTTGGACAGGATGGTTATTGCTCAGAAGTCTTGAAACACTGAAAATAAGAATGGAACGTGCTTCTTCTACTGCACAATGTATTGCAGAATGGCTTGCAAAACATCCTAAGGTAGAAAAAGTACATTACCTTGGTCTTTTACCACCGGATTCAAAACAATACGATATATACAAAAAACAATGTCTTGCACCCGGTGCAATGATTAGCTTTGAAATACAAGGCAACGAATCAACAGCATTTCGTTTTCTTAATTCATTAAAACTTTTCAAACTGGCAGTCAGCCTCGGTGGTACAGAATCATTAGCAGAACATCCGTCAACGATGACTCATTCGTCCGTCGAAAAAGAAAAGCAACGCGAATTTGGTATTACCGATAATCTTATAAGATTATCAATTGGGATGGAAGATCCGGAAGATCTTATCTGGGATATTGATCAGGCACTCTCTGCTTTGTGACGGTTTTTTTAACTGAGTAAGTACAACACCGGTAAGTGTAATACAACCACCGATAAGAAAATGCAGAGTGAGAGAGTAATTCAAAAACAAAATCGATAAAATGGTTGCGACTACTGGTTGACCATTCATAAATACTGCAAGTGCCGAAGCATCAATTTTTCCAAGGGCATAGTACCATAACAAATAACTAACAATTGATGTACACAAACCTAAGTATAGCACACCAAACCAATCATGAATGGTTAGTGAATTTATAGAAAACGTTGTGAGTGATACTATACCAAACGGAAGCAAAATACAAAAGCCAACAATATTAACAAATGCAGAAACATGAAGTGCACCATACTCTATAACAACCTTTTTGCCAAGCGTAGTATACAATGTCCAGCATAGTACAGCCACCAACATTAGAGTATTACCATACAAATAATCGGCTGAAAAACTTATATCTCTTTCCAGAAAAATGAACACCACTCCTGAAAATGCCATCAGAATTCCAATCACTTTACGGGCAGTAAGTTTTTCTTTATAAAGAATGACCGAAAGGATCAACACAAAAATCGGAGTTGTCGCATACAACAAAGCACCGTTTGCTGCAGTTGTGTATTTCATAGCATAGAGATAAAGGAACTGATTAAAAACGGCTAAAAAGCCAAGAAAAAACAGCAATTGCTTATACTTCATATGCTGTGTTAAACGTATTCTACGGATTTTTGTAAGGAATAAAAATCCGACAGCAGACAAAATTCCGCGCAAAAATGTTAACGGCATTGCATCAACATTTCGCACAACGGATTTTGCAACAACATGTGTTGCGCTTGCAATAAGTAATTGAATAAAAAGTACAATGTAGATATTCATACGTAATATTCAATGTACAAAGAATTCTTTATATACCCTACACATACCATAAATTGACTTTTCGGCCGAAACTAACTATTATCACTAAGAAAAATTTTTTATTTTTGAATAAGCTGTTAAAGAAACGGGGATAAGCAGAATACATTATGGACAACAAGCAGATCTATGTTTTAATTGCGGACGACGAAGACCCATTGAGAGCAACAATTGCTGCATGGCTCTCAGATGAGGGTTTTCTCGTCGATGAAGCAACAAACGGTACTGAAGCTATAGAAAAGCTACAGGAAAACGACTACGACATTGCAATCCTTGATATTAGGATGCCTGGAGCAAACGGACTTGAGGTGCTCCGCTACATTAAACGAAACTCAAACCAAACAGAAGTTGTAATGATGACCGGTATGAGCGATGTCAGTATGGCTGTAGAAGCAATGAAACTGGGTGCAAAAGAGTACCTTACCAAACCAATTGATATGGAGCAACTTGTACCTCAACTTCGTACAATTATTCGCAACAGAAATAGTGAAGACAAAATTCGCAGACTTCAGGCAGAACACACCTCACGCTTACTCTACGATCTCCATAATCCTATCGAAGGACTTCGGCAAAGCATCGGTTATTTACTCAAAGAAATGGCGGGTCCACTTACCGATCACCAACGTGAACTTCTTGGATACATGACTGCCTCCATTGATAAAGTTATCGATTTGCTCAACGATATGATGGATTTAACCAAACTCGAAAGCGGACGTGTGCGGCTGAACAAGGGAATCGGAAGTCTTTCCAATACCGTTCAAAATGTTTGCAACGAATACAGTAAGCTTATGCAAGCAAAACAAATTACATTTGAGTTTACAGCAGAACCTGAACTCCCTGCAATTGAATACGATTCTGAAAAAATCCAACAAGTTCTTCATACAATACTTAGCAATGCCTTAGACCATACTCCCGAAAAAGGTGCTATCGCTGTTGAGCTTCACAAGGTTGCTCTTATACTCGAAGAAGGTCAGAAACCAAAACCATACATTATTGTGTCGGTTTTCAATACTGGCGCAGGAATTCCAAAAGAAGAACTTCCTCTCATCTTTAACCGTTACCGCGATCTTATTTCGAACAAAGAAAATAAAACAAAACGTACAGGATTAGGTTTAATTATTGCGCAACGTATTATCGAAGCACACAACGGTAAAATTTGGGTTGAATCTGAATACGGAAAAAGCACAACGTTCCATTTTGTTCTACCATCATATTAACTAATGAAAGTGTACTCAATATATGGCAAAAGAACCTGTTAAAATACTTATTGTTGATGACGAAGTTCCCTTCCTCGAGGTCGCACAATCTTTCCTCGAAGGTGAAGGTTTTACTGTTGATACCGCTCAGGATGGAGTTGCTGCCATCAATATTCTTCAACAAAAATCATTTGATCTTGTATTACTCGATATCAAACTCCCTCGTGTCGATGGAATCGAAGTGCTCCGCTTCATTCACGACCAGTTTCTCAACACACAGGTTATTATGCTTACCGGTGTGCACGATATCAAAACAGCTGTAGAATGCATTAATCTTGGTGCATTTTATTACGTTACAAAACCATATTCTGCCGATGAGTTACTCAAAGTTATTGAACGTGCTCTCGAACGAAAGCGACTGAGCCTCGAAAATAAAGTACTCAAAACTGAACTTGCGCGTCATGTCTATGCCGACAACATTATTGGCGAAAGCACAGCAATGCTTGAGTTGCTCAAAATTGCAGCCAAGGTTGCACCGACAGATTCACCGGTTCTAATTCAGGGCCCTAGTGGTACAGGTAAAGAACTTATTGCAAACTTTGTATATAAAAACAGCTTGCGGAAGGATAAACAATTTGTTGCGCTTAATTGTGCATCCATACCCGAAAATCTTCTCGAAAGTGAACTCTTTGGTCACGAGAAAGGTGCCTTTACCGATGCTCATCAAACAAAACAGGGCATTGTTGAACTTGCCGATGGCGGTACACTCTTTCTTGACGAAATAGGAGAAATCAGCCTCACTCTTCAACCAAAACTTCTGCGTTTTCTTCAAACCGGTGAGTTCCGTCGGGTTGGTAGCAACAAACCACTTCATGCCGATGTGCGAGTTATCTCTGCTACTAACAAAAATCTTATCGAAGAAGTTGCAAACGGTCACTTTAGAGAAGACCTTTTATACCGCATCAATGTTATCACCCTCAATGTACCATCGCTGGCTGAACGAAAGGAAGATATTCCATTATTGGTAGATTACTTTTTAAAAACAAAAGTACGACCACGTGGTCTCAAAACAATTGAACCAAAAGCATTAGAACTTTTAATGAAATACGACTGGCCGGGAAATGTTCGTGAACTCGAAAATGTTATTGAGCGTGCAAGTATTCTCTGTAAGGATAATCATATCCGTGTTGAAGATATTTCCTTACCAATCGGCCATCGTGCAATAATGCACAAAGAACAACATACGCCGCCATCGACCGGTATTCAGATTGGAGCCGCTGTGCCTATGCGCGATATTGAACGCGCACACATTCAGGGTGTGCTTAACTCGGTAGGCTGGAATAAAAACACTGCAGCCCAGATACTTGGTATAAGTCTGAAAACACTCTATACTAAAATTCAACAATACAACCTTACAAAACCTTAACATTTGTTTCCGATGATTCTTTATCTTCTCAGACATGGCGAGGCCGAGCACAACCCAATAGTTCACGACAGTGAACGCACTCTGTCACCGAAAGGCCATCAACAGGCTCAGAATGTTGCTCAGTTTCTCACAGCAATAGAATTGAAACCACAACTGATATTAACAAGTCCACTGTTACGTGCTCAAGAAACCGCACATCATATTGCCGATTCTCTGAACGTACCTGTTCAGCCAACTGAATATCTTGTTAATAATACGAATCCACTTCAGCTTCTTCAGCAACTAAATACTCTAACTGTCGATGCAGTACTCTGCGTCGGACACCAGCCATATCTCGGCGAGCTAATTTCACTCTTACTTTCAGATAGCTTAAACATTGAATTCGAAATAAAACCGTGTACTCTGGCTACTATCGATAGCAGCCGACCGTTAAAATTCGGGAAAGGAATTCTGAAAGCTCTTATTCCTTCAACTTATATCAACGCTCTTATTCATTATAGCGGAGGTACTTATGGAACTGACCGTCGTTAAAATTCAAAAACCCGACAACATCAACGTTATACTTGGTCAATCCCATTTTATTAAAACTGTCGAAGACCTGCACGAAGCAATTGTTCAGACCAATCCTTCAATGAAGTTCGGAATTGCCTTTTGCGAAGCATCAGGTGCTGCGTTGGTGCGCTGGTCAGGAAACGATGAAAACATGATAGCTCTCGCTAAACAAAACGCACTGGAACTTTCCTGCGGACATTCGTTTCTTATTTTTATCGATCAGGGTTTCCCGGTAAACATTCTTAACACCATTAAAAATGTACCTGAGGTCTGCAGAATTTTCTGCGCAACGGCCAATCCACTTCAGGTGCTGGTTGCCGAAACAGAACAAGGTCGCGGCATTCTCGGCGTTATTGATGGCGTTCGTACAAAAGGTATAGAAGATGACGAAGCAATTAAATGGCGAAAAGAATTCCTCCGAAAAATCGGGTATAAACTTGGCTAAAAATACTGTGCTTCTTTGCATCCTTGTTCAATGCTTTTTTGTAGGTTGTGAGCAAAGAAATCACAAACAACAACCATCCAATCAACAGACCGTAAGCAGTAATCGCTACATCAGCAACCCGCAATCTGTTGCACCATCATCACTTGCAGTGCAGGCAGGGCCCTTATTGTTTATCAGCGGTCAGATAAGCGAAGATTTAGAGACTATGGAATTTATTAATGGTTCAATTGAACAACAAACCCGGCAATCACTTGACAATGTAATGCTGCTTCTACGCAAAGCAGGTTACGATTCATCTCATGTCATACAAACAACAGTGTACCTTAAGGATATCAATGATCTACCGAAAATGAATCTTATCTACGGTGGTTATTTTGGCGAACAAACCTATCCTGCCCGCACAGTGGTAGCTGTTACAAATTTGCGTAAAAATGCTCTAATCGAAATATCTGCTGTTGCATATAAACCAGAAATCAAATGAATCTTTTGTTGCAAAATATTCGTACGCTTTATACTCCTCTAACTCCATCCGAACCATTACAAAAGAACACTTTTCTCACTCTCCATAACGCAACTATTGCAATCGTCAACGGAAAAATCACATGGATTGGAAATAACGAACAAACAATGCCGGACGGATTAAACTCTCTTGAATACTTCGATGCATCGGACTATATTGCACTTCCCGGTTTTGTTGATTGTTTAACATTTCCATTTTTCCCTTTACACAAAACTAAGGATTTAAACATACAACCATGGCAGGAACAATGCACACCAGAGATTATAAAAAATAAATTCAAACACTTAATCGAGTCACTTAACCATACATCGCACAAAGAACTAAAACGCTCCGTTCGCGTATTCTGCGACACCGCTCTGCACAACGGCACAACAACAATAAAACTTTGTGTTCCCTGTACAGGCAACGAAACAACCGATACCATGCTCTTCCGTATCGCAAATGAAATCCGCAAAGAACTACTAACCGATTGCCATATTGCCTGCACAATTGGTACTGCACTACAAATTTCTTCAGATCATAGCGAGGTTTTAAATTGGCTATTAAAACGTTTTCTTCCTTACATCAAAGAACACTATACAAGAGAACTGGTTTTAGAATGGGGCTCATTTAATGAGACCTTTTTTAACACTATTCTCTCTGATGTGGTTTCTAACGGCTTTGAGGCTATTACATCCATCGATCTCTTTCGTCACACCAACGGAATTCTCCTTTCACATCAGGCTGCACGAAACAACTGTGTACTTGCATCCTTACCACTCGAAGATGATATTACACTAATGCAACAACATAAAACAACAGCACTTATTCTTCCGTTACTCAATCTGTCAACGCAAGTACACGCATTCTCACTTCAACCTCTTACAAATGCTCATATCCCTGTAGCATTGGCTAGCGGATACAATCCTCTTACGATCAACACACCGTCAATGCAACTGATACTAACACTTGCCTGCGCTCATTTCGGTCTTTCACCCGAAGAAGCCCTTACAGCAGCAACACTTAACAGCGCAAAGCTCTGTGGCTACGAAACAACTACAGGAAGTATTGAAATCGGAAAACAAGCAGATATTATTTTATTACGTGCCCACTCACTACACGATGTTATAGCTACTACAGGTATTAACTATGTTTCAAAAGTAATTAAAAATGGTGTTCTACTTGAACTATAAAGGAATGCCAGCCATGCAAATAATTGAATGTGTACCAAACTTTAGCGAAGGAAGAAATAAAGATACAATCGATGCTATTGAACAAAGTATAAACTCTGTACCCGACGTTAAACTTCTGAACATCGAGCCTGATGCCGATTATAATCGTACTGTTGTTACTTTCGCCGGTTCTGCGCCGGCAGTACTACAGGCAGCACTGAATGCATCTGCCGTGGCAATAGAAAGAATTGACATGTCACTACATAAAGGTGAGCATCCACGTCTCGGAGCGGTCGATGTTGTACCATTTGTGCCAATCCATCGCGCAACAATGGAAGATTGCGTTATATTAGCTCAGGAATTCGGAAGTACAATAGCAGAACAATTTAACATACCAGTCTATCTCTACGAATACGCAGCAACAACCCCTCAACGGAAAAACCTTGCAAACATCCGTAAAGGAGAATACGAAGGACTCCCCGATAAATTAGCCGATCCGAACTGGACACCAGACTTCGGACCAGCAGTTTTCAATAAAAAATCCGGAGCAACAGTTACAGGCGCACGAAATATACTGATAGCATATAATATCATTCTGAAAACAACACACGTTTCAATAGCACAGGAAATTGCACTGAGCATACGCGAAAGTGGCCGTATTGTTAAGGATAAATTCGGAATAGTAAAAACCGATTCTTCAGGAAATCCCGTAACAATACCAGGTACATTAAAAGCTGTTAAAGCTATTGGTGTATATCTTCAACGCTATAACATCGTTCAGGTGTCAACCAATATACTCGATTACGAAACAACACCTCTCCATAGAGTATATGAAGAAGTGAAAAAGCAAGCAGACTTTTTCGGAGTTGAAGTAGCCGGAAGCGAAATTGTTGGTCTTGTACCATTAAATGCCTTACTCTGCACTGGCCGGTATTATTCTTCAGACACAACACAAACTGAACAGGGATTAATTGAACGTGCAGTAAGTAACCTTGGTTTGAATTACCTTCAGCAATTTGAACCTTCTAAAAAAATAATAGAATATCTCATCTGAAATTAAAAACCTACCCAGCACGATTGCGAATGTTCCATCACCGATAGGCAGCAAAACACATCTCTTTCAAACATCCCCTCACGGTTGCTGAGTAGTGAAACGTATCGAATCAGTCGTGATCAATTCCACTATGGTTCGATTCATACTATTCCCGCCAATGCCAGCGAAATTGATATAATTGAGTCTCAATTCCACTATGGTTCGATTCATACTGAATAATGTATGGAGGTACTGAAATTACAGTCGATTTGTCTAAA
>FWPV01004735.1_pt1 | contig 28174 bp, 33 predicted proteins | sample 2228371 | NCBI WGS metagenome assembly FWPV01 (sample SAMEA103939776, study PRJEB20133) | metagenome
GAGGTGTCCGATGCAACTCCAGCAGGGTTTATACCAGCACTACAAGGGCAAGTACTACTGGGTGCATGGTCTGGCCCGGCACTCTGAGACTCAGGAGTGGTATGTGGTCTACGAAACCCGCTACGGCACCGAGCCCGAGACCCTGTGGGTGCGCCCTTTGGACATGTTTTTGCAAGACGTGGAGGTAGAAGGCCGGCGGGTGCCGCGTTTTCGCTACGTGGGAGAGACCTCGAGCCCGCCTGAACCGTAAACCAGCCCACCGCTCACAGCAGCGCCCGAATGGCCCCCCCATCCACCATAATGGCCTGCCCGGTCAGGTAGCTGGCCCGGGCCGATAGTAGAAAAGCAGCCACATCGGCAATCTCCTGGGGCGAGGCCTTGCGCCCGGCCGGAATCTGCGCGGTCTGCTGGGCATAGGCTGCCTCGAGGCTGATGCCCTGGTTCTGGGCGCGGAAAGCGAACACCTCCTCCACCCGCTCGGTAAGGGTATAGCCCGGCCCCAGGGTATTGACCGTAATGCCCTGGGCCGCCACTTCTCTGGCCAGGGTTTTGACGTAGGCCGTCAGGGCAGCGCGCAAGCTGTTGGAGAGAAGCAGGTTCTCGATGGGCTCTTTGACCGCCAGCGAGGTGATAAAGGAGATTCGCCCGAAATGCTTATGCTGCATACCCGGCAGCAAGACGTTCACCAGCCTCACCATCGGATACAAAAGCTGCTCGGCAGCAGCCTGAAAATCCTGGACATCGACCTGTCGGGCCGCAGCGGGTTTGGGGCCCCCCGTGTTGCCCAGGAAGAGCTCTACGGGGCCTAATACCGGATTCAAAAAGATAGTCATTCAACAAAAAATCTAGAGGCTATCTTTTTGAATCCTAGAGCACTCCTTTCAGTCGGGTTAGTTCGTCACCGAACGGTGACGAACTAACCGAATCTGGTATAAGATCTGGGTTTTAGCAACCAGGTGTTCCAGTTCGTCTGGTCGGTTCAGATCGGCAGCAAAGGCATGGGCCTCTCCTCCATCCTGCTCGATTTCCTGCACCAGCTCTTGCAGTTTTTCCAGACCTCGAGCCACAGCCACCACCCTGGCCCCCTCTTTGGCCAAAGTGGTGGCAACAGCCCGCCCAATCCCCTGCGAAGCCCCCGTCACCAAAGCCAGTTTGCCCGCAATGCCCAGGTTCATGTGATTCTAGAAAGAAACAAGATAAATACCTGTAAAGCCAATCGCGGAACCAGCCTGCGCTAGTGCAAAAGCTTCAGGTACCAGCTCAGGGTAGGGCCGCTATCGCGCAAATGCTCAAAGCCTACCCGCTCCCAGAAACGCTTGGCCTGTTCGTTGTTGCCATACACAACCGCGTAGAGCCGATCCATGCGGCCTTTGAGCAGGGCCTCGAGTTGCTCGACGGCAGCCTTGCCCAGACCTTGCCCTTGCAGGCTTTCATCAATCAGCAGCAGGCTGATGGTGGCCGAGTGCAGATCGGGATAGGCCACCTTGTAGTCGAGAAAACCCACCACATGGTCTGCATGCTGCAACAGCAACGCCTGCCGCCTGGTATCGTGGCGGAGGGTCTCGAGTTCACGGCGAATATCGTTGAGGGTTGGCGTATCACCCCCGATCAGGGCAATGTAGGTGGGGCAACTCAGATACAGACTGTGTACAACCGTGGCCAGTTCCGCAGTGACGGGCAGGAAGTCGAGGTGCAGCGAGACTTTCATAGTTTGCCTTGATTGTATTCGCAGTATTTGTTTTTGGGTGTAATTTGCAACCCAGCTCTTGTGCACAAAGTCACGCATACGTGTCAGGTTAGTCAGGCCCTTTCTCGTAGATTCCTCCACCTGACCAGCTCCCATACTGTCAGCCACGCAGCATACAGCAACATGTCGCAGTGGGCATAGTGTACCCGGCACAGCTTTTTTGCCGTGCCGGGTGTGGGCGGCAATGACTCAAAAATTAAAAACGCTTGGCTGCCTCGACCACATTTACATTGGCAGCCTGGGGGCCTTTACCGTTCTTGCCCGGCTCAATTTCGAAGGTAACTACATCACCTTCGTTGAGAGTGCGAAAGCCACGGGACTGAATAGCACTGTAGTGTACAAATACGTCCGGCTCTCCTTCTTCGCGCTGAATAAAGCCATAGCCTTTTTCCGCATTGAACCACTTCACTTTGCCTTTTTGCATACTGCTCCTTACCACGGGCAACCCCTGCTACAGTGCGTAGCCCGGCCCAGGACCAAGGCGCTGAACTACCCAACAATCATCCGCCCACTCTTCAGGCCACGGAGTCAATACTGACCATAGCCGAACCAGCGGGCAAAACAACATGGGCCACCTCAGAAAACTCCCAGACGCCTCAAGATAGCACCCCACAGCGCTTTGTGTCTACCACACAAAGAACTGGTACTGCCAGTAGTGCATTCTCAGTGCTTAGAGTGGTTTTCACAATTACGAAAACGCCTTGAGTTTTGGCTGGTTCGTCCAGTACCGAAGTGATGCCGCCCATCTGAGCGACATCGTCTGTGATGGGTGAGTCATAGGTCTATTCATGCGAGCTTGATGCCAAGGTCGCTGCCAGCTTTTCACAGGGACTCAACACCAACGAATCAAGCTTGTTTGGTCTGGATAAAGTTGATCGCATCCTGCACGGTACGTATCTTTTCCGCGTCTTCGTCGGAGATTTCCAAGCCGAACTTGTCCTCCAAACCCATGATGAGTTCCACGGTGTCGAGGCTGTCCGCGCCCAGGTCTTCGATAAAGCGGGCTTCGGGCACTACTTTGTCCGCATCAACACCCAGTTTGTCTACTATTACTTCCTTTACATCGTCTAGGATAGCCATACTTCAACCTCCAGATCAGAGTTCGTTCTACCGTGCGGGATTCTACCACATCAAAACTGGCAGGAAGCCAAGAAGTGCAGGACGCCAGGGTTTAGTGGGGGGTCATACCTCCGTCCACACAGAGGGTCTGCCCATTAATGTAAGCCGCATCATCTGAGGCTAGAAAGGCCACTGCCTTGGCTACCTCCTCGGGTTTGCCCAGGCGCCCGGCGGGGATCTGTTTCAGGTACTCGTTCACCACATTTGGGGCTAGCTTGGCCGTCATGTCCGACTCGATGAAGCCAGGGGCCACTGTGTTGACCGTGATACCCCGAGTCGCATACTCCTTGGCAACCGACCGGGTGAAGCCAATCAGCCCCGCCTTGGCCGCAACGTAGTTGGCCTGACCAGGGTTGCCCAGAATCCCCACCACGCTACTAATGTTAATCACCCGACCCCACTTGGCCCGCATCATTAGTTTGATGGCCTCGCGAGTAGTGTGGAAAATGGCACTCAGGTTAGTAGCGATTACTGTGTCCCAGTCCTCGTCTTTCATGCGAATCAAGAGGGTATCGCGGGTGATGCCCGCGTTGTTGACCAGCACCTCGAGGCCTCCCAGGGCCGTATTGGCCTCGGCCACAAGCTTCTGGGCCGCATCCGCGCTGCTCAAATCGGCCCCCAGAACCACCACCTGGCCCGCACCCAGTGCCACCGCCTCGGCTGCGGTAGCCTCGGCTGCTGCCTGGTTGCCAGCATAGTGAACAGCCAGTGCGTATCCGCGCCGGGCCAGTTCCAGCGCAATGGCCTTTCCGATACCTCGAGACGAACCCGTTACCAGCGCTTTTCGCATACTACCTCCAGACCTCAGCCCTGCGTTACTATGGCCAGACTCTCGGCAATCTCCTGCGGGTTGGTCAGAGCGCGAGCCTCTACCCCTTCCAGGGTTCGGCCCACCAGACCCGTCAGAACCCTGCCGGAGCCAAACTCGAGATAGGTCTTCACGCCTTTTTCCTTCAGGTGCTGCAAAATCTCCACCCAGCGCACCGAGTGGGTAATCTGTTCCAAAAGCAAATCCCGAATGATGGAAGGACGAACCTCGGGCTGGGCCAGCACATTCGAGTAAACCGGAAAGCTAGGGGGGTGCAAGTTGGTTTGCAAGAGGTCACCTTGGAGGTTTTCTCGAGCTGGCCGCATCAGCGAGGAGTGAAAAGGAGCCGAAACCGGCAGCATAACAACCCTGGCCCGGTGGCCCTTCAGCACCTCAGCCGCCTGGGCAACCCCCTCGGCGGTGCCAGAGATGACGGTCTGTTCAGGTGAGTTGTAGTTGGCCACTTCAACCCCGGGAATGCCGGCGGTAAGCTCCTGGAGGGTCTGGGCCGGCACCTTGAGCACCGCTGCCATCGCCCCTGCACCCACCGGCACTGCCTCCTGCATGTACTCACCACGCTTACGCACCAGCCGCAGACCGTCTTCCAGGCTCAGGGTTCCAGCCGCCACATGGGCCGTCCACTCACCCAGGCTGTGCCCCGCTGCAAAGCTGGGAAGCGCTCCTCCTGCTTCCAGGTAGGCCTGGAAAGCGGCATAACCCACCGCCAGCAAAGCGGGCTGCTGGTTGGCAGTCAGTTTGAGTTCTTCTTCGGGGCCTTCCCACATCAACCGGAGCAAGCCAGGCAAGGTTGCCTCGGCCCGATCCAGGGCTTCCCGTGCGGCTCTGGAGGCCTCGTACAAAGCCCTGCCCATGCCAATTTCTTGCGACCCCTGGCCGGGGAACAATGCTGCAATCATGCTCCAACCTCACTTTTCTACGCGATCAATCGGCTGCCACCAGGACATCACACTGGCGGCCCAGGTCAAGCCCGCTCCGAAGGTAACAAACAGAATATGGTCGCCATTATGGATTTTACCGGCATCCAGAGCTTCTTGCAGGGCAATCAGCATGGAGGCCGTCGAGGTGTTGCCATAGCGGTCTACGTTAACCCAAACCTGCTCGGGTGGCAGCCCCAGGCGCTCACGGGCTGCTTCAATAATGCGGGCGTTGGCCTGGTGGGGAATCAGGTACTTGATATCTCTGGGCTCGAGGCCGGCCTTTTCGATGGCCTCGAGGGTCGCGGTATTCATCACCCGCACCGCAAACTTGAAAACCTCACGTCCATTCATATAGGCATGTGGGCCCATCGGACTACCATCGGGGAGCTTATCGGCGATGCAGCGCAGCATAAGTTCTTTGCCCCCCGAACCATCGGCCCCCAGCACAAACGACTTGAAACCATAGCCGTCCGGCACCGGGCCAATCACCGCCGCCCCGGCCCCATCCCCGAACAGCACCGCCGTCGAGCGGTCGGTGTAATCGAGAATTTTCGAAAGGGTCTCGGAACCTATGGTGAGCACCTTGCGGGCCAGCCCACTTTGGACCATGGCATGGGCCTGGGCTACGGCATAGCCCCAGCCAGGACAGCCCGCCAAAAGGTCGTAGGCACCAGCATTCAGGCCAAAGTGGTTTTGCACCAGAGCCGCTGTGGCCGGAAACAAGGCATCAGGCGTGTTGGTGGCCACAATCACCAGGTCTACCCCCTCCAGCGCGCTTTGCCCATGGCGGCGAATCAGGTCTTCTACTGCCCTAAACGCCAGGTGCGAGGTGAACTCCCCCTCAGCAGCCAACCTCCGCTCACGGATGCCGGTACGACTCACGATCCACTCGTCGGAGGTGTCCAGAATCTTCTCGAAGTCGTGGTTGGTCATAACCCTTTCGGGGGCATAGGTGCCAAGGGCAAGGATACCGATATTCAACGTTGCCTCCTAAAATAGCCCAAACAGCTTTGGGCACTCCAACAAAGATAACACTCCGACACGCTTTCGCGTTGGAATGCGGCTTGAACCAAGTCCAGATGATGTTTAAACCCTACCCGCTCTGGTTAATTTCCTCTAAGCTGGATTCAAACTGTCATTACAAAAAACCCCAGACCTCAGTTGCGCTGCGTGTGGCGCATGCTGAATATGTGAGCACACCTCACCCTGCGGTTGACGAAGCGAGCATCTTCGTTCCAAGGGGCGGTATCGCCCTCCGCTACGGGGATAACTTCCAAGGGGCAGCTTCGCCCTCCCGTAAGCGGATAACTTCGCTCAGTGACCATCAGGCAACCAAATGGCCACATACCAGATTCGGTTAGTTCGTCACCGTTTGTGACAAACTAGCCCGACTGTAAAGAGTGCTCGAGGATTCAAGTTGCGCCGCGCGCGGCGCAACCAAGCCTCTGGTTTTTTAGTTTGAATGACTATCTTTTTGAATCCGTTACCTGATACCAGAACAACCTTCGACTCTACAGATAAAAAACCCCAGACAGCAATCACTGCTGGTCTGGGGGGGGAGCAAGAGGGTCTAGGCCAGGATTTCCAGAACTTTTTTCCCGGCGTAGTAGCCGCAGCTATCGCAAACGGTGTGAGGGGGGATCATGGCCCCGCAATTGGCGCATTTGATGAGGGTGGGGGCCGACAGGGTGGATACGGCAGCCCGGCGGATGTCCCGGCGGGATTTGGACACTTTTTTCTTGGGTACGGGGTGCTTGGCCATTTCAGGTCACTTCCTTTGAGGGAACAACCGCAAGGGGTTGTTTCCGGCAAACCGCTCTCCAATCTACAAGCTGAGGCTCAAAAGGTCAACCCAATAGCTCTACCCTGTCTCCCTGCTTGAGGCCAAGCTGCTCTTGGGCATTGCCCAGGTGTACGGCCACCTCGAGCAGACCAGCACTCCCCACGTAGGCCAGAGCAGTTCCCACCGGTACCTGGGCATAGTGCGAAGCCACCTTAATGTGATGGTAGCGGATGCGCACCGTCTTACCCCGAATCTGGGCAGGGGTGGCCAGCAAAGTGGTAATGGCGTTGCCAAAGCGATCGAAGGTCAGTATCTCGCCCTGGGTTCCAAAGTTCAGGTGGATGGGCAGGCGCAAGAGCTCAGATACCGGCAGCTCTGGGCCAAAGCGCGGAGGCTCAACCCCTGCGGCCAGGTGGGCTGCGACTGGCCCAAACACATCCCGACCATGGAAGGTCGCCGATTTTCGGGGCAGGTGGTAGGCGGGGTTCTCGAGCAGGTAGGCTCTTCGCGGGGGGTCTTGCAGATAGGCCAGGGTGAGCAGTCCATTGTCGGGAGCCACATAACAAAGCCGCTCTCCGACCACCAGAACAGCGCGGCGGCTCGAGCCCACACCAGGATCGATAACCGCCAGCACCACCGACTGTTTGGGCAGATAAGGCACCGATTCGTACAAAATGTAACTGGCCCGATGCAGGTCGCCGGGGGGCAGGTTATGGGCCAGGTCGTGAACGACGATTCCTGGAGCAGTTTGCCGCATCACTGCCTTGACCACAGCAGCGTAGGGGTCGGCCAGGCCAAAATCGGATAAAAAGAAAATTTCCCGCATCTGACAGCAGTTTATCCAAAAAGAGGCCCCTGCACAGCCCGATCATGCCGCCGCCCTCCAAGGGCGGTATCGCCCTCCTTTATGCAGATAATCTCGGTCGGTCGCCCCTACGCCACGCCATGGCGCGGTGCGGCCACCTTTCGGTGACGAACTGACCAAAATCGGGTAAAGCCCTCAACACACCCAGCCAACCTGCTAAAGAGGAGGAATTCCTCTGGTGCCGGGTAGGTTTTCAGCTACCCAACAGGGTGCGCGTCAGGGGCAGGTTGGCGACCAGAGCCAGAATGAGACCCGCCAGTACCCAGGCTGTAGCTCCAGCCAGGGCCCCCTTGGAGCGCATGTAGAGCCAGCCCAGGAAAAGGCTGGCCATCAGAAAAAAGACCGTTGGGCCCGGAATCGCCAGGGCGAATAGCACCGGAATCATAAAGTTGCTCAGCTCTTTATAGCGCTCCTTGAAGACCGGATACCCCACCCCACGAATGACCAGCTCCAATAAGGCCAGCCCGAAAAAGATGGGGTACAGGGTACCAAGTCCGCTCAGGCCCAGAGGCCTGGCCACGTATGCATACAGAGCCAGCAAAGCCAGCAAAACCAGTCCCGCCCAGGTACCTTCCACCCAGCTCGAACGTGGCCCTAGGGCCGTCAACATACCATCCCGGCCCACATTCTGATAAGCAATCAGGAGCGTAAAGGCCCCCAGCAGGAAATAGAACAATGGGCGCACCACCTGGCCCTGGAACGGTGTGAACAGGGCCAGCAGGTTCTGGTAAAGAACCTGTCCAATCCCCACAGCGGCCAGCCCTGCCAGCAACAGCGCCAGCAACAGCCACAGGTGGATAGAGCCAGGGCCAAAGCGACGTTCGGTACCCATCTCAACCGTACGCATGGGCTCAATGCGACTCTCGCCATACAGCACCAGCCCCAGGTAGACCAAAAAAACCACCAGCCAGGGCCAAACCTTACCCAGCAGGTTGCTGGGCAGGCTCATCCTCGAGGATAGCTGTCGTAAAACCAGCGAGCCCTTGTCGAACTCACCCAGGCCATAATAGACCATCGCCAGCAGGCCCAGGGTTCGGGTGTAGTCGGCCTCCAGGGGACCCAGGCGGGGAAGGACTTCCTCGAGGGCCTCCGCTGCAGCGCGGGTATCACCCATGAGCCATAATATGCGGGCCTTGGCCAGTTCCTCTTTGGGGCTGTTGCCCAGCAAATCCAGGGCTTCCTGGGGACGCCCCAGCCGCTCTGCCAGTCGTGCAGCCCCCAGCCGGGCCTCCTCCGAGGCAGTTATCCGGCGGAAGGTAGCATAGGCTTCTTCGTAACGGCCCAGCGCTTCGTTAATCTGGCCCCTGAGCAGCACCGACTCGGTGTTCAAACCCCGTGGCAATCGGGCCAGTGCATCGGCAGGACGGCCCTGCAAAAGCTGAAAACGCGCATCCAGCAAGGCCACTTCGGGGTCCTGAGGGCTGAGCCGGGTCATCTGCTGGAGGAAAGGCTGGGCAGCGCCGGGATTGTTTTCCTCCAGGTAAATCCGACCCAGCAGTTTAATGCTGGGCAGGTGATTGGGATCGGCTACCAGTGCAAGCTGACAGGTGGCCCGCGCACTATCCCGCACGCCCTGGTCGTAAAGGGCCTTGCACTGGGTGTAGTAGCCCTCTGCGCCAAGTTGTGCTGAAGCCGTGAACGCAAATAAGACGATTCCTACGGCAAAAGGAATCGCTCGTAACGCTATCATGGGGGTAGTGTAACATGCCCACCTCAGATTCTTGCCCAAAGATGCACATCCGGTAAAATCCATGCCGTATGGTTGCGGGCTGGAGGCCGTCAACCTCGGGAGGACTGGTTATGAGGGGTCTGGCGTTATGGCTGGTGCTGTTGCTGCCCTTGGGTTTGGCCCAAAACACAGCAGCGGTTGAAAAACTGGTAGATGATGGCAGGTTTCAAGAAGCCTACGAGGCCGGTTTGCGCCTGGGCAGTGCGGAGGGTCTGATCCTGGCTGCTAAAGCCGCCAGCTATTTTGCTGGCTACCTGGCCAAAGACAACGAAAAAGCCGACTGGTTTGGCCGGGCCGAAGCCGCTGCCCGACGCGCAATTCAGGCCGACGGCAACAACGCCGAGGCCTATTTTGAGCTGGCCCGCGCGCAGGGCCGGCTCTCGCAATACCGGGGCATACTGGAAAGCCTGGGTCTGGCCAGCAGCATTAAAGAAAACCTGGATAGAACCATCCGGCTTAACCCCCGGCATGCTGGAGCCAGGGTCGCGCTGGCCTTGTGGCATCACTCTCTGATTTCCAAAAATGTGGGCTGGCTATACGGCGCCAATGGCAACCAGATCATGCCACTTTTTAATGAAGCTATTCAGCTCGAGCCCCAAACCATCATCCACAAAGTCGAGCTGGCCGGGGTACTGGCTGCTCAGGGCAAAAAAGATGAAGCGCGAAAACAGTACGAGGCCGCTTTAGCCATTGCCGCCAAAACGGCCGCCGATCGCTTCGACTTAGAGCGTGCCCGCCGAGAAATGGCGGCACTGCGATAGGCTTTTTGCGGCTGAATTCCTGGCTCTAATACCAGATTCGTTTAGTTCGGCGCCGAACTAACCCGACCGAAGTTATCCGCGTAGCGGAGGGCGATACCGCCCCTTGGAAGGGAGACGCTTGCTTCGCCGAGACGCCTTTTTCGCCGACTGCAAGGAGATGCCTGTTTCGCCGACCGTAGGGAGGGGTGGGGTGCGTGGCGAGACGCTTGCTTCGCCGACTGAAAGAAGGGGTGGGGTGGGGTGTGCTCTAGGATTCAAAACGATAGCCTCTGAAAATCTTTGGGAAGGACTATCTTTTTGAATCTGGTCTGGCAACTGGTGGTACTGCACCCGAATCGGAAGTAAGCCAGGCTGGCCTCCAAACCGCGCCAGGGCAAAGGGAGGTTTATTTGCGGTTCTGGTACGACCCTGCCCGCCAACCGGGCTCTGTAAACATTTGGCATGAATAGTTTGATACAATTCAGAGGGTCTGATCCCGATTTATAGATCTCGATTTTCAAGAGGAGCTTTGATGAACGACCCTTTTGGCCGTGTGCCCGGCTGGAGCCCCAATCAACGTGTCGGTTTATTTGTAGATACCCAGAACCTCTACCATTCTGCCCGCGACTACTATGGGCAAAATGTCAACTTCGAGAGCCTAATGCGCTATGCCATTGGCAACCGCCAGCTGGTGCGGGCCACGGCTTACGTGGTCGAGCGCGAAAACGACACCTCGGCCTGGCCCTTTATCTACAAGCTTTCAACCATTGGCTTCCGGGTGCGCCGCATGAACCTGACCCTCAAGGAGACCACCGACGAGGGCAAGCCCATCTACGAGGGCAACTGGGACATGGGTATCGCTGCCGATATGGTGCGGCTGATGCACACCCTGGATGTGGTGGTGCTGGGCAGCGGCGATGGCGACTTTGTGGACATCGTGGAGGTGCTAATGGAGCGTGGCATCCGTGTCGAGGTGATCGCCTTCAAGGAAACCACCTCGCAAAAGCTGATTGATGCCGTAGACCGCTTTATTCACCTGCCCGAGATCGATAACGCCTTTGTGCCGAGCAAAGAGCGGGAGCGAACCCTGATACCAAGAACGGAATAGGTTTTGTCAGATCAACCGATGACCCTCGAGGACTTCGACTACTACCTGCCACCAGAACTCATCGCCCAGAGCGGCGCCGAACCACGCGATTCGTCGCGCCTGATGGTGGTGCGGCGCGACACTGCTCAGATTGAGCACCGGGTTTTCCGCGACCTGCCCCAGTACCTTCGGGCCGGTGATGTGCTGGTGTTAAACGAGAGCAAGGTGATTCCGGCAAGAACCTTTGCTACCAACCCGCAAGGAACCCCGATTGAGGTTTTACTGGTGCGGGAAATCCCCCCTACCCCTCTTGCCCAGGGGGGCCATGACCCCAAAGCCCTCTTTTCTGAGGGGTCTGGCTCTGATGGCGGCAGCTCGGGGAGATTCTGGGAGGCCATGCTCAGACCAGCCAAACGGGCCAGGGTGGGGTCTACACTCACTTTTGCCGATGGTCTGACCGCCAGGGTGGAGGCAGTAGAAGAAGATGGAACCCGGGTTCTGCATTTTGCTGGAAATGTGTGGGAGCATCTGGAAAAGATCGGTCAAACCCCCCTGCCGCCTTATATCCATACTGCGGTGGATCCAGCCCGCTACCAGACCGTTTATGCCAAAAGCCCTGGTTCAGTAGCCGCTCCGACCGCAGGGCTGCACTTCACACCCGAGCTGATGGACAGGATTCGGGGGCTGGGTGTAGCGATTCACTATGTAACCCTGCACGTAGGGCCAGGCACCTTCAAGCCTGTCCATCACGACCCCGATAAGCACCTGATGCACCTCGAGCCTTACGTGGTTCCATCCAAAACTGCCGAGGCCGTAGGCCGCGCCAAGGCCGACGGACGGCGCGTGATTGCAGTCGGGACAACGGTAGTCCGAACTTTAGAGACGGCTTATAGCTCCGGGTTGGGAGGCATCAAGGCGGGAGCGGGCGAGACTCAGCTCTACATTCGTCCGGGGTTCAAGTACAACGTGGTAGACGCACTGATTACCAACTTTCACCTGCCCCGATCCACCCTGCTGATGCTGGTGTCGGCCTTTATGGGACATGAGCTGATGCGACAGGCCTACCAGACCGCCGTAGCCGAACGGTACAGGTTTTATAGCCTGGGTGATGCCATGCTGATTCTCTAGGACTCTAGGTCTCGACCGGCTCGAGCCTCGCTTCTGGGCGCTCCACAATTTGGGCTGGGTTGCCGACAGCCGTAGCCCCGGGGGGCACCGGCCTGGTCACAACAGCCCCAGCCCCAACCTTCGCACCATCCCCTATCTGGATGGGCCCCAACACGATGGCATGGGCTCCCAGCAGCACCCCGTTGCCGATGGTGGGGTGGCGTTTTTCCCGCGTGAAACCAGTACCGCCCAGGGTCACCCCGTGATACATCATCACATCGTCGCCTATCTCGGCGGTCTCGCCAATCACAATGCCCATTCCGTGGTCAATCACCACCCGACGGCCAATGCGGGCCCCAGGGTGAATCTCTACCCCGGTCAACATCCGGGTGAGGTGGGCTAGCACACGGGCTAAAAACTTGAAGTTGGCTCTCCAGAGCCAGTGGTTCAGGCGATGCATCCACAAAGCGTGCATCCCCGGACTGAAAAGGACAGCCTCGAGGACGCCCCTGGCCGCAGGGTCGCGCTCGAGCACAGCCCGAACGTCTTCCTTAAAACGATTCATTATGCGTACCATTGGCAAATCCCACCACTTCCATTGCGAACCACCGCGCCATGGTTGAAAGCTGTCCAGCGAAACCTCATATCCTCTGCCACCCATTCAGATTAGCGAACCCTTTTTGGGTTTGGCTGTGAGCCTGTCACCTATTGGCGAATCGGAGGATATTCGGTAAGAGCAACAGCGAAATCGCCAAGAAAAGTCCCTGCGAAGTCTGCCGGTAGCATGAATCAATCGTATCTGTAAGGGTTGCAGCGTTATTCTCTGGCCCGGTTCTGGTCTCGAATGGAAGCCAGATGGTCAAGCTCAAAACCTGTTTTAGCCAGCATTGCTAGAATCAGTTCACTCTTGCCTTCGATGTAGGCATCTATGTCGTGGGCATATTGACTCGCCAGGTTCTTCTTTAGCTCACCGTAGGCCCGGATGGCCTCTGGATGAGCGCGCAAGTAGTCCCGCAAGGCCAGGTGATTGCGCAGGCTCACACTGTCTTGCAGGCATACATACAGGTGATGCGTTGGTAAGTGGGCCGGTTGTTGGAAGGCTTCGCGGCCTTCAATACCCAGGTTCCCCCGGTGGACATAACCCAAAACGGCCAGGCGCTCGATGGCCAGCGCAACGTCGGCTTCCGTAGCCACTACCACATCCATATCGATGATAGGCTTGGCAGCCAGCCCCGGTACCGCAGTGCTGCCCACGTGTTCTATGGCCAGGGCAAAATCCCTAACAGCTTCCCATACCTGCTCCCGAAGCCGCGCATAAACCTCCGGCCAGACTGGGTCGTAATCCACGACCTCAATGGGTTGAGGCATCTTCAAGCTCCAATGGATACATTGTCCAGGTTCAGGTTGGTGTACACGTTCTGTACGTCATCGAGTTCTTCCAGCGCTTCCACCATGCGCAGCACCTTCTCGGCCTCTTCCTGGCTAAGGCTCATGGTGTTCTGCGGCACCATGGTAATTTCGGTGTCCTCGGGCTTGAAGCCCCTGGCCTTGAGGGCATTGGCAACACTGTAGACCTCGTGGGGGTCGGTGTATATTTCCAGTCCCTCCTCGCTTTCTTGCAAGTCCAGCGCACCCGCCTCGATGGCAGCTTCCTGGGCAGCCTCGGTATTGGGTTCGATCCAGATATAACCCCGTCGGTCAAACTGCCACGACACCGACCCCGTCGCCCCCAGGCTACCCCCATGCTTAGAAAAAATGTGGCGCACTTCGGAGGCGGTGCGATTGCGGTTATCCGACAGGGCATTCACAATGATGGCCACTCCACCCGGCGCGTAACCCTCATAAACCACTTCTTCGTAGTGGCTGCCTTCGTCATCGCCGCCGGCCAGCCGTTTCAAAAGACGTTCGATGTTGTCGTTGGGGACATCGGCATTTTTGGCCGCTTCAATCAGGTTGCGCAGGTTGACGTTGGCGGCCGGGTCTGCACTACCCCCCGCTCTGGCGGCTGCCGCAATCAGCCGCAGGTATTTGCTCACCACCTTCCCTTTCTTAAGGTCGTTGGCGGCTTTTTTCCGCTTAATTTGCGCCCATTTGCTATGTCCAGCCATAAATCACCGTTCTTCAGTATACGAGAGCAACCTGACCCCGGAAAAGCCCTGCACAACCAGCGCCTAACCGAAAAGCCATCTCTCGTCCGGCTCCTTCAGCCCCGACCGGGACGCACAATCAAGTCGCTTGTACTCAGACCAGGGGGGGTCGTGCTCTATAATGGCCCTCATGCGTCGTGTCGTCGTCACAGGCCTTGGCCCGGTAGCCCCCAATGGCATTGGAGCCGAAGCCTTCCATAAGGCCCAGCTCCTGGGCAAGTCGGGCATCCGGCGAATCACCCAGTTCGATGCCTCGAGTTATCCTGTCCAGATTGCAGGCGAGGTAGATGTCAGCCCCGAGGAATACATCGAAAAGCGCGAACTGCGCCGTCTGGACCGGTTCACCCAACTGGCCCTGATTGCCGGGCACCTGGCCTTACAGGATTCGGGCCTGGATATTAGCAAAGAAGACCGTACCCGCATCGGCACCCTGATCGGGACGGGCATCGGGGGCATGATTACCTGGCAGGAGCAAAGCAGGGTGCTTTTTGAGAAGGGCGGCACCCGGCTCTCCCCTTTCTTCATTCCCATGATGATTGCCAACATGGCCTCGGGCCAGCTGGCCATGAAATATGGGTTCATGGGGCCTTCCTCCACCGTGGTCACGGCCTGTGCGACGGGTTCAGATGCCATTGGTAACGCTTTTCGGGTAATTCAACTGGGCGAGGCCGATGTCATGCTCACCGGCGGAACCGAGGCAGTGGTCACCGAGATGGCCATTGGCAGCTTTGGGGTGATGCGGGCCCTCTCCACCCGCAACGATGCGCCCGAAAAAGCCAGCCGCCCCTTCACAAAGAGCCGCGACGGCTTCGTACTCTCGGAGGGGGCTGCGGTGCTGGTGCTGGAAGAGTACGAGCGGGCCAAGGCCCGGGGTGCCCGCATCTACGCTGAGCTGGTGGGGTTTGGCCGCAGTGCCGACGCCCACCACATCACCGAGCCCCACCCCGAAGGGGCTGGCGCGGCCCTGGCCATGCAGGCCGCCCTCAAAGATGCCCGGATCAACCCCGAGCAGGTAGGCTACATCAACGCCCACGGCACCTCGACTCCAGTGGGCGACAGGGCCGAGACCCTGGCCATCAAGAGGGTCTTCGGCGACCATGCCTACCAGCTCTCGGTCTCGTCGACCAAGAGCATGATTGGCCACCTGCTGGGGGCTGCCGGGGCCATCGAGGCCATAGCCAGCATTCAGGCGCTGGTCTCGGGAATCTTACCCCCCACCATCAACCAGGACGACCCCGACCCCGAGCTCGACCTGGACTTCGTACCCAACACGCCGAAAGAGAAGCAGGTCGACTACGCCCTCTCGAACTCCTTTGCCTTCGGTGGGATGAACGCCACCCTGCTGTTCAAAAGGGTCTAGGGCGTAGAATCGGGGCATGTCCATTCAGGCCCAGTTTCCTGCTTTAGCCACAGGCTTTAGCTTTCTGGACAACGCCGCCGGGGCCCAGGTGCCCCGGCAATGCATCGAGGGCATGGCCCAGTTTCTGGCCACCTCGAGCTGCAATGTGGGCATGCCTTACCCCGGCTCGAGGGCCGCAACCCTGGTGCGGGACAAAACCCGCCAGGAGACCGCTTTCTTCTTCAACTGCAAGCCCTCCGAGGTGGTCATCGGCCCCAGCGCCACTGCGCTGACCTTCATCCTCTCCAGGGCCTTTTCGCGGCTCTTTAGCGAGGGCGACGAGGTGGTGATCTCCGAGCTCGAGCACGAGGCCAACGCCTCGCCCTGGCGCAACCTGGAAGAAAAAGGGGTGCAGGTCAGGGTCTGGAAAGCCCGCTGGGATCAGGGCGGTCGGCTGGAGCCGGCCGATTTGAAGGCCCTAGTCACACCCAAAACCCGCCTGGTGGCTGTCACCTCGGCGGCCAACTCGCTGGGCACTGTGCCGGATGTGGCCGCTGCGGCCGAAATTGCCCACCAGGTAGGGGCCTGGTGCATCACCGACATGGTGCACTACAGCCCTCACCACCTGCCCGATGTGCAGGCTTCCGGGGTGGATATGGCCTTTTTCTCGGCCTATAAGGTGTTTGGCCCCCACATCGCCTTTTTGTACGTGCGCGAGGCACTCATCCCCCTGCTGCCCACCGACAAGCTGTGGTTCATCCCCCAGGACAGCCTACTCAAGTTCGAGCCTGGCACCAACAACCACGAGTGTATGGCCGGATGGCTGGGCACCCTCGAGTATTTGCGCAACGAACTGGGGGGCGGAAAGCCGGGGCGCGAGGGCCTGCTAGAGGCTTACAAGCAGATCGAGGCCATCGAGCAACCCCTGGTGGCCCAGGCCATAGAGCGGCTGCAGGGCATCCCCGGCCTGGAGCTGTATGGCCTGCCCACCCCCCAGGGCCGGGTGGGCACCTTCTGCTTCAACCTGAAAGGCCACCCTCCTTTGGCCGTGGCCGAGCGGCTGGCCCAGGTGGGGGTGGGGGTGGCCGCCGGACACTACTACGCCACCATGCCCATGCAGGCCCTGGGCCTGTGGCCCGAGGGGGCCATCCGGGCCTCCATTGCCCACTACACTACCCAGACCGATCTGGACAAGCTCGTAGCCGGTCTGCAGGGCAGCGACTAGGGGCACAGCGTCCAGACCGTATCCCGATCAAGCAAAAGCGAGCGGCTGAAGCGCAGGTGCCCCGGCTGGCCGGGCTGGGTGCCCTCGGCGCGTAGCTCGTAGCGCCCTTCGCGCAGGCCGGGAAAGAGCCTCGAGCCCCGCACGGTTCCGATAAACTCCCCGTTTACGTAGAAGAACACCGTCTGGTTGGGGCCGGTGCACTGGTTTTGCACAATCAGGTCGAAGCGCCGCAGGTTGGCCTGGCTGGGGGCACAAGCCGCAAGCGCTAGCAGAATTGAGGCCAGCCACAACACCCGAAACATCCAGACCTTGATACCTCGAGGCGGCGCAAAATGCATGAGGGTTTACCCGTGTGGTAGGTCTTGAGAAGCCAGGTTTGTAGACGGCAACAACCTAAGCGTACACTGGGCCCATGTTGTTCGAACGTGCCCACCTCGAGGCCCTGGAAGACCAGCACCTGGCCCCCTATGCGGTTCGCTCGAGCCAGAGCCGGGGGCGGGAGCACCCCGAAGCGGAGTCGCGCTTCCGTACCCCCTTCCAGAAAGACCGCGACCGGGTGCTGCACACCACCGCCTTTCGCCGCTTGCAGTACAAAACCCAGGTCTTTGTGAACTTCGAGGGCGACTACTACCGCACCCGGCTAACCCACACCCTCGAGGTCGCCCAGGTGGCCCGCTCCATCGTCCGGGCCCTGGGCCTCAACCAGGAACTCACCGAGACCATCGCCTTTGCCCACGACCTGGGGCACCCCCCCTTCGGCCACTCGGGCGAGGCGGTGCTGGATGGCCTGATGCAAGGACACGGCGGCTTCGACCACAACCAGCAGTCCATGCGCATCGTCACCTACCTCGAGCAGCGCTACCCTGGCTTTCGCGGCCTGAACCTGTGCTGGGAGACCCGCGAGGGGATTGTCAAACACGAGACCCGCTACGACCTGCCCAATGCCGAGGGGTACGAACCCCACCTGCGCCCCAGCCTCGAGGCCCAGATCGTCAACCTGGCCGACGAGATCGCCTACAACGCCCACGACCTCGACGACGGCCTGCGCTCGGGGCTTCTGCTGCCCGGCCAGCTATGGGAGGTGGAGCTGTTGCGGGGTTTGCTGGGCGAACTGGGCCTCTCCCCCGACCGCTTCGACGAGATGAGCCGCCGGGTTTTCGTCCGGGAGTTGCTGGGGCTGATCATCACCGACACCATCACCGCCACCCATGCCCTTTTGGCACGGCACCAGATCGGAAGCCTCGAGGCCGTGCGGCATCACCCTGGCCCCCTGGCGGTCTACTCCGAGGGCCTGACCCCGCAGCTCAAAGCCTTGCGGGAGTTTCTGTACGCCAACCTCTACCGCCACTACTACGTGGTGCGGCAGGTGGGCAAGTCGCGCTTTGTGCTGGAAAAACTCTTTGAGGCCTACACCCACGACCCCCAGATCCTGCCCCCCCAGATACAAAAAGCCGCCGAGACCGAGGGCATCCACCGCGCGGCCTGCGACTACATCGCCGGCATGACCGACCGCTTCGCCCTGGACGAGTACGCCCGGCTCTTTGAACCGGAGTTTCACCGCTAAGCGACGGACTTCCTAGCGCACTGGCTACTTCCCAAAGGCTAAATCTGTTGTATCCTTTCAACAGTGGAAGCCCGCGCTTCACTTGACTCGGATGAAGCCGAACTCACCACCCAGGAAGCCGCCGATCTGCTGGGGGTCTCCCGTCCCTACCTGGTTCGCCTGCTGGAGAAGGGGCAGATTACCCACCGCAAAGTAGGCACCCACCGCCGCATCCGGGCCAAAGACCTCCAGGCTTACTTAAAGCAAAGCCAGGAAAAGGGCCTGGAGATCCTGGATGCTTTGATTCAGGAAGACCAGACCCTGGGCCTGGGCTACCAGCCCTAACGCCTTTGCGGCAGAAACTATGCAAACCGTCATATTTGCGGGGTAGACTGGGGTGTGGAAGATCTACAAGCCTACTACAACCATCGCTTTGCGGCCCGCACCCAGCGCATCCAGGCCTCCACCATTCGGGAAATCCTGAAACTCACCACCCAGCCGGGCTTCATCAGCTTTGCCGGGGGGCTGCCCGCCGCCGACCTCTTCCCCATCGAACGCATGGCCCAGGCCACCCAGCGCATTTTGCTCGAGCGCGGTGCCCAGGCCCTCCAGTACAGCAACACCGAGGGCTACCTGCCCTTGCGCGAGTGGGTCGCCCAGCGGATGCCGGGGGCCAGCCCCGAAAACGTACAGATTGTCTCGGGTTCGCAACAGGGGCTCGACATTATTGGCAAAGTCTTTGTTGACCCCGGCTCGAAAGTGCTGGTTGAGGCCCCCACCTATCTGGGGGCGCTGAGTTCCTTTAACCCCTACGAACCCCACTACATCTCAGTCGGTATGGACGATGAGGGACTGCGCTTGGACGAGCTCGAGGCCGCCCTTAAAACCCACACCGTCAAGTTCATGTATGTGCTGCCCACCTTCCAGAACCCTTCGGGCCGTCTGATGGGGCTACAGCGGCGCAAGGCCATTGTCGAGCTCGCCCGCAAGTACCAGACCCCCATCCTGGAAGACGACGCCTACGCCGAGCTTTACTTCAACGGCCAGCCCTTGCCCACCCTCTACGCCCTCGACTACGAGCTCGGCGGGGGCAACGTCATCTACCTGAGCACCACCTCCAAAACCCTGGCCCCTGGGCTTCGGGTGGCCTGGGTGGTGGGGCCCAAGCCAGTCATTCAAAAAATCGTCTACGCCAAGCAAGGGGCCGACCTGCACTCCCCTACCCTTAACCAGATGCTGGTCTACGAGCTGGTGCAGGATGGTGAGTGGTATCGTGCCCAGATTGACAAAATTCGTCAGACCTACCAGACCCGTAGCGCCTGGATGCTCTCGGCCCTGCAAAAATACATGCCGGAGGACATCGGCTGGATTGTGCCAGGAGGTGGGATGTTCTTCTGGCTCACGGCCCCCCAGGGTCTCGACAGCCTCGAGCTGCTCAAACAGGCGGTGCAAGAGCGGATGGCCTTCGTGCCGGGCCAGCCCTTCTATGCCGATGGCAGCGGTCAGAATACCTTGCGCCTTTCGTACTCGAGCGCGACGCAAGAAGAAATCGAGGAAGGCATCAAACGCCTGGGTCGGGCTGTACATCAGATGCTGGGGCGGGAACCGGTCACCTAGCCCGACCGAGCCCCGGCCTGGTTTTTTGGAGAAGTCTGGAAAGGCAGCCCGACTGCATCCGGAGGACGCCAGGCCCAGCCTTAAAGCCAGAGGATGGGCGGAAGCCGAAGCAAGATTTGCTCTGTGATTTGTGCGTGTAATACACTGATATAAAGTTTGCTGCCTGGCAGCAGGAGTGCAGCCTCCGGTAGCTGCAAGGGTGGAGACGGCCAGAAGTCTCCGCTCTTTGTTGTGTAAGGGCAAACGATGTGGCCAGTCTTTCGCTTGGGAGTTTCTTCATGATTCTTGCGGTAATCGTAGCTTTTTTAGGCGCACTCTTGGCACCGCTGGTGTACCGATGGCTCGGTGCTCCCTCGGGCTGGGTACTGTCCCTGCTACCGCTGGGACTGACGGTTTATTTTGCCAGCCTTCTACCGGCGGTCGTCACCGGTGAGACCTTTCGGCACGGTGTGGCCTGGGTTCCGACGCTGGGGGTCAGCTTCTCCTTCTACCTGGATGGGCTTTCGCTGCTGTTTGCCTTGCTCATCACGGGCATCGGCACCTTTATCGTCATCTACTCCGGCGGCTACCTGAAGGGCCACCCCGATCTGGGCAAGTTCTATGTGACCATCCTGCTTTTCATGGCCTCAATGCTGGGGCTGGTGCTGGCCGACAACATCGTCACCCTGTTTGTGATGTGGGAGCTGACCAGCATCACCTCCTACCTGCTGATCGGTTTTAACCACGGTCAGTTCAGGTCGCGCCGGGCGGCCACCCAGGCCCTGTTCGTCACAGCAGGGGGTGGCCTGGCTCTTCTGGCCGGATTGATTCTGCTGGCAACCATGGGCGGCTCCTGGGAAGTTTCCGAGCTGCTCTCCAAAGGCGAGGTGCTGCGGGAACACCCCTTGTACCTGGCTGCGCTGGTGCTGGTGCTGGTGGGGGCTTTCACCAAATCGGCCCAGTTTCCCTTCCATTTCTGGCTCCCGAACGCTATGGAGGCCCCCACGCCGGTCTCGGCTTACCTGCACTCGGCCACCATGGTCAAGGCCGGGGTCTACCTGCTGGCCCGGCTCCAGCCGGCCCTGGGCGGCAGCGAGGTCTGGAGCATCACCCTGATGACCTTCGGCCTGGCCACGCTCCTGACCGGGGCCACCCTCACCTTCCGGCACACCGACCTCAAGCGCCTGCTGGCCTATTCCACGGTAGCGGCCCTGGGGGCTTTGGTCTTTGCCATCGGCCTGGTGCCCCTCACGAGCTACTACGGAGCGGTGGGGTTCGCCACCTTTCTGCTGGCCCACTCGCTGTACAAGGGTGCGCTGTTCATGGCCGCGGGAGCAGTAGACCACGAGGCTGGAACCCGCGACATCAACCAGCTTTCGGGGTTGTTCCGCGTAATGCCCGTCACGGGGGTGGCGGTAGTGCTGGCCGCGCTCTCGCTGGCTGGCCTGCCGCCGGTACTGGGCTTTATCGGCAAGGAAGTGCTGTATATGGCTTCGCTGCAAGCAGCCCCGGCCTGGATGGTCGGGCTGGCGGTGCTGGGCTTTGCAGTGGGAGCCACCCTGGCTACCATCCTGGTGATTCCCTTTTTCCGGGGCCAGCCGCCACAAGAGGTGCGCGAGGGGCCGCCGAGCCTCTGGCTGGGACCGCTGGTGCTGGCAGGGCTGGGCCTCCTGGTGGGCCTGTTCCCTGGGCTATACAACCCCCTTGCCGACGCCGTAGCCAGTGCGGTCAAGGGTAAGGCCATCGAGTATCACCTGAAGCTCTGGCCTGGCTTCAACCTGGCCCTGCTGCTGAGTCTGCTAACGGTACTTCTGGGGCTGGGGCTTTATTTGCTCTACCCGCGCCTGCAAGCCTGGATGGCAAGGGATCCCATCCCCGGCCCCGAAAGCGCCTATGTGGCCTTGCTGCGGGGGCTGATGGGGCTGGCCGCTCGAGTCGAACACACTTTGCAAAGCGGCTCGCTCAGGGCCTACCTGGTCTGGGTCTTTGTGGGCCTCTCGGTGCTGGTGGGGCTGGCCCTTTTGCGCAACGGCACAGTATTTTGGCCAGGCGAAACGTCCACAACCAACCCCGCCAAGGTGGTGCTGATGAGCCTCATGCTGCTGGGCGCGGTGCTGGTGCTGAGACTGCGCTCACACCTGGGTATGGTGGTGGTGGTGGGCATTGTAGGCGCTGGTGTGGCCCTCCTGTTCCTGTTGCAAAACGCGCCCGACCTCTCGATTACACAGTTCCTGGTAGAGACGCTGACCGCCATCCTGATTGCCCTGGTGTTGCTTCAAATCCGCCAGATTGGCCCGGTTCCAGGGGGACGGACGCTGGATAAACTGGTGGCGCTGGGCTTCGGGGGTATGGTAACCCTGTTGGTACTGGGGATGCTAACCCAACCGATAGAGCTGCATCTCAGCAATTTCTTCGCCCAGAAAAGCCTGCCCGAGGGCTTTGGGCGCAACATCGTGAACGTCATTCTGGTGGACTTCCGGGGACTGGACACCTTTGGCGAGATCACCGTGGTCGGGCTGGCGGGGCTGGGGGTCTACGCCCTTTTGAAGCGCATCAAGCGGGAGGAAAGGAAATGAACACCCTCATTCTGAAGACGACCTCGAGGTTCCTCTTCACCCTCTTGCTCCTGCTCTCGGTATTCCTGCTGCTGCGGGGCCACAACGAGCCAGGCGGGGGCTTCATTGGCGCACTGGTCGCAGTTGGGGCCTATGCCCTTTTTGCGCTGGCCCACGGGCTGGCTACCGCCCGCAAACTGCTGCCCCTGCCCCCGCTACGACTGGTGGGGTGGGGGCTTCTAATCGCTTTGCTGAGCGGTCTGCCGGCCCTCCTGGAAGCCCTGCCCTTCATGACCGGGCAATGGTTCAAGGTGTTTGGGGTCAAGCTTGGCACCCCGGTGATCTTCGATATAGGGGTGTATCTGACGGTGTTTGGGGCGCTGTTGTCGGCCATTTTTGGCCTCGAGGAGACCGCCGCCCAGGCCCGTGAGGAGGGCCCCTGATGGAAACCCTGATGGCTTTTTTAGTGGGGGGTCTCTCGGCAGTGGGGGTCTACCTGATGCTGAGGCCCCACCTGATTCAGTTCCTGATCGGCTTCCTGGTACTGGGCAACGCCGCCAACCTGCTAATCTTCACCGCAGGCCGGCTGGGCAGCTCGTTCCCACCCCTGGTGCAGCCCAGCGGCACCGTGATGGAGCCCATTGCCAATCCCTTACCCCAGGCCCTGATTCTGACCGCCATCGTGATTGGCTTTGCCCTGGCTGCTTTTGGCATCGTGCTTTTCTTCCGTGCCCAGCAAGCGTTGGGCACCCTGAACGCCGAGGCCATGCCCGAGACCTTTGAAAAAGCCCCTACCCCCTCGCCGGTGGATGAAGTAACCGAGGAGGCTACCCCGGCATGAGCTGGCTTATCCTGCTTCCTCTCCTGGTTCCCCTCACCACCGGCATCCTCTGCCTGGTGCTGCCCAACCGCTCGACCCAGCGGGTGCTGGGCCTGGTCGGTGCTTTGGGTCTCCTGGCCGCTGCACTGACCTTGCTGACCCAGGTTCACCATCGCGGCATCCAGGCGGTGCAGGTTGGCAACTGGCCTGCCCCCTTTGGCATTACCTTTGTGGCCGACCATCTGGCCGCATTGATGGTGCTCGTTACAGGCGTGGTCGCGGTTGTGGTCGCGTTGTATGCCCTGGCCGAAAGCGACCAGTCCCGCGAACAACTGGGCTACTACGCCCTGAGCCACTTTCTGCTTTTTGGGGTCAACGGAGCTTTTCTGACCGGCGACCTGTTCAACCTTTATGTTTGGTTCGAAGTCCTGCTGCTCTCTTCTTTCGTGTTGATGATTCTGGGCGGGAGCAAGGCCCAGCTGGCGGGGGGCGTCAAATACTTCGCGGTCTCGCTGCTCTCCTCCATCCTGTTTCTGGTTGCAGTCGGTCTGTTGTACGGGTCGACCGGCGCTTTGAACATGGCCGACCTGGCCACACGGGTACAGGCCGTCTCGCCAGGGCTACTTACGGCCCTGGCCATGCTGTTCCTGGGCGCCTTTGGGCTCAAAGCAGCGGTCTTTCCCTTCTTTTTCTGGCTACCTGCCTCTTATCCGGCCCCACCGGTGATGATTTCGGCCCTTTTTGCTGGACTGCTGACCAAGGTGGGGGTGTACGCGCTTATACGGGTCTTCACCCTGCTCTTCACCCAGGACACCACCTTCACCCACACTGTTTTGCTCTGGGTGGCCGGGCTAACCCTGCTGCTGGGGGTATTGCTAGCACTGGCCCAGGCCGAGCTGCGGCGGCTGCTTTCGTTCCAGCTCGTGAGCCACATTGGCTACATGCTGATGGGCCTGGGCATCCTGACCCCTCTAGCGCTGGCCGGCTCTGTATTTTATGCCCTGAATCACATGATCGTAATTGCGGCGCTGTTCTTGCTGGCGGGTCTGTTGCAGCGCCTGCAGGGCACTACGGTGCTGGTGCGCATGGGGGGGGTGTACAAGAGCCATCCCTGGCTGGCCGTGCTGTTCTTGTTGCCAGCCTTTTCGCTGGCCGGGTTACCGCCCTTCTCGGGTTTCTGGGCCAAGTTTACCCTGGTGTCGGCTGGCTTGCAGGCCGGACAGTACGGGATTGTAACGGTGGCCCTGCTGGTAGGTCTGCTAACGTTGCTTTCCATGGGCCTGGTGTTTGCCGAGGCATTCTGGAAGAACCCACCCCTGCCCCCCAGCAGCCCTGCCAGCCCAATGGGACTGGTCGGACTGGTCGTGCCGGTAGCGCTACTGGCCTTGCTAACCCTGGGTATCGGGCTGTGGGCCGAACCGCTTTTGGGTCTATCGCAAATCGCAGCCCAGGAGCTACTCGAGCCAAGCCGCTACATCGAGGCGGTACTGGGGGTGAACCGATGAGGGCTTTTGTATATAACGTGGTGCTGACCGTGTTCTGGATGCTGGTCACCGAGAGCTTTACCCTCGAGAACTTCGGGGTGGGCTTTGCCATTTGCTTCCTGATTCTGTTGCTGGCCCGCCCGCTGTTCGATGCTCACTCGAGGCGCTACTTTACCCTGGCCTGGAAGCTGCCCCGCTTTGTGGCCCTGATGCTCTGGGAAATCATTCTCTCGAGCGTGCGGGTAGCTCAGGCAGTGCTCTCGCCTAAAATGCCCATAAGGCCAGGGTTCGTTGCCTATCCACTGGAGGTCAAAAGCGACCTCGAGATCACCCTCCTGGCCAATCTGATTACCCTCACACCCGGTACCCTGAGCCTGGATGTCTCGAGTGACCGCAAGGTGCTTTACATTCACGGGATGTTTGTGGACAATCCCCAGGCCCTGATCGAAGCCACCCACGAAAGCCTGGAAAAAGCTGTGCTGGAGGTGACCCGATGAGTTTTTTCGAGGGGGCATTGCTCACCCTGACCCTCACCATTCCTTTTGCGCTGTACCGCCTGGTCAGGGGGCCTACCCTACCCGACCGGGTGGTGGGCCTCGACCTGATTACCTCGGTAGCAGTCGCCATGGCCGCCCTCTATGCCCTGGTGAGCGGCCAGACAGCCTTCCTGGATGTGGCCATTGCACTGGCCCTGTTTGCTTTTCTGGCCACACTGGGCCTGGCCCGCTACATCGAGTACCGGGGCCACAGGGGGGACTGACGATGCTGGATCTGCTGGTTTATACGCTGGTGGTGGGTGGGGTGTTCTTCTTGTTCATTGCGGCGATTGGGGTGGCACGGATGCCCGACCTCTACAACCGCATGCACGCCACCTCCAAGGCTGGCACCCTGGGAGTGGGGCTGATCCTGCTCGCGGTAGCGGTGTTTTACCAGGAGCTCTCGGTGGCCGCTCGGGCGCTCTCGGCGCTGGCCTTCATCATCCTGACCGCCCCGGTAGCGGCCCATGCTCTGGGTCGCGCGGCCTACCTGTCGGGAGTCAAACCCTGCAAGGACACGTACATTGACGAACTCGCAGGGCATTACCAGGCCAACCACCGGCTAGAGTCGGTGGAGAAAACCGCACCCCAAAGCCCACCTGAGTCAAACACCTAGGCGCTTTAGCTCATAGGGCAGCATCTTCTGCCACCAGGGCCAATCGTGATCGACATCGTGGCCCCAGTAGTCGAAAGTAGCGTACACACCCTTCTGGTGAAGCAGCTCTTGCATCTCGCGCATATCGTGGATGCACTCTTCCTCCCAGCGCCCCTGCCCAACAGCAAACACAATCTTGTTGCGCCGGTAAGCATTGAGCTTGTCCTCGTCGGTCAGGTTGCGCAAGTACCAAAGGGGCGAGTTGTAGTAGGCATCCATGCCCCCTTCGTCACCCACAAATCCCCCCACCTGATACAGCCCCGATAATGCCACCAGGCCATCGAAAACCTCAGGGTACTTGAAAAAAAAGTTAGCGGCGTGGAAAGCCCCCATGCTACACCCTGTGACCCACATGGTGTCCAGGCCGGTATTCTTGCGCACAAAGGGAACCACTTCATGCATGATGTAGGCGTCGTAGTCGTTGTGGCGTCGGGCCCGTTCGGCTGGCGGAATGCTCTTGTTGGTCCAGCTCTGCCAATCGATACCGTCCACGCAGAAAAATTTGACCCGCCCTGCCTCGATCATGGGGGCCAGGGCCTGGGCCATTCCGGCATGGCCTTCCCAGTCGAACCAGCGGCCATTCTGGGCTGGAAACACGATGACCGGTTGGCCATAGTGGCCATACAGCTTGAGTTCCATTTCGTGCCCCAGGGCGGGGCTATGCCATTTGTGGTATTCGGTGTACATGGTTAACTCCGTTCAGGGAAACTGGGAGGGGACTCTGAGGCGGCCCAATGCTTTGTTGAGTCTACATGGCCCCACCCGCTTCCACGGGGCAAGGGTGCCGTTGCATGGCGAAAAGCACCACATCTGCCAGGCTAGGCTCTCTCCTGGATGGCCTGGGCAGCCTTCAGCAGGGTGGGCAGGTCGGGGTGGCGCAGGATATAGCCATAGTTGCCGATGGCCCCAGCAAAAATGCCGCTAATACGCTCGTGGTGCGCTACTAAAGAGCCCAGTTCGGCCATCACCTGTTCGTGCGAACGCTTGTAGTGGATATGGTCTTTACGCCCTACATAGGTGCAGAAGTAGGGGTGTTTAGCCTGCTGGCTCACGTTGCCATAGGTGAGCACGTTAACCCATTCCCGAAAGATATCTATATCGTTGGCGTAGTTGAACATGTCTATCGAGAGGCCGCCGGGCGGACGCATGTTCACCTCCAGTGCGACCAGCGAACCATCGTCGAGGCGGAAGAACTCAAAGTGGAAGAAGCGCTCCCGAACATTGAAAGCCTTGACCACCTTGCGCCCGGCCTCGCGCAGGTCTTCGGGAATTTCCCGCACCATGTAGTAATAGATGTCGGTATCCTCGTTGACCACATCCATAACACCCTTGGAGTACTCGAGGGAGCTGTCGAATACCACGTTACCGTGAATATCGGTCAGACCATCGTAGGTGACGATCATGCCGGGAATAAATTCCTCAATGATGTAATCTACCGGGGGCTTGGTAGCAATGTAGTCCATCAACTCGGCATCGTTGTTGATCTTGTAGGTTTTGGCTGCGCCCACCCCAATATCGGGCTTGGCGACCACCGGGTAGCCCACCTCTTCCACAAAATCCTGGGCTTCTACCGCTGTGCGACAGACCTTGCCCCGCGCCACCCGCAAGCCCGCCAACTGGAAGTATTGTTTCATGACCGATTTGCGCTTGACGTGGCTCATGTCCTCGGGGCGCAGGCCAAATATATTGAAGTCTTCCCGCAGCATGGCCTCGGTCTCGAGCCAGTACTCGCTCATCGAGTCCAGCCGGTCGAGCTTGCCGTACTTGTGGGTGAAGTAGCCCAGGGCCCGTACCAGCTCATCGTAGTTGTGCATGTCCGAAACCTTGTAGTACTCGGTCAGGGCGTGTTTTAGTTCGGGGCGGAGCTGGTCGTATTCAGCATCGGCCAGGCCCAATACGGTGTGACCAGCTTCGCGCAGTCGCACACAAAAAGGCCAGAAGTTGGGAGGGAAATGGGGAGATAGAAAAACTACATTCATGCCGAACCTCCGGGGCTGTTCCGTTGCTCCCCAGTATTCCCAACCCCGGCCCACAATTCAAGCGATAGACGCCAGAGCCAGCTCTTCCGCTAAAGGCGCTCATACCGGACTCAACCAGACGCTCATCCACGAAAGCCCCCGGAGGCTCGCTGCAGCGCCGTCTACAACCGGATTCAAAAAGACAATCGTTCAAACCATAAGCTTCAGTGGCTATCTTTTTGAATCCCCTATGCGGTTTTGACAGGCCAACGGCTCTGTTCACCCGAACAATATGTGGACTATAGTAGGCATCAGCGTTTCTTCAAAGCCCGCAGCCGGTCGGCGGCCTCGGCAGCGCTAATCTGGCCTTTTTCCAAGGCGGCCAGTACGGCT
>FWPV01004736.1_pt1 | contig 28161 bp, 28 predicted proteins | sample 2228371 | NCBI WGS metagenome assembly FWPV01 (sample SAMEA103939776, study PRJEB20133) | metagenome
GGTGGTGCCGCAGGTGTATTTTGAAGCGCTGAGCCAGCAGCTGATAGAACCCGGTTACCTGCAATTCTGGTGGCAGTATATCAATCCACAAACCAGCTTATTGCCCGAGCACCATAGCCCTATTGGGCTGCTGACCTGGAATCATCTGTGGTTTTTGCCTTATGTCTGGTGCTACAGCATGTTGTTGTTGTTAGGTCGTGTACCACTGAATCGTTTTGCAAAAAGCCGTTTTGTGCAACAACTGCCAGCCCGTTATGCCTTGTTGCTGGTGCTATTGTTGCTTGGTATCAGCTGGTATTGGCTGCGGCAAGTTTTTCCAACCACCCATGCGCTGCTGGACGACTGGTATAACCATGCTAAATATTTTGCGGTTTTTGTGGCCGGTTATCTGCTGGCCCAACAGCAGCAATGGTGGGCTGCACTGGTGCGTTACAGAAGGCTGTTTTTCGTTTTGGCTTTGTTATGTTATGCGCTGATTATTCTGGATAAACATGATGTGTTTGAACCTTACGCCTCAAAGTTTGACGAGCTGCTGCTGGTACGGCTTTGTTATGCCGCAGTGGTGGCGCTGAATCACTGGTGCTGGCTGCTGCTGGTGCTGGGTTATGCCGGCCGTTATTTAAACCGGCCGGTCAATGCTATAGACCGCAAAGGTGCCATCTATCGGTATGCCAGCCCTGCTATTCTGCCCTGGTATCTGCTACATCAAACTTTAATTGTGGTGTTTGCCAGCTGGTTAAAACCTTTGGCTATTCCGGCCGGGCTGGAAGTATGGCTGATACTGCTGCTCACTGTGGCTGGTTGTGCGCTGGGGTATTGGTTGATCCGCGCTGTGCCGCTGCTGAGTTGGTGTTGTGGTTTAGCTACGGCAAAAAATGTCGGGCAAAAAACAGATTCAGAACAGATGTTTACTGGTAAAGACAGCGTCAAAACCGGCTAGTCAGCGCCTTTTGGCAAGCGCCTGAGAGCATGGAAGCCGCAGCACAAGCTTAAGCAGTTGGCTGCGGCAATTTTTCGCCCTGATATTTTTTCATGCTTTGTACTGCATTGCCCCAGAACAACATAGCGCTGCTGTCTTTGCGGCGTATGGCACTTTGTAGCCCTTGTTGTGCTTTTTCGCTGAAATTGAATGCTTTATCGCTGTTATTGGCATCTCCGGCCGTAGCGGAATAAATCAGCGTTTTAAACACAGCTTCCTGCTCCGGCGCAATTTTGCCGCTTTTCAGGCCTTGCTGCAGCCACTGACCCAGTTGTCTGGCGCTCATCTGGCTAAAATCGGCATGAGTTTGCACCGGTTTGGCTGGCTCTGCCGGTGTTTTGCCCGGTGTGGTCACCGGCTCTTTGCTTTTGTCTTTTTGCTGATAACTGGCCAGCAGGCTTTGCTGGCGGTTGTGCTGCTGACTGCGGATTTGTTGCAGCGTATCAAATAAACTGATGTTGGTTTTCATCACCCTCTGTCCCTCGCCGGCGCTGTATCAAGTGAATTTTTTGTTAGCAATTGCTGTGCCAAAAACAGTGCCAAAGCTTTGGCACTGTTCGGATCTGGAATTGTTGGTTCCGGCGAGCTACCGCATTATTGCGCGGCATCTCTTTTTGTTGTGAGATCTGAGGGCTGTTGGTTTTAGTTGGGTGGGCTTTGTTGTGGCATGTCGTAATAATACCGCACCTCGGTGCCGGCAATATAATCATGCAGGCAGCGGCGTTGTTTGCCAAAAATAAGCAACACATTAAAAATGCCGGATAAAAACTGCCCAATCACCGGCACAAAAGTTATCAGCACTATGGGTAAATAACGCCATAACATCACATGCTGCAGGCTGGCTTTTTCGCCGTTCAGCAGTTGAATACGCATGCCAAATTCAGACTTGCCAATCGTCTGACCGTAGTGATACAGCAGGTAACCATGGATCAACAGATAAGTTGTCATGCTATACAGCGCAACTAACAGGGTTTGCAACGGACTCAGGTTTTTAAAGGTGTCCAGTCCAACAAACCAAATCAGCGGTATAAAAACCAACAAATGGATAAAACTATCAATTAATGACGCCAGCAAACGATGTGTTCGGCTGGCAAGTTGGCCTTTTTTACTGTTGGCCTCTGCATGTATTGGCTCGTCGCTGGCCGCCACGTCAGTCGCTGTGGCAGGTAACTCAGCCTGAGGTTGCTGATTTGTTTGTGGTGCAGGCAGCTCCTGATGCGCCGGATTTTCGTTTGGGATCAGGCTGGTTGTTTCAGCTGCCATAGTGGCGTGTTGTCCATCCGATTCAGCTTTGGTCGGTTCCATGTAAAAGTCCTTTTAAAATATCCAGAAAAACCAAAAGGTTGAATACAAAGTTATATCATATAGGCCGTGGTTTAAACCAGCCGACGACGCGTTTTGCTTATAAGCTGCCGGTTGAAGCCAAAGTGCTGAGCTGTTTGGCCAAAGGTTCCAGCAGCTCTTTGTCTTCCCAATATTCACCATGCGACATAGGGTTCCAGCTTTTACTGATCCAGCCTAAAATACCGCCGCCGGCATTAATGCGGAAATCTGTCACCAGCTCGCCATAAGCGGGTGATAATTCGGCCAGCGGCCAGCCTAATACGTCATCTTTATCGTAATAGTTATGCCAGACAAAATCTTTGTTGGGTTTGGCAAAAGGCACAATGTCGGATTGTTTATGGGCGGCGACAAAAATCGGAATATTGCAGCCTGTGGTTACCAGCAAAGCCAGACGTTTGCCCTGCAAAAATTGGATGTCATCCGCTGTAAGTTGCGCTTTGCCGGCTATCGCCTGCGCGTGCTGCTGAATATCACGCCAGATGCCTGCGGCAACTTTGGGGTCGGCCGGATTGGCTGCAGCCTGAGCTGAATCCCACAAATAACAGGACATCACCTGGCAGCCGAGCGAATGCGCCAGCACCACCACTTTATCTGTGCTGCCCAACTGTTGGCTGACCTGATACAAAGAACGAGCTATTTCCAGCTGCGCCTGCAGATAAGCGCTGTTTGGTAATTCTTTGCGATGCTCAAGGCCGGCGGCGTCGGCAAAACCAAACAGAATAAACTGGCGCAGCGCGTCCCAGCGCAATTTGCCAGCCAGCTTGTGCCAGACTTCGGTTTCGTTGTCCTGCAAAATATGCTGGTAATACACTTCTTTAAACACCACTAATTCAGCAAAGTGGTTGTTCATTTTGCGTGTTAAATCCTGCACCAGCTCTTGACTGAAGCCCCTTTGGGTTGAGCCCATACCGTGAATCGCCAATAAAGCAACTTTGTTCATCACAACCTCCGTCCATAGTAGTTTGGGGGGCGCTGTACTCTGCTGCAGCAATGAGGTTCACCAGCAGCACAGTCCGGCAACAGCGCCTGGAAAAAGTAGCGACTTTTTCCAGGGGTGGCAACCGGCACGGACATCGGCGCTGTGCAACAGGCTGTGGTTTTGGCTACCAGACGGTTAAAGTGGTGGTCTGTGCTGGTCAGTTGTTGCTGAGTGCAGGTTATAATCGGCTTTTTATGGCCTTTTTCGGGAGCCTTTGATGGATGAATTAAAAATTGAAGATCTGGTGGTGGGCGAGGGCAAAGCGGCAGTGCGCGGCGCTTTAATTACCAGCCATTACCGCGGGTTTTTAGCCGATGGCACTGAGTTTGACTCTTCGTACCGCCGTGGTGAGGCTTTTCAGTGTGTGCTGAGTAACGGCCGGGTGATCCAGGGTTGGGTGCTGGGCTTGCAGGGCATGAAAGTAGGCGGCAAACGCCGGCTCTGGGTGCCGGCCCATCTGGCTTATGGCGAGCGGCAAATCGGCACTATGATCCCGCCCAATTCAGACCTTTGTTTTGACATTGAATTGCTGGAAGTGCTGACGCGCGACGATTAAGGGTTGCGCACGAACTTGTTATCCCGTTTGAAACCTGATGGGCTGCGGCGTTTTACCGCAGCCTCAGGCTACAGCAAAAGCCGCTTTAACCACCGCCCAGTTTTTCCAGCAATTTGTTTTTCAGTTTGTCTTTTTGTGTGTCCACTTTTTGTTTTAAATGTTGTTCAAACAGCGCTTTGGTGTCGAGCTGATATTTAGGTTTACTGAAACTGCCGCTAATTCTGAGCGGAATTTCAATATTGGCCAGTTCATCTTTGCTTTTACCACCCTGACCTTTGAGTGTATTGACCAGCGCCGTTTTTAACTGGTAATCCAGCTGTTCAGTGCTCAAATTGGCATTGCCAGTGCCCGATAAACGCAATAGCGGTGCCGCCAGTTGTAAGTCGTGGTTTTCCAGCACGGCTTTACTGAGGGTAAAACTGCCGGTCAGGCTGGAAAAGTCGGTTTTTTTCGCTTCACCGGCATCCGGGGCAGCTTCATTTTTTAAAGCAGCGCGGGCACTGCGGATTTGCGCCGGAATATTAATGCCGTTGATAGCACCATCTGTCACCTGAAAATCGCCTGTTGCCACTAACGCTGTTTTAACGTCATCCGGCAGTAAACCCTGGCCCTGTGCTTTGAGTTGCAAAGCGGCGGTGCCACTTAATAACTCCATGTCGGCGGCGGCTTTTAGCAGCGCCAGCATATCCAGCCCTGCGAGTTTGGCATCCAGCTGATAAGCAGCCAGCGGTTGACGTGCATCCAAAAAGCCGCTGGCATTGATGTTGCCCTGATATAACTCAGCGCTGGCTTGTTTCAGGCTAAGCAGACCCTGCTGGTTCTGCAGTTGCAGCTGGCTATTGTGAAGTTCAAGTTTGGCAAGTTGCAGCTGTTTTATTTGTAACTTCAGCTGCATGGCAAATTGGCTGAAAAAACTCAGGTCCGGTTGTTGTGTTGCGCTGTTGTTTGATTTGGCATCTGCTGCTTGCTCAGCGTTTTGCAGCTGCCATTGATCCAGGCTGAGTTCTGCCTGCACTGCAGGTACTTTGCCCGCATAATTGAGGCTGACTGAGCCGCTGCCTTTGCTGTCGGCAATTTTGAGTTCATTGAGTTGCCATTGCAGCTGTTGGCTGTTGTTATCCAGCTGCAGTGTACTTTGCAGTTGCAGCGTCGCTGCAGCCACATCTCCTTTTAACTGAAACTTATCCAGTTGCAGTGTTTTACTTTGTGGTTGCCACAGCAGCATGGCCTCAGCTTTGACATCCAGCTGGTCCGGCACTGTCAGGTGAAAACTGACGGGCGCGGCTTTACCCGGCTGAAACTGCTGCAGGCTGAATTGCTGCAGACTGAATTGTTGTGGTTTTTTGCCGTTTTGTTGCAGGCTGAGTTGCACCTGGCTGAGCTCCAGCTCGTCCAGTTGCAGCTGTTGCAGCATCGGGTTTTCTGCACTTTTCTCTGCGCTTTTCTCTGTACTGGCGGCTGTGGGGTTGTCAGGGTCTTGCGTCAGGCCGCTCCAGCTATTGAGCTTGCCTTGTTCGGTAATAAAAATGTCCACCTGGTGCAGCTTGAGTTTTTTCAGCTGAATTTGTTTATCCAGCAAAGGCCAGAGCGCAACAGCGGCCTGGGCTTCAGCCACCTTTAACATGGCTGGGCCAGGCAGTCCTTCGGGCTGCGATAAACTGATCTCTTTGAGTTCCAACGCCAAATCCGGATACAGACTCCAGCCAATGTCCTGCTGGATCTGCAGGGTTCGACCGGTTTGTGCTGCAACCTTGTTGATCAGCTGCTGTTTAATATCGTTTAAATCAAACCAAAAGGTCAGATACAGCGTCAGCAGCAGGACAACACTAAAGAGCCCCAGCAGCAACCATTTGATTATTTTCATCTTTACCTCCGAAGCAGAATGCGATCAGGCTTTGTTATAACAAGCCAGACTGAACCTGCCCTGATCTATGCAATAGAATCTGATACCGCAGCATAGTTCAATCCGGCCAAACCGAAGGTTTGGGTTGGGGCTCTTTCCGGGTTCTTTTGAGGGGGGATTTACCACACTAAAGGCAGAGGCCGGCTGCTAACCGGCCTCTGCTGCGGCTGTTACAGGCATTGTGGCAAAAGCGGGTTTAGGCTCTGTTTAATACAAAATCCAGTGCGGCACAGATGGTGGTGACCTGTGCCAGATTACACTGCGCCGGGCTGGCTTTAGGGCTATCCGGGTAGACTTCAGTGGTGGTGACATAAAGCGCATTGCTCATGCCGCCACAAAGGCCCAGTGCTTTTTTTGGGTAATTCACCACACCAAATTGCTGTAACTTTTCGCCAATCAGGCAGCCGTTTTCATCGGCTTGCGCAATATGGGTCACTTTGGCCACGGCCTGAATAATGGCGTGCTGAAAGTCCGGCTGCGGATTATCGGTATCGCCGACCAGATAAAAACCATCCGGAATATTCCAGTTGGTATTCACCACACCATCACGCGCTGCTTTGGTCGGGCGAAACTCGCTGTTGTCTGAATCAGTGGTTTCGTGTAAATCCACATGAACCAGTACCTTTGGTGCTTTGCTGGCCACTAAAGCCATAGCGGCGGCGGCTTCCTGGGAGGGGCTATTGGCCATAAAAGACCGGTTTGGGTCAACCGCCAATGGGTTCCAGCGGTTGATGGTTTCGTAACCCCAGGGGCTGATACAAGGCAAAATCAGCAGATTAAAATGTGGCTGATACTGCGCAAATTTGTCGCGGATAAAATCTAAAGCACCATGCACCCCGCTGGTTTCATAACCATGCACACCGCCTGTCACCAGCACTGTGGCTTTATCGGCCTGCCAGTTTTTGCTGGCCACGGCATAAAGCGGATAGCTGCCAAGGCCAAGTGCCTGATAATCCAGGCTGCCGTACTGGAACAGCTCAGCCTGTGCTGCCAGCTCGGTTTTATCGGCAAACAGCCGGGTTAAAGGGGTGATCACATCCTGTTGGTAACTGCGTTTTTGCTGTTGCTGGCTTAACCATAACGCTTTTTCGGCATCACCCCAGGGCTGGCCCGGAGTGCCAATGGCATAAAGTGCACGGGTTGTTGTCATCTGAACCTTCTGAAATATAAGTGTGTTATCTGGATGATGAATTTGCTGACTGCTGCTCGTCGGCAATTTGTTGTAGTGCCTGTGCCAGCACAGCGGGCTCTTGCGCGCCGGAAATTAAATAACGTTGATTAATGATAAAAGCCGGCACCGAATGAATGCCATTGTGCCGCGCTTGCTCGAGCTCAGCGCGCACTTCAGCGGCATATTGTGTTGATGCTAACAAAGTGGCGGCTGCATTGCTGTCCAGGCCGGCTTTGGCAACACAATGTAATAACACTGCGGGTTCGGCCATATTTTGCGCTTCGCCAAAATAAGCTTCAAACAAGGCCAACGCCAGTTGGTCCTGCCGGTTAAAGTTGCTTGCCCAATACATCAGGCGGTGAGCATCAAAAGTGTTGCAGGTGTAGCGCTGCTGCATCTTTTGAAAATTCAGCCCCAGATCGGCGGCAATGGCCATTAAGTTTTGTTGTGACTGGCGCATCGCCTCTTCACTTTGGCCATATTTTTTACTGAGGGCCGGTAAAATCGGCTCCGGAACTAAATTTGGATCCGGATTTAGCTCAAAAGCACGCCAGTGCAGCTGTAGCTGCAGTTCAGGCAGGGTTTTAAACGCCTGTTGTAGCCGGGCAAAGCCGATGGCACACCAGGGGCAGGCAATATCTGAAACCAGGTCGATCCGGATAGTTTTCATCGGCGCTCCAATCTTGTGGTGATGGCGAAGGGGCTGATCATAACCATGCGCTGGCGCTGCTGCTATAAGGTTGCGCCAGAGCGCAGGAATTTTAGCGTTGACGCCACCATTGGCTTACAAGCGCCAGTGGCAACAGCAGTAAGGTCCAGCCCAAAGACAACATAAAGACCTGGCTGAACATCGACAATAAACCGGACTCCAGGTCGATATTGAGCGCAAAAATCACCAGCAGCGATAGCAGCAGGCAGAGTGTGGTGGGTTTAGCCCAGTGCCAGGGGCAGAGTTTTGGCAAAAACTGCCTGGCCGTTAACCACAAAATAATGCAGGGGCTGAGCGCCAGCGCCAGGCCAAGACCCAGCATTAACAGCATAAAAATGGCGGCAACGGCCTGTTGTAATAAATTTGCCATTAGAAAAGGCGCCTGTAGTTGCGTTTAAAATTAAGCCTCAGCATTAACAACAACGTTTAACGCCCTGCCATTTTTGCTGTTGCTCCCGCTTAAAAAAAGCGTGGCGGCACAAAGGTGTTTCATCCGGGTGATGCAGTGCCTGATGCTGTAAATAACGTTCATAAGCATCATCACCGCTCAGTTCCCGCAACAAAGACCAGCCTTGTTTTAGTTTTAAGCGCAGCGCCTGGCCAAATTGGCGGCAGGCACTGCGTGCTGTGGCAAGTTGCATCAGGCGGTTGCTCCCTGTTGAGTTTCCAGTCTGGTCTGCTGATAAGGTGTTTCTTTAGACTCAGGCACAGGCAAACCACGCAGATGGCGGCTGGCCATTCTGAGCATATCTAAAATAATGATCCACAAGAGCGCAGCAAATAACATGGCAAGCCAGGCGTCGAGCTGCTGGTTAAAAATCAGCTGGGGCGCTACTGCGGCTTTTTCCGGCGGCAGCACACCACTGGCCAGTTTTTGGCTGAGATCATCTGCGGCAGCAAAAAAACCAAGCCTGGGATTGTCGCTTGCCACTTTTTCGTACACTGCTGTGCTGGTCAGAATGGTTAACCACAGCAGCGGCAGGGCTGTCACCCACACATATTTGAGTTTGCCGGATTTAATCAGAATGCCGGTGCAGACACAAAGGGCAATGGCGGCCAGCATCTGGTTGGCGATGCCAAACAGCGGCCACAGAATATTCACGCCGCCGTTGGGGTCGATCACGCCTATATATAAAAAATAACCCCAGCCCGCGACCACCAGAGCACTGCTGAAAATCACCGAAGGATACCAGCTGGTACGGCCCAGTTTGGGCCAGAGATTACCCAGCATATCCTGCAGCATAAAGCGGCCAACGCGGGTGCCGGCGTCCAGCGTGGTCAGAATAAACACGGCTTCAAACATAATGGCAAAGTGATACCAGATGGCTAATAAGTGCTCGCCAAAAGCCGACGCAAAAATGCTGGCCATACCCACAGCCAATGAAGGTGCACCGCCGGTGCGGGCAAATAAGGTGGCTTCACCCATGGCTTTGGCTAAAGCGTCCATTTGCTCTACGGTCACAGGGAAACCCCAGCTGGTGATAGTAGCCACTGCTTCACTGGGCAAAGCACCGACAATACCGGCCGGGCTATTAATCGCAAAATAAATCCCTGGTTCCAGCACTGTGGCGGCAATTAACGCCATCACAGCAACAAAAGATTCGAGCGCCATACCACCATAACCAATCATCGGGATATCCCGTTCATTACTCAGCAGCTTGGGTGTGGTGCCGGATGCGATCAGCGCATGGAAACCGGAAATAGCACCACAGGCGATGGTAATAAACACAAAAGGAAAAATGGATCCTGCAAAAATAGGCCCTGTCCCATCAACAAACTGAGTCAAAGCCGGCATTTTAATCTCTGGCTGCAACACAATAATGGCGGCGGCCAAAAGCAGCACTGTGCCGAGTTTCATAAAGGTGGATAAATAATCGCGTGGGGCCAGCAATAACCACACCGGCAATACAGCGGCGAGAAAACCATAACCAATAACACCAAAAGCCAAAGGCAAACCCGGATGGTTAAACAGCTCACGCAGCACAGGTTGTTGGTCTACCCAGCCACCACCGCCGACTGAAAGCAGCAGCAAAATGACGCCAAGCAAAGAGCCTTCCAGCACCCGGCCCGGGCGGATATAACGCATATAAATGCCGACAATAATGGCAATAGGAATAGTGGCAATCACAGTGGAGGTGGCCCAGGGCGAGTGTTTCATCGCATTCACCACCACCAGGCCCAAGACTGCAATCAGGATGATCATAATCAGCAAGGTGGCAAAAAGTGCTGCGGCGCCACCAATGGGCCCCAGTTCATCGCGCGCCATTTGACCAAGGCTTCGGCCATTACGACGGGTGGAGAAAAACAGCACACACATATCCTGCACACAACCGCCGAGCACACTGCCGGCCAAAATCCACAAGGTGCCGGGCAAATAACCAAATTGCGCAGCCAACGTAGGGCCAATTAAAGGGCCAGGGCCGGCAATAGCGGCAAAGTGGTGACCAAACACCACCCAGCGGTTGGTCGGCAGATAATCGCGGCCGTCATTGAGCCGTTCGGCTGGTGTAGCGCGGGTGTCGTCCAGCATTAAAATCCGGGCTGCCACCCAGGCGCTGTAAAAGCGGTAACCAATGGCATAAACACAAACTGCGGCGACAATAAACCACAGGGCATTAATAGATTCACCGCGGTGCAGCGCTATGCCGCCCACTGCGGACGCGCCCAACACCGAAATCCCCAGCCACAATAAAATATGGCCAATACGCTGCTGCATAAAAACTCCCTGTTTACCCTTGTTGTGTTTTTATTGGTTTTTTATTCCCGGCGGCCAATCTTGTATCGGGCTGCGCTTTATTGTCAATCAAGTCAGGCCTTTAGCCCGGCGCTTTGTAACGCGTCACTGCGGGCTGGCGGAGCCGGCGTTGGCGGTTGTGTGCTTCTCAGGCATACTGCCGTTTTTTTCCGCCTGAATTGTTGAGGTGCCCGATGCAAAAGGCCATAGGTATTTTTAGTGTGTTGTTTCTGCTCAGTTATTTAGTAGCAGTTGCTTATCAGTGGTTTGGCCTTGGGATCTGGTATTCCGGCGAGTTGCATTTGCAGCTGGTGCTGCTGAGTCTTGGTCTTTGGTATTTTGTCCGTTTTGTGCAAAGTGGTTCTGTGCTGGCGGTGATCTTCGTCAGTATTTTATTACCGCAAGTGAAGATGTATTTTTTGTGGCAACAAGGGCAGGTGCTGCAAGCGGATATGATGCCGGTGTATTACCTGTTGTTTTTACTCAGTTATGCGCTGGTGATTTATCAAATTGCCAAACTTAAAAAACAATTACGCCAGCAACAACAAAGCCAGCAGCAAACACAAAACGGAGATAGCACCAATGGACCAGAAGGCGGAAAATAATTCACGTCATCATTCGAACCCAGTCTGCAACAAGGCGGTAGCACACCCGCTGGCAGTGCCAGCATCAGAGCGGCTTTGTTATCGTTTGATGGACAATAACGACGCTGATTTGTTGTTTGAACTGGATCAGGACGAAGCCGTGATGCGTTATATCAATGGCGGCAATATCAGCAGCATGCAGGATATCCGGGAACGGATGTTGCCAAGAATGAACAGTTACCGCGACGAGGCAACAGGTTTTGGCCTGTGGCAGGTGAAGACCCGTGCCGATTATGCACCACTGCCCGACCGTTATATTGGTTGGGTGCTGATAAGGCCAATGGATTTTTTTGTGGGCACCGCCAAAAAAGACGATGTTGAGCTGGGCTGGCGTTTTTTCCAATCCAGCTGGGGTTATGGTTTTGCCACTGAAGCCGCCAAAGCAGTAGCAGAAGCAGTGACCGCAGCCAATCCGGCGATTTTGTATTGGTCAGCTATTGCCATGCCGGACAATAAAGCCTCCACCCGGGTGATGGAGAAACTCGGCCTGAGTTATGTCAAACAAGGACTGCATCAAGACCCGTTGGGGGATGTGGAAGTGGTGTATTACCAGAAAAAGCTGACGCCTTAATACGTCAGCCTGTCCGGTGTTTCGCCCCTTGTTATTGGCACAACACCAAAGCGCGGTATTCATCAAAGGCAAAATGGTCGGTCATGCCGCTGATCCAATCCTGCAATAAACGGCAGCGGTAATAATATTCGTCCAGCATCCGCTCAGGCGTTGTGATTGGTTGCTGCGCCAGCGCCTGCTGGTAACTCACCAGATGTTTGTGCGGCAGTTTACGCGCCAGCCGGCTCTCGAGTGGCAAGGATTTGGCGCCTTCCGGGCTGATGACGGCGGCAAATTCTGCTGCGCTGAGTTTGAGTAAAGGCAACATTGCATCCAGCAAACCAGAAATAATCTTAAAACCCTGAATTTCCAGCATTTCTACTTCGCGGTCATTAAATACATGTTGCTGCGCCACCTTTTTAAAACTTTGGGTGATGGCATGGTATTGACTGTCATCTTCCAGCAAAGCCCGGTTCAGGTTGCCCTGATATACAGCTTCAATATGCTGAATAAACTGCTCAGCGGCATGATTGACCAGCGGATGGATCATGCTGACGCGCAGCCGGATAAAAAACTCATAAGTTGGGTTGATCCGGTCTTGTTGTGCCTGTTGCAGCGCTGTGTCTATCAATTGATCAAAAGGTGCAGAGCCTTTTAAACCTTTAATAGCTTTGTTGGCACCGGGCTGGCGGGCAAATTCGGCTTTTAACAAAGCCGCCAGTTTTTCCAGCGATAAAATGCCTTTTTCCACCGCGTCTTCAATGTCGGCCAGACAATAAGAAATATCATCGGCCGCTTCCATAATGTAAGTCAGCGGATGGCGGCAATGGGGCTTGATGCCAAGCAGTTCATTTTGTTCAGCGACAAAAGCGGCTTCGCTCTGATAAAAACCCGGTTTTTTCATCAGATAACTGAAGTTTGCCGGTGCGTCCTGCCGCGGCAGCCAGGCCGGTCTGGTGTATTTTACAATGCAGGCCGACTGGCTGTAGGTCAGATTCATTTGTTGTAAGGTGACGATTAACCGCAGCCCCTGGGCATTGCCTTCAAAATTGCACAGCTCTTGTTGATACTGCTGCCACAGCGCGGCCTGAGCGTTGTTTTTATGTATATCCAGCGGACACAAGGCGGGCAGATGCTGCCTAAACCAGCGGTTAATGGCACTTTCACCGCTGTGACCAAAAGGCGGATTGCCAATGTCGTGCATCAGGCAGGCCATTTCCACCAGAGTTTCGCAGGCGCGTTCCAGTCCGGTCAGCTGATACTGCTGCAATTGGCTGTCGCTGAGCTGGCGGAAAATGGTTTGCACAATAAAACGGCCCACCTGTTGCACTTCCAGCGAATGGGTCAGCCGGCTGCGCACTGCCGCATTACGTTCTAATGGAAATACCTGGGTTTTTTGCTGTAAACGCCGCACCACAGCCGAGTTGATAATACGGCCTCTGTCGCTTTCCAGCTGCATTTGCAGGTGTGCTGGCTGATAGTCCTGCTGTTGCCACTGGGTTTTACTCTGACTTTGTTTGGGCCGGACCGGCAAAATTTTGCTGCGAAAATTCATGCTCATCAGCTGTGTTGTCCTTAGTGCTTGGCAAAAATGTTTTTATTGCTGTTTATTCAGCGAAATAGCTGCAGATTTACATATTCAGCGCTGCTTTGCCAGCACAGCAGGCCGCGCTGAGTCGCGTTACACCGGGCGCTGCGTTAAACAGGGGCTGGAACCGGGGTTTTTAGCAGAAGAGACCCTAAAACAGGGTTTTTAGTTACTTTATTGAAAATATAATTGTGTATTTGTGTTTATTTCTATAGCTTAAGCGGCTGCGCACAATAGTCAGAACAAGGACGCCCCATGAAACAAGCAATGCTCATCTTAAGTTTTTCATTATTCACTCTGGCCGGCTGTGGTTCTACAGCAGCAAATCAGCCAGCAGAGGCCGGTAGTAATCAGGCTCAGGCGGTGCAGACAGAAAAACAAGGAGCAACCACAGTAAAAACCTGCCATGAACAACAGCGTACCGGTAGTCGTATGGCAAAAAGAACCTGTAAATCATAGTTTTGCCATTATGGTGCTTGTATAAGCCCCTTGATTGAATCCATAACGCTGCAGTTTTGCAGCGTTTTTTTTACCAACAGCATCACAAGAATATTGGCCGTAAAGCTTTGCATTGCCGGGCTTTCACAGCGGCATTTGCTCCGATATAGTAATAGCAACTGCTTGTGACGGACGACCCCTTTATGACTGAGCAAATTCAGCAGGTTGAAAATCGTTTAAGAGAAATTAACCGGCTCAAACGCAAAATTACCTTTGGCAATATTCCGGCATTTTATCATTCGGTGTCGACTTCGCTTGGCATGGCAGAAGGCATGCTGAAATACGGTTTTGAAAACTCGCTTGATGTACTGACCGACAAAAAAAACTGGAATATCAAGTTACTGGGTGGTACCGAAGATAAGCTGGGCGACATCGTCTGTGCACAAAAACCGCGGATCTCGATTTATAAGGTGTTTACCAAAAACGGTTTTGAAGTGCATTGTGTGGCCTGGAAAGGCGATCATGAACTGCATACCGACCTGGTGAATCATCCGCAGATGGATTTTAAGTTCTGGCATCCGGGTTCAATGAAAGTGGTGTTTCGTATTGCGCAGCTGCACACCTTTATCAAAATGTATTTTGAACACGGCGATGAAGCGGATTTACAGCTGATCCGTTGTGCTCACAATATTGCCGAAGACTTTGTCGACCAGCTCATGCCCAAGTTTAATGTGCAAAAAGTCTATGGCGTCAGTGTGCGTAACTTCTTTGATTTTGCTGAGCAAAAGTTTAAAGAAAAAGGTGAGCTTTACCTGCCGAATGTGTATCCATTCCAGAATGACTAAAAGCGCCGGCCTGTTGTGCTTGTTGTGACACAACAGGTCTGTTGACGCCGTTCTTTCAAAGGTCAGAACAAATAACTGACACCCAGCGCCACTACCGGCCAGGCTTTCAGATCTTTGCTGTCATCTTCAAAATTAGTGGTTTCTTTGTCCAGGTTTTGTTGTAACAAGGCCTGTGCTGCCGGGTCGCTCAGTTGTTTACTGGTGCTCAGCTGCACCTGTGGCGCGCCTTGTAAGAACACACCAATGTCGAGGTTCATCGAAAAACCACCATCGCCGGCAAAAGCATTGCCCCAGCCAAAACCCAGATAAGGCGCTGCTGACTTAAAGTCGATGCGGCCATTGACGGTGCCAACATCGGCAGCGCTGTATACATTATCGCCAATTTCATAACTGCCACTGGGCACGGCGCTGCCAACAAACTGATTGGCATTGTTGCCATAACCTGCGGTTAAACGAAAGCTGCCGGCCAGCGGGTGAAAGTCGACCAACAGGCTGGTGGCGCCTATATCCAGCTCCAGATCAAATTCCAGATCGCTGTTCCCACCCGATGATGATTCGGTGATCTGGCGACTGAATCTGGTATGTTGTAAACGCAGATTAAAGCTGTCGCTTGCCTGAGCCACCAGTTCCAGGCCTAAACCCAAAGTGCCACCCTTGACGCCAACGGCTAAAACGTCCGCTGCAACCTGAGTGCTGCTGAGACTGCAGGCAAAAACAACTGCGGCAGATAAAGTGGTTTTCTGTAACATCTGATCTTCCTTGTGTTGGATTCGGCGGCCTCTTGCATGCTGCAAGGCCGGCCGGCTATGCAAAAGCGCGTTATTGTGCCCAGTTTGTCTATCGGGGACAAGGTGAAAACATCAAGCCCGCTGAAGCGGACACAGATCCATGTTATGTTGCAGTCCGTTTTTGTTTAGGTTGATGAAATAAGAGTGATTTGATATGGATTCTTTATCACAAATTGCGCTGGGTGCCGCCGTCAGTATTGCGGTATTTTGCCGCAGGCAGCCGCTCTGGCAGTCGGCAGCCCTTGGGGCTGTGCTGGGCACTTTGCCGGATCTGGATGTGCTGATCCAGCATGGTGATCCGATTTCGGACATGACACTGCACCGCACTGAAAGCCATTCGTTGTTTTATCTGACCTTGTTATCACCCCTGCTGGCCTGGTTCTGGCTGAAAATCAGTCGCAGTGGCGGCAGCTTCCGGCGGGCGCTGCTTGGCGTCTGGCTGGTGCTTATTACCCACCCGCTGTTAGACACGCTGACCATCTACGGCACTCAGCTGCTGTTGCCTTTTACCGATTATCCCTTTGGGATAGGGTCGGTGTTTGTGATAGATCCGCTTTATACCTTGCTGCTGTTCTTCGGGCTGATCGTCACTATGCTGAAGAAAAATCTGCTGTGGAATCAGCTTGGGCTGGTATTCAGCTGTGGTTATCTGTTGTTTGGGATTGGTGCGCAGCAATGGGTGCAGCAACAGGTTGAACAACAGTTGCCAGCGCAGCAGGGGAAGGTGCTGGTCAGTGCCGCCCCTTTTAATACTTTATTGTGGCGGGTGTTATGGCTGCAACCAGAGCAATACAGCGAAGCTTATGTGTCGTTATTAGACCCGAAGCAGCAGATCCAATGGCAACATTATCCGCGTCAGCCAGAACTTATCCGTCAGTGGCAGCAGCAAGCTCAGGTGGCCAGAATTGCCTGGTTCAGCCATGGATTTTTCCAGTTAGCAGAGCAGCCAGGGCAGTTGGTGCTGACCGACTTACGACTAGGACTGGAGCCGGGTTACAGCTTCCGTTTTGTGTTAACACAAAATGACCAGGGCGAAGTGAGCAACATCACACAGCTTGACAGGCCGCCTGCGGACAGTCGCAGTCTGCGCTGGTTATGGCAAAGGGTGCAGGGTGACACTCAGCTGACGCTGGCGCAGTATCTGGCGTCAGAAGCAGGCGATAAGGCGCTTGCCGGTGATCAGCGAGAAGCAGTGCAGGGCAAAGCGGCTGACGAATAGTAAAGGGCCGGACGCAGCTTTATTTTACCCAACGAAAAGCCCTTAACAGCTCGGCCATCACATGTCCGGAGTACCAGCGGCCATGGGACAGGATCAGTCTTTTCGGCTGCCAGGCCAGCATCTGCAACACGGCGCTGCGTAAAGAGCCTTTGTGATGGCGAAAACGCCAGCGCAAATCCAGCGGGGCTTTACCGTCTGGGTCCACATTGCCAGCCAGCCAGAACAAAGGCCTGCTCCAGAGCGGGCATTTATCCAATTCAAAATTTTCAATCAGACAGGCCAGGATCAAGGTTTTACTGGGCTGGTGAAAAAACACCGTTTCCTGATGGCTGGAGTTCTGTTGATGGGCGCCAGCACTGATCAGCAAAAAGCGCACTTCAGCTGGCCACCCGGCTGCGGCAAGGCTGTCCGGAGCAAAACCCAGTTCACAATCTGCCTGCTGTGTCAGATGACGCGACAATGCCCTTTGTTGCACTGCCGGAGGCAGCCACACCAAAGCGTCAGGGCAAGCCAGCTGCCATTCTTGCAGATAGGCATAATGCAGCCAGTTGGGTGTGACCAGATGTTGTATCGGGCCCAGTTGTTGAACCTGAGCCAATAATTGTGGCCTGAATGCCACAGGCGCATGCAACCAGATGCCACCGTTTTCCAGCCGGATAATGGTCATCCGGGTGGGGAAAGGTAAGCCAAAATACGACACTGCCGGGCCATCAGCCAGCCAGATATTGTCGGCAACGGGTTTTAATACAAAAAGCGGCGGATACATAACATCACAATCCTTGTGCGGCCGGGCTACGCCGTTATTCAAGCGGAACTTCGGGCCGACCGCAACAAAACAATGTAATAAATGTAAATGGTATGATTTATTTTGTTGAAGAGTCTTGTCTTTCTAAATCCGGTGAATTGGGCAATCTGTGCAGGCTCCCCAGACTTACGACTGTGCTGTGGCGCAGAAAGCAAAATATGCAGTTTGGTTTTGGTAACACTACTTTACTGGCTCTGTTTGCAGCTTGCCGTTTTTTAGCTGCGGTTCCACAGGTTCTGATTTTTGAGCAGGGTAAAAAACTCATCTGGCCCCCAGCATTTTGGGATCAAATCCATCTTGCTGCGTTCTTCAAAGTTTGACACCAGTTTGCTGAGGATTTCCTTCAGCCTTTCTTCGCTCATCCGCTCCAGTTTTTTCTGCGCTTGTGGAAAATACAGATTGTTGTCGCGTTTCACCACCAGGTTGCTGCCGGCATGGGTGTAGTTCAGATTACGGGTCACCACCCGACAACCCGGTTGGTCGCTTTCGGCCGGATACAGGCTGTTGACGATGGCATATTCGTACCTGTCCAAATCTTTTTGATCCGAGTCTTTTGGAATATAGGTAATGCCATAACCCTGCGGGAAATCACCGGTAATTTGCAGCAGACTGTCCACTATGGCCGCCGGGTACCAGCCTTTGGCAACGCCGGCTCTGAGTACTGCCGCCACTTTCGGCAGCTGGTCATAACGGTAGTTTTGTTTGCTCGGCAGTACCACTGAAACATAAACCTGAGGTATTTTTAACAGATTGCCAATACCATCTTCAGGTTGAATGGCTTCTTTAAGTAAGTGGCTGATAAATAACTGTTTATCTTGTTCCTGCAGATTAAAACGGTCGCGCTCAGTTTTGGAGTTCCCGATATAGGTATCCAGTCCCAGGCCGTTTTTCAGATAGTCCTGGCTTTGTTCATAACTGATACGCAGCAGTTCCTGCCGCTCCTCACTGGTCAGGGTGCGGAACTCGTCCAGGTCGCCGTTTTCACCCAATAAAATTTGCCGGGCTGCCGGGTGTTGCAGGCCAATATCCTGCAGCAATACTGCCATCACCAGCGGGATTTGAATTTCTTCCAGAAAAGGCGAATACAGCAAGTCGGTTTGTTCGGATTTTTGTTGTTCAGTGTCTAAAACTTTATTCAGCACATAACGGTTTTTAATTTGCTGATCGGCCAGCAGCTGGTCCAGCAACAGTACTGCCAGGATGGCTTTGTAGGCATGTTTGTGACGCTGGTTAATTTGCGGCACCTGCCGGCCTTTGGTCGGCGAAATCAGCTGGATGGTGCCGAGGGCGCGGGCGGCCTGTACACGGATTTCCTGTGGGTTATCACCTTCGAGCAGATGCAGCAGATGGCGGGCTACCTGCTTTAAATTACGGATGCGATCGAGCCGGTAATCCTGTTGCAACCGGCGTTTTTCTTTCAGCTGGGCCCGAACTTCGCTGAGCAGCTGTGCTGCTTTGCCGCTGCTTTTGCCAGAACCTTCCTGTTTTTCCGCCAGTTCCTGCTCGCGTTGTTCGAGATTGGCAATTTCCTGAACTTCCGGCGATGAAAAATATTGGTTGGCCTGCTCATAAATAGAGTCTCTGCGAGCAGTGACATCATAAATTTTGCTCAGCAGATCTTTAATGTTTTTGGTGGCGGCGGTATTACCAAACTGAGATTGATTCATCCACTGAGGTCCTTGCACTCAAAGCCTACAACAAAGTCCGTGCTTTGCGACTGCTGCGGTGTTGTGCCGCAGAGTTCACTAACTCTAGTCTTGTTTTTGTTTGATGCCAGTTATCACAAGAAACAAAATATACCGCAATACGTCTGCTGCAAAAAAGGGAATTCGACAAATTCTGTAAAAGTTGCTTTGCTGTAACAAGGAGTTAGCAACACTGAGGTAAAGATGCGGATAGCAGTGATAGGGGGCGGCATTAACGGGCTGGCCAGCGCATGGCAGCTGGCGTTGGCCGGGCATCAGGTGGAGCTCTTTGAGCGGGATGCACTGATGCAGGCCACCAGTGCCGCTTCCAGCAAATTGTTGCATGGTGGTTTGCGTTATCTGGAACAGGGCCATATACGGCTGGTGCAGGAGGCGCTGCGCGAGCGGCGCTGGTGGATCAAAAAGGCTCCCAGACTGACCCGGCGTTTACCTATTTTATATCCGATTTATCAGGATGGCCGCAGGCCACGCTGGCAACTGAAAATTGGCCTCTGGTTATACGACTTTTTATCCGGACGTAAAGGTATAGGTCGCCATCGCTGGTTAACACCAACGCAGCTGTTACGCTGCAGTCCGGAGTTAAATCCGGAGGGGCTGACCGGCGGTTATTTGTTTTTTGATGGCCAGATGCATGACCAGCAATTAGGGCTCTGGGTGGCGGCGCAGGCTGAAAAACAAGGGGTGAAAATTCACCAACATAGCCCTGTGGCCGCAGTCAGGGCCAATGGCGCGCTGCAACTGCAAGGCAGTAGCAACTGGCTGCAGTTTGACCGTGTTATTAATGTGGCCGGGCCCTGGAGTAATCAGTTGCTGGAACAATCCGGTCTGGTGGTGCAGCAGCAACTGGATCTGGTGCGCGGCAGCCATTTATTGCTGCCGCCGGTCAGCAAATACGGCCATATGCTGGAAGTGCCGGGCGAGAAGCGTATTGTGTTTGTATTGCCCTATCAGGGGCAAACCTTATTGGGCACCACAGAAGTACGACAAAGCCTGGCCGAACCTATTGCCTGTAGTCATGAAGAAAGATCTTATCTGCTGGATTTATATAACCATTATTTTGTCACCAGCCGCAATCCCGCCGATATAATCCGCGAATTTGCCGGGGTGCGGCCTTTGCTTGGCGGCAGTGACAATGCCAGCACCGCCAGTCGTGAATACAGCATGCACTGGCAGCAGCAGCTGTTAACTGTGACGGGCGGTAAATGGACCACAGCCCGCGCTCTGGCGCGGCAAGTGGTGCAGCAGGTGTTATTGTCCGATAAAAATTAACCTGAAGTTGTCGCTGCTGCCGGGCGGGTAAAGCTGCAATAAATTTTTTATCAGGTATGAACCTCAGGCTGTGCTGCCTCGTCTTGAGTACAGGTTCACATCAGCGCGACAACACAAGGGCAGCATGACCAAAGCACAACTGGATTTATTGGTACTGGCATGGCAGGACGGCCGCTCTGAAGCTTTTGTCTTGTTGTATCAGTTTTATCAGCCAAAACTTTGCCATTTTGCTGCGTATTTACTGGGAAACAGTGCAGTTGCTGAAGATTTAGTGCAAAACGTCTGGTTAAAACTCAGCCGTCGTTTGCAGCGGCTGGAAGATCCAAGGCTGTTTGCCAGTTGGTTATACAAAGCAGTGCGCTGGGAAGTGCTGGACTGGCAAAAAAGCGCCAGTCAGCGCCGGCAAGTGCCGCTGGACGAAACAACTGAGGCCTTGTTGTGGTATACGCCCGCCGAGCAAGATTCTGGTTTATATCAGGCCATTGCCACTCTGGCGCCTGCGGAACAACTGGTGCTGTTGCTGCATTATTTTCATCAGTGTGAGCTGACTGAAATTGCGCTGATCCTGAATCTGCCAACCGGCACGGTCAAATCGCGGTTATTCCGTGCCCGCCAGCAACTTAAACAACAGCTCGACGGAGATTATGATGAACAATAAACAACAAGCAGCAGAACTGGCGGCACAAGCCTATCAGCTGGATAAGCTGATGCGGGAAGAGCAGGGTTTAATGCCGTTGATCCAATCCGGTTTTCGCGGTGGTTTAAAACCTTTGATGATCCTGGCTTATCTGTTGGCGTTGCTGCTGACGGTTGCCATCGTTTTTTGTGCGTATCAGTTTTTCACGGTAGAGGCGGCACAACAAAACTTTTGGGGTTTTTGTCTGGTGCTGGCCTTTCAGGCGCAAGTGGGCACCAAAATCTGGATCTGGCTGGAAATGAACAGGGCATCCACAGTGCGGGAACTGAAAAGAGTGGAGCTGGCGCTGGCACAGCTGCAGGCCCAGGCTGTCGCACAGGCAGCAGCTGAGCGCTGAGCAGAACTGCAATAAAAAAAGCGCAGTTAAACTGCGCTTTTTTGTTGTCAATTTAAAACCACCTCCTATGGAGGTGGTTTTTTTACTGTTAAGTTAAATCCAACGCCAGAATTTTGGAGCGGCGCTGGTAGTTATACAGCTGCTGTTTTTTCGCCGGTAAGTCTTCGACGTTTTTCAGCTCAAAACCATGTTCTAAAAACCAGTGAATACTGCGGGTGGTCAGTGCAAACAGGGTTTTGTATTTACGCTGGCGCGCCAGCTGAATAATGTTTTTTAGCAGCAAGGTGCCACGGTCGGCGTCGCGATAGTTTGGATGCACCGCCAGGCAGGCAAATTCACCGACGTTTTCTTCCGGAAACGGATATAACGCCGCGCAGCCAATCACTAAACCATCGCGTTCAATCAGCACAAACTGGTCAATTTCCATTTCCAGCTGTTCGCGGGAACGGCGTACCAGCAAACCCTGTTGTTCCAGCGGCCGGATCAAATCCAGAATACCGCCGATGTCGTTAATGGTGGCACCACGCAGCCGTTCGGCCGCTTCGGTAACAATCTGGGTACCAATACCGTCGCGCGAGAACAGCTCCTGCAGCAAAGCGCCATTGACGCTGTTACTGACCAGGTGGCAACGCGGAATGCCGGCACGGCTGGCGCTGATAGCAGCGTGCAAAAAGGCCAGGGTGGCAGTGCAGGCGCCGGGTTGTTGCTCCATTTGTTGCATAATGACTTCAGCGTCATTGGGCATCAATTCGGCAATAATTTCGCCGTCTGCATCCACAATGCCGCCAATGTCGGTAAAACCAATCATTTTGTCGGCACGCAGTTTAATCGCCACCTGAGTGGCAATTTCTTCGGCGGTCAGGTTAAAACTTTCGCCTGTGACCGAAGCGGCAACCGGCCCCATCAACACAATACAGTTTTGATCGAGCTGACGGCGGATACCCGCCACGTCAATACGGCGCACCCGGCCACTGTGGTGGTAATCCACACCTTCATCCACACCCAAAGGCTGGGCAATGACAAAGTTGCCGCTGACCACGTTGATCTGGGCGTTATGCATAGGGGTGTTGGACAAACTCATCGACAAGCGGGCGGTGATATCCAGCTGCAAAGCACCGGCCACTTGTTTAATCAGTTTAAAAGAGTCGTCGTCTGTGACCCTGATCCTGTTGTGGTATTGTGCCAATAAACCATGTTGCTCCAGCGCCTGGTTAATTTGTGGCCTGGCGCCATACACCAGCACTATCTTGATACCAAGGCTGTTCAGCAAAGCAATGTCATTGATAATACTGCGAAAACCGGGTTGGATCATGGCCTCACCGCCCAGCATCACCACAAAAGTTTTGCCACGGTGTGCATTGACATAAGGGGCCGACTGGCGAAATCCATCAACAATTTCAGTGGTACGCACGCTCTGTTTGGTTCCTTCTGGATAAGTGGTTCATGTCATACAGTTTTTGCATGACAGCAGCATGAACTTGAGTGTAGTGGAAAATCACCACAACAGCGCTGAGCGAAAGCTCCGCAGGCGGAAGCTGCTGTGGACTGGGTAAACGGCGCGTACTTTAAAACAAAAGTGGATAAATATCCAACAGAAATTTCTGGTTTATCTCTGGTTTGTCTGGCGGCATTTGCCAGTGAATCTCTGTTGTTGCTGCAAATTGATCTGCCGGGTTTTTTGGTGCTGTTCTATCCTGTTTTACTGCATGATTATGCGCATTGTCAGGACGGCATTTTTTGTTTTTACCTCGCCAATAAAAAAGCAGCACCAGGTGCTGCTTTGATATCGATAACTGTCAGATCAACAGCTATTTATTTAGTCCAGAATGATATGAGGTAAAAAGCGGGAACTGTCTTTGGTGATCAAAGTGTTGTCTTCACGAATACCCATACCGGCGGCACTGTCACCGACCAGCCAGGAGCCAATTAAAGTGTAACTCTGGTCAAATTTAGGCAGCGGATAAAACTCCTGCCGGATAAAACCAGCGTCGGTATAAGGGCCATCCACTTTCAGTTTGTTACCTTGTGGGTCTATCAGCTCAATATTGGCGCCTTCGCGCGAATACAAAGGCTTACGCACCCAACCAGAACGTAACGAGGCTTCGTTCGGGCTTTCAAAAAAGCTGGGTAGCAGGTTTGGGTGATTCGGGAACTTTTGCCACAACAGTGGCAATATGCCTTTGTTGGATAACAACATTTTCCAGGCAGGTTCCAGCCACTGGGTGTCTGAGGTTAATAAATGCTGGCCAAATTCTTCCCGCAGCATAAATTCCCACGGATACAGCTTAAACATGGCCTGCACCGGAAAATCATCCGCATCCACCAGCTGACCGTTAATTTCACCCAGCTGTTCCAGCGCTAAAAAGCGCCCGTCGATGCCGGCCTGAGTGGCAATATCCAGCAGATAATTCACCGTGCCTTTGTCTTCAATATTGTCGCCAATGCAGCTGAAATAACAGGGCTGGCGCAAAGGCATGGTGGCAAAAGCCTGCTCCAGTTTGTCCTGTAGTGAATTAAACTGGTCGGCACCTTGTGGCAGCTGCCCACGCATCATTTGATCTTCCAGCCACACCCATTGGAAAAAGCCGGTTTCAAATAACGAGGTAGGGGTGTCGTAATTGAGCTCCAGCAATTTGGCCGGGCCTTTGCCATGATAAGCCAAATCCAGCCGGCCATATAAATGCGGCTGAGAGGTACGCCAGGACTGCGCCAGCCAGTCCCAGTATGGCTCCGGTACTTCCAATAGCCTTAACTTTTGCTCGTCAGCCAGAATATCCGGCACCAGCGACAAGGCCATCTGGTGCAGCTCTTCAGTCGGCGCTTCTATGTCCTGTTCAATCTGCTGCAGGCTGAACTGGTAATAAGCGCTTTCGTCCCAATAAGCTTCACCGTCAAAGGTGTGAAAATCAAAACCGACACTTTCGGCATATTGCCGCCAGCCCGGCCTTTCGTGAATTGCAACTTTTTTCATCCGGGCTTAACCACCGCTGCTCATGGTCTGACGCTGCTGTGCCTGAGCACCAAAACCACCACGACGCACCATAGAACCCGGCTGCGGCTGCATTTTAGAAGGCAACACAGACACAGGGCCGGACTGGCGTGCCACCGGCTGGTTGCTGGCCGTGCGGTAAGTACTCATATCATCACGGGATTTATACAAAGGCTGGGTTGGCACTGATTGTTTTGGTGCGGCCTGGCCACTGCGGTTCAGCATCTGGCCTGCTAAAAAGCCCATCATCATCGGCATAAAAAAGCCTGAGCTGGCCTGTTGTTGCTGCACAGGCGCTGCTGGATCTGTTGCTGTGCCGCCTGTCGTGGCAGCAGTGGTGTTTTGTGCCAGAGTGGTTGCCGGCGTTTCACATTGGCCAGCCCCAAAATCTGCTTCACATTCGGCCTGAGACTGATATTTAGGCGCGACCTGGGCATGCAGTTGCTGCGCTTTGGCAAATTCAGCCTGACATTCGGCTGGCGGATTGTAATAAGCGGCACACTCATCTGCGTTCTGATACACAGCGGTTTCCACCGGCTCTTCAGTGCTGCAGCCTGCCAGCAACAAGGTGGCTGTTGGCACCATCAAAATCAGCGCGGCTTTTTTACTGCGTTTAAAAGATGTAGACATAATAACTCCTTAAAACGTCATGCTGGCGGCGTTGATCATGCCCACAGCCACAGAGCAGCAGGCAGAGAACACACCGGCGGCCACTTCACCATTGGTGATCCGTTGTGGCAACTGACGCAAGGTAAAACGTACCACCACAAAAGTCAGGCTTTGCACCACCAGCGCAATGGCACCCCAGATAGCACAATCTGCCAGCGAAATTGAATGAGTAATAGCGCTGGACAGTGGCAGCGCAAAACCAACTAAAGCACCGCCAAAAGCGATGGCAGCCGCAGTATTGTTGGATTTAATCAAAGCGATTTCGTCATGGGGCGTCAGCCAGCTGTAAAAACGGGCAAATAAAGCCATTAATAAAATAGCGAGGAAAAAGAAACTTAAAAACTCAGGCAAACCGGCAATTGAAGCAAGCAGCGTATCAGACATCAGATCTTCCTTTGATTTAACGGGTGGGTCTGGCGCTATCATCCTGAATTTAGCAGTAAAAGGCAATTGTCTCGCCGTTTTGCGCTGTGTTGGCTGCAACCAGACCTAAGCACGGCATAGTGAAAAGAGCGGACAACAGTGGCTGCTTGTACTAGGCTCAAAGAGATGAACGGACTCACGGAAATTGCTGCGGTGATAACCAGATTGAGGTGAGTTTATGTTAAATCAGATCAAAGTCCGCACCCGCTTGATCGGGTTGGCGGCTATTCCGTTACTACTGCTGATCCTGGTCAGTCTGATTGCTGTTTATAACATGGGACTGTTAGCCACAGGCGTGGACAGCTTGTATCAGGACAGAATCAAACCCCTGCAACAAATTAAAATTGTTTCTGACGCTTATGCCGTCACCATTGTGGATACGATGCACAAACACAGAGCCGGTTTGTTGAATGTGCAGGAAGCCAGCAGCCAGATCCGTCAGGCCGCTGATACGGCCCAAAACGCCTGGCAGGCCTATCGCCAAACCAGGATGACCGCTGAGGAGCAGCGTCTGGTGGATGTGGCCAATCCATGGATTGATAAGTGGCAATTGCAGTTACAGGGATATCTTCAGAGCATTGCCGATGGCTCAGTGCTGAACCAACCCAATGCGGATTTTCAGCAGCAGATGTATGGTGTGGCCGATCCGCTCAGCACTGCGCTGGCGAACCTGATCCAGCTGCAGCTGGATGAATCACGGCTGTTTACCGGCGAAGCAGCAGAGCGCCACAGCAGTACTTTGCAGTTATTTACTGTGCTGATGTTGCTGACCATTGCCGGTTTGTCGTTATTGGCCTTATTGGTGTACCGCTCTATCCAGCGGCCGCTGCGTGATTTACGCCAGGTGATTAACAATGTCGGGCAAGATTCCGACCTGCGGTTGCGGGTAAAAATTACCGGCAATGATGAAATAGCCGAAGCAGCCGAATCTTTTAATCAGACTATCAGCAGAGTGCAGGCCTTTTTTGTTGAGCTGGGTGGTGCAGTGCATATGCTGGCGTCGGCTTCAGAGCAAATGAGCAGTGTCAGCGCTCAGGTCAGCGACACAGCTTTTGCCCAGGAACAACAGGCTAATCTGATTGCAACCGCCATTAACCAGATGTCGGCGGCCATTCAGGAAGTGGCCGCCAGTGCGCAGGCCACGTCGGTGCAGGCGGCAGATGCCGATAACAAAACCCGGCTGGGTCATAGCAAAGTATCGCAAAATGTCCGTGCTATCCGGCAGTTATCCGATGCTATAGGCAACGCCAGTGTGGTCATCAACGGTTTAAACGATGAAACCGATAAAATTAGCCAGGTGCTGCTGGTGATCCAAAATATTGCCGCCCAGACCAACTTACTGGCGTTAAACGCGGCCATTGAAGCCGCCAGAGCCGGCGAAGCAGGCCGTGGTTTTGCTGTGGTCGCAGATGAGGTTCGCACTCTGGCGACGAACACGCAAAAGGCAACCGAATCTATCCGTAATATGATCGATACCTTACAGGGTGCAGCCAAAGAAGCTGTCAACGCTATGACCCAATCACAACAATATGCCGGTGACAGCGTACAGAATGCGCAGCAAGCCGGTGATGTGCTGGAGGAAATCCGCAGTTCGGTCGGTACCATAGTGGATATGAATGTGCAGATTTCAGCGGCCACTGAACAACAAACCGTAGTGGCCGAAGATATTAATAAAAACATCACTGAATTTAGTGGCAGTATCAGTGAAGTCAGCCACAGCGCCCGTCACAGTGCCGAGGCCAGCGGGGCTTTAGCTGAGCTGGCGGCGAAATTAAGGTTACAGGCGGCGCAGTATCAGGTGTAACTGCAGCTCTGGCGTCAGGCTGCGCTTTGCATTTCTGCACAGCGCGGCCGTTTTCCAGCTCTTTTTTACGAATCGTTCATAAATTCAGCCTTTTATCGCAGCTGTTGCCCCTTATATCCGCCGCTGCTGGACATTCAGATCGGATTCACTAAACTCGGGCCTTAATCAGCATCATGATGTTATGCAGGAAATCCCGATGAAACAAAAATCTTTATTGGCCTTAAGTATCGCTTTGGCTTTTGGTCTGGCCGGCTGTGAACAAGCCAGCAAAACTGAAGCGCCACAAGCACAGGCACAAGCTCCGGTTGCGGCTTTAAAAAGTGGTATTGAACTGGGTAATCTCGATACCCAAACCAAACCCCAACAAGACTTTTTCCGTTATGTAAACGGCAACTGGCTGGCAAAAACCGAAATCCCGGCGGATAAATCGGTGTGGGGCAGTTTTCATGAATTACGCAAAGGCGCTGACGAGCATGTGTTAACGCTGATTAAAGCTGCTGCAGCCAAACCAGCGGAAGCGGGCTCTGATCAGCAAAAAATCGGTGATTTGTTCCGTGCTTATCTGGACACCGCCAAAATTGACAGCTTGGGCTTAACGCCATTGCAGGACGAGCTGGCTGCTATTGATAAGCTGACGCAACCTGCCGAGCTGGCGGCATTTTTAGGTCAGATGCAACAAGACAGATATGGCTCGCCTGTGGCGCTTTATGTTGGCCAGGATCAAAAAGATTCCACCAAATATATCGTCAGCGCCAGTCAGTCAGGCCTGGGTTTACCGGACCGGGACTACTACCTGAAAACCGACGAAAAATCTGAACAAATCAAAAAACAATACCAGTGGATGATTGCCAAATTCTGGGAACTGGCCGGCTGGGCTGAAGGCGGCAAAGCGGCAGAGCAAATTTTTGCGCTGGAAAGCAAACTGGCTGAAGCGCAGTGGAGCCGGGTACAAAACCGGGATCGCAACGCCACTTACAACAAAATGACTCCGGCTGAACTCAGCACTTTAGCACCT
>FWPV01004738.1_pt1 | contig 28142 bp, 24 predicted proteins | sample 2228371 | NCBI WGS metagenome assembly FWPV01 (sample SAMEA103939776, study PRJEB20133) | metagenome
TAAGAAAAAAACCCTCTTCAAGAGGGTTTTTCTTTTATTGAAAAAGGGGATTACGACAGGGGATTTTCAGTATTATCCTCTGTAAAAACAAAAAAATCATCCCGTCTTACTGGTATGGGTATTGCAAAATATATGAAGGGGGAACATGAGCTTGCTTTTTTTTACCTCTTGAGGGCGTTAAAGTCGGAAGAAGAGGCAAAAAAATGGGTTACAAACTACTTTGCTGCCCTTTCATTATTTGAACTAAAACGTTACAAAGAAGCCATACCTTTCTTCCAAAAGGTGATTTCAGAAAAAAAGGCGTTGCCTGAGTCTATGTTTAAGATGGGGGTTTGTCTTAAAAATCTGGGTGATGCAGAATCAGCCATTAAACTATTTAATTCGGTGATTGAAATGGAACCTTCCAGATCAGAGGCTTATCTGGAGATTATAAAGATTTATGATGACAAAAAGATGCTCAAAGAGGCATTTTCTGTAGTAGAAAAAGGGCTTACAGTTTTTCCTGACCATCCGATTTTTATTTATGAAAAGGCAAAGCTTTTGTTCAAAACTGGCAGAGCCAACGAGGCGGAAAAAGAGCTTGAACGGGCAATGAAGCTTTCAAAGGATCATAATATCACAAAATTTTATTCCTCCATAATCAAAGCTAAAAAGATACCAGAAAAACCAGCAGAAAAGACCGAACTGAAAGGTGTTAAACCAGTTTTTAAAAACATTTTTCTGGCTCTTATAGGTTTTGTTTCTATCAGCGTCATCATTTTCCTGCTGTTTTTACACAGGAAAAACAAAAACGCTTTACCAGATAAGCTGTTATATCTTAATGAACTTCTCAATAAAGGTGATCTGTATGGTGTCCGGGAGCTTCTGGACGAGCTGAAAGACAGGATAGATTTATCAGTGCCTTTAACAAAGTTTTATGTGTTAATGGCAGATAAAGAGAGGGCATACGAAAGTTGTGGCACTGTTAAAAATGACAAAAAAAGACAGCTACTGGAAGGTTATCTTTACATATATTTTGACGATAAGGAAAGATTTAAAAAACATCTGGCAATTCTGGAAAGTTTAGATGCGAAAGAGACGATGGACCTGCTGAAAAAACATTCCTTTGAAAGTAAGGATCTGGTTCGTGGGTACATCCTTCTTATCGAATAGCCTTTTGTTTTACCCAAAGAAAAACCGTTTTAATCTATTTGCATTTTGTGGCTTTTTTGGTATATTTATTAAAATATGGAGCATTATGGCATTGACATTGGTTCATCTTACTTAGCCATTGTGCAGTATGATAATAGTCAATGCAAGGCTTGTTTCTATGGAACCCACAAGGGTAACATTGACGGCATCCTCGAAAGTTTTAAAATTGATTTTTCCGACGCGCGGAGCGTCCTCTCCCTCTGGCTGACTGACGATTTGCAATATGCATGGATTTTCCAGGAAATCTTTCAGAAGGAAGGGCTGCCATCCTTTTTTCTCGCTTATTCATTATGCAACCCTTTTTGAGGATGTGCGACATATAATTTATATCGGTGCCGGCAGCTACTTTATCATTAATTTAGATGAACAGGGTGAATATGTAAGTCATGTATCCAACACCACCTGTGCCTCAGGTACAGGCTCTTTTCTTGATTTACAGGCAAAACGGCTGGGTTACCAAATCGAAGAGCTGGGAGAAAAGGCTCTTACCGCAAAGGTGAGCCCATCCATCTCAACCCGCTGCTCTGTTTTTGCAAAGACAGACCTCATTCATCTTCAGCAGGAAGGTTATACAAAAGAAGAAATAGCATCAGGTCTTTGTAAGAGTCTTTCGGAAAATATCATAGACGTCCTATTCAAAGGTAGCAAACCTTCAGGAAAGGTTTTGCTTACGGGAGGTGTTTTTCAGAACAGGGCACTTTTAAAAGCCTTTTGTGATAAGCTGGGAGAAAGCAGTGTGGTGTGTAAAGAGCCACATTTTGCACTTGCGACAGGTGCCGCAATAATAGGCGCTAAAGGCATCAGGTGTTCCGAAAACAGTCGTTTCCATGAATTCCTTGAGGATGATAAACTCAGTATTCGTGCAGAACTGCTTAAGCCAAAGACCGAACATTATCCGGATTTTTCTGCCTATCTTTACGAAACTGATGAACATAGAAACGAAATCACCATTTACGATAAATCTCTTTTGGTGGCATTTCAAGGCGGAAGCCTGCCTGTTTACATGGGTATAGATATTGGTTCCACAAGCACAAAAGCATGCCTCATTGATGAAAACAGTAAAGTGATTCTTTCTGTTTACAGAAAGACCTCTTCAGAGCCCATTAATGCATGTAAACTTATATTCAAGGCTTTGAAAAAGATAGAAGACGGTTACGGCTTAAGCTTTGTTTTTAAAGGAGTGGCAACAACGGGCTCCGGCAGGAAGATGACAAAGGAGGTTATAGATGCCGATGACGCCATAAACGAAATTACCGCACACGCCATTGCCGCTGCATTCATTGACAAAGATGTTGACACAATAATTGAAATTGGCGGGCAGGATGCAAAGTTTACAAGGCTGAGAGATGGTATTGTTACCTATTCGGTAATGAATTATGTGTGTGCTGCAGGCACAGGGTCTTTTATTGAGGAGCAGGGAGAAAAGTTAGGCATAAAGATAGACGATTTTGCAAAGGTTGCAGAAAACAGAACACCACCGCCCACATCAGACAGATGTACCGTTTTTATGGAAAAGGATATAGATCTCCTGGTGGCAGCAGGTGTAAAAAAAGAGGATATTGCGGCAGCGGTGTTAATCTCTGTAAGGGACAACTATCTGAATAAGGTGGTCGGCAATGTCCCTATGGGCAAAAAGATCTATTTTCAGGGTGCAACAGCAAGAAACAGATCTTTAGTTGCAGCCTTTGAACAGCGTTTAAAACAGCCCATTTATGTTTCACCCTATTGCCATATTACAGGGGCACTTGGATGTGCATTGCACATAAAGAAAAAGGGTCTTCAGCAGTCCAGCTTTTGTGGGTTGTCCTTTTCAGAAAAAGACACACAGATTGAAAAAGAAGAGTGTCAGCTGTGTGTTAACAAATGTGCCCTGTCCATAATATCAACAGAAGATGACAGGGTTGCGTGGGGGATGAAATGCGGCAGAGACTATAACGATGTCAGACCTAAAAAACACAAAAGAAACTTTTATATTGAAGAGATAGAAAAGAAGGTATCAAAAAAAGACCGTTACCCTAAGGGAAAGGTGTTTCTTCCAGACTTTCTTGCCAATGCCGAAAAGAGGGATTTTTTGCAGGTCTTTCTTTCCGAAGTTGGCATTGAACCAATAATAATTAAGCCAACCAAAAACGATTATCAGGAAGGAAGAAAACGTGCCTTTCAGGAGATCTGTGCTCCATGCGTAATAACTTTTGGTGCCATATCAAAGCTGAATAATTATCCGATTTTTATGCCTCATTTTCTAAGAAATGTGGTGCCGGCGGGACTATCGGAATGTCATCTCTGTCCACTGACGCAGGCTATGCCTTCCGTGTTGAAAACAATGTTTCCGGACAAACTGTTCATTACTCCACGGGTTTTTCACAACCTTCCACTGGACAAACAGGCAGATGGGCTCTACAATGAGCTTAAGCCCTTTTTTAATCTCCACAGGGATGACTTAAAAAATGGACTGGAAAAGGCTTACAAAGAAAAGGATCTAAATTCTGAAAAACGATATGCAGAAGGCGAACAGTTTTTAAACAGTCTTAAAGATGATAAAATTGCTGTAATAATCATTGGCAGACCGTACATTCTTTATAATGAACATCTAAATCACAGGCTTGTTGATGTGCTGGAAGATTACGGTGTGAAGGCTTTACCAGTTGATTTCTTAAGACCAGACTATGAGTTTCTGGCAAAACGTTTTCCCCACATTTACTGGAATTATGGACAAACAATACTTTCTTCGCTAAAAACCATTTCGGAAAAAAAGACGCTGTTTCCCATACTGTTCACCTGTTTTTCCTGTGGACCGGACTCTTTCATTCTCAGTTATTTTTATAAGGAGATGGAGGCTTTGAAAAAGCCCTATCTTGCACTGCAGTTTGATGGACACAGTGCTGCTACTGGTTATCTTACACGCATTGAGGCGGCTATTGACAGTTTCAGAAATTATCTTGCCATGGAAACCTGTGGGGCTTTGAGAAATTCGGTTTATAAAGTTCCTGAAGGCGCCATTAATGGCAGAAAAGTTTTAATACCGCCCATGGATTTAGAAGGTGCAAGTCTTGTTGCGGCATCATTTAAAAGGATGGGCATAGAGGCGGATGTTTTAACTGAATCAACCGTTTCGTTTAAGGAGGGTTTGAAACATTCACTGGGGCACGAATGTTCACCTTACCACTCTACACTTGGGGCGATCATAGAAAGGGCTAAAAACAATGGACATGAGAAGATAAGCTACTTTATGCCCACCGGAACGGGACCATGCCGTTTTGGCCAGTATGTTGTTTTTCAGGATGTGGTTTTGAAAGAGCTCAATATAGATGTAGAGATACTGTCTCCGAGCGGAGAAAATGCCTATAGCGGACTACCTTTAAAATTAAGAATGGTAATGTTTGACGCAATTATTATAAATGATATTCTGCGAAAAGTGGTTTTAGTTACAAGACCCTATGAGACGAAAAATGGTGAGACTGATACTGTCTATGAGGAAATACTGGATAAACTGTCACAAGTGATTGCCAGTGGAGGTGACTACCTTAAGACCTTTAAAGAAGCTCTGAAACGATTAAAAAGTATAAAAATAGAACAAACAAAAAAGCCCAAAATTGGCATAGTGGGGGAAATATATGTAAGAAACAACGCCTTCCTGAACGACCAGCTAATAAGAGCGGTGGAAAGTTTAGGGGCAGAAGCCGCCATTTCATCCTTTGCCGAGTGGTTTTTTTACACCCTTTACTGTGAGAGAATGGCTATAAGAAATAAACTTAACGGTAATAACAAATTAATCAACAAACTGAGACTCTTTTTAAAATACAGTTATTACAAACAAAGAGAACATTATCTCTATTCAATGGCCAAGCAGGCTTTTCCTATTTTCGAACCATCTATAGAAGAGGTGATGATGAGGGGGGCAGAATATCTTCCAATGGAGTTTGAGGGCGAGGCTATTCTCACTGTAGGAAGGGCTGCGATATTTTTTGATAGGGAAAATGTGGATGCTGTAGTTAACGCCTCTCCAACATTCTGTATGCCGGGGACACTTTCCGGTTATCTGTTAAAGTCGCTGGAAAAAAGACACAAAAGACCTGTCATAAATCTTTTTTACGATAAGACCGGTAAACCCAACTTAGAGCTTGTGCCTTATCTGGAGCTGATTAAATCAAAGAAAAGAAAATAGTCCCAGCGGGATTCGAACCCGCGTTTTTGCCGTGAGAGGGCAATGTCCTGGGCCTCTAGACGATGGGACCAAGAGATACTGGGGGACTAGGATTTGAACCTAGATTGACGGAGTCAGAGTCCGCTGTCCTGCCGTTAGACGATCCCCCAATCATAATTGTTAAAAAACATTATAATATTAAGTTTTTTTTTAATTTTTTGCAACATTTTTTTTGCAATCTTACTCTAAAACGTTTAAAATTTTCATATGTTTGATTATATTATTGCCATTTTCTGTGGATTTATTACTGGTCTCCTTTCGGGGCTTTTTGGTATAGGAGGTAGTATTATAAGCACGCCTGCACTACGTCTTGCCATGAATACTTCCGCAGAGATTGCACTTGGCACGCCTTTACCGGTTATTATACCAACAGCTCTTTTTGCAGGTTATAACTTTGTACGTGCAAAAATGGTGGATAAAAGGCTGGTTTTTTTTGCTCTTCCGGCTGGCATTCTTGGTACTGTTACAGGCAGTTACACCACAAAATATATCGACGCTCGCTACCTAATGATCGCCACAGCTGGGCTTTTAATTTATTCTGCCGTAAGATTCATAAAAACGGCAAACGACAGGGATGTGTCAGGCTGTTTTTCCAGGGCTAAAGTTGTTGCAATTGGTTTCGCGGCTGGTTTTGTTTCCGGACTTCTGGGTGTGGGGGGTGGTATTATTTTAATACCCGGTTTTCATCTTATTCTGGGTGTACCCGTTCAGGTGGCAATGGGTAGTTCTCTTATCATTATTGCGGTAATGGCTATTCCTGGTAGCATCATACATTATCTTCTTGAACATGTGGATGTGACACTTTTTTTAGGACTCACTTCAGGTGTCATACCGGCAAGTTTTTTAGGATCAAAGATTTCGGTTAACATAAAGGCAAAACTAATAAAAAAGGCTTTTGGTATTTTTTTGTTCATCGTTGGTGTGGTGTTTGTTTTATACGAACTTAACGATTTTGGTTTTGTAATGTTTTGATTATTTTGACAAAACAGTCTGCTTATGATAAAACTGAATACAATGAATATGACCAAGCGAGCATTAAAACTTACGCTTTATTATTTTTTTGCTGGATTTTGCTGGATTATTGTTTCTGACTATATCTTGTCGTTATTTTTTAATAACAATTATAATTTAACTATTTTTCAGACCCTGAAAGGCTCACTTTTTATTCTGGTCACATCAGTGCTGCTTTTTATCATTTTGAAACGAGATTACAATGAAATTGCAATAGAAACCGCAGAGGCTTCTAAAATGCTTTATGTGGTTGAACAGAGCCCTGTCAGTGTGATGATAACCGATATTAATGGAAATATTGAGTATGTTAACAAAAAATTCACGGAACTTACAGGATACAGTTTGGAAGAGGTAAAGGGTAAAAACCCGAGAATATTAAAATCAGGCAGGACAAACCCTGACATCTATGTGGAGCTCTGGAATACAATAACCGCGGGAAAGACATGGGAAGGAGAGTTTTGCAACAAAAAAAAGAATGGTGAACTTTACTGGGAACTTACAAGGATATCTCCTTTAATAGACACAAAGACAGGAAAAATATTAAATTTCATTGCGTTAAATGAAGATATCACCTATGAAAAGAGGTTGGAAGAGGAGTTATTGCATGCCCAAAAGATGGAGGCGATTGGCAGTCTTGCAGGTGGCATTGCCCATGACTTTAATAATATCCTGACCTCTATAATAGGTTATGTCGATGTAATGTTGATAAAACTTGAAGAAGAGAATCCGCTTCGTCACTATCTGGAGCAAATATTGGTATCGGCTGACAGGGCTGCATCATTAACCCAGAATCTTTTAACCTTTGCGAGAAAACAGCCTACCTTGAAGAGGGTTATAGATATTAATGATGTAATAAGACAAATCTCAAAGATGCTCGAACGTATTATTGGTGAACACATTTCTTTAAAAACAAGATTGTCGCAGGAACGGCTGTTTATTTATGCTGATCTGTTGCAAATAGAGCAGGTGTTGATGAATTTAGCATCTAATGCTAAGGATGCAATAGAATCTAAAAATGAAAATGGAGAGGTAACCATTGAGACAATGCCCTTTACCATGACTTACGACTTTATAAGCAAGCATGGTTTTGGAAGCCCTGGTGACTATGTGCTGATAAGATTTTCTGATACAGGTTGTGGAATTGATGAAAAAATCCTTTCAAGAGTCTTTGAACCCTTTTTCACCACAAAGGATGTAGGAAAGGGTACGGGACTTGGGCTTTCCATCGTTTATGGTATTGTAAAAGACCACAGAGGTTATGTTACAGTTGAAAGTGAGGTTAACCGAGGCACAACCTTTAACATATATCTGCCAGTAACAAGGGCTGAAGCGGTTGAAAATGGCTTTGAGCGAAAAAAGGTTGAGGTAAAAAAAGGAACAGAAACAGTGCTTATCGCAGAAGACGATGACAAGGTGAGGGAGCTGATTAAAAGCTTTTTTGAAAACTTTGGGTACAGAGTTTTTGAGGCAAAAGATGGTGAAGAGGCGTTAAATATATTTGGAGCACAAAGAGGAGATAGCGGTTTGTATGCTTGATGTGGTAATGCCTAAAAAAAGCGGTGTTGCTGCTTATAAAGAGATGTTACTTTTAAAACCAAAGCTGAAGTCAATAATAATAAGCGGTTATAAAGAAGAGCTGGAACGGCATAGAAACGAGTTTGCTGAAAAAACGGTTTTTGTGGAAAAACCTGTTTCTCCATCTCAACTTATAAAAATTGTTAGGAAATTCATTGATAATAATAATTCTTAAACTTTTATGACAGGAGTTAGTTTTGGAAAAGTTGACTGTTTTAATTGTTGACGATGATGAGTATGTCGTTGATGCCATGTCCGCCTTTCTTAATGTTAAGGGATTTAATGTTCTTAAATCCCTTTCAGCAAAGAGTGCAATAACTTTGTTTGAAAACGAAAAGGTGGATATTGTAATAACAGATTATAAAATGCCCGAAATGGATGGGCTTGAGTTGTTATCACATCTGCATAAATATGATCCGGAAGTTCCTGTTATAATGATGACCGCTTACGCAGATGTGGATACGGCAATAGAGGCAATTAAGCACGGAGCCTTTGATTTTCTTATTAAACCATGCAGAGCTGAATATGTTTTGCAAACGATAGACAAGGCGGTAAAGTATCTTAGGTATTTAAAGTTGGAAAAAGAGTATAAAGTAATGCTTGAAGAAACCGTAAAAAAAAGAACAGCCGAGCTTAAAGAGGCTAACAAAGAGATAGTTCAGCGGTTATTGAGGGCTGCAGAATATCGTGATGAGGATACAGGCGATCACATAAAAAGAATTGGTTACTATGCAGAAACCATCGCGAAAAAACTTGGAATGTCTAATCAGTTTGTTGAGATAATCAGTTTTGCCAGTACCATGCATGATATTGGCAAGGTTGGTATATCTGACACGATTTTGCTTAAACAGGGAAGACTTACAGAGGAAGAGTTTAACATCATAAAAAGTCATACAGTTATTGGTGCAAATATTCTTGCAGGTTCAAAGTTGGATTTTATTAACATGGCAGAAAAGATAGCATTAACCCATCACGAAAGATGGGATGGTTCAGGTTACCCGCAGGGTTTGAAAGGCGAAGAGATCCCTCTTGAAGGCAGAATTGTTATCATCTGCGATCAGTATGACGCGTTGAGGAGCAAAAGACCTTATAAAAAAGCCTTAAGCCATCAGGAGGTTTATGAAATAATAACAAAAGGCGATGGAAGGACTTTACCAGAGCATTTTGATCCGGAGGTTTTGAATGCTTTTAAAGCCTGCGCCCACATATTTGACGATATTTACAACAGTCACTCTTAATTAACAGGGTCAAGTCTTTATGACTTTTTTTACTGAAAAGCCTTGTTAGTATTAGCTTTCGCAACCTGTAGCACACAATAGTTATAAAAAACCGCACCCCAGATTGTTCTGCTTTGCTCTCTTTTTTCATATGCTGGTAAGTATGTCTGTGTCTACTTTAACAAAAACTGTCTCTTTTTTGCTGACATTTTTTTCGGTTATTTTTAAACTAAAATAAGGTATGTATATTTTTTTGACCTTTTTTTTCACTGTTTACGGACTGATACATCTTTTCTTCCTTTTGAAACTGCGGCGTGTGACAGAACTGAAGGGACTGTTGCTTATTTTTGTTCTGGTTATCCTTACACTTTTGTGGTTTATGCCGGTTGTTATCCGCATTCTGGAACGTAATGAGCATTTTAACGTTGCTCGTATACTTGCTTACATTGGATACACCTGGATGGCTGCGGTTTTTCTGTTTTTTGTTATCTCTGTTTTTGTGGATATTATTTCGCTTTTTGTGTCCTTTGCTGTAAAAACACGCGTTGTTGCCACTATAGTTTTAATTGTGCTGTTAATCGTCTATGGGTTTTTTGAAGCAAGGACAATAACGCTGGAAAGGGTTAAAATTAAAACGTCAAAACTCCCGTCTGGGACTGAAAGGCTTAAAATTGTTCAGATTTCTGACCTGCATCTTGGACTGATTATAAGGGAAAAGCGGGTGGAAAGTTTGATAACACTTATTAAGGAGCTTAAACCTGATATCCTTGTTGCAACGGGAGATATTGTTGACGGACAGGCAAATGACATTCTTAATCACACAGAGATTTTTTCTGATTTGAAACCGCCATTGGGTAAATACGCCATAACCGGTAATCATGAATATTATGCAGGTATTGAGCAGTCTGTTTTGTTTATTGAAAAATCAGGCTTCAGACTGTTAAGGGGTGAGGCGATAAATGTGGCAGGTATTATTAATATTGCCGGTGTGGATGACATGGGTAACACTGACGAAAGACGCCTTCTTTCGCAGTTAAATAAAGAACGGTTTACCCTCTTTTTGAGACACAGGCCTGTTGTAAAGAAAGAAACGATTGGTTTTTTTGACCTTCAGCTTTCGGGACATACCCACAAGGGGCAGATTTTTCCTTTTTACTTTATTACCAAACTTGCCTTTCCCTTAAATTCTGGACTTTATCAGTTTAGTGGCAACAGTTTTGAAAAAAAGCAGGAAAGAGAGGTTGACGATAAAAAACCGCTTTTATACACAAGCCGAGGTACAGGAACATGGGGACCACCTCTAAGAATTTTGGCACCACCGGAAATATTGTTGATAGAACTTGAGAGAAAGTAAATTAATGTTCAGCTTGTTCTTAAGGCATCCACAATGTTCATTCGTGCTGCTCTGAAGGCTGGAATAAGCCCGCCGAGGAGCCCCATCAGCAATGCGAAAGCCATGGCTTTTAGAGCTGTGGCTGTATTGAGATGAAACGAAAAGGCGAGCTCTGAAAAGGTTTGAAAATTGAGGGTGGAAACGGTAAAGAACTGCAGAAATGAGGCAAGAAACAGCCCCGCAAAACCACCTGCAAACCCTAAGAAAAGCGATTCAAGCATAAAGGCAAAAAGAATATCTCTTTTCTGAAAGCCTAAGGCTCTTAATGTTCCGATTTCACCAACCCTGTTTGCCACGGCTGAAAACATTGTTATCATTGCACCAATAATAGCACCTATCGAAAAAATGACAGTAACTGAAAAGCCGAGTATTCTCAGAAACTTTGCCATCAGTTCTGACTGGTCTTTGTAATACTGAATCTCTCTTTTTGCCTCAAGGGTAAGCCTCGGGTCTTCTTCAATCTCTTTTTTCAGTTTTTCAAAAAGCGTGGGATTACTAAGCTTGAATATGATGGAAGAGTAGGTTGGTCTTTTAAATGCCTGCATCAGCTGGTCACAGTCACCCCATATTTCTGAGTTAAAAGCCCTGTTTCCCGCATCGAAAATGCCGGTGATGGTCCATTCTCTTGAAGCAAAACGAATTTTGTCACCTATGGCACAGTTATTGAAAGTTTCCGAAACCTTTTTCCCCACCACAATCTCTGATGAGCCCTGTTTAAACATTCTTCCCGAGACCAGTTGCAACTCCTCCCTTAATGAAAAAGAGGAGTGGGAGACGCCACGAATAACCACGTTAGAGGGTTTTGTGGTTTCCTTCTTGGGCAGGGCAATGAGTACCACCAGTTCTCTGGCAAACAGCTTTGTGTTTGCCATCATCTCCACAATATTTGCCTGATACCTGTCTATACCGCTTTGTACTTCCGTCCCTGCAGCCTTTCTTATTACCACAACGTTTTCGTAGCTCCCTGTTTCAACAAGGGTTTTTTCAAAACCGTCAGCAAGCATAAGTACGGCTGAAAAGACAAAAACAACGAGGGACATGCCAATGGTGGTGAGAAAGGTTGTTAATTTTCTCACTGCAAGGTTTCTTAAACTGTAAAGTATTGGTACAGCCATCACCCGATTCTCCTTAATCCCTCGGCAATACTGATTTTTGAAGCCCGAAACATGGGTACAATGGCAGCCGCAGTTCCAACCAGCATGCCGAAAAAGACACTAAGAATATAGGTGTTAGGAGAGATGTTGAATATGGGAAAGAAGTTTTCAAGTGACCTGTGAAAATAGTGTGCCGAAGGCGGTATTAACAACATGCCTGCTGCTGTGCCCAGCATGGAAATGACAAGAGACTCGGCAAGAATAACAGCCGAAATATATTTCCAGTCAAACCCTACAGCCTTTAAAACAGCGTATTCACCGATACGTTCCCTTGTGGTCATTGCCATGGTGTTTGCAACCACAAACATGATTATTACAATTATCATGTATGAAATGACCTGAATTACCATAACGATAGCCTCTGTCATTGCAACAAAACTCAGGTTGAAAGCCTTTTCCGTTTCTGTGATGGTTTCTGCAAGGGAGTTTTTGAACATGCTGTCAATTTCAAGCGATATTTTTGCCGCATCGTCGCGGTTTTTTATACCCACTATGTATATACCAACCTGATCAGCCCTGCGCGGAGCGTTTTTTTTCAGAGACTCGTTCAGGTAGTCCCAGTGGAAGAAAAATATGCTCTCGTCGGTTTTTTTGTCTCTGCCTTTATATATGCCACGTAACACAAACTCCCAGTTACCCGGAAAGATAGTGCCTTTGAGCGTAATTTTGTCGCCAATTTTCCAGCCGTATTTCTCTGCCTGAATACGTCCTACAATGGCACCCCTTTTGTCTTTTAAAAACGCCTCTTTCTGTTCCGGCGGGAGAATAAATTCCGGATAAAGTTTCAGATAACTTACTGGTTCAATGGCGAAATTTGGAAAAAAATTTTTTTCGCTGATGTATATACCACCAAACCAGTTGCCATAGGAAACAGTGGTTACCCCTTCCACCCTTTTAATCCTGTCTTTGTAGGAAATAGGCAGTGTAAAAGCAATAGATATGGCGTTTCTTGTTATAATCCTGTTTTCAGAGGCGGCATCGGCACCAGCATACCATGCATTAACGATCGTTCTTAGAAGTCCAAAAGCCAGTATGGCTATGATCATTGCAAAGATGGTGAGGACTGTTCTTATTTTGTGCCTGAAGGCATTTTTAAATGCCAGTTTAAGTATCTGCATGGTTCAGAACGCCCTTGTCTAAATGCCTTATTATGTTTGCTTTTTCGGCAGCCTTTGGATCGTGTGTTACCATAATAATGGTTTTTTTCAATTCTTTATTTAGACGTTCCATCAGATTTAATATATCTGAGGCGGAAACTCTGTCAAGGTCGCCCGTTGGTTCGTCTGCAACAAGTATTGCAGGGTCTGTCACCACAGCCCTTGCTATGGCAACCCTTTGCTGCTGTCCCCCTGAAAGCTGCGATGGATAATGATTTGCCCTGTCTGTAAGGTTCACCAGTTTTAAAGCCATTTCTACATGCTCTCTTCTTTCTGATTTGGTGAGATTTAAAAGAAGCAGAGGGAGCTCGATGTTTTCGTAGGCTGTCAGCACCGGGATTAAATTGTAAAACTGAAAGATAAACCCCACATTCTTTGACCGCCACCTTGCCAGCTCACTTTGTGAAAGTTTTGTAATATCAATGCCGTTAACAATAACAGAACCACTGTCAGCCCTGTCTATGCCTGCAATAAGATTTAGAAGGGTGCTTTTTCCGCTCCCTGAAGGTCCCATGAGGGCAAGGAATTCACCCTCTTTTATATCCAGATTGATATTTTCAAGAACAGGTATAACCTGACTGCCCCTTTTGTAGGATTTATACAGGCTCTGTATCTTTACTATGGACAATGGTTACTCCACCTCAAAATGTATTTTTGTGTTGTCTTTAATTTTTTCTGTTGGTGACAGCACAACCCTGTCTTTCGCCTTCAAACCGGATATTATCTCCACATCTTCTCCATAGATTTTTCCAGTAACAACAGGGGTTAAGAAAGCCCTGTTGTTCTTAATCAGAAACACATATTTTTGTTTGTCTTTTTCAAGTATGGCTCCTTTGTTTACTGTGAGAACCTCCTTTTCTTCCTGTGGAGTTGGATTTCTTGACAGGAAGGAAACCTTGGCGCCCATCTCCGGCAGGATACGCCTGTCCCTTTCAAGAAACTTAACCTTTATCATTACAGACGCCCTGGTTCTGTCTGCTGTTGGAACAATCATATGAACAATACCCCTAAACTCTCTGTCCGGTATCGCGTCAAGCATTATGCTGCAGTTTTGCCCCCGTTTCACCAAACCGATACTTGATTCTGAAACATCAGCCTCTACCAGTAGGGAAGAAAGGTCTGCTATGGTAACCACCGCAGCCTTTGCATTTGCAGCGGCACCCAGAGGTGTTATGATGTCACCTATGTCCGCATTTTTAGTTAACACCACTCCGTCAAAAGGTGCGCGGATTAAGGTGTATTCAAGAGCCACTTTTGCAGACTGTAAGGCAGATTCTGCCGCTTTTACGGCAGCCTTGGCGCTTTCGAGAGACGATGCTGCCCGTCTGTAACGAAGTGTTGCCGCGTCGAGCTCTGCCTGCGTTGCAAAATTTTTTTCAAAAAGAGTTTTTTGTCTTTCAAGATTAATCTTTGCGTCTTCCAGTTCTGCCTTTGCACCTTCAAGATTTGCCTGTGCAAGTGACAGGTTTGCTTCAGCCTGATTCATTGCTGCCAGAACGTCATCATTTTCCAGTTTAGCAACTATCTGATCTTTCTTTACAAAATCGCCTTCTTCTACTCCAAGCCAGACAAGTCTTCCCGTCGTTTTTGATGCAAGGGCTGCCTTTCTCTGTGCCACCACATACCCGCTTGCATTAAGAACTGAAAGCGAACGGGCAGGTTTGATGATGTTAACTGTTGTGCTGCTCACCTTTATACTTTTAAAAAACAGTAAGTAGCAGGCAGCTATTGCTACTACTATTACAGCCACCAGTAATAAGTAAAGTTTTTTTCCTTTGACACCGACAGACGCATTTTTTTCTCTGTCTATTCTTAGTTTTGATATATCTTCCTGCATCACTGCCCCCCGCAATGTATCAAACAGTTTAATTTTACCACATATCTGGCGAAAATAGCTAAAATTCCTAAGAGATGGTAGCGGGAGGTATAACATTCAGGTGTTCATTGTTTGCTCGGCAGACCAAATAATAAGGGCTAAAAGGCTTGATAATTTGCCTTCTTTATGATTATAATTTAACAAGGGATGCTACTTGAGATTATTCTTATATTCATATTCGTGTTGATAAACGGATTTTTTGCTGCCTCAGAGATTGCGGTTGTTACGATAAGAAGAAGCCGTATAAAGCAGCTTGTTGACGAAAAGGTTTATAATGCCAGACTGTTGTCAGAATTAAGACAGAACCCGGACAGATTTCTGGCTACAATACAGTTTGGTGTTACGCTTGCAGGTGCTGTTGCTTCAGCCATAGGTGGTGCAGCTGCCGTTAAAGTGATAAAACCTTTTCTGGACAGTCTTCCCATACCCTTTATAACTCACTCAAGCGAGCCCATAGCCATAGGATTGGTGGTCACCTTCATCACCTATTTTTCCATCATATTTGGTGAGCTTATCCCAAAATCCATAGCACTGGCAAAACCTGAAAGCGTTGCCCTTTTTTCTGCTCCCATAATTTCTGGATTTGGTCGTCTGTCTAATTTCTTCATCAGACTGCTTACTGCTACAACAACTGTTATACTTAAACCCTTTGGCAAAAAGGCTTTTACGGAACGTGCACTGGTGTCGGAAGAAGAGGTGAAGATACTCATAGAAGAAGGCGGTGAACAGGGCGTCTTTGAACCGGAGGAAAGGGAGCTTATTCACAGTGTCTTTGAGTTTACTGACACCTTTGTGAAAGAGGTGATGGTACCTGCCCCCCAGATGGTAACCATAGGAATTAATATGACCGTAGACGAGATAGAAAAGATTGTTTCAGAGGAAAAATATTCCCGTTATCCTGTCGTGGGTAAGGACATAAACGACATAAAAGGCGTGCTGAATGTTAAGGATTTTTATAATTCGGTTTTGAAAGACAGGGAAAAGTTTAATTTAAAAAGGCTCATAAAGCCGCCTCTCTTCATACCGGAAATGATGAAGATAAGCAATCTCATGCGGGAGATGCAAAAAAAACGTTTTCATTTAGCCATTGTGGTTGATGAGTATGGTGTTGTGTCCGGACTCGTTACAATGGAGGATTTAATAGAAGAGATAGTAGGCGAAATAAGGGACGAGTATGATGTGGAAAATCCGGTCATAAAGGTGTCTGACTCATGCTTTATTATTGATGCCTCTACAAGCCTGAATGACTTAAAAGAGAATTATGATATAAACCTTGAAGAGTCCACAGACTATGAATCTCTCGGGGGCTATGTTTTAACCGCATTGCAGCGTATTCCCAGGACAGGCGACATTGTTGAAAATGAAAAAATGAGGATTAAGATTATCGAAATAGAGGGTCAGAGGATAGTTAAGTTAAAGCTTGAGCTCAAAAAAGATGAAGCAACCCCAGCCCAATAATACATAGATTTTTTTCACACCATGTGTTAAATTTGTTTTTATGCGTTATTTTGCCATAGGCGATATTCACGGATGTTATGACAGGTTGTTAAATCTCTTCTCCTGGCTTCCTCTGAAAGATGAAGACATCGTTGTGTTTCTGGGAGACTACATAGACAGAGGACCTGACAGCAGGAGTGTGGTTGATTTTGTAATCCGTTTAAAAAATGAGCGTAAAGACAGGCTGATTTGTCTTATGGGGAATCACGAAAGGATGCTGCTTAACTATCTTGAGGGGAAAAACAGGGAACTCTTTCTGTTGAACGGTGGAGACACCACATTGAGGCAGTATCAGGAGGGCGGCTTTCTTCAGATTCCACCTGAACATCTGAATTTTTTTAAATCATTGGAAAAGATATATATAACAGATGATTATATTTTTGTTCATGCAGGGCTTAAGCCCGGGGTTTCTTTTGATAGTCAGGCTGAGGAAGACCTGCTCTGGATTAGGGGAGACTTTATTTTCAGCGAATTTGACTTCAAAAAAAAGGTGATTTTTGGTCATACACCCACCAGAAGTTATCAGCCCTATTTTGACAAGAATAAAATAGGTATTGATACAGGGGCGGTTTACGGTGGTTTTCTTACAGCCATTGAACTGCCTTCAGAGAAAATTTATCAGTCCTGAAAAATGGAGGAGATATATGGGAAAAAAAGTGGCAGATGTTTATTTTGCAAACTTAAGAACGAAGATAAACCGCAATTTGCTGGACAAAGTGGCAATTCTTCTCAACAGGCTAAAGCTTGGTGAGAAAATAAAGACAGGTGAACTTGTTGCAATTAAAATACATTTTGGTGAAAAAGGTAACCTGTCTTTCATCAGACCCAATTTTGCACGTGTGGTTGTTGATGAGATAAAAAAGGTCGGGGGTAAACCCTTTTTAACAGACTGCAACACCCTTTATCGTGGCACACGTTCCGATTCTGTAAGTCACATTATAACAGCCATAGAAAACGGCTTTGATTATGCCGTCACCAATGCTCCTGTCATAATAGGAGATGGGCTTACAGGTGGTTTTGCCGAAAAGGTTGAGGTTAATCTGGAAAACTTTAAAAAGGTGTCTATCGGCGGAGAAATTGTAAGAGCTGATGCTATGATTGTTATGACCCACTTCAAGGGGCATGAATTAACCGGCTTTGGAGGTGCACTGAAAAATTTAGGGATGGGCTGTGCAAGCAGGGAAGGTAAACTGGCACAGCACTCAAATATCGCACCTTCGGTAAAGAAGAAAAATTGTGTTGGTTGCGGTGTCTGTGTAAAGTGGTGTGCCCACGGAGCAATAACAATGGTTGGCAATAAGGCTGAAATTATGGAAAAGACCTGTGTAGGATGTGCAGAATGTATTCTTGTCTGTCCTAAAGGGGCAATTGTGATCAACTGGAATGAACAGGTGCCGGTACTGCAAAAAAAGATGGTGGAGTATGCCTATGGGGCTGTTAAAAATAAAATGGAAAAAACCTTTTTTATCAATTTTCTGACTCAGATAAGTCCTGCCTGCGACTGCTATGGGCACAATGATTACCCAATAACCAGCGATGTGGGAATTGTGGCATCAACTGATCCTGTTGCTATAGATCAGGCAAGTATGGATCTGGTAAATGCCCAGAGAGGCAACGTTAACTCTCAGCTAAAGTCTGGACACGAGGAAAATGGCGACAAGTTTAAGGGAGTTTATCCTGAAATTGATTGGGAAACTCAGTTATCTTATGCTGAAAAGATTGGACTGGGGACAAGAAACTACAATCTGGTTGCGATAGACTGATGAGATTAAAACTGCTGTTTTTTGTTCTATTATTTGTTTCTGTGCCACATTTTGTTTTTGCCACAGAAAAATATGCAGAGCAAACTGGGAAAGATTGTGCCTATTGCCATAAAAATAGTGATGGTGGCGGCGAACTCACCAAAGAAGGTATTGCCTATCAGAGTTCGCTGCAGGGCTCATTCAGTTTTAAAAGGTTGGCAAGGTTTGTTGTCTACTATGTTCATCTGTTTTTTGCCATCATGTGGTTTGGCACAATCCTGTATGTCCATATTATCCTGAAGCCGGGTTATGCAGCAAAGGGACTTCCACGTGGAGAGCTCATGCTCGGCTGGATATCAATAGTTGTAATGTTTCTGACAGGCATAACTCTCACCTTTTTCCGTTTTGAAACCTTCAGCCAGATTGTTGAAAGCAGGTTCGGTATTATTCTCCTGACAAAGTTTTTCTTTTTTTCTTTAATGGTGCTATCTGCCCTGTTCGTCACTCTGTTTTTAGGTCCAAAAATGAAACAAAAGGTGAAATCAAGGCTTAAGGATCAGGGAAGCCTTGAATACTATGACGGCAAAGAAGGAAGGAAGGCTTATGTAAGGTATAACGGAAAGGTGTACGATGTCACTGAAAGCAGGCTATGGAAAAATGGTGTTCATATGATGAGGCATCATGCAGGTAGCGACTTAACAGATGCTTTGAAACAGGCACCGCATGGGGAAGATGTGCTTTCCAGATTTCCTGCGGTGATGATAAATTTTGATGATGTGAAAAAAAGAGACAGGATAATTAACACCTTTTTCTTTCTTGCCTACACAAATCTAATGTTTGTGTTTATAATTATCTTTCTGGTTGCTTTATGGAAATGGTGAGGCTTTTAAAAAGCAAATTTATAATTGATATTGTTGGCATTGTGGCTGTTGTGATTGCCTTCTCCTATCAGACAGCAAAGCTGCTTGATGTTGTCATACCGAAAAAGAAAGTCACCTCAATGCAGCAGAAGGCTGATATTCAACGTGGGGAAAAGGTGATTTCTCACTATGCATCGATTGTGGAGCAAAACCCTTTTGGTATTTCCAATGCAAAGTTTTCGCTGATCGAAAAGGCGGAGAAAACAACGGTTGCCCTCGACCCTCAGGGACTTACACTTAAAGGTGTTATTACCCTTCCTCCGGGATACGCCTTTATAGAAAACAAGGATAAGGTGCAAAAACTCTTCAAAAAAGGTGAAGACGTGTTTGGCTATGGCTTATTAAATTTTGTGGAGCCAAAAAAGATCACCATTTCGCAGGGTGGGAAACAGTTTGTTATCAGGCTGGAAGGACATGAGGAAGAACAAACTGTTTCAACCAAACAGTCTCCCCAGTCGCCTCTGTCTGCAGGTCAGAAGGAAAGAAGTTTTGCGAGGGAAGAGATAAAAAGATTTTTAGAAGATCCGAGGGAGATTCTTACCGATGCAAGGCTGCTTCCCAATCTGAAAGACGGCAAACAGGAAGGGTTTGTTGTGAGAGAGGTTAAACCGGGAGGTTTTTACGACAGGATTGGTATTCAGAACGGTGATATTATTCTGCGTGCAAATAAGATTGAGCTAAGTTCACCAAATGATGGTATAAAAATTTTCAGTCTGATAAAGGAGATTGACAGGGTAGAGCTTGATATAATAAGAAACGGCAGTCCCATGACGCAGGTTTATACTATAAATTAGGGAGGCTTTTATTGTGCATTTACGAATCCTTTTAAGAAAAATAATGCTTTTTTTATGTATTGTCATGATTGCAACATCCGCCTATGGGGATACGAAAAAAAAGCTCATCACCGTTAATCTGCAGGATGTTGAGCTGCCCAATGTTGTAAAGTTTATAAGTGATGTGACGGGTAAAAACTTCATCTACGATGAGTCGCTGAGAGGAAAGGTTACCATAATCGCACCATCAAAGATTTCATCAGATGAGGCATTTTCGCTTTTTACCTCAGTTCTCAACCTTAAAGGTTTTACGATTGTGCCTGGTCCGGGAAACCTTTTGAAGATAGTGCCTTCCGGTCAGTCAAAAACATTATCGCCTGAATCGGAAAAAGGTGGTGACGTCTTCATAACCAAGCTTATTCCCCTCCAGTATGCCAATCCGGACAACACACTTAGGTTCCTGCAACCACTCATTTCAAAGGACGGGCACATCTCCGTGTTCGGAACAGGTAATTATCTTCTGATTGTGGACACAGCCACTAATATTAAAAGACTGGAGCACATACTAACCTATGTTGACAAGCCTCTTGTTAAAGATGAAGCGGAACTTCATCTGCTGAAGAACAGTCAGGCGGAAGACCTTTTGAAGGTGATAAACGATGCTATTTCCAAAAAAGGCAACGTTGGTGTTTCTGCAGAGGATATAAAGATTACGGCAGACAGCCGCTTAAATGCACTTGTGCTGATAGGATCTTCCTATGCCCGTGATTTTGTTAAAAAGCTTATAAATATGCTTGATCTTCCCCCTGGGGAGCAAAAAAGCGGGCTCAATGTATATTTTCTTGAAAATGCAGAGGCAACAGAGCTTGCAAAGGTGCTTGATGCAGCCATAAAAGGTCTGGAAGATAAAACAAAACAGCCAGCCGATGTGAAAGGAAAAATAAACATTACACCGGACAAGGCGACCAATTCTCTCATAATAAGTGCTCCGCCCTATCAGTATGAAAACATTGTTAAAATTATTAAGGAACTGGACAAGAGAAGAAAGCAGGTCTATGTTGAGGCGATGATAGTGGAAGCCTCTATTGACAAGTTAAAAGAGCTGGGGGCGAAGTGGCGCACCATTGTTTCTAACAGAGGGGAGCCTGTTGCCATAACCGGCTTTGGAACTGTTGACAGCAGTGCTATGGCGTCAATTGTTACAGGGCTTTCAGGTTTTTCTATCGGTGGAATGGGAAACTTTTTAAGTGTTCCCATTACAACGCCTACCGGAACAAGCACTTTAACGGTTCCGGGATTTGCAGCCCTTTTTAATCTCAATGAATTTAAGGATGCGGTAAATGTGCTGTCCACACCTCAGATACTCACGTCCGATAACAAGGAGGCAGAGATTGTGGTGGGCGAAAACGTGCCTTTTATATCAAAGAGGGAGCAAACAACCACCGGGTCTCAGTCATTATTTAATGTGATAGAAAGAAAGGATGTGGGTATCACATTAAGGTTAACCCCTCAGATTACGGAAGGTGAGTATGTAAAGCTGGATATTTATCAGGAAATATCGTCTTTAAAGCAGGAAAGCAATGTTACCATACTGACCGAGATTGGACCCTCAACGACCAAACGTTCCACCAAAACCTCTGTTGTGGTTAAAGACAAACAGACGGTTGTTATAAGTGGACTTATGCAGGAAAAGGGAGAGGAGGTTATATCCAAGGTGCCCTTTCTCGGTGATTTACCATTGATTGGTTTTCTCTTCAGGTATAAATCATACAGTACAAAGAAAACAAATCTCCTTGTGTTTTTAACACCCCACATTATAAGGGATTCTGCTGAACTTGCGAGTTTAACAAATAATAAAAAAACGGAGTTTGTAGGTCAAATGTCAGAACAAAAATCAAACGAGGCAATAATAAAGATTAAGCCTGAAACTACTGAAGAGATGCTCACAGCCATACTCAGCAAACACAAAATCACGATCAAATCTAAACTGATGGAAAGGATGTATCTCATTGTTTTCCCGGAAGACAAAGGCTTTCTTGAGGTTAAAGAGCTTCTTAACAAGGAAGGTGTTATTGAGTATATGGAACCCAATCTGAAGGTGAAAAAAAGTGAGTGAAAAGATTAAACTAAACGATATAGATCTGAATGTTTTGAAAAGGGTGTCCTATGACTTTGCTAAAAATAACAGGATTATTCTGTTCAGGGAAGATGACGACAGGATTTACGCAATGGTTTGTGACGAAAACGGTATATTTGCCCTAAAGGATGTGGCAAAAAATGCCGGCAAGGCTTATGAATATGTGATGGAAGAAGAAGAAGCCCTTTTTGCCCTTTTAAATCAGGCATACAGTCTTGTCTCTTCTGCTGAAACGGTAATGGGCGAAATATCTGGAGAAGACCTTAAGATTTTCAGCTCAGAGGCTGAACTGCCTAAGGACCTTCTGGAACTGAAGGATGAGGCACCTGTTATCAGGCTATTGAACGCCCTTTTTCTTGAGGCGGTTAAAGAAAGGGCATCTGATATCCACATAGAACCTTATGAGAGAGAACTGGAAGTAAGATTTCGTATAGACGGTGTATTGAAAAAACTTTTGTCGCCGCCAAAGCTGATACATGAAGCACTCATTTCCCGCATAAAAATCCTTGCCAACCTTGATATTGCAGAAAAAAGACTGCCGCAGGATGGCAGAATAAGGGTTGTGGTTGGCGGCAAAGATATAGACATAAGGGTTTCTGTAATTCCAACTTTTTTTGGTGAAAGGGCTGTTTTAAGAATTCTTGACAGAATGAAGGGCATAATGAGTCTGGAAGAACTGGGCTTAAGTGACAAGAAGCTTGAACGGTTTTCTTCCATCTTAACAAGAAGTAACGGCATAATACTTGTAACAGGACCTACAGGATCAGGAAAAACCACCACCCTTTACGGAAGTCTGCTTAAGATTTACAGTGAAGAGAAAAATATCATAACCATTGAAGATCCTGTTGAATACCAGATAAAAGGAGTGGGACAGATACAGGTTAATCCGAAGATAAACCTTACCTTTGCCGCAGGTCTCCGTTCAATTCTGAGGCAGGACCCCGACATAATCATGGTGGGTGAAATAAGAGACAGGGAGACGGCAGAAATTGCGGTTCAGGCATCTCTTACCGGTCATCTGGTGCTTTCCACCCTTCACACAAACGATGCCGCTTCAGCCTTAACCAGACTTGTGGACATGGATATAGAACCCTTTCTTGTAGCCTCTTCTTTAACAGGCATACTGGCACAGAGGCTGGTCAGAAAAAATTGCCCTCACTGCAAAGAGCCTGTGAGTCTTACAGAACAGGAAATCGCAAAGTTAAATAATTATGGATACAGTGATGTTAAAACTGTTTATAAAGGCAGAGGCTGCAGCGAATGCAGGGGTAAGGGGTATATGGGCAGAACAGGAATATTTGAACTGCTTCTTGTGGATGAAGATATTAAAAATCTTATTCTTGCCAAAAAGGATGCAAGGACAATCAAGGAAAGGGCTGTAACCAATGGTATGGAAACACTTCTTGACGATGGTATGGCAAAGGTGAAAGAGGGAGTTACCACACTGGAAGAGGTTTTAAGGGTTACAAATCAGGACTATGCCGAACTATAAGTATTTAGCCTATTCAAAAGAAGGAAAAGATGTTAAGGGTAAAATCTTCGCCACCGACAGCAATCAGGCTGTTCTGCTTCTAAAGGAACAGGGACTCTTTGTTAAAGAAATTCAGGAAGAAAGAAAAAGCATATTTAAATTGGAAAAAGGGATTGGGCTTGCAGAAATATTCTCCAATCTTGCTGTAATGCTGTCTTCAGGTGTGCTTGTGGTTGATGCGGTAAAATCCCTGTCAAGGGAGTGTGACGGAAATATAAAAGAGATTCTGGAACAACTACACGCCAATATCGTAAAAGGTTTAAGTCTTTCAGCTGCCATGGAAATAAGACTGGATTTTTTCCCTCGCTACATAATTTCAATGGTGCGGGCAGGTGAAGAGTCGGGCACACTGGAAACTGTTTTAAAAAACATTTCAGACTTTCTGGAAAAGGAAAAGGAACTTAAGGACAAGGTTACCTCATCACTTATATATCCTGCCTTCATGATTTTTGTGTCTTTTATCCTGATTTTCTTTGTGTTTGTGTTTGTGTTTCCAAGGATAACCACGATTTTTATTGAACAGAAGATACCGTTGCCATTTATAACAAAGTTTTTCATGGGCATAAGCGCCCTGTTTTTTAATTACTGGTATATTCTGTTAATAGTTGTGGCGGCGGCTTTTTTCCTCCTAAAATATGTGGTGCGTAAAAAGGGTGTTGAAATCAGCAGATTTATCTATGAAATGCCTTTAAAGGCATTCAGAAATCTTTATCTTACAAGGGTGTCAAGAACACTCTCCCTGCTTCTTTCCGGGGGAGTCTCCATAGTTAAGGCTCTTGAATACACAAAAGATGTTTCAGGAAATTTGTACCTTGCCAATGAACTGGAAAGGCTTAAAGGTGAGGTGAAGGAAGGCAAGAGGATTTCTGATGTGGCTTCATTTTTTCCGCCGCTTTATCTGCAGATGCTTATAACAGGTGAGAGAACAGGGGATCTTGCCGGTGCCCTTTTTAAAATATCAGAGATGGCGGAACGTGAATTTAAAAAGTCTGTGGACAGTTTTCTTAAAGTGCTGGAACCTTCTATCATTCTTGTTATGGGTCTGGTGGTTGGTTTTATGGTTATATCCATACTTTTGCCCATCTTTCAGATGAACCAGGTGATCAGATGAAAGGTGGCTGGCACAAAACAAAAAAAAGCTTTTTAAGACAAGGGGGTTTTTATGTGGGACAGAAGAGGTTTTACACTGATTGAAATACTTGTTGTGGTGTTCATACTGGCGTTACTTGCGGCACTGGTGGGACCTAAGGTTCTCGGCAGAACGGACGATGCGAAGATTGCGGAGGCTAAACTGCAGATAAAAAATCTTGAGACCGCTTTAAAGCTTTATAAACTTGATAACGGTTTCTATCCCACAACGGAACAGGGACTTGAGGCACTTGTCACAAAGCCTGCAACAGAACCGATACCAAAAAAATACAAAGAAGATGGCTATCTGGAAAAAAAGAAGGTGCCAAAAGATCCGTGGGGAAACAGTTTTATTTACATCTGTCCCGGCAGTCACGGAGATTTTGATATCATTTCTTACGGTGCTGATGGTAAAGCGGGCGGCGAAGGCAAAGACGCCGATATAAATAACTGGGAGATTGACTGAGTTTGTGTATAGCGTTCAGAGAAAAACTGACGGAGGCTTTACCTTAATAGAACTGCTGGTGGTCATATTTATCCTCGTTACTGTTGCCTTTGTTTCATTCCCCAAAATCTGGACGCATACAACTACTAAGGAAACCGTCGCTATTGGTGTTTTTCTCAAGGCTTTAAGGGAAGAGGCTCTGTCAACAAAGAGGTCCACGGAACTTAATATTAACTTTAAGGAACGGTTTTTTCTTTTAAAGGGTTCGAAGGGGGAAAAGATTATAAAAATGCAGGATGACGAAAGTTGGGAGTTATATGTGCCTTCAAGGGGATTGATTAAAGACGGAGAGGTTAAGGTGCTGTTCCCGCCCACAATTAGCGAGGAGTTTATTGCATTGTATCTTTCAAAGGGAGAAAAAGATTACACGGTCACTTTAAATAACCTGACAGGTGAGGTTACTGTTGAAGAAGGCAGAAAAAATTTCAGTGAATAACAGGGCATTTACACTGATAGAGGTGCTTGTAGCCCTTTTTATCATTTCAGGTGTTTTTTTCACCGTCCTTTCAACCTATTCCTATCACCTTAATGTCTTTGACAGGAAAAAGGATGAACTGAAGCTGGTGCTTGTGGCAAAGGAAAAGCTTTTTCTTTTCAGGAATAACAAACTGAAGCAGCTTGAGGGTGAAGAAGAAGGGATAAAATATCAGATAGTGTCAGAAGATGCGGAACTGGGTTTAAAAAAGGTGGTATCAAGGACATTCACGAAAGACGAAGAAGTGGTGCTTTATGACTATGTCCGGTAAAAGAGGCTTTACCCTTATAGAGGTGCTGGTGGCTCTCGGCATTGCACTGGTCGTCATATTCTCTGCCTATACCCTTTATTTCAGCCTTAACAGGGGCACAAAGGCTGTTTACGAAAAAATAGAGGCGAAAGAAAGGGCATACAATTTTTTAAGCCTTATCAGAAAGGAGATAGAAAGCTGTTACTATATTCCTGAAGTAGCATACACCGGATTGAAACTGGAGGAAAACGACTATTACGGAAAACCTGCGTCAAGGCTTACATTTACAACCTTTTTTAAGGAAGGGGTGAGGGTCGTAAGCTATCATGTGAAAGAAGATAAGGGAAAGCTAAGTCTTGTTAAAACGATTGAGGAAAAACTGAGTGATGAAAAGCCTGTAAGGTTTGTGTTTTTCAATGACATTGAGGGTTTCAGGGTGCGTGTTCTTGATGAAGGTTTTGACAGGGTATACGATACTGAAAGATTGAAAAAGCTTCCCAGGACGGTTAAGGTTACATTGATTCTTAAAGAAGGCGACAGAGAACAGGAGTATTCCGATATATGCGAAATAATGACGGCACAGTAACTTCAAAAGGGTATGTCCTGATTATTGTGCTTGCGGTGCTTGCCTCTGCCATGGTGATTCTTGTTGATTTTATCGGGAAAGTTTATCTTTATGCAAACACATCAGAAAATTTCAAAGATTCGGAAAGAATTTCAACGCTTTTAAAGGCTGCCTACAGGATTTCTTCAGAAAGAGGCAGGGAGTTTTATGCAAGGACAAACTTCAACCGTTTCAGGGAACTGCCCTTTGAAGAAACGGTAGAGGATATCAAGGTTACCGCTGTCATTGTGGACAATAACAGCAAATTCAACATTAACGCCCTCATTTATCAGAACGGTCTTATAAATCAGAATGCTTACAATGTGTTTAAACGGCTTCTCCGTGAACTGGAACTGAAAGAGGATTATGCAGATATACTGGTTGATTATATTGACCCTGACAGGATTTCACGAAGCTCAACAGGTGAAATGAACGCAAAAAACCATTTCCTTTTTTCTCTTTCAGAACTAAACTATATCTTTGAAAAGGAAGATCTAAACAGGCTTTTACCCTACCTGACCTTTTTTGGTGATGGCAAAATAAATATTAACACGGCAGATTACGTGGTCATAAAATCACTCCATGCCGATATTACAGAGTCTCTGGCAAAAAGGATAATTGATGTGAGAACTGAAAAACCCTTTGAGACGGTTGGCGATGTAACAAGGGTGCCCGGTATGGAAAGCATAGGTATCGCCATATCTGACATGATAGTTGTAAAAAACAGCGGATTTCAGGTATATTTAAAAGGGGAAAAGGAAAACTTTACAGCTGCTGTTGAGGCGGGCTGTGAGTTCAGAGACGGAAGAGTGGTTACAAGATACTGGAAGGAGATATGATGCCCATGCTTTTGTTGTATAAAAAAGGCGCTTTTACCCTTAAAGAAGGAGAAAAGGTTTTAGTCTCATCAGAAAAACTGAACGATATTCTGAATGCAACAGTTTCTGAAAAGCCTTTAACACTTTTCATTGATGCAGAGGAGTTTTCTGTCAGAAAAGCTACATTTCCTGCAATCGGAATAGAAAAGGTAAAAGAAATACTGCCCCTTGAAATGGAAGGAAGGTTTCTTTTGCCGTCAAAAGAACTCGTTTTTGCACCACTAATGACAGAGAGTGATGAGAAAGGTGAACATTATCTGGTTTTTGCGGTGAAAAGACAACTGGTGACAGATATTGTTCTGCCGCTCCTGAACAATGGTGTTAAGGTTGAAAAGGTGTCTGTTCTGGATGAAGAAGGTATACTTTCAATACCGCCCGAAAGGACAGAAGAGCTTAATTTCCTGCCGGATGAACTTAAACGATATTCGGAAAAGAAGGTTGCCCTCGGAGTAGTCAGAAAATTGGTCTATTATGCCGCTTTCGTTATTATCATTATTGTGGCTGGTTTATCTTTCAGAATTTACTTTTTATCAAAAAATATAGACAGGTTGAAAAAAGAGGCTGTTACACAATACAACACCCTTTTCCCCGATGGGAAATCTGCCGATCTGAAGCTGGAGGTTCTACAGGCAAGGCTTATGGAACTAAAGCAAACCTATAAAAGCTTAAAAGGTATGGAGCTGCTTGATATACTGAAGGATATGTCTATCCCTGTGAAAGGGGTTCAGGTAAAAGAGGTTAATATTGAAAAAGACAGGATAACCATAAAAGGTGAGGGAGATGGCTATCCTGCAATAGAGCAGTATAAGGCAGCTGTTGCAAAGAGGTATCCCTTACTTAAAATGGCGGAAACAAAAAAGCTTTCCAGCGGAAAGATGAATTTTGTTCTGGAGGCGTCAATTGCAGATTGAAAAAAAAGGTTTG